>Ga0180438_10000271_pt1 | contig 107126 bp, 235 predicted proteins | sample SS_ome_12_FD_132455 | JGI IMG/M metagenome (GOLD analysis project Ga0180438, IMG submission 132455) | Hypersaline lake sediment archaeal communities from the Salton Sea, California, USA - SS_3_D_2 metaG | ecosystem: Environmental > Aquatic > Non-marine Saline and Alkaline > Hypersaline >... | reverse complement strand
TGACGGCGGGGTACAGGAGCATGAACGCCCCGTTGTCGGCCCAGCAGGACAGGCCGACGCAGATCGGGACCATGACCAGCCCCATGACGAACGAAACCAAGCCCCAGTTACTCATGTCGTTTCCTCCGTTCCCCGACCTGGCCGGGCCCACGGGGAGCCTGGCCGTCCCGTGTAGGAGCAGGCTCGTCGTGCCGGCGTGTCATGTTCGCGCCAGGGATCGCCGAGGCCCACCGAAGCGGATGGTCGCTCGGCTATCCTCGCGTCGACCGCGGACATTCGGATGTCCTTGGTTCGGAGGTGCTGGCGACGGGTCAGGGCGGCGCGTCCCCCCCTCCGTGTACGGGACGCCCTCCACCGTGCCTGCGCGGCGCCACCTGCGCCGTGTTAGTCATCTCATCTCATGCGCATGAATGCTCCTCCCGGTCCAGGCGGGCGACTAGCTCGCCCGCTTCTTCTCGTAGGCGGCCTTCAGCGCGGCCTTCAGCCCCCCCGCGAGGGACTGGCCGTGCGCCTTGGCGTCGCGCTCGCGCCGTCGTCGGGCGTCGCGCTCGCGCCTCCAGGCCAGCGTATCCGCTCGCGCCTGCTTGGACGCGGGCGCGGCCTTGACGACCCCGAACTTGGACGATGCCATATCCGTCCCCCTTTCGCTCCCCAAGGGGCGGGCCTTCGGCCCGCCTGGTCAGGCGGCCATGTTCTGGGCGACGAAGGTGCAGTCGCCGCCCATGTTGAGCGGGCAGAACTCGTTTCGCGGGCAGTCCGCGCAGCGGCCCTTGAGGGCGGCCTCGGACAGCTCGGCGCGACGCGCCTTGAGCGCGTTGAGGCGGCGGCTCAGGGCCGCGACCTTGCCGCGCCATTGGGACGCGAAGTACGACAGGCGGCGACCCGCGTAGGAGGACGCGGTCAGACGCGCCGCGTTGCGCTCCTTGGTAAGCTCGGCGGTTCGGGCGTCGACCGCCGCGACCGTCGCCAACTCCCCGTCCTTCGTCATGCGTACCGTAGGCATCGTCATCTCCTTTGTCCCCTCGAACGCTCGCGAGGACGGGCCTTCGGTCGACCTGGCATCTCTCGCCTCGGTGACGCACGCCGCCGGGCGCGACCTCGGCGGCGCGGCCTCACGCCGCCGATCCTCGGGCGTGTCTCGCGCCGCCAGGAAAGGCGTGGGCCCGTCCTTTGTGTCGCCGGACGGGGGAAACGCCGGTGACGCCGACGGGGGTGCGGAGGGGGGCCAGGGGCCGCGAAGGCCCACCAGTAACGCCGACCAGAAACGCCGAAGACGCCGAACGCCGATGGGGGTGCGAGAGGGACCAGGCGCGGCGAAGGCCCACCCCTTGGGCCGAACCGAGTGAACGAGGGAGACAGGGGGCATGGACATGGCAAGCCGAGTAGCGTTCTCGAAGGACGATGGTCGCATGGCGGCGTTGAAGGAGTCGTACGACCGCAACGTCCGCAAGTTGGGTACGCCCGACTTCTGCGCCCTCGACGAGGAGTTCGGCTTCTGGACTCCCGATTCGGGCAAGGACAACAAGGGCTGGCATACATGGACGCTCTTGAAGGGCTGCGGCCATCACGTCCCGGGTCGCAAGCTGACCGCCGCCGTCAAGCCGTTCGGCAACAAGCCCGAGCCGAAACCGTCCGAGCATCCCGAGTACGGGACGCTGATGACGCTCGTCAAGGGGCGCATCAAGGTCATGCTGGTCGGTCCTACGGGATCGGGCAAGACGACCGCCTGTCGCAAGATCGCGAAGGCGTTGGGGCTGGACTTCCTGCCCCAGTCGTTCTGCAACCAGACGCCCGAGAGCCGCTTCGCGGGGTACATGAACGCGAAGGGCGAGTACGTAGAGTCGGGCTTCTACCGCATCTTCAAGTTCGGCGGCCTGTACCTGTTCGACGAGATGGACGCGGCGAACCCGAACTGCCTGACCGCCTTCAACGCGGCTGTCGAGAACCGCGTCTATACGTTCCCGAACGGCGAGGTCGTCGAGGCGCATCCCGACTTCTGTTGCGTCGGCGCGGCCAATACGTTCGGTACGGGCGCGTCCCTCGATTACCAGCGGAACAAGCTCGACGCCGCAACGCTCAAGCGGTTCCTCAAGCTGGCTTGGGGGTACAACGAGGCGCATGAGATGCGGATCGCGCCCCGCGCCGACTGGACGCGCCATGTCCAGAAGGCTCGTCGGGCCGCCGAGCGGATCGGCCTGCGGATCATCGTCTCGCCGCATGACAGCATCTACGGCGGCGAGGCTCTGGACGCCGGTCTGCCTTGGGCCAAGGTCGAGGAAATGTCGTTCCTCGCTGGCGTCGAGGCGGCGAGCGTAGCGAAGCTCCGCGCCGAGATGCGCAAGGCTTGCTGACGCCGACCAGGTCGGGCGAAAGCCCGGCCTTGACGCCGAACGAAGGGGGAAACGCCGATGACGATCCATCTGAGGGAGTTCGACTTCGACGCTTGGCTGGAGCATGTCGCCCGGACGCCGAGCGTCAACGGCTCCAGCCGCAGGTCGTCGCATAGGAACGCCGACGGGACTTTCTGGTCCGGTACGGAGACGTTCGAGGACGCGATGCGTCTGGCGCGGGACGGCTGGCCCGAGGGCTTGGCGCGGGTCAAGGACATGGCCGAGTCGATCTGGAACGTCATCGGGCAGCAGATGCCCCGCGTCGATATCCAGTACGACGTCGCTGGCGCGTTCGCTGACGTCGACCGCTTCCTGACGGGCGAACCGGAGGACATGATCCAGTTCGTCGAGGACGAGAACGTCCTTGGGCGCGGCAAGGTCGTCAAGGTTTGGGTCAACATGTCGGCGTCGGCTGGCGTATCGACGCGAACGATCTTCTGCCGAGGGGCAGCCGTCGTCGCGCTGGTGGACGCGCTGGAGAAGTTGGGCTACTCCTGCGAGATCATCGTATCGGCTGCGTCTTCGCCCGGCTGGAACGGCGACCGCGAGGTACTCCAGTATGACGTCTGCCTTCGCAAGGCTGGCGACCCGCTCGACCTTGACCGTCTGGCGTTCGCGCTGGCGAACTCCGCTTGGCTGCGGCGGCTGGTCTTCTCAGCGAAGGAGCATGAAAACGCCGCTCTTAGAAGCCGGTTCGGGATTCCGGGCGGCTACGGTTGCCCTACGGAGAGCCGAGGGCATACGTCGGAGGAACGGGGCATCGAGGTTCCGTCCCTGCGGAACGGGACGCATCATTGGGAGACGCAAGAGGCGGCGATGGAATGGGTACTGGCCGCCGCCGCGAAGGTTCTGGGGCGGCCCGTCAGCGAGGTCGCCTAGAGGGAGGGGAACGCCGATGCCGAGCGCGAGGGAGGCTTCCAAGACGAAGGCGGCGGCGATGGCCGCCGCTACGCGGGGGCGCAAGACCAGCTTCCGGTCCCGACGCGAGGTACTGGACCGCGTCTCGCACGCCGACGCCGACGAGCAGATCGAGGACGGGCTGGCCGAGTATCGGGCGTCCCGCGAGGAGGAGGACGATGAGACACGCTGACGCGATCTTCGCCGAGGCATGGGGCGACGGCTGGGAGGACTGGCTGGCCGTCCATGAGGAGGTCAAGCGGTTGAAGGGGATCGTCGGGGACTTTCACCCCGATGGCCTCAACATGCTCCCGAACAACACGCCGATGGATTACGTCGAGTACATCGCCCGCGCCCGCCGGTCTGACTTTTGGAGGCCGCCTGGCCGCGACTGGCCGGCCGAGGTGTTCGACGCCGAGCTTGCCCGGCTGAAGGTGCGAGCGTAGGCCAGGGACGCCGAAGGCCCACCCTTGGGAACGAAAGGGGGAGACATGAAATACGCCATTGGCAGGTTGAGCGTTCACGCGGGCGGCCCGATGGACGGCAAGCCGCAGGTCGAGCTGTCGGAGGGGACGTTCTTCGTCTCCAACCCGGAACGGCTTACGGGTCATCTCGTCGCGGTCCTCGTCCGGTACGCGTCGGAGGACCAGTTCTGCCGGATCGTCCCGATGGAGGACGTCGAGGAGGCGTTCCATGCGCGGGATGTCGTTCGCGACTGCGATGGTTGCAATGACCGGATGAACGAGGAGGTCGCATGAGTCCAGTCCTGCGGGCGTTGCAGGCCGAGCTTTACCGCTGGGCGTCGAGGCGTTGGACGCCGAGGCGCAACGGCTGCTGTTGGGGATCATCCGCGACCTGAAGCAGGACGCCGACGCCGAGCGCAGCAAGCGCAAGCAGGGCATCTGCTGGTGAGCCGACGTGCCTGACGATCCAGGTCGGGCGAAGGCCCACCCTTGGGGTCGTGACTAAGCCAAACGGGAGGGCGGCTCGAGCTGGTAGACGAACGAGCGTTCGTCGCTCCCCGCCCTCCTCCCCCAACATCCCGTTCGGAGAGACAGGAGTCAAGAAATGAACGAGAACGTACAGAAAGCCCTCGAAGCCATCGTCTGCATCGACAATCAGGACGACCTGAAGCAGGTCAGCGGCTTTCTGCGATCCCGCTGGAACGACCTGAGCAAGGCCAAGGCAGCCGAGTTTAGCATCGGCGACAAGGTAAGGATCAAGGGGAAGGGGCGCGGGAGGGGGCGCGTAGGGACCATCGTCAGGTTCGGCCCCAAGAACATCATCGTCATAGTCAAGACTCCCGTCGCCGGTAGAGTCTTAGAGGAGAAATGGCGCGTCCCTCCGTCGCTGCTGGAGCCTGCGCCTCCCGGCGTAGTCCTTGGCGAGGCGTTGGGGGTGTAGTACGGTCCAGGTCGGGCGAAGGCCCGCCCTTGGGACCGTTCGAGGGAGACAAGGGGAAAGGAGACTGGTTCATGGACATCAACGAAGTCGTCAAGATGGCGATCCAGAAGGCTCTGAAGGCCAAGAGCAAGGAAATCGACGCGGGCGAGTACCGCCTCGACGGGACGCGGATCATCTGCGACCTGAAGGGCAAGCTGACGAAGGGCGAGGAGGAATGGCATACGCCTACGACCTCCATCCCCACCGTCGCGGCCCTCGCGCTGGCCTTCAAGGTCATGGGCGTCCAGCGGGACCGCTTCATGGAGGCTCTCGAAGTCGCCATGACGACGGCCTTGGCGATGGACGAGAAGGCCGAGGCTTACGTCCAAGCCTTCAACGCGGACTACGCCCGAACCGAGGCGAAGATTCGCCAGTCGATGAAGGCGTTGCCCCCGCGTCGGCATGAGGGCAAGGTTTACACCAAGGACGTTGACCTCGATCTGGTCATCAACCTTGGCCCCGCCCTGCGCCCCGCCGCGACGGGCGCGGTAGTTCCCGCCCCGTAATCGGGCATCCCCCTGCGGGGGGGAGGCGGCAGGATCGCCCCCCTCCCGCCCCCCATAAAAAGGAAGGATGGAGACACGGACGATGAGCCAATCCGTAGCCGTCGCCAAGGAGTTCTCAAGGCTGCTCGTAAAAGAGCTTGGCGTCTTCCTAGTCGTCGCCGGCCAGCGCAACCGCGACGAAGGTTCCGGGGCGAGCATCTGCCATACCCATGACTATTGCGATGCCAACATGGTCATGGACGAGGCCATGCGCAACTGCGGGATCGACCCCGACTTGGCGACGGACGAGGACGGGGAGCCTGTCGAGCCATTCGACACCGAGTTCACGAGCCTCTGGAACGAGGCATGGGACTTGGCGAAGGAGGCCGAGTTCGACCCCGACAGGATCAAGGAGGAGGCGGGTTGATCCCCGTATAAGATGGACATGCCAACCGACTACCGCAGGGAGCGCGTTCTGCGCATCATGGCCCGTCAGGAGGGACGGCCAGCCTCGTTCTGGGGCTGGCTCGTCGCGCTGCTGGCCCGCCGTCGCAAGTCCTGACCCAAGACACGCCGATACCAGGCAAGACGAAAGCCCTCCCTTGAGGGAGAGGAGGAGACATGGGCATCCAGACCAAATGCCTTAACTGCGGGACGATCCTGACGGACGAGGATGGCAACCGCGTCGAGTCCGCCTACGCCGACTCCTCCCTGCCTTCGAGGCCGATGGACGACGACGTCACGTGGCTTCGCTGCGGAGACTGCCGAGAGGTCGCCAAGCGACGGTCGCGGGGCCGGTATACCGAGGAGGTCGGCGGCATCGGCAACCTGATGACCGTCGAGACATGGCGTTGCGGCGTCCGGTCTGGATGCCTGACCGACGACGACGGGTTCGGCTATCCGGTCAAGGACGGCAAGGCGTCCAGCCAGCCCATCAGCCCGAGCGACATGAGCGACCTGCCGAAGGACGCGACCCATGTCCAATGGTTCAACCGATAATTCAGGGAGGAACGCATGAGGATCATCAAGGACACGATCACGATGCTGGCCTCGCAGGGACACGTCACCCTACAAGTCCCTGACGGGTGGATCGGGGGGACGCCCGTGATGGAGGAGGTTCCCGACGAGTGGCTCATGCGCGTCAAGGTCGAGTCGGAAGCTCATCGCCCCTGCGTCGGGAAGGAGCAGGGCTTCCTGTTCCTGACCCGCGCCGGTTGGGAGGCGAACAAGGACCGGATCAAGGCCGCGTTCGACGCCCATAACGAGAAGGTCGCCCGCGACTACCCGACGCATCCGAGGAAGACATGGGCCGACTTCGAGGCTCACGTCGATAAGCACTTCGACGACATGCGCAGGCTCATCGAGCGGAAGATCAGGAACCTCAAGGCCAAGGTCGCCGAGCTTGAATCGGCGGTCATCTGAGGAGGAGCCGATGACGGAGTCCAAGATCAAGTCGTTCGTCGCCAAGGGGCTGATGAAGAACGACTGGGGAAGCCTGACCGTATCCGAGCGCGTCGAGCTAGTCCTGCGCATCTGGTCCCGCAGCGTCATTCCCGAGGACTGGACGCCGGAGGCTTGCCGGATAGCGAGGCGCGGCAAGGTCATCTATGACCGCCTGAAGTATCGGAACAGCTTTGAGGAGGCGGCGAGGCGCGCCAGGGTCGCCATGATCGACGCCGTGTTGGTCGGGCCAGGCGACGGCAAGGCCCGTCGAAGCAGGTGAGGAGGCATCATGCCCAAGGGAAACGGTTGCAACGCGAACGCGCATCCCAAGACCGCCGAGTTCATGCGCGACCTGATGGAGCTTTGCAAGAAGCACAACATGGTCGTCGTCCCGATGAGCGACGGCGAGGTCAGCTTTCACGACTCGATGGTGGTCATCCCGATGGAGGGGATGGACTACCCGACGACGGAGGCCATCGCCGAGTACGTCGGCTGGACGCTCGTGTACCCGGATGATTTCGAGGCGTAGGCCAGGAACGCCGAAGGCCCGCCCGAGGAGGAGAAGGAGGTTCACGGATGTCTGACAAGATCACGACCAAGGATTGCGTCAAGGCGATCTGCGACCATTGGGCCGAGGAAAATCGCAAGGGCAACGAGATACCCGGCGAGTTGTCCGAGCTCACCGACCCGAAGCTCTGGAAGCGGGTCAAGAAGATGGGCAACGCGGCGACGGGCTTCATCCGTCTGTTCCGCAACGTCAAGATCGACGAGGCTTGCGCCAAGGCCGACGCGGAGCGATGCAAGAGGGGCTGCAAGCCGATGATCGACCGCCTGAAATGGGTCGCGGTGACGAGGGCGACGGACGACGAGGTGTACGACGTCTCGCCCGGGGCGTTGCTGGACGGCGAGTATTACGAGGACGAGTCCAAGGCCGAGGCGGTCCTGCGCAAGATCGTCTCGGAGTGCAAGGTCGAGGCGCCGGTTCCGGCGACCGTTCCGGCAAGCTCGTCCGACGACGACGAGTCCGAAATCGACGACGAGAAGGCTTGGCGCGAGGTGTTCGGGGAGGGATACAAGAAGTTCCCGACCGACGGCTTCTTCCAGCCCATCGCTCCCCCGGCCGAGCCCATCCCCGGAGGGGCCATCCACGAGGTTCTGGACAAGGAATATCACACGCTGGAGCGCGCCTCGAAGAAGCACGTCGAGTTCGACCTCAAGCGGCGCGGGTACATCGGCAAGAAGGAGATCAAGCCCGGTACCACGTTCCTGTTCATCTCTCCCGACGACGGGAAGCCCGAGGACGTCATCACCTTCCCGAAGGGCGGCACGGCCTACATCGACTGCGAGCAGGACGAGGTTGGCGACGATTTCAGCGCGGTTGACGACCTGTACCTGGAGGACGACGTGGGCAACGTCTGGTACGCCGGGGGCGAGCCGGGAGACGATACTGACCGCCTCGACAAGTGCTTCGACACGCCGGAGCAGGCGGATGACCTGAAGCGCGTCAAGGACGCCATCGCCAAGTACAAGGCCGACGTGGTCATGCGCCACATGTGATCCAAGGAGAAAACATGGGAAAGACGATCAAGACGCGCAGGGGCGTCAAGTACGTCCCTCACCCCGACCCGATCATGGAGGCGTTGGAGGAGGCGACGGAATTCGACGACCGTCGCGTCTGCGCCGTGATCAGGGACAAGCTGCTGACCCCCGACCAGAAGGCTTGGCTACGGGAACACGCCCTCGACGTAGCCGACCTGCTGAACGGGCGATACGCCGTCGCGCTGGAGAAGGACGTGTACCGCGTCTTCTTCGACGAGTGGAACGCCAAGCTCCCCCTCGACTCCAACGGCAGGAAGTTCTTCAGCGAGGAGCCGATGGGAGAGGCGATGCTGGGCCAGATCGACCAGACGATGAAGGACTTGGGCATGGACGGGTTCACGTTCGCCTGACGTGCCTGACGGCCAGGAACGCCGAAGGCCCCTCCTTGGGGTCGAAAGGGGGAAGGCATGAAGGTATTCATTGGACGGGTCGAGACCAAGTACGCGCTCGCCTGCGTAGGGACCAGCCGCGAGCAGGTCAAGGACGCTCTCTGGGAGGCGTTCAAGGAGCGGTACGACTCCCGCTACTGGCATGAGGACTTTGATGGCTTCGACAGCCTCGTCGAGTATCACGGCGGCGGGATCACCGAGGCCGAGATGGGCAAGGCATTCTGGGACTGAGGAGAAAGGGGAAAGACATGGCTCCGTTCAAGGTCAAGGATCAGGACGACACGCACGCGGTATGCGTTTTCACCTGCCCCTGCTGCGGCAAGGAGCAGGAGTTGCGCGCCCCCATCGAGGGCGTCAAGAAGTACCTCGCGGGCGCGCTCGTGCAGAACGCCTTCCCGACGATGCCCGCGAGCGAGCGCGAGTTGTTCGTCAGCGGCATGTGCGACGACTGTTTCCCGAGCTAGGAACGATCATGCTGCTTGCCAAGATCGTCCAGGACGTCCGAAGGCCCGTCCTTGGGGCGGGAGGAAGACAAGATGCCTGACCTGACGCTCGAGACCTTCTGGCATTGCGAGACTGACCGGGAATGGTCCTCGACGGTCGATGGGTCCAAGGGGCGCCGTTACAAGGTCACTTGGGATCGCCATTCCCATCGCAACCACGAGGTCCAGTACGACTACTCCTGCGAATGCGAGGGGTACAAGTTCCGCAAGGACTGCAAGCACATCCAGCATGTCAAGGACAACAACCTCCGCTGCGGGTGGAACTCGTTCGTCGAGCATGACGAGCCGGTCAAGAAGGACGGCGAGTTCTTCTGCCCGAGGTGCGGGGAACCCGCGTTCCCCCTCCAGTACGCGGTCTGAGGAGGAGATCATGGCTGCCGAATCCAAGCTGCTCGACAAGATCATGGCCTACGAGGATGGCCGGATGACGCGAGAGGAGCAGATCGAGTTCTTCCAGGAACTCATCGACTCCGGGATGGCGTGGCGACTCCAGGGGCACTACGGTCGCGTGGCCCAGTCGATGATCGACCACGGACTTTGCAGGAAGGCGAGCTGATGCCAAGGATCAGGTACAAGGCCGAGCGCGTGGACGATGAACGCCGGGAGTTCCTGGACGACCGCGAGCGCGGCGTGCTGAAGCAGGCCCCGGAGCTGGGTCCGTTGCGTGACCGGCTGGTCGGGCTGGGCGGCAAGTGGGTCATCCTGCCCGTCATCGAGGAAGACCTGAAGGCCATCATGGAGCGCGGCGAGCTGAAGACCGGGCGCCCGCTGATGAGGCGCGGCGCGAACTGCAAGTGTCACTTCAACTCGTGCTGCCTGTGGGAGAACAACAAGGACAAGCTGGAGATCATGACCGGGTACGCCCTGTCACGCGACGGCGTGTGGCGGCAGCATACCTGGTGCTGGTGGAAGGCCAGGAAGAAGGTCGTCGAGACCACGGAGACTCGCGTCGCCTACTACGGGTTCAGGATGACTCGCGAGGAGGCCGAGAAGTTCTGGGACGAGAACGCCCTCTGACCGAACGTGCCTGAAGACCAGGAACGCCGAAGGCCCGCCCTTGGGGACGAAAGGGGGAGGCAATGGAATCAAACGAATACGTTCAGCTCGTCAAGCTCGCGCAGCGGTCGGACCGTCAACCCCTACTGGCCGCGTTGCTCTACGCGATGGCGATGCTCCGCGACGACAAGGACTTGCAGAGCGTCCGGGAGATACTGGGAGGAGGAGAGGGGAAATGACGAGATCACCATCCGGGACTTGCGATCGATGCGGCGACCAAACCGCCGTGACCATCATGTCCAAGTTCAACGAGGACATAATCTGCATGGATTGCCTCGCCAAGGAGAAGGCTCATCCAAAATACGCCGAAGCGTCCAAGGCCGAGCTTGAGGCCGTCAAGCGGGGCGACTACAATTTTCCTGGCGTCGGCAAACCCGCCGACCTTTGAAAGCCAGGTTCCCCGAAGGCCCGTCCTTGGGGGCGACGAAAGGGGAACCGGCGACGAAAGGGGAACCCGCCGATGGAATCCAACGAGTACCAAGAACTGATCCGTCTCGCGGCCCGATCCAGTCGGGAACCCCTGCTGTCCGCGCTGCTCTTCTTGATGTCGATGTCCTGCAACGACAAGGACTTGCGACTCATGCGCGAGCTGCTTATCATCGAGAACGAGAGGGAGAAAAAGGCATGACCGACTACGTCTACATCGGCTCGTCCCCCTGCGAGGAGGATTGCGTCCAGGTCGGAGCACCTGATTACCGGGCCAAGGCCACCGAGGAGATGACCCGTTACCGGGACCTGATCCGCGAGAAGTGCGGGCCGGAGCCGGAGGGGGCGCGGCTCGTGATCAAGTGGTCCCCGCACGACTTCGGGACCTACGGCGAGCTGGTCTGCGAGTACGAGGAGGGGAACGAGAAGGCGTTGGCCTACGCCCTCCACGTGGAGTCGGACGGCCCGGCGACGTGGGACGGCGAAGGGGCCAAGAAGTTCGAGGCTTGAAGCCCGGAGAAAGGGACCGACTCATGGATGAAACCAAGATCATCGACCTGATCTACCAAGCCCTTGATAACTACGGGGAGCCACGCGGGGATCCCCGCGTGAAGGACGTTTCCTACGACGGTGACCACAAGTCGGCATCGGTCATCATCGTGACCGAGACCGAGGAGGGCGGCCATCAGGAGTGGATCATCAGCTCGTCGAACGTCAGGCTGCTGGAGGAGTAGGTCCCCATGCGGATCAAGATGACTCATGCCATCCATGACGCCTACGACCCGGACATTCACGGGTGCGAGGGGCCGCTGTACGAGGATGGCTGCGGCCATAGGCGCAGCGAGTACCTGGGATCCGTTCAGCAAATTGGTCGGGCGGAGATCAGGAAGTACGACGTTTACGTGCATGACCAAGACGGGGTCGCCCACGTCTGCATCCGGTGCGGCGACGAGGGTTCCGACTACGTGAGTGCCGGGACGGTCCTGGACTTCCTGGCTTCGGCTGCCCGGAACCCAAGGTGGTACCCGGCGGTCGCCGCCCTGCTGCTCGCCAAGCTGGACTTCTTCTGCGAGCGTGCCTCCTGACCAGGAACGCCGAAGGCCCGTCCTTGGGGGTCGAAAGGGGAAAGGCATGAACGCGACTGAACTCGAAGGATCGCTGGACCAGTTCATCGGGACCGAGGCGTACCACAAGCTTTCGCCCCTGCATGGCGGATTGGTCGTGACGGACGGCGTCCTGTTCCTCGCCCAAGAGGGCGAGGCGTTCTGGCTGATCGACGCGATCGCCAGCCACCAACCGGAAGCCCTGAAGGACCCGTCGCTGCGGGATTACCAGTTCTGGACTCTGGAGGTCGCCGCGAACAAGTCGGCGGTCCTGACGTGCGAGCGGGACAAGGACGACGTGGCGATCCGGCAGGAGATCCCGTTCACGGACTTCCCGATGGACAAGGTCCGCGTCTGGGTGCAGCCGTTGGGCGATGGTCGGCATTGGGTGGCGATGCTGCCCAGCGAGCACTAAGGAACCAAGCGAAGGGGAACGGATCGCGTCGATGGTTAATGGCAGACATCCTAGGGAGCCGGGATTGCATCCGGCACGCGATCCATCCAAGAAGAGGGCTTAAATGCTTCCCAGCCTCAAGAACCCGAACCCCAACGAGAACTGCCTGACGGGTATGAAATGCCCCGAGTGCGATTCCTACGGTCCGTTCCGCATCTCCTCGAACTGTTGGGCCGAGGTCCATGACGACGGGATCGAGGAGACTTACGACCACGAGTGGCACGACGATTCCTCATGCGTCTGCGCCGGTTGCCATCACGCGGGGCGCGTCAAGGATTTCAAGGAGTGAGCGATGCCGACGACCGAGCCGCTGGTAGATAATCGAGGCACTACCATTGAACCCGGATGTCGTGTCGCGTACAATTACTGCGGCCAGATCGCCACGGGCGTCGTCGAGTCGGCGACCCCGGCGATGAAGGATGGATGGCGATACGTCAAGCGCGCCCTCATCAAGGTCAAGGCCGAATGCCCGCCCCACATGCGGGGACAGGTGTCCAAGGTACGCGACCCGAAGAACGCGATGGTCATCTTCGAGGACTGACCAGGCTTGTCGAAGGCCCGCCAGACGAAGCGGAGAAGACGAACCCTTTTTAGGAGGAAGTGAAGCATGTCGAAGAAGAAGGAGCGGCTGCCGTCGGTCAAGGTGGACGTGACCGTTTCGGCCAACGACGTGGTGGCCATCAAGGTCGCCGAGTTCGAGCGATACCTCATGGAGGAGGAACGGAGCCTCAAGAAGAAGCTCTCCGCCCTCGACCTGGAGGCCAAGGCCCTCAAGGAGAAGCTCGACGAGGAGGTCAAGGCCGTCGCCGAGTCCCGGTTCGGCAAGCGCGTCGAGGACATCAAGAAGGCGTTCGCGTCCTTCCACCCGAAGGCCACGATCAAGGTCGATGTCAACGCCCGGCTGAGCTACAAGTCCGATCACTATGCCGACGAGGAACGCGGCTCCCTCAAGAAGCTCCAAGGCGTATACGCGGCGTTCAACGTCTACGTCGAGCGCGAGGGCCGCAAGTACGGGAGCGAGATGTCGGCGCAGGAGAGCGACACCGTCAAGGCGTCCAAGGCCGTCGTCGATACCCTCAAGGCTCTGGAGCGTAACGCGACGAGGACGACGGAGGTCCATGACAACATGGCCGTCAACCGCTCCGAGAAGAACAAGATCCCCGCGCTGGAACGGGCCGTCCGAGCCGCCATCGCCAAGGAGAAGCTGAAGGACCTCGGCGACGACGAGCTGATGAAGCTCATGCGCGGCGTCACGCTGCCCGGCAGCAAGGCGTTGCCCTACAAGTAAGGAGATCGCTCGTGCCGGCGGGTTCGAGGGCGGCGAGGGCCGCCCCCCGCCGGTTTTTGCCAGGTAGACCGGAGGCCCGCCCCATGGGTGGGAGGACCTTGACATGGAAAGAACGAGCATCGCGGACTTCTGCGCAAGGATCGGGATCGACGCCGCCGACGTGGACAGGGAGCTTGGCGACAAGGCCACCGCCCCAGGATGGCACGTCGTCGGGAAGCCGCACGAGAGCAGGTGCGGGTTGGACATCATGAAGCCCGCCCGGTGGGTGGCGTACTCCGAGGACGAGCGCAGAAGCGGCAACGCGATCATCAAGGCCCGTTTCAACGTGTACCTGCGACCCATCGACGAGCCGCTGGCCAAGAACGTCGAGTTCACCGGGGACAGCCTGGACGAGGTTCTCGAATACATCGCGGGCAAGTTCCCGAAGGCGCAACCCGCGCCGGACCTCTATCATCACGTCTTTTACAACGGGTCGGCCTACGTGCTGAACTCCCCGTTCCTGCTCCTCGGCGAGGACAAGGAGGACGCCAGGCTCACCGCGTCGCGCAAGCGGCGTGTCATGGAGGAGGTCAAGCGGCACAAGCGGCTCCTGATCAACCGCTCGCTGGCGAGGTCGTTCAAGGACGTGGAGGGCGTCCGCGTCGGGGAGTTCTACTGGCATTTCGCAACGCCCGTCTACAAGACGAACAAGAAGTACAAGAAGCCCGTCAAGCTGAACGAGGTGACGGTCGTGGCGGAGAAGCTGGCCGTGGAACTGAGGAAGGCGTTCGGCGACATCGGCAAGTTCATCAACTTCTTCGGGAAAGGACTCGTCGCCGACAAGAGTTGCGAACATTACTGGAGGCGCCCCAAGAAGAGCGAGTACGCGGAGTTCATCGTGACTGGGATGAAGCTCGCCAAGGTGCTTGGATGCGACGTGAAGACGATCATCGTCGCGCTGAAAAAACTACCCCACGAGTCCCTCCTGAAGGACAAGGACGAGAAGCTGAAGGACCTCGGCAAGCTCGTCCAGAAGCTCAAGAAGACCAGGTAATCGCAAGGCCCGACGAGGAGGGCGAGGAGGGACACATGCAACGGCCAGGTTACTTGGTACGGTACGGGATCTTGATCCTCGTCATCGGCTTCGCCTACGCGGGCGTACAGACCAAGTTCTTCGGCGGCGAAGGCTGGCTCCCCTCCTGCGCGGAGGAGGCCATCTGCGACGGGATAGCGATGATCATCGTCTCCTTGGGACTTCTGACATGGGCCATCGGGATGGCCTGCCTTCCTAAAAAGGAGGAATGATGCCCTCATACGCCTGCATACCCGTGGCCAGGGCGCGCGAGACGTGCCAGACCGCCTTGGCCGTCATCGAGAAAAGGCGCGAGGACTGGAAGGAGCGGCTCGCCAGGTCATACGCCGACAGCCTGTTCCACATGCGGGTCGAGGTGTCCAAGTCCTTCCCGTTCCTTACGATACGCCGACCTACCATGCAGGAGGCGCGTGACGCCCTCGCCAAGGGCGACGTCGCCAAGTCCCCTGACGGGGCGTGGCGGGGGCTGGAAGACGCCGTTCTGGTTTGTCATCGTGAGCATCGTAACGCCGCTGGCATATTGGAGATGTGCAGCGGTTCCAGACGCGTCATCGTCAGCGACGACGAATGGATCGAGGTCGTCAAGATATGCGAGGCCAGGTGAACGTAAGGCCCGTCCAGGCTCGCGTCTGGAGGGACAATCCGATGTTGTTGACTCTGTTGCTCTATCTCGCTCTATCCGTATGGGTTGGCAGAGCCGCGTGGCTCGTCTGGTCAACGACCATGAGGGTGGCGAGGGCTTGCCGGAGGTTCCTGTTTTGAGCCTGATCAGACGAGACGCCCCATACAAGAGGACGCGCCCCCAACCGCCCGAACCGACGCCGAAGGAGCGGGAGGAGGAGGAGCTTTGGATCGAGGAGCAGCATCGGAAGCACGCGCCCCTGACGCTCAGGATTAGGGGTTGGTTAAGGAGGCTGTTGGGATGAAGAGCTTCGACGACTACGAGGGGCTCGACCTGCCGGAGGACGCGAAGGCCGAGGTCGCCAAGATCGGCGAGATGGCCGAGCGTCACGACCTGGAGTCCGACGAGGATCACGTCGTCGAGAAGCGCAAGATCCTTCGCGTCAAGCCCATTTCCGCCCATGAACTCACCAAGGACGTGATCAACGGGAACGAGGCCGCGGAGAACCTCTGGTTCAAGCAACACCCTCTTCGCCCCGGCGTCTTCTGGCTGATCGAGGTCGAATGAGCGTGCCTGGCGCGCCAGGCGCGTCGTAGGCCCGTCCCATCGGTCATGGAAACGATCTGGCACATCATCGTCGAGTTTCTGGCTTGCACCGGATTCGCTACCTGGATACTTGTAGGCATCGCGGCTTCCGTGATGATCCATCGGCCAGGGGAGGCGAAGGCCCGTCCCTTGGATCGAAAGGGGAAGGCATGAACTCCGTACTCGAAAAGACGAATGACTTGATGAAGCAGTCGTTCTCGTCGAAGGACGTGAAGACGTTCATCAGCGGGATCATCGACTCGGTATGCAACGAGGAGCGGTTGGAGGGGCTCACGGTCCTGCGTCGGGAGAACGAGTGGATCGTCTTCGAGACCGGAGCGAAGCGTCCTTGCGGCTTCGCGGGGCTTCAGCCGTTGGTCCCCGGACAAGCTGGCATCAGCTTCGGGGGCGACTGCATCGCCTCCATCGTCCTCGCCTTCCTCGTGGCGGCCAAGGACAACCGGATGCCGCCGCAAGTGGTGTTTTCCGTGCTGGAACAGATGATCTGGGCTTTCGGCAAGGCCGAGGGACTGTCAAACAAGGAGAGCGCGAGATGAGCAACTGCGTTGATTGCCCGAAACCCGAATGCGATTGCGTCGAGGTCAAGCCCGACGAGGTGAAGGACTTGGGCGTCGAGGAGGCGCGTCAGGTCGTCGCCAAGGCGTTCCCGCGAGGGCGCGGGATGGACCGGAGCATCGCCCACCTGTTCAAGAACGGCAAGAGCCAGTTCTTCCGCGTGAACTTCTACGACGAGGACGAGGAGAAGTACGTCAAGAGTCACTTCGTCGAGGTCAAGGACGGCGCGGCCATCGAGCGAGAGCAGCCCGTCCGCAAGCCCGGATTGTGGAGCAACTGATGAGTCATCCATTGGGCGTCAAGTACAGGAAGGGCGAGCTTAACACGGTGCCCGTCTTGAACTGCCAGGAGTTCTTCCGGTGGTTCTCGACCACGAACTTGGGCTGGCGCGATCCCGGCATTCTGGGAGACAACCGCGAGTCGTTCAAGAAGCTGTGGGGCAAGATGGACTTCAGCTTCAAGGGCGAGTTCTACTTCCACTGCTGGGTTCGGGAGTTCGAGGGCGAGACGTTCGTCGTCCTGACCGCCAAGGGAAAGGGGACCTGCGTCGAGATGCTGCGGCCCCCGGGCAGGGGCGTCGATTCCAAGGCCGAGGTCATCAAGCGGTTCGCGCTTGACCTGCAAAGGCAGATCGACGAGGCGAGCTGACCATCAATCTGCCTTCTAGCAGGCGGGGCGGTGAGAAGGGCCGACCGAGAGGTCCAGCCCAGCCGAAACCGGGGTCCTAGGAAAACCCAGAGTAGGCGAGTCTGCGTCATATTCACCAGGCGATCCGAAGGCCCGCCAGAAACGCCGAAGGGAGCATGACATGGGATTGGACCTTACCTTAGTACCGATCAGGCATCACGAGGGCATGGATTGGTGGCTAGGACATGAACGCCTCGGCCTGGACCGCGATGGTCTTGGGCACATGATCTTGAACCGCAACGAGGACGGCCAGAAGCTCGCCGCGCCGCTGAAACCGAAGCGACTCCCCCGGAAGGTTCATTTCGACTGGTACGGCGACGAGGGGATCGAGCGGACGACGACCGACTCCTACGGCGACCCCCTCTTCTACGTCAAGGCTGGCGACCTCGCGAAGGCGGCGGGGCATTGGAAGGGAAGTCCTTGGAACGAGGCCGCGATGGCCTTCGTCAAGGCGTTGCCCGCCGACACCCCGATCATCCTATGGTGGCATTGATGAGCGAATCCAAGTCATACATCATCGGAAAGCTCGCGAACGAGTCCGAGGACTACCTCCGCTACATGCTCAAGCAACTACTGGAGCGTGGGGTGGCGGCTCGCTACGTCTCGTCCCACAGGGAAGAGATGCGCGGCTTGCGCAAGTTGGGTCCGGGCAAGATCATGACCGTCGGGACCTTGGAGTCGCCGATCCAGCCGTGCCTGTTCTCCCTGACCTACGAGATCCACGAGGACGTCAACAAGATGTCGTCGCGGCCGGGCGGCTTCGTCCGAGGGCCGCTCGGCCCGGTCACGTTCAACTCCCCGGACATCATCTTCGACGAGGCCGTGCGGCTCTTCCGGGGCTACGTCCCGGTGGAACGCCAGACGTTGGTCGTCCGCGTCAGGACGTACGAGTACGCCTTCGGCCCCCGCTGGAAATGCGACGTCTGCGGCGTGCCCCAACCAAAGGAGACGAACCACAACAGGTTCGTCATGGACGCGCTGCTCTTGGGGACGGAGGATCACCCGGTCGGGAACCCGTACGCGCCGCGTCCGCCCCACGATTACGCCCTTTTCGCGTGCGATGGCTGTCACGACCACCGCGAGCTTGAGATGACCGAGAAGATGATCGACATCTGGATGAAAAAATTCGACCTGGATGGCGAGGACGTGGACTTCGACTTCGTCCGCCTGGACCAGATGGTCCCGGCCACGGCCAGGTAGCCCGAAGGCCCGGCTGGACAGGCACGAGACACGTGGTAACATTTACGTGGAGGCTGACATTGCAAACGTTCCTTCCATACCCTGACTTCGCCGCGTCGGCCCGCGCCCTGGACCGTCTTCGTCTGGGCAAGCAGCGCGTCGAGGCGCGGCAGCTCATCGAGGCCCTCAAGGGGATCAGGAAGGGCTGGGCGAACCACCCGGCGGCCCGGATGTGGCGCGGGCACGAGGGCGCCCTGGCCGTGTACATGAAGGCCATGATCGACGAGTGGGTCGGCAGGGGCTACAAGAACGAGAAGCAGCGCGTGTTCATCGAAGGGGAGCTGGCTCACGTCATCCTGGCGCCTAGCGTCTTCTCGCCGTCATGGGCGCGGATCACGATCCTCGGCCTGGAACCGCCGCCGTGGCTCGGAAACGCCGACTTCCACGCGAGCCACCGGAGCAACCTGCTGCGCAAGGACCCGGCCTGGTACGGGAGGTTCGGGTGGTCGGAACCGCCGACCCTCCCCTACGTCTGGCCCGTCAAGGAGTAAGCCATGAAGAAGGAAACCGAGAGCTACGTGGTCGAGTACGATGACGGACCGGACGTGCGCAAGGCCGTCTTCGACAAGGTCATCGCGTTCTTCGTGGAGCACGAGTCCTTCAGCGGAGAGTCCGTGTGTCAATGCGACGCGCCCCAGCTCGACGCGCCCGCGCTCCTCGCCGAGCTGGCCGATGACGTCATCAAGTTCAAGGCCAAGGTGAAGTGCCCGAAATGCAATCAGCCCTACAACAACGACGAGGACCTCGAATGCGGATGTCCCTGACGGCCATTAGACCCGACCTTTTGGGCGGAGGATAGCCATGATCATCGACCTGAAGGGACTACCCGAAAAGTCCTACTGGTTCATCAACGAGCGACAACGGGGCCATATCCCCGCGAAGGATCGCCACAAGTACGGCGACGTGTGCATGCACAAGCGCGGGGTCGAGCGATGGTTCCCGACCGAGCATTGGGGAGGCAGGAAGAAGGCGATGGAACTCAACGAGGAGATCGGCGTCACGCCAGCGATGGCCCACGCCATGTTCTCCGGGGTCCTCCACGGGTTCAGGCATCCTTTCGCCAACCCGGCCGTCTACGACGAGGACGGCGAGTACGACCCCATCCGGGCCATGAAGGTACTGGAGGAAGAGGAAAAGGAGCAAGTCCATGAGCCATAACCACCACGCCGCGCCCGTCCCGTTCAAGGTCAACTTCCCTCACCTGTACGATGTGGAGGTCGAGTACGAGGACGACGAGTTCTGGGAGAGGAACCAGGAACTCTTCGAGCAGGTCAAGGAGGACTTGGAGGTGCTCCCCGCCGAGCACGCCATCGGGAAGAAGATCCCCGAGGCGCTTCGCAGGATCGTCCAGGCCACCGTCCTGTTCGACTGCTACCAGGTAGACGCAGACCCCGTCAAGGGATGGAAGGCCGTCAAGGGTTACATCGATAAGGAGCATGGCAAGAAGTACGACGGGATCATCGGCCACAAGATCGTCAAGGGCGACCACGTCGCGTGGTACGTCAACGAGAGCCACGCCAGCAACGTCGGCTACGTGACCCCGGCCTTCGTGGCCTTCTCCAAGGCCTCGATCGAGGCCATCAAGCGGGCCTTCGGTGGACGGATCGAGACGGACACCGTGGTCAACAGCTCTTGGTGACCGTGCCTGAAGGCCAGGAACCCCGAAGGCCCGCCCTCAAGCGCAGAGGAGATTGACATGCCCAAGATGATCAAGATCGAACTCGCGAAAAAGGCTGACCCGAGCAACCCCATTGACTCCATCCGGGTCAAGAACGCGCCTTCCCAGTACGTCGAGGACGTGTCCTCCCTCGCCAACGATACCGCCGCGTTCGAGCCCGTTTCCGGCGTGGCCATAGAGCTCAACCGAGGGAACGTCCATGCCGTCGTATGGCTTGATGAGGACGAGGAGGGGGGCGAGCTGAACTGCGAGATTCAGGATTGGAGCGAGCGTGCCGCTCGCATGGGCGAGGAAGTCCTCAATCATAACTCATGGGGTGTTCGCTCGCTGGCCGAATGCGGCTCCGAGAAGGCATACCTCCGAGAGGTCGCCGAGACGTTGACGTATGCTGCCGAGTTCGCCGAGTACAATCGCTACTAGGATAGGCAGAAAATGACCCATCCATGCCCCGGCTGCGGCAAGGACGTGCCCGACGAGCGGCGTGACCTGCTTGGCGTGGAAACATGCGTCGATTGCACGCCCCAGAAGCCCAGGCCGAAGGGTTACATGGTCTACGACCACAAGACCGGGGGCGTCATGGAAACGTGCTCCGACGAGCAGCACGCGAAGATGTCCGCGCACAACGACCCATCGAAGGATGATGACCTGGAGGACTTCACGCCATGAGCGTGCCTCCTGACCAGGGTCGCCGAAGGCCCGGCCTTGGGGTCGAAAGGAGAGAGACATGGGCAAGAGAATGGACCCCGACGCCAAGCTGCGGCTGGTCCTTGAAGCCGCCGTCGAGGAGTACGCGCAGAATGCCGGGACCACCTTCGAGGGTGCCTTCAGGGACGCCCTGACGGACCTGAAACACCTGGCCGACGAGAAGGGTCTCGACTTCGACGAGCGTCTCGCTGCCGCCCTAGAGGTCGCCGACGAGGAGGACGAGAGTGGCCGCTAATTATTGCGACATAACCCGTGGCGAGATGGCCTCGCTGCTCGAACCCAAGGGGTTTCGGGTCATCGAGGTCCCCAAGTGCCACGAGCTGGTCTGGGAGCTGCCCTTCAAGGACATGCCCCGGCTGTCCTGGAGGATCTTCTCCTCGATCTCGCCCGCGTCCGGCACGAGCCGGGGTTGCGGCCAGGACGCCATCCGAGTCGTGGTCTGGGACAAGCAGGTCGGAAAGCCCATCACGGGCGCGAACCGGACCAACCGGGTTCCGGGATGGCGTGACCGCCTGAAGGCCAAGGTCCGCTCCGTGGGGACGAGCCTGAAGCTGGTCAAGTGCCCCGACTGCGGGGCGTTCATGATCGAGCGGAAGGGCAAGTTCGGCAAGTTCCTGGGTTGCAGCCGCTTCCCGCGCTGCAAGACGACCAAGAGGGCGTCATGATTCCAGCGAGAAGGGTTCGCTGGGCCAAGGCCATCTATTGCCCTGGAGTCGATTCCTGGTACGTCAGGATCGGTGACCAGCAAGGCGCGGACCCCATGGTCAAATGCCGTTGCGAGTCCCACGCCAAGGCGTTAGCTGGGAACATCAACGAGACGCTTACCAGGCTTGTCAACCAGAAACGCAAAGCGACCAGGGGGATGGCGAAGGCCCGTCCAGGAAGACGGACGAGGAGATGACGATGAACATTGGTTTGCTGGTCTTGTTGGGCGCCGCCCTCGGCGTGATCGCGGCCCAGGAACGACGGATGAACAAGATGAGGGTCTTGCTCGCCAAGACCATGCGAGCGGCGGAGACGTCGCAAGAACTCGCCCAGAAGGCTTGCGGACTCGCCCAGGAAGCCAGCGAACTACGCGACGAGGCGATCACCGCCCTGGACGCGGAAAGGAGCAACCGTGGGTTGCGATAACGTCCGACGCTACCTTTCCTCGATCGTCGAGATGATGAGGCCGCATCGGAGCGGCCAGTGGCCCTACGTGAATATCGACGACTTCGTCCTGCGCAACGGCAGGGCGTTCAAGCCCGGTCGAAGGCTTTGGAAGGGCATGGAATGGGGCGAGGAGAAGCAGTGCTTCGCGAACGCGACTCATGCCATGCTGCGCTTCCCCAAGCTGACCTACTGCGAGGGGTACGCCCTGGGCATCATCCCCGTCCTTCATGCCTGGCTAGTGACCCCGAGAGGGATCGTCGTTGACCCGACATGGAGGAAGGCCGGGACCGAGTATTTCGGCGTCCCGTTCAACAAGCAATTCGTGATGAGAACCCTCCGTTCGCGGGGCTATTACGGGGTTCTGGACAACATGGAGGAAGGCTTCCCGCTGCTGACGGGCAAGGCGACCGATTTCGGGGTGGACTTGAAGTTCACGGCGGCGTGATCCAAGGAGAGGAAGGATGATCGGCTTGATGACGTTCGTGTTCCTGATGGAGATGCTGCCGTTGCTGGCCCTGCTGGTCATCGTGGCCCTCGTGGTGTTGAAGGCCGCGTGGTACTGGTATTCCGTCCCGGCCGTCATGCTGGTCGCGGCTAGGCTGTTCTGGGGCTGGTTGGCCGAGAAGAAGAACTAGCCCCAGGCGGCGCGAAGGCCCGTCCGGCATGTTAAAGGAGGCTTCCAGGATGAACCTGAAATGCCCCATCTGCGGAGAGGAGATGACGCGCAAGCCGAATCCCAATCCCGGCTCGACGATGGACGTTTTCTCGTGTTATAGTACAGGCGAGGAGTATTTCGAGGGTCCGGTGGACTTGTACGAATGCCCTAACTGCAAGATGCAGTTGTTCGCCAAGTTCAGCAAGCAACTCAAGTCCTTCAACAAGCGAGTCAAGTCCCGCCTGAAAGGGAAAGGCGAATGAGATTCTTCTGCCTGAGCGACACGCATGGTCAATACCCGGAGGGCGTCGTCCGACGCCTCGACGGCCAGGTCATCCTCCACGCCGGGGACTTCTACAACGAGGGCATCGCCCAGGCGCATCCCGACTGGGATGACATCATCTCCCGCAACGACATCCTCGTCGTTCGCGGCAACCACGATTGCGTGAAGACCGACCTCCTCGATAACCACGACCTCTCGATGGGCCTTTGCCGGGCCGGTGACGTCTGGGTCGTCGGCCTGGGCTGGTGCGGTCACGAGTACCACAACCTCGCCCCGGAAGCCCTGATGACCAAGCACGTCCTGTGCCTGCTCGACGCTTGCACGAAGGTCCTCCAGGATGGCGATCGTACCGTGCTGGTGACGCATTACCCCCCGCAACACAAGATGCTCAAGAACTGGGAGGGCTGGGAGTTCAAATGCATCACCTCCCTCATCCACGCCCTTCGCCCCCAGGCCGTCGTCGCGGGCCATCGCCATGGCATGGCGGGCCGGACGCTCTACCAGGATGACGTTCCCATCGTGTTCCCCGGCCCGAAGGGGTGCTGGCTCGACGTGTCAGAGGAGGGGGTCAAGATCGAATGAGCCAGGGCGTTCGCCAGGACATCATCGTGAGGAAGTACGGGAAGAGGTCCGACTTCTATCACATCAAGAACGCCCGCGTGCCAGGCGAGGACTCGAAGGCGCGGTATCGCCGCGTGATGAGCGAGGCCAAGAAGTGCCTCCCGGCATGGATTTTGGGACAGGAAGGGACGCGCCTGCCGCCCGTCGTCGGGGTGTCGGCGAGGGCCATCAAGATCAAGGACACGGGCCACGGGATTCCCATCGTCCTGTGGCTGCATCGCAAGGTGAAGCGGGACGAGATGGAGGCGGTCGTCGACCGCCTCGCGGAGATGTTCGCGGCATGAGGCACGAGATACTCTTCGTCGGCGAGACGTGGGGCCTGCCGCCAAAGGTGGAGCGGGACGTCCTGTCGTATGACCCGTTCCTGGAACTCCGCGCCGTGTCGCATCGCTTCGACGCTCATGACTTCCTGTCCAGGATGGCGAACGACCCGCTAAGACATGACGGCCTCGGCGTGATCCCGTCCACGATACGACTCGTGAAACCCGACTGGGATGATATCTCCTGGAACCTCGAGAGCCTGGACGAATGGACCTTCCTCCAGGACGGCCTGACGCCAGGCAACATGATCCCCGAGGAAGTCGCGTGGAGGGCATGGACGGAACGCTGCGCGGCCTGGAGGGAAGGCTTCCTCGACCTGGCGTTGGACGTCATCAAGCCCAGTTACGGGGTTTGCCTGGCGGACGTGGTGGACGAACAGATGCCGACGAACGTGTCCTTGTTCATGAGCCGGGAAGATAGCTGGACGACCCCCGGCCTGAGCCGGGCCAAGCTGCTTACCGGGATACCCCCGCCACGATCAGGCTGGACGATGATCAAGCGCGACTAAACGCCGACAAACGCCGAACGCCGACGTGCCTGACGGCCAGGGCGAACGAAGGCCCGCCCCTTGGTCCGAAAGGGGATTGAGAATGGGCAGACATTTCGATCCAGACGACATGCCGAGCGGCATTTGCGACTCCTGCGGTGAGCCTTGCACGGCCACCGTCGTTGACAATGGCATTGGTCCCTACGAGTTCTGGGGTTCCAGGGGCGTCCATCACGAGTACGCGACGGTCAGCCCGTGCTGCGAGGCCGAGGTCGTCGAGGGAGACGGGCGCGTGATCCGCAAGGGGACCCGGACGGCGCGGAAGCGGATGAAGGCCGAGGAAGGGGCCATCATCATGCCTGGTGACAAGTACCGCTTCGAGGTATGGCGATGCTGGCGCAAGGACGGACCCAACTGGGTATTCGAGAAGAAGCGTCGAATCGGCCATGAGCCGTCCATCGGAGAGCATGTCCGGGTGAACGTCAAGGGCGACGAGTTGGTCTACGGAGTGGTACGGGGAAAGGATCGTTGGGGATATCACGTAACGGATTACAACGGTGGTCGCTGGCACATGCTCCCCCGTAGCCGGTTCTCTCCGGCGATCCCGGAGGAGGACTGACATGAGACTGCCCAAGCGAATCTGGGATTTCTTCCTGAACGACACTAACATTCGCATCTATCAAATGTGGATCGACTCGGAAGGCGCCTACTTGGATGTCAGCGACGGCCTCAAGAACGGAAAACTGAAACATGACGACGAATTCGTCGAAATCCCCGACCATCTCCTCTTACCGTGCAATAAGAACGACTCCCCTGCCATGGGAAGCAGGCCATTCTGTTACCTGTTCAGCGAGGAAGGCTTGGAGTGGCTCGAACCGCGCCTCACGTGTTCATCCAAGGATAAGGGGATGAAGATAGGAATGGGGCTGGAACACGCCATTATCTGGTGGAAAAAACACGCCAAGGCCCTCGCGAAACTCAAGAAGGTAGTTAGCGAGGAAGAAGCGAGAGGACATTGACATGACCAAAGCAGACAAGGACAAGCTCCGAAAGTGGATTTCCAAGCAGATCAGGGAGGCCAGGAAAGCCCAGGACGAGGCCGAGGAAGACCGCGAGAAGTCCTCCTGGACCGACATCGACGCTCTGGAACAGTCCTGCTACAACGAAGGTGTCATTAACGTCTTGAAAGACCTTCGGGACGAACTAAAACGCTGGTAGCGTACCATCAACCCGACCAGGTAATCCGAAGGCCCGACCAAGAGGGCAAGGAGGAAGGCCATGAGCATGATGCCATCGCACAAGGTAGCCATCAAGGAGACCTTGGACAAGCTCCAGTCCATCGCAAAGTCATTGGGGCTGAAGGGTTACGAGCTTGAGGAGAAGGTCAACGAGTTCAAGATGAACGAGGCCAAGCTCATAAACCAGCGGGGTTTGCGAGCGCAGATGGAGTACGTCTTCGAGACGTTCGGGTCGTCGCCCGAAGGGATCGAGAAGGCGGCTGAAGAAATCCGCAACGTCCTTCTGGACTACGCCAAGGCGGGTCAGGTTGTTCGCTGTACCCAATGCCGCCGCGACGAGTTCCAGAGCGAGGCGACGAAGCATGGCGAGGGCTGGCTCTGCCCCCGATGCCTGAAGAATCTAAGAGAGGAAGGGAAGGCGTGATCCGCTCGCTGAAGACCAAGACCGTCACGGGCAAGGTCGTCGAGACGATCATCGTGGAGAAGCTGGTAGAGGCCGAGGTTCCCGCCGAGTTCACGGACGATCAAGCCTCCGACGCGATCCGCAAGAAGGCGTACGACAAGATCATCGGCGAACCGGAAAGCGGCTGGGAGCTGGTCGAGACCATCGACGTGGACGTCAAGGTCAAGGGCAAATGCCCCAACTGCAAGGAAGAAGGCGACGTCGAGGCCGGATGCCCCCAGTGTCCTGGCTTCTGGTTCACGACCGAGAAAGGATAAGAATGCAACCCCTGGAAGGCGATCTTTACCGGCTGGATAATTGCGTCCTCGAAGGCTTCAAGAAGACGCTCGATAAATGTCCTCCCTTCATGCGCGAATGCGTCCGCGTCTTCGGCGTGGAGGGCGTCTCCAAGAAGATCGCCGCCATCATAAGGAAGCGGCATGGGAACGAGGCATCGGGGATGTTCAGCATAACCTTCGAGGAGTTCAACAAGGCGATCTCCGACGCCCAGATCGAATGCCTCAAGGAGATGCCAGCCGACAAGCTGTTCATCGACTTCGAGAAGAAGGAGTAGCGATGCATCACAAGCGAAGACGACCACGCAACGCCAGGGCCGGGTGTCACATGTGCAAGCCCTGGAAGGGATATCCGAGCCGTAAAAATCGCGCCGACTCCGAGAAGTTCTCCGATTACAAGCGGCGCAAGGTCGCCGACGAGGCCGTGAACGCCGGATGAAGGAAGACTGCCTGGTCCGATACTGGGAGCAGGATTGCCCGTGTGACGACATCGCGTCATACGGGCTGCCTTGCGCCAGGATGAACCCGCGCAAGGGAATGGTAATCACGGAGTTCGCCCTCACCACCCATACCGCCGAACACCCCCCGGAGGGGCCTTGTTGCCGTAAGTGCGGCAAGGCGTGGAAGCTCCTCGCCTCCCTCAAGAAGCAACGCTTGAAGCTGTCCTGATCATCGTCCACCATCCAAGAATTTTCGGGAACCAAGGACATCTGATGTCCACCCTCCCAGGCTATCCTTCATATGACCGTGTCAGGAAATCCCCGGCCAGGGCGTCCGAAGGCCCGGAGGTTTTCGGCCAGGCAACGCGAAGGCCCGGAGGCCGGCCGTGCCTGGCCACCAGGAGTTCGCCGTGTCAGGAGGACCAGGTGCAACGAAGGCCCGTCTCTGATGACGTTGAGATTGACAAAAGGGGGCAAGGAGCGAATCATGGACATTGAAGAAGTAGTCAAGGCCGCGCTACGGAAGCTCAAGGTCGACACTGGCAAGATCGACCCCGGATCGTACCGTCTGGACGGTACCCGGCTGGTCATCGACCTGAAGGGCGTATTGGTCAAGCAGGAGGACGAATGGCATACGCCCACGACCTCCGTGCCCCTGACCGAGGCGTTGCCGCTGGCCCTGCAACTCATGGGCATCCAGATGGAGCCGTTCATGGAGAAGCTGGAGGTCGCGTTGACGATGGCCTTGTCGATGGACGAGGAGGCCAAGGAGTACATCGCGGCCTGGAACAAGAAACATGCCGCGACCGTCGAACGCTTCCGGCAGGGCATGAAGGCGTTGCCTCCACGACGCCATGCGGGTAAGATCGTACCCAAGGACGTAGAGGTCGATCTGATCGTCAACCTCGGTCCCGCGCTGGTCTCCAGCGCGACCGTTCCCGCGCCTTGAGCGTGTAGAACCAAACCAGGAAACGCGAAGGCCCGTCCCAAGGGACGGAAAGAGAGGGAGAGATAATGAGCATCGCTTGGCTGGCGGTAGACGAGAACAAGAACTCAGGCAAGCTGTTCCTCAAGGCCGAGTTGCTTGAGACGGGGAAGGGCTATCGCAAGATTCGGCTCGAAGACGGTCCCGACAAGGGTACGGAAGTCATACTCCCGTCCGAGAAGACGCCCTACCAAGGGTTCTACCCCGCGCTGATCGTACAGGACGCGGAACCGGACGTATGGCGGTTCAAGGGGCGCAGCATCCCCAAGGTTGACCGGACCAAGTTCGACAACCCCGAACAGGCCGAGGCGTTGCATCGGGCGAACGCGGAGATGGACTCCGATGGCAAGCCCCTCCCGTACTTCTTCCTGCCCCATACCGCAGAGGTCATAGACGCGGCCACGCAGGGGGATCACTGCTTCCTGATCGGTCACAAGGGCGTTGGCAAGACATCGGTTGTCTTGCAGGTCGCGGCCCGAATCGGCCAGCCCTGCATCCGGTTGAACTTCACCGGACAGATCAGCATCTCCGACCTCGTAGGCTCGTTGGGGTTCGGCCCTGCTGGTACGGAATGGCATGATGGTCCGGTCATTACCGCCATGCGCAACGGGTACTGGTTGATCCTCGACGAGTTCGACTTCGGCGACCCGTCCGTACTCTCCGCGTTCCATCCGATCTTGGAGAAGAAACCCTCCTACTGCCTGAAGGAGAACAACGGCGAGATAGTCGAGGCCGTACCGGGATTCCGCGTCTTCGCGACGGGCAACAGCATCGGCGGCGACAAGGACGGCGAGTACGCGGGTACTCAGCCCATGAACGCGGCCCTGCTGGACCGCTTCGCGGGGCATGGGCGCGTCATCGAGGTCAAGCCCATGACCATGAAGCAGGAACGCAAGATTCTCGATTACGTCATGCCCGACCTGCCGAAGCGTCTGGCGCGGAAGGCGACGGCGTTCGCGGCCAAGGTACGCTCAGAGCATCTCAAGTCGTTCTCGACGCGAGAGGTCATCAACTGGTGTACCAAGATGTTGCTCTACAAGTCTGCGGTCAAAGCCGCCGACCTGACCTTCATGCCGATCATCCAGAACGAGGCCGTTCGCAAGGGCATCGGGGATACGATCCGAGCCATGTTCGGCCAGCGCATCATCATCGGGCGTTACAACCCGAATCCGGTCCCGCGCCCCGCGTCTGGCGCGGCTGCTGCCGCCGCCCCCGTTGGCGGTCTGCGGTCAAGCAGTCAGGTAACGGACGCCGACGAGCAACTGGCGATGGTCAAGGCGTACCATGAGGAACGCAAGTCCTACGAGGCCATCGAGAAGCAGTTCAAGCTCAAGCCCTCCAACGGGATGAACGCCTACCGCGTCATCAACAAATGGCGCAAGGCGAACCCCGAAAGCCCGTACAGCCAGAAGAAGAAGGAGGACTGATGCATCAGCTAACCGTACAGATCGGACGCTCCACGGGATCAACGGATGACGTCCAGGTAGAAGACCTCGACGACGATACCCTGATCCGAGCCGCTAGGCTCAGGTGCGAGCAGGTCGGGGGAATCGGGAACGCCCTGGCCCTGGCCACTCAGGTTCTCATCTGGGACGCCGATAGACCGGACAACCTGATCGCCGTATACGCGATCCGTGAAAACAAGCTCACCATGATGTAAGAAAGGCCGACAGATGAAAGTCAAGCCTGGCGACATATTCACGTCCAAGTACGGGCACAACCTGTACCTCGTCGTCGAGCCATCACTCCTCAAGGGCTTGAAGAAGGGCGAGCTTATGGCGATGCTCGTCTCCGACCCCCCGGTCTACACGTTCAAGCGAGGGACCATGTTCCGGTTCGACCAGCAAGACGTGATGGCCGTCGCCGCCGACGTCCAGTTCACCCCGGTGGAGTACGAGGACGTCACGAAGCAATGGCCCAGGGGCCGGCCGTTCGTCGTCTGCCTGGACGGCAAGCAGGAGATGGTCATCTGCGCCGCGCCGCTCGACATAACGGGCGAGGAAGACCTGATGAGGGAATACGACTCTGACACGGTGGACGTCGGGCTGTTCGACATGTCCGGCAACCACCTCGTCTGCGAGGGCATGATGGAGGAAGGGTTCGTAAGTTGGGACGAGTACGAGGTGTACGACATAGCCACCGACCAGGCCGCGTGAAGGCCCGACAAGGAACTCGAAAGGAAAACGCCGATGAACGACCCGTTGAACGAGATGAAGAACAAGCTCGCCGAGTGGATGCTCCCGACCGAGGAGTTCAACAAGGAGTTCGAGACCCACGTCGGCCTCGTCACCAAGTCCGTCGAGGAAGGCGACATCAAGGAATACGCCCCCCGCGTGATCCTGGTCTGCGGCGGGGACGAGGGTCCGCAAGAGCGCAAGGTCGTCCTCGTCGTACTGGGCGACGGGATGCCGAGGACGAACGCCGAGAAGCAAGCCGTCTTCGCCAAGCTGGGCCTCGCCGCAGCCGCCAACGACCTCAAGGTCCTCATGGCGATCTTCCAGAGCGAGGCTTGGACGCTGAAACTCGACAAGGACGAGGTGAAGGACGTGAAAAACCTGCCCACCCCCTCCGAGCATCCAGAGCGGGTCGAGGTCATCGTCAACGTCGCCCGTAGCATCGACGACCGCGAGGCGTTGGCGACCATCCCGATCACGGGGCGCAAGGAAGACGGGACGTTGATCCTTGGGGAACCCGACGTCCAGGGGTTCGACGAGGACGACAAAAAGCAAGTCCAGGACTCGCTCCTTTCTGCCTTCTTCATGTCGTTCATGACGGCCACCCTCACGAAGTGGGCGGCGAAACGGGCAGAGGAGAAGGACGAGGAGCTATCGCCCGAAGTGAAGCTCATGCTTGAGCTTCTGGATAGCTGCCCGATCAAGTTCAAGTCCGCCGAGGAGATGGCCAAGGAACTCGAAGAGGGAGCGAAGGAGCGTGACAGCAAGCTGGACGATGATTTCCTGAGACGCTTTAAGCGTTGACAATGCCGTGTAAGGGCGTATGCTTAACATGACCAGGCGAGACGAAGGCCCGCCAACTGGACCGAGGAGAACGTAATGGCGACCGTCCTGAAGAAGATTCCGTCCAAGAGCAGCCCCACCATCAGCTACGAGGTTCGACGCGGCGACGACGGCAACGTCTACTGCACCTGCCCCTCCTGGAAGTTCTCCAAGGGCGCGAAGTCCTGCTCCCACGTCCGCGATTACATCGCCAGCCCGGAGGCCAAGATGCCCCCGGAGGAGCTGAAGGAGCTTAGGCAGAAGCAGGAAGAGCAAAAGCGGCTCCGCAAGATGAAGGAGGCCGACCGCAAGAAGGCCGAGGCCGAGGCTCGCCGCAAGGCCGAGGAGGAGAAGAAGAAGAAGCTGGAGGCCGACCGCAAGGCGGCGGCGGCGAAGTTCATCCCGAAGCTGTCCTACAAGATCAAGAAGGCAGACCGATCCATCGTCTGGCCGGACGTTGACGAGGCGTTCTTCGTCGATAAGCGGGACAAGTCGTTCCTCGACATCGTGCATGACATGTCGCAGGATACCCCGCAGAACGTCCTGCTGACCGGGCCGCAGGGTTGCGGCAAGACGGAACTCGCCGTCTGGTACGCGGCCAAGCATGACCGCCCGATGGTCGTGATGAACTGCGCGACGATCCGCGAGGCTCGCGACTGGTTCGGCTACAAGGAGGCCAAGGGCGGCGACGTGATGTGGCACCTGGCCGATTTCGTCAAGGCCATTCGGACCAAGAACTGCGTCATCGTCCTCGACGAGTTCAACCGCCTCCACTCCTCGCTCCACAACACGCTGTACCCGTTGCTGGACGCCCGACGCTCCACCTGGGTCGAGGAGGTCGGCGAGATGGTCGAGGTCGCCGAGGGCGTGACCTTCTTCGCCACCTGCAACATCGGCCACGCCCACACGGGGACGTTCACCCTGGACGCGGCCCTGGAGGACAGGTTCGGACAGCGCGTCGAGTGCGGCTTCCTGCCTCACAAGGAGGAGGTCAAGGTCCTCATGGACAAGACCGGAATCCCCGAAAAGGAGGCCAAGAAGCTGGTCGAGTTCGCGAACGACATCCGGGCCAAGGCCAAGGGTGACGCCAAAGGAGGCAGCAGCCTGACGCGAGCCGTGTCGACGCGCCAGTTGCTCCAAACGTCGGTCCTTGGACGCCGCTTCAGGGCGGCTGGACAGGCTTATCACGAGGCTCTCTGGTATACGGTCATCCCGTACTACCCCGAGGACGAGCGGCCCCAGGTCAAGATGCTGATGCAGGGCAAGTTCGACCTCAAGGAGCTGACCTAATGGGCAGGAAGAAGAAGAAAAAGAAGAAGAAGGGCTTCTTCGACGGCGCCCTGGGAGGCTTCGGCTCGTCCAAGTCCGAGTTCTCCAAGAAGAAGGACGGGACCTACGGCTACGGCGGCTACTACGGCGGCTACGGTGGCTACGACGGTTGGGACGACTGGTACGACGGCGGCGACTGGAAGGACTGGCGAACGCCGGGACAGTCCGCGTCCTCCTTCTGGACGACCTCCTCTTGGGGTTCGATGGACGAGGAGTGGAAGTACAAGGAAATCCTCTACAACATCGCCAACGCCGCCAACGTCCCGGCCAACTCCATCGGTTCGGGCGAGCGCAACCTCCGCGTCAAGTGGGCCACCAACCCCACGGACGACGAGAACCACGAGGACGACGACAGGCGCGACAGGCGCGACGGTCGCGTCGAAGGTGGTCCCGGCCGCGAGCATGACAAGGACAACTCCAACAAGCTGTCCAAGGACACCATCATCCTGTCGCCCGACGTCATCGACAACCGGACGAGTCGCAAGTCCGAATGGACCGACGAGGAGAAGCAGGACGTCCTGATCGCCGACTCCCTGACCCTGGCCGCGATGAAGGCCACGGCCCACCAGCAGTCGGAGAAAGACGTGTTCGGCGAGACGGACCAACACGTCAAGATGATCGCCGACCCGCTCTGGACGTCCCAGGAGACGCTGATCGCCGAGAAGGCGGTCCTCGAAAAGTACCCCGGATTCAAGAGCTACTACGCGGCCTACCGCGATTACTGGTCCGACCCCAACGCTCGCGAGCAACTGGAGATGATGATCCAGGAGGCCAACAAGGCTGGCGTGAACTGGATCGACGGCGCGGTGGCGGCGGCTCGCTACGAGATGCTCTACCCCGACCAGAAGCTCGACCTGCCGAAGGCGTACCGCGAGGCGGTAGAAGCGGCCAAGAAGACCATGCCGATGGACGCGGACGCCCAGTATCGCGGGAAGAACGCCCTCGACGCGGCCAAGCAGATACTCAAGATACTCCCGCAGAACGAGGAGAAGAAGAAGCCCGACGCCGAATCCGGCCCGGATGGCGAGAAGCAGGAGAACCAGCCAGGAGAGGGTGACGGAGACGGCGAGGGCGACGGCAAGGGCAACGGCAAGGACGACGAGAACGCGCCGCCCAAGTTCGGCTTCGGGCGCGACAAGATGGACGAGCAGGAGAAAAACACCAACCTGAAGCCCGAACGGGACGACGACGGCAAGATGGTTTCCAAGTCGGATCGCGAGGGCGTCCCCCTTGGCGAGACCATCGAACGCCAGATCCTCGACGAGGACGAATGGCGCGGCGGAACCGATCACGTCATGGTCAAGCCCAACAAGTCGTCCGAGGCTCACTACAAGCGGCTCGTGGAGGAACTGAAGTCAACCATCAACGGCGTGCGCAACCGACTGAAGCTCAGGAACGAGAAGCCCAACCTCATGCTTCACGGCCTCCGTCGCGGCATGGTGGACGAGGGATCGCTCTACAAGCTCGCCTTCGGCGAGGATCAGCCCTTGATCTTCGAGCAGCCTGAGATCATCAACCGGATCGACATGGCCTTCGCCGTCCTGATCGACGAGAGCGGCTCGATGGGAGACGACCGTAGCGGCAAGGCCCGCGTCCACATAGCGCGTGACGTCGCCATCGTCCTCGCCGAGTCCCTGAAGGACATGGAAGGGATCGAGTTGTCCGTCCTTGGACACACGGCCCAGGGCGAACGGCATCATGGCCGGAGCGACGGGTGTTGCGTTCATCACTACTACACCCCGGAGAACCGCAACCTGGTCGCGCTCGCGGAATCGACCTACTTCTGCCAGAACCTCGACGGGTACGCGATGCTGGAGACGACCCGCAGGATGCTGAAGTGGTACCCCAACATCCCGATCAAGACGATCTTCGTCGTGAGCGACGGCCTCCCGAACGGCCACCGCTACGGCGACAGGTCCGCGAGGCAACACATGAAGCGCGTCTGCTCCGCGTCCCGCAGGGCGGGAGTCGAGCTATTCGGCATCGGGATCGACGAAGCCTACAGCGACGATCATGGCGAGGAGATGTACGGCAAGGACAACTTCGTCGTCCTGAAGGACGCCTCCGAGTCCATGAGCCTCCTCTGCAACTTCGTGGTCAACGCGGTGAGGCGGACCTGCGTCCTGGACGTCCAGTAAGGAGGTCCCGTGAGCGACAAGCTCGTCATAGCCTGCGGCCTGGAACCCCTCACGCCGGGTTCCGTCCCCCTGGAATGCTCGAAATGCAACGCCAAGGTCTGGGCCAGCCCCGCCACGTTCGAGAAGATCCAGGAGGTCGGCGAGCACGATATCGTGTGCATCCACTGCATCCCCCCGATCGACAAGAAAAGCCTGCTCAAGCCCACGGATGCGCAGCGGGACGAGATCCGGCGCCAGCTTGGCCGCGACGTGTCAGACGAGGAGATCGACCAGGTCGTCGAGAGGTTCCACCAGTTCCTATCATCCCGGCATAACTGAACGGGCGTGCCTCGTCGCTCCAGGTGAAACAAAGGCCCGCTAGGACGCCTTGAGATCGGCGTGCCTCATGGACCAGGCAACGCGAAGGCCCGCCCATTGGGGGCGAAAGGGGCAAGGAACGAATGGCTCAGATCGACATTTTCGGACTATGCAGGATGCAGGTCTTCGCCGACTTGATCCATGACCAGTTGGGCGTAGAGGTCAGGATGCGCGGCGACAAGATTTGCGCCGTCCTGAACACCAAACCCCCCATCATCTACCTCCCCAACCTGGAGTACGCGGAGGCAGAGGACGTTGACGTATTGCGGGGGTTCGCCCTCCATGAGGCGGGTCACGTCAAGTATACCGACCCGGACGCGCTCATCGACATCAAGGACTACATGGTGTTCCATGCCTGCAACGCATTCGAGGACCAACGCATCGAGTTGAAACTGCGTCGGGACTTCCCAGGCGGCAAGGAGATGCTAACCCAGTCGCAGAACGAGGGTTACAAGATCCATCTCAAGGCCGACAACACCCAAACCCTGTTCGGGGCGTTGGAGAAGGCATCGTACCTGAGCCAGGGGCGGCTGCGCAAGCAGGTCATCGAAATCGGCAAGAGCATGGCCGCGAACCAGTTGCAACTCACGGAGAAGGAGTACAAGGCTTGGGTATACGAGGAACCCGAAATCAGCGACCTCATGGCGAAGGAAGGGTTGGATGACGACCAACTCTACCGCATGGGCATCATCCTCTTGCAGGGCATGGCCGAGCGGTTGGGCATCGACAAGGACGAGGAAACCATCCTGAAGGCTCTAGGGACGCGCCTAGAAGCCATGCGCTTCCTTCACCTCTGGCTCTACGTCTGGCGAGAGGGCGAGGACAAGGACATTCACAAGCAGTACAAGGATCACCCCTACAAGCCAATCCATGACCAGATCATGCAGGACATTCCAGGGCAGTCCACTTCCAACTCCCTCGAACGGGCGAAGGAATACCTCAAACGCCTGAACGTCCTGCCGATCCTGCCTTGCGACTACCGCCCAGGCGAGGAAGCCAAGGAGAAGATCGAGGAAGCGAAGAACGCCCGGACGGAGGCCAACAACGCCCACTCAGCCCACGCCCGGATGAAGAACGAGGCCGAGCGCAAGGCCAAGGAAGAACACGACAACTCGCTGGAAGAGAGGATGCGACAGGACGCGGCATCTGAACGCGCCGAGAAGGAAGAAGAAGCGCGGGAGTCCCGCAAGGCCGTCGAGAAGGCGAAGGAGAAGGAGAAGCAATCAGAACAGAACCTTCGCCGAGTCAGGGATCGACTCGCCAAGGAACGCCGACGCGCTCGTGAGTTGGATCGCGAGGTCGCAGACGCCGAAGACGAGGCGCGGGAAGCGGAAGCGCGAGACGCCGAACAGAAGTCCAAGGAACGCCAACAGCAGCCCAAGCCGCCCGAAGGCGCAAGGATCAACCCCGCTCGACCTGAACAGCAGCAGGGCCAGCAGCAGGGCCAGCAGCAGGGTCAGGGCCAAGGCGAGGGCCAAGGTCAGGAAGGCCAGCAACAGGGCGAAGGCGGTCAGGGACAAGGCGAAGGCCAGGGCCAAGGCCAAGAGGGTCAGGGACAGCCAAACGCCGAAGGCCAACCCGGTCAGGGCGAAGGCCAGCAAGCTGGCATGGGCCAAGGTCAACCTAGCGACGGTCAGGGCGAGGGCCAAGGCGAAGGTCAAAACGCCGTTGGACAGGGCCAACCCGGTCAGGGTGAAGGCGAAGGCGATGGCCAGGGTTACGGTCATGGCGAGGGCATGGGCCAAGGCGATGGGACCGTCGAAGGCGATGGCGGTCAGGTCGTCGAGGGCGAGGGCGAACCCCTCAATCCAGCCCGTCAACGAGCCAACGAGCTTGCGGCGAGGGCCAAACGCCTACGGGACCGCATCGACAACGACGAACGCCTCTTGGGACGACGAGAGGACGAGATGGGCATGGCCGAAGACGACCTCAAGCGATCCGAGGGCGAACTGGCCGAGCGCAAGGTCAAGCTGGACGAGGCGCAACGGGAGGAAGCGGCGGCGAAGGCCAAGTCCGAGGAAGGCAAACGCCAGATCAAGCAACGGATCATGGAAGACTACCAGCCCTTGATCGACCCGCTCGCCAAGGAAGCGGAGGCCAAGGAAGCGGAGGCCAAAACCGCCGAGTCGCGTCGGGACAACATCTTGCAGGTCATTCACGACATGGACCGCGAGAACGACGAGAACATCGGCAAGGACGTGACGCAGCAAGTCGTTGACGAGACCATCGAGAAGGTTCGCAACCGCTCCGTCGCGGAGGACTTGGACGTTGAGGTCCTTGGCGAGGGCGTCCATCGGGACTCAGGGGAGCAGGGGGGTCAGGTCGACACCGCCCCGATCACCGCGCTCTCCGCTCGCAAGTACGTCCCGTACGACCGCGCCTACGACAAGGTTGATCGGGTCAAGGACTCGCCGAGGGCGATGGAGAAGTACGAGAAATGCCGACGCGAGTACGCCGAGGTCATCGCTCAGACGACGGAACGGCTCCGCAAGCTCTGGTCTCCTGAGAAGAACCGGATCAAGGTAAACGCCGAGGAAGGTCGTCTCGACCCGCGCAACGCCTACAAGTTGGGGTTGGCCCTCCGGGGCGCGAACGTCGATGTCCGTCGCGTCTGGCGAACCATAACGGTCAAGAAAGACCCGCGAGTCGCCGTCCAGTTGCTAGTGGACTGCTCCGGTTCCATGTGTGGACGCAAGATCGAGTTGGCGATGAAGGCCGCTTGCTGCCTGAGCGAGGTCATGCGAGCGTTGCGCATCCCGCATGAAATCATCGGTCACACGACGAACGAGAAGGACGCGAAGAAGCTGGACATGGACGGGGTTGATCCTGACAGGTTCAGCCGCTTCTGCCCGTACCAAGGCTACGTCTTCAAGGAGTTCAACGAGAACGTCGCCCCGTCCAACATCTTCAGCGACTTCTCCATGGCCTGCAACCTCGACGGAGAGGCGGTCATGTGGGGCTTGAAACGGCTGGAACGCCGCAAGGAGAAGACGAAGATACAGATCGTCCTCAACGACGGGATGCCGAACGCGCCCCTGAGCCAGATCGAGGAACTGGAACGACACCTGTTCACGGTCTGCAAGAAGGCCGAGGCTCTGGAGAAGGACGGCATGTACCTGTACGGGTTGGGCATCGGCGAGGAACGGGTGCGCGAGTTCTACAAACACGCCTCCGTCCTGAACGAGGTCGATGAACTGCCCGTCGTCACCCTGGAAATCGTCGAGCATATCCTGAGCAAGATGGTCGGGAGCCTCTGATGGCGAGGCGCAAGAAGAACAGCGAACGGGCGTCCAAATGGCATGGCGTCCGTCCGGGGGACATCTTCGTCCATTCGAAAACGTCGAAGGCCACCTGGCTCGTCGTTGACGCGGAAACCCCGGAATCCCCGTTCTCCGCGCTCGCCATCGGGATGAACTCCTTCCTGGGGGATTGCGTTACCATATCCCACCAAAACAACATATACGTCTTCCAGTCGGTCCATCTCTCCATGCTCGAAGATATCGTCACCGTGCGACTAACAGCGTATGGTCAGCTATTCGCCCTGGGAGACGACATCGTGGCCATGTCCATTGGCGGGACGTTCTCCTTGTCCGGGCAGCCGAGGCCGAGGCCAAGGAAAACGCAGCTCGTGCAACTCGTCAAGATAACCCTGTCCGATCCGAAGCTCGTCTACACGGCATGACCAGGTGACGCGAAGGCCCGTCCCAAACGCCGAAGGAGGAAGAAACCATGGGCATGGACGTTTACGGCAAGAACCCCAAGAACAAGCGCGGCGAGTACTTCCGCAACAGCGTATGGGGCTGGCGCCCCCTCTGGAACTACTGCTGCGAGGTGGCCCCGAGCGTGACCGAGCAGGTCGAGTACGGACACAGCAACGACGGCGACGGCCTGGAGGCCGACGACAGCGTGTTCCTGGCGTCTATCCTGCGCGAGGAGATCGCGTCGGGCCGCTGCGCCAAGTACCAGAAGGAGTACGAGGAACGGCTGGAGAACATGCCGGACCAGAAATGCGACCTCTGCCAAGGGACCGGGACGCGGACCGACGAGTACGCGAAGGCCAACGTCCCTCATGTATGCGAGCCGGGGGGTTGCAACGGCTGTAGCGGGACGGGCAAGGTACGCCCATTCGACACGCATTACCCGTTCGACGTGGACAACGTGGCCGAGTTCGCCGAGTTCCTTGAGAACTGCGGCGGCTTCGAGATTTGCTGAGATAAGGGGCGGGGCGGTCCAACTTGGCGGGTGAACGAGTAGCCCGCATTGGCCCGGAAAGCCCCCGCCCCGTAAAGGAGAAACCGATGCCGAATCACTGCTCGAACGACCTGCGCATCCACGGCAACCCCGTGCTGATCCAGGAGTTCATCGAGTTCGCCAAGGCCAAGCGCAAGACCCACGACATCGAGGGGAAGGAGGAGGAGTTCGAGGAAGCCCTCTCCTGCGACAATTTCGTCCCGTACCCCCAGGCGTTCAAGGACCAGGACGAGAAGGCTTGCGAGGCGACCCGCGAGATGCGGAAGCTCCCCAAGAAGAAGAGGGACTGGAGCAAGCTCCCCAAGGACGGGTTCAACTCCGGCGGATACGAGTGGTGCCTGGCCAACTGGGGGACCAAGTGGGGCTGCTACGACGCTTCAGACTGGAAGCTCTACAAGCGTTCCGCGATGATCCGCTTCGACTCCGCGTGGTCACCGCCGATCCCCGTCATCCACGCGATGGCTAAGAGGTTCCCCAAGCTGAAGTTCACGCTGCGCTACTACGAATGCGGCATGGGCTTCAAGGGCTGCCTCCAGGTCAAGGGCGAGGACGTCCTGAAGGACGAGTACAGCGACGGCTATCGCGGACACAGGGGAGGCTGAGATGAACTTTTGGGTGCTGATCGCCACCAACTGCGGGGTCCAGGACGTCTTCCTCGTCAAGACCAAGTGCGAGAACCTGACGCTCGACCGGGCCGTGGAGCTGCTCCGGGTAGCGGACCCCGACCTGCATTGCTGGACGGTCGAGGAGTCCCTCACGTGGGAGCTGGTCGCCGTCGAGCCGGAGCTGGCATTGCAGATCGACTGAGGAGGCCGAGATGATCGTCAAACCGAGCGAGTTCATGGACGCCGACACCCGCTTCAAGCGGTGGGGCAAGCTCTTCAACGTCTCCCAGTTCGATCCAGGAGAGAAGGGAGGCTACTCCCTCAAGGGGACCTTCGTCAAGTGGAACGAGTCCGTGTCCCTTGGACACGGGCAGTTCATGGTCGTCGCTTGCCAGTTCGGCTCGCGCCGCAAACAAACCTACGCCTACTGCCTGGTCATGGGCGGAGACAAGCCAGTCATCATCCGTCGGCTTAACTCGACCAAGGCGGTCGAGCACGACCTCTGGAAGGAGTTCACCGGCGATCGCGAGAACGTGTTCGCCGAGGACGTCGTGGCCAAGTCCAAGAACAACGTCCTTTACGCCTTCGGCCTGTTCTCCGTCTGGATGGAGCAAAAGGCCGACGCCGACGACGGCAAAGCGATGGCCGTCGCCCCCGACCTGTCCCGCGTGTCCGACGATGACCTGGTCGCCGAGCTGCAAGCCAGGGGCGGTTGGATCGTCGAGCGCGAGCCGGACGGCGGCCACAAGCCGGACACGATCCTCGGGTTCGACGGCAAGGAGTACCCGGTGGAGGACGAGCAGCCGCCCGTCGAGGACTGGAAGGTGCCACATGGGTGATCGCTGCTACTTCGAGCTGACCTGCCGCGAGGAACACAAGGAGAGGTTCGAGTCGATCTTCCATTACGACGGGGCCAAGATCGCCGGGACCGAGATGTGGTTCTTCGAGGAAGACGAGGCCAACTACGCCTTCGGATTCCCCGACGGGTTCCCGGAGGACGTCCCCTACTGGGGATTCCACGGCGAGGGCGGGGAATACCCCGGCGAGGAGTTCGCGTGCGACGGTGAGCAGGTCGCGAGCATCGAGACGACGAGCGGTGATCCCTGCATCAGGGTGCGCGAGGACGGCATCGACGAGGACGAACTCAAGCAGGCGATTGAGTACTTCAAGATCCGCAAGAGGGCCGAGATAGCGGTCAAGAAGAGGAAGGGCGGCTCGATACCGAAGCTCAGTTCCATGAAGGAAGAATCGTGAATCATAGGCCCGTCATCACGGGCAGGAGGAAGAACCGATGGCATTGAAGCTACCCGCGGTCAAACCCGCCAAGCGCGTCCACCTGAGCGACATACACAAGGTCCCCGGCCTGGAAGCCGAGGTCGATGCCCCAGGATTCGGGATCAAGCTGAAGATCAAGAACAAGACCGACCAGCCCTACCGGGTCGCCGTGACGGGCGGGGTCCTCCAGCCGGATGACTCCAAGTATCAGCGGTTGCTCGTCGTCGGGACGACCCACAAGGTCGATCACGTCTTCCTGCCCACCATGAACACGGGCCATTGCGTCATGGTCCCCCCCGGCGGGGAGGTCGAGTCCGAGTTGCAGACGTGTTGCATGGATCAGCCCAAGGCGCCGCCTTCCGGCAACCCCTACAAGGTAGGCAAGAAAGCGGCCCCCGAACGGCTGTCCAAGATAGCCCGCGCCGCGGCCACCAAGGTCGCCCTCGGCGAAGGCGCCCCCTTCGACGTGAGCATGGGGGACGTTCAGGACGCCGCCTGGGACAGGGATCAAGGCGAGCAGCGCGAACGCCTCGACAAGGCCGTCGATAGCGGGAAGTTCTGAGCCAGCGCGTCCTCAGGCGTGTCTCATGACCAGGTGACGCGAAGGCCCGCCCAAGAAGGCGAGGAGGATAGAAAGGATGGTGTAGGATGATCCGCGACGACCTGATGCCCGTTCGAGCCGTACTGGCCCCGCCGGATACCTTCGACGAGGCCGTCGCCAGGGTATCCAACCTGGCAGAGGGTTCCCTGCTGGGTCTCGTCGGGACGACTTACATCGACGTCGACCAGCTCAAGCGCGCCCTCGAAGAATGCAAGATCAAGGGCGAATTCGAGCTGCTGTGCGACTCCGGTCCGATCCAGACGTGGCGCGGGTCGTTCACCGACCCCGTCGGCAACAAGTTCGAGATCATCGCCAACTCATGGTCCGAGCTGAGCTGCCAGATCGTCAACGTCCGGTTCGCCGAGGCGGCCATGGACAGCGACATGGACGCCGTCAAGCTGATCCATCGGACGCTAAAAAAGGAAGAGCGAACCACGGTCCTTCATGAGCCGCCCGAAAAGAGGAAGAAATGACCGATACCCGAAAAGCCTTGACGGTCAAGGATTTACGAGAAAAGATGGAGGAGATGGAGAAGGCCGGACATGGCCATGACGCCGTCATCGTCCACTGCATGGGCGGCTTGTCCGGCCAAAACGCCGCAGTGGAAAACGTCGGCGTGGGATTCGACTGGGAGTCGGGGCAGATCGTCCTGCATGTCAACCCCGTCGTGACCTACTGGGCTTACGTGGAGAAACTAAGGAAGGAACTGAAGAAGAAATGAACTTCCCGGCCCTGCTGGAGACGCGCCTCCCCATCGTGAGGCTCAAGCCCGACGCCCCCGAACACGTCAAGGGGTTGTTCGGGAAGATCGCCGCTGGCTCGATCGCCGTCGCCATCAAAACCGCCGATGGGTATCGTGTCTACTACGAGGGAGGAATTTACAGCCGACATCCCTCCATAACGCCGACGCGGGAGCAGCAAGAGGAATACGCCGTGTTGGCGGCAGGACGAGCCGTCAAGCGTTATCCCACCGTCGCGTTCTTCCAACTCGAATCCCTGGAAGGACTTGAGATGAACGGGAGCGTGGACGTGTCTCGTTCCCCCTACGAGGTACTGCTCCCGACCAGGTGAGTCGAAGGCCCGCCCAGTATCTCGAAGGGAGGAGAGGAGATGCGACTACTCGTAATCACGTTGGTCCTGGCCCTGTCGTCCCCCGCGCTGGCCGAGTTGTCTTCCCACAAGGCCTGCCGCGAGCTATTCGAGCTTTGGAAGGCCGACAACGAGCAGCGCATCGCGAGGGTGATGGAAGTCGCGTTCGACGGTGCCGAATGCCGCGAGGGGGGCGTATACGGCAACCCTGAGAGGACCGACGCGCCCTACCTGTCCTGGAAGAAGTACATGAGCGAGTTCGTCCTCTCCAGGGAGTTCAGGGGCGACCTGCGCGAGTTGAAGGACAAGTACCCGGAAGTCTGGAAGAGGATCGGCTACAGACCGTACTCCGAGGCCGAGGCATGGGCGGACGGCTTCTACAAGGACATCGGCGTCGGCATCGTCACCTGGAAGGGGAATTGGACGCGCATCACCGATGGCCCCCCGCCAGTCGGTTGGACCTCCGCGGGGACCGACTCGCAGGGTCGCGCCGTGGACTCGTCGGGCGAGCTTACCACTGGCTCCCCCGACTGGTTCAGGTACTTCTGGATTCCCGTGATCCTCGCCACCATCGTCGGGGCTTGGATACAATGCAAGGCCGACTGCGGGGGCGCGTTCGCGTTCGCGGGGATCGTCGTCCTGTACGGGTACGTGACCGACCCCTGGCAGGTCTTCTACTGCTTCGTCAGCATCTACGTCGTGTTGATCCTGGTGGCTTGGTTCGCCCTCAAGCTCGTCGCTTCCGGCTTGGGGTTCGGCGGCTCCAAGTCCTGACCCTGGAAGGAGATGAACGATGTCGCATTTCTCGGTTATGGTCCAGTTGGGCAAGCTCAAGGATTTCGAGGGCGAGAACGACGAGCGGCTCCAATCCGCGCTCGCGCCGTTCGACGAGAACACGGATGTCCCTGAGTACGAGAAGGAATGCTACTGCAAGAGGCACAAGGTCAACGTGGCCATCATGGAGGAACAGGCCAAGAAGTTCGGCAAGATCGACGACCTGCGCAACGAGTTCCGCGACCTCCCGGCGTCCCGCGACCTGCAAGACAAGCAGAACGCGCTCTGGAACGCGATGGAGACCACGAACGACAAGGAGACGCGGAAGAGGCTCCGCGACGACATCGCGAGCCTTGAGAAGGAGCAGGACGCCGCCTGGAAAAAGTTCATCAAGGCCGACGAGCGGGACGCCCTGGAGAAGAAACGGCGCCCGCAGCTTGAGAAGAAGCTGAAGCCCGACGCCGACTGCGACGAATGCAAGGGGACGGGCATAGCCAAGACCACCTACAACCCCGACTCCAAGTGGGACTGGTGGCAGGTCGGCGGCAGGTGGTCCAACTACTTCGGCGACGGCGTGGACTGGGCCAGCGGCAAGCAGGTCAAGGAACTGCTCAAGAAGGACGAGGACGACCTGGTCCCGTTCGCCATCCTGACCAAGGACGGGAAGTGGAACGAGAAGGGCCGGATGGGCTGGTGGGCGATGGTCGCCGACGAGAAGGAGGACTGGGGCGACCAGGCCAAGGCCATCATCGAGTCCTTCGACGACGACGACCTGGTCGTCGCCGTGGATTGTCACATCTGAGTGAACCGAAGGCCCGCCCGACGACGCGAGGAGAACGAGGATGCGAACGATCAGCACCGGCGAGCCTTCCACCCTGAAGACGTACCTCAAGATCGCGCAGGTATTCGGCCCGAAGGCCGTCCAGTTCATCGAGGACAAGATCAAGGAAAGCCCCAACGGGGAAGACGAGGAGGTCATCGCGGACGAGCAACAGGTGTTGCTCCTCTTCGCGTCGATGCTCCCGGAAAGCAAGAGGAAATGACGATGCCAAACCAAGTCATCAAAGCGGTCAGCCTGTACTTCTGCGCCGGAACCTCCGACAAGGAGTACCACGCCCAACTGGAAAAGAACGGCTCCGGCTACGTGGTCAACTTCCAGTACGGTCGGCGCGGCTCCACCCTCCAGACCGGGACCAAGACCAAGTCGCCCGTGCCCCTTGAGGACGCGGAAAACATCTTCGACAAGCTCGTTTCCTCCAAGATGGCGAAGGGGTACACCGAGGGCGAATCCGGGACCCCCTACACCGGGACCCCCAAGGAGAAGAAGGTCACGGGCATGGTCCCGCAACTCCTCAACCCCATCGACGAGGACGAGGTCGTCAAGTACCTCAAGGACCCCTCCTGGGGGGCGCAGGAGAAGAAGGACGGCAAACACATAATGATCTCCAGGAAGGGATCGGACATCACGGCCTCCAACCGCAAGGGCCTAGAGGTCGCCATCCCTGAGACGGTCGTCGAGTCCCTGGAGTGGGACGGCGACTACGACGGCGAGATGATCGGCGACGTGTTCCACGCCTTCGACCTCGTGGAGGAGAAGACCTGCAAGCAGCGACACGCTGACCTCTCCAAGATCGAGTTCGGTCACTGCGTCAAGGTCGTCCCGCTGGCCGTCACGGAGAAGGACAAGCGCGAGTTGTTCGAGCGGCTCAAGAAGGAGAACAAGGAAGGCATCGTCTTCAAGAAGCTCGACTCCATGTACGTGCCCGGTCGCCCCGCCTCCGGCGGGGACATGCTGAAATGCAAGTTCTACGCGACCTGCTCCTGCATCGTCACCAAGGGGCGCAAGGGCAAGCGTTCGGTCGGGATGCTCCTGATGAACGAGGACGGAGACATGGTGAACGTCGGGAACGTGACCGTTCCCGCGAACCAGTCCATCCCCAAGGAGGACGAGATCATCGAGGTCCGCTACCTGTACGCCTACAAGAACGGCTCCCTGTACCAGCCGACCCTGCTTGGCGTCCGGGACGACATCGACATCGAGGACTGCTCCCTGAAACAACTCAAGTACAAGGCCGAGGAGGACTGATGAACGCCGACGTGAAAAAAGCCTTTCTCGACGCATTCAGGCACACCCTGGACATGTGGGAGGAGCATGGCTACTGCCAGTCGGGCGGCAACCACGTCGAGAGCGTGGAGTACCTGGGCCGGGACGAGAAGGGCCATACCCGGTTCACCATCAAGGTCTGGCACGAGGACGGCGGACCTGACGGAAGCCTATGCCACCGGACCTACGAGAACCTCTCCGGCGCGGAGGCCATCGACATCTTCGGCAAGTACGTCACCGGGGACATCGGAAACGGCGTCATTTGGGACACCATCGAGAAGCTAGAGGAGGAAGAGAAATGACCAGGGCGCAAGAGGAACGAGCCACCATGAGGCTCTGCGTGTTCTGCGACAGGCCGCATCAACTGGACGAGCGCGTCTGCGTGTCCTGCCAGGACTACAAGGGAATGGCCCTCGCCAGGGAATGCCCCTGCTGCAAACGACCCACGTTCGTCGAGGACGACGACTGCCCCCATTGCGGGGCCGACATGGAGGAATGAGACATGGAGTTCCGATCAAGCCTCGAAGATGGCCGCGAGGTCAACGTCATCTCGGAGGGGGACGTCGGCGACGTCTACGTCGCCGCGATCTTCGACGCCGAGACCGACGAGGAAGTCGAGAACATCTCGCAGGAGGACGAATGCCGCCTCTTCGAGGAGGCCGAGCAGCTAATGCTGGAAGGCATGATCGACCAGGCGGAGAACCTCAGGGACCAGGAGCGGGAGGGCTAGGACTCGATCTCCTTGTGTAGCTTCCTGATCGCCATCTCCGCGACCAGCTCCTTCAACACCGACGATCCCACGTCCTCGGCCTGGGCCGGGGGGCACCCCGCCTCGACCAGGTGGGACTGGACGAGCTTGCACGTTTCCCACGCCCTCGCCACGTCCGACTTGAACTCCTCCTCCTCGGCCACCCTGGCCTCCTCCCTCATCGCCTCGATATCGCCCTCGATGTCATCGATGTCCGGGGGCAAGTCCGCCTGCGGGTTCATCAGCTTGTCATGGTCCAGGACGGTCTTCTGCGGCTCCGGCCCGACCTCCTCCAGGTGTAGCACGAACAAGTCCTTCCCCCTGAGGAGGCTCGCGGCCTCCTCCTTGTCCTTGGCCTCGATCTCGCCCTTCTTGGGATTCGATAGCCTGTCATGCGCCTCGTAGCGGAACTTCATGCGTGTCCTCCTCAATCCCTCAGTTTCAATCCCTCAGGTCGTAGCCGAACCGCCATTCCATGTGCTCCACCTCGACCCGGATGCCAAGACGCTCCATCTCCGCCCGCAACGCTCCCTCCTCACGGGCCAGGTCAACCTCGTCCAGGGGATCGGCGTGACACATGCCGGCGAACGGCAAGCCCGGCGCCCGGACATCGAAGCTCTCCACCTCGATCCCCACGACGACCGTCGCCGTAGATGGGGTGGCGTCGCCAGGCCCCCGGTCGGCACCCCTCTCCGGGAAGAAGATGCGAATCCGCGGGCCCAGGGGGCCGAACGTCTTTCGCAGCCCGGCCAGGATCGCCGGCCCCTCCGCCAGGTCGTCCACGCCCGCGGCGGCCCGCAGGAAGCCCATCCCGACCTTGGTGACGCGCCATCGCTTGATCTGTACCAGCATTGGTGAGTCCTCCTTCTGGCTCATCATACAAGAACGGCCCGGCCGATCGTCGGTCGGATATGGGAGGAGCGGCCCCGTAAAGGGGCCGCGTGGGGAAAGGAGGAAAACGGGGAAACGTCCGGGGCCGATCCGTCCAAGATCACCGTGAAGCGCGGCGGGGCGGGCCGAGTTCGCTCCGGGCGGCGTGCTCTCGCTGGTTTATAGTTTATTTCCGTGCGGGCGCAATCCTTTTTCATAAAAAATCGGGGGCCAGGAATGGCCCCCGAGACACGTCCAGTGGTGCCGTACGAAGCTACTACACGGCGCGTGCGGGTCGCAACGTCGTACCCGCGCATGACCGACGGCCGGTGGCCCTCATGTACTTCTGGAGAACCCTCCACGCCGTCATTCCGTTGACCTGGCGCAACCCGTACCGTGGATCGCGCTCGATGGCATCGAACGTCATGCCGTTCTTGCGGGCGAGGAAGATGCTCCTCATCTCCCTCATCGTTAGCTGGGTGGCCAGCTTGCCCCGCGCCTTCTTCTTCTTGGCCCCCGCCGGGCGACTGACGGATTGCCTCATCGACGTCCTCCCTTCCTTTCTGACACCCCACACGCCACGCGATTCATCGCCCTGCAAGGTCGCCCCGGACCGGAGGCCTCAGGCGTCACCGGGCGGGAGGGACCGTCGCGTGGCCCACTCTTGAAGTCTACAGGGCGGTAGGATGGATGTCAACCCGTTTTGGGGGATGTGTTTACGGCTCACGCCGGGCCTCAGAACTTGCAGGGTTCCTTGATGTCCCGGTACTTGACCTTGAACCACTTGGGGTTCTTGTCCTTGTTGACCAGGAACGAGTCCGCCCGTTTCAACACGATCCCCTCCAGACACGGGTTGGACTTGTTCTCCTCGAACATCTCGTCCCAATCATGCTCCCAGCAGCGAACGACCTCGATCCGGCGAGCCGCGTGAGGCCGCTTGGCCCGGCATAGCTCGTAGATCGTCTTGAGCGACTGGTATCTCTCGTACTCGTTGCTCCTGGCCCCAAGGTACTGCCCGTTGAGCCAGGTCAGGTTGAACAACCGCAATCCGTGGTAGTCCTTCTCCCCGTACGTCTCCGCGAGCGCGTCCTTGTTCCGGGGACCCACCCATTCCATGTCAACCGCGAACGTGTCGAAGTCCTGGAACAGCTCCTTGAACTCGTCGAGCAGGTCGTCCGGCATGGCGATCTTGGCCTCGTCGCCGTGCTTGGACTGGAACACGTACCGGCCAGAGGAGCAGCCCAGCGACTCATGCAGGGCTTTCTCCGCCTCTTCCTCGTTAAGGAACTTGTACGCGATCCGGCGCCAGCCGTCCCACTTGTCCTCCGCGATCCTCGACGGCTTGGCCGAAGGATTCTTGGCGAACCTGGCGCGGTCCTCCTCGGCCAGCTCCTTGAGGAGGTCCACGGACACGCGAACCGGGTTGTTGGGGATCATCAAACGCATGTTCTGCTCCTACCGATGCGCGTCCACGTACATGGCGATCTCGTCCAGCGCGGCCTGGAGGTTCATTAGTCGTCATCCCCGTCCATCATCTCGTGGTCGATCCGGTTCACCAGGTCGATGAACTCCGGGTCGTCCGAATTCCGCTTCTCGCTGGGCAGCTTGCCGACCGGCCCCATCGCCCGAGAGGCCACGTCGATGACCCGCTCGTTCAGCTCGCCCTTGAAGCCCAGGGCCACGCTCACCTCGCCCGCGTAGTTCTTCAAAGCTCCCATTACCATTTCTCCGTCTTGACGACCTCGCAATCCCAGCCGAAGGACCGCCACCGGCCCACCGTGGGCTCGCATTTCTTGGTCTCGACGAACCGGACCAGCCGGATCACCCACTTCTCGGGATAATCCTCCGGCCCCCTGGCTGTGTCCAGGAGCTGGAGGTTCTCCCCGATCTTCGAGGCGTCCTCGCTCCCCTCCGGGTAGCAGCCGTCGTACCGGAGCATGTCCATCGGGAAAGTCCCGTACGGGTCCGCGCTGACCTCGATCACCTGCCTGTATCTCATCGACATCACTAGCCCTCCAATGCCTTCGCGGCCTCCTGACCCTCGATCCCGCCCAGCTCATGCCAATCCAGCATGGTCTTCGCGTCCCCATGACAGTTGCCGGGAAGGCGGTTGTGGATGAACATGACCAGGTTATGCAGCTCGCGGCGGTGCTCCTCGTCGGCCCGGAACATGGCGTCGAACAGGTCGTGGCGCAGGACGGCGGCCAGGAAGTCCCCCGTCGGGCGACCCCGCATGACCCATTGATCCAGCGACTCCAGCGTCACCTCCGGGATGTTCTCGGCGTACTCGGGCAGCTCCTCGCCCTTGAAGTCCAGGTATTCCCAGTTCATGCCTTCGCCCCTTTCATGCCCCCTTGGTCGGGCCTTCGGTTCACCTGGCCTATTAGCCCCCGGACTTGTCGCAGGCTCCCTGCAAGATTTCTTGAGGCGTCATGGCGTCGCTCCTAGCCTCCGTAACCGTAGCCGCGCTCTACCCGTGAGTTCTCCTCCGTACCGATCTGGTCCAGGAGGAACTCGTGGAAGTCGTTGCCCATCTTCTTCTCCTCTATGAAACGGAGGGCGAGCGTGAGCTGCGAGTCCTGGTCCCAACCCTGCTTGTCGGCAGCGTCGGCCATCGAGTCCGTAGGGTTCTTTTGTCTCTTGGCCACGTTTTCAGTCCTCCTTCTTCTTCATCTCGCTCCCGACACCTAGGCCGGGCCTTCGCCTCACCTGGTCAGCCGAAAAGCCTCGTCAGTTTGGATCTACGGAACACGTTCCATCCATCCTCGGAGGACCACGGGAAACCCATCCACGCCTCGTTGTCCTTGTCGTACGGCCCTTTGGGAATTTGTTTCGAGAGGAACCGATCGACATCATCCTTGAGCAAGCGGACTGATCGTTTTGCGACCTCGAACGCCTGTTGGGCCAGTTCCTGGATGTCGTTCATCGATCCTCTCCCATGTCGGCCCCGCAGTAGGGGCATTCGTCGTCCTCGGCCCTGGGCAGCCCGTCGTCCTCGCCGCCCTTGTAAATGCCCATGTCCTTCTCGATGAAGATGGCCGCGTCCTCGTAGCTCCGAACCATGGCGAGTTGCCCCCAACCTGGCTCGACACCCGTGACCATCCAGCCCTTCATCCTGCGGCTGGTCTTGTAATCCTCGCGAGGGACCGGTTTTACCTCGTACTTGTTCCGGTCGTTCGTCACGATGATGCGCTCGTCGAACCGCTTGACCTCCAGGGAACCAAGACGCGCCCGGAGGTAATCAGTGGCCTCCTCAAGCTCCATCAGGAAATCGGCCGTCGCGCTCATCTGGAAACCCCTTTCATGACCCCTTGGCCGGGCCTTCGGTTCACCTGGGCAGGAGCTTCTTGTGGTCCATCCCCATCGAGATCGCCTGACGAATCCCCTCCTCCTCCGACAGCTCCTCCCGCTTGGTCCGCATCCTGGCGACCTCCCCGTCCCCGGAATGGAACATGTCGAACCCGGCGTCGTCAGGCTCCTGTCTCGTCAGGATCGTCACCTCGACGGTGATCTTGTGCAACTTAGCCATGAGTCAACCCCGCCATCCATAACCCCAGGATCGTCACGATCCCGGCGACGAAATGAAACCCGAACACCGGGGCGACCAGCATCCCGGCCCAGCACAACACGATCAAGGTCGCGACCCTGTTCCCCGGCTCGAACAAGAACCCCGCCAAGGCCTCCATCCACGAACCGATCCATAATACCACGAGGGCCACGAGGGCCAAGGGCCAGACGACCCAGAGCCACCACCTCATGGCCGCACGCTCCATTTCTTGACGAGCCTCTCCCCGCCGAAAAGCCATATCTCGGTTGGACGCCCCTTCTTCCTGGCCCAGACGACCTCGTTCTCCTCGACGACCTTGATCGCCTCCTCGTCCGTGGACGCCCTGACCTCGCCGAACTCCCAGTCGGACTCGCCCCCCGGACGGGTCAACGGGGGCTTGATGTTGATGGAGTAGTGGTCGGCCATCGGGAATCCTTGACGCCGGGGCCGCTTGGGGTACTGGGGCCGGCCCCGGCGGGACGCCCACACGGGCGCCGCTTGATGCCAAGGACCAGGGGCGGACGATCCCGCCGCCCCTGGCCCGTTCGGGCGCGTCTGTCCCCGCGCCCTTGGGAACTCACTTCTCCTTGATGGTCGCCTTCTTGGGTTCCAGCAGCCCAAGCTCGACGGCCTTGGCGAACAAGGCCTCGATGTCGGGCCGCATCACGCGAGCCGCCGTCAACGCCTCGGTCGGGGCCAGGGTGTTCTTGACGCTGAAGAGCTTCTCGATGTCGATGCCCGTCTCCTTGCAGATCGCCTCAAGCTGGTCGTAAACCTCGGCCAGCGCGTCCGCGTCGGCCACCTTGACCTCCATCTTCGGCAGGATGAAGCCGTCGTACTCGTCGCCGAACACCTCGCGCAACGCCTCCTCCTTGTCCTCGCCGACCATCTTGTAGCCATGCGGCTGGACGAAGGTCACGCGCTTGTTGACGTAGAGGGACGCCTGCAACGCGCCCATCTTGCGGGACAACTCGACCCGATGCGGCTCCGACAACCGGGCGATGTCCTCGCCCAACTCGTCCACGCGGGCCTTCGCCGCCTTCATCTTGCCCAGGTTCTCGACGTACTCCTCGATCATGTCCTGGGCTTCCGGGATCATCACCTCCGGCGTCTTCGACTTCTTGGCCGTCGAAGCCGTCTTCTTGCCCAAGCCCTTCAGCTTGTCCTTGCCGCTCGGAGCGGACGCCTTGGCCTTCGCGCCCTTCTTCTCGACGGCTGGCATCGCGCCGGGGTTGCCCTTCCCGCTCACGACCGCCTTCTCCTCCTTGGGAGCAGCCTCGGCCTTCGGGGCCTCCTGGCCCGTCATCTCCGCGAACTGCTCGTCCGACAGCAAGCCCTTGGCCTTCATTTCCAGGGCCGCCTTCAGAACCGCCGGGTCAACTTTTGCAGCCATCTTCACTTCCTCCTTGTTTCCGTCTCCGATTCAAACCTGTCCTTCAACGGCCCCTGGGTCGGGCCTTCGTTTCACCTTTCGCCCTACCCGAACGAGAACTCCAGGCTCCGCTCCTTGAAGTCCATGCGCAGGATCCGGTCCGACTCCTTCTCGTCGATCTCGCGCCACCCGACCCCGCAACACACGAATCGCCTGTCGGCGAACCACACCATGTCGCCCACCGACATCGACCGGCACTTGAACGCCTCCGCGTCCTGGCCCGTCACGCCCGGATGGGCGTGGTTGAACCGGGCGAACAGCTCGTCGCAGGCCGCCTCGTGGTCGTCCGACTCGACCTCGACCTTCATGAACTTCTCGTGATCGCCCTTATCGAATGGCGGGTATACCACCGTGGCCTTCATCGTTTCTCTCCTTTTTTACATGTCCTCATGGACGCACTCGATCGCCTCCGCCAGGGAGTCCCAACCCCCCCTCGGAAGAACCCTCCCTCGGGTCATTGGGGTTGCACCCCGCGAATAAATACCATGCAGAACCTAGCTTTCCAAACTTGTACTCCTCGGGAAAGGCCGCCAGAATCCCGCGAAGACGCGGCGATAAATCCCCGATGGCTTTGATGGTAGCCTTCGTCCCGGCCTTGGGCTGCGCACGCGAAGCTAACGGGTCTGTTGCCATCGTTTTTCTCCTTGCGCGACCCTAGTCGGGCCTTCGATCCACCTGGCCGGAATCTCGCGGGACAATAAAGAGGAAGGGATTTTCGATCGTTCGGGAGACGATCATGTCGCCTTTCGGAGACACATGCGGTTTATGGGCGTATTTTGGGACAGACCCCCATAGTACGTACGCGCCCAGGGGCTTTATCTGACAAATTCCAGGAAAGGTTTTTTCGATCCGAGAGCCCAGATCAAGGCGAAGGAAGCGATCCAGAACCGCGCCGGCTAGCACAGTGAGCCGCTCACTTCGCGTAAATCCAATTGGCCAAAGGGGTTATTTTGACAATCCCAGGACCCGGACCATGTCAACCCGGTTGACATCCCCGCGACGCCGCGTTTTCGAGGGCAAACCTATATATACGCCCGAAACGTCCTTTCCTGACAAGCTCCCTCGAGAAAATCCCCTTCGCCCATCAGGCAGGACATAAGATTTCTTGTCCCCGACCCGGCCAGGAAATCAGCCTGTCCGACGTGCCTGATTTTCGGTCGCCGTGCCTGATCTCGACTGGCCGTGTCTCTTTCTTCGTGGGCGTGTCAGGATCTCCTCGACCGTGCCTGAACTTACGTTCTCGCGGGGAATCGTTAGTTGGCGATCTCCCTACACGTTGACATTTCAGGATTTATGAAATCAAGCTCCTGAACTAACGTTCTCGCAAATCGACCGTTCAGGGGTAGGAAATGACCCGAACCCAGTCATCCTCCTCCGGGGATCTCCTCATCAACTCCAACTTGCATTTATAACCCTTCTCCAGGCAACGACTTACCAGAGCGCGCCAGGCCATTACCGCTTCCATCATGTTGCCGTAGGGATTCGATAGCTGTTTCTCGAAGGTCACCCCGTCCGCCTCCCCGTCCACTCGGAGGGCCCACATGCTCCGGGCATGGATTCCCCGTCGGGAACCCCGAACGGGCTTGGAGAAAGCCCTTTCCACGGGCCATCGTTTCTTGAGCCTCATCCAGAGGGTGTTCTTCTCGAGGCCTAACCGGCTGGCCCATTCGGCCACGGTCAGCCGGGTCCCCTCGAACGGGATGCCATCCTCCACCCAGCCAACGTTGCCCGGCTCGAACGCGCGCGCCTTGTCCACCCGGCCGAGGCGATGCCACTTGCTGGGTCGCCGGCCCATGTCCTCCAGGAACGCGTCGTAGCTCAGCCATCGTCCGCAGATCGGGGCACCATGATAACCGTCATACCCAGGCCGAGTACATCGGCCGACGAGTCGACGCCAAGCCTGCCTCGTGTCTTCTTCCATGGTTCGGCCCTCCAACGGCCAGATTCGCGACCGCGTAGTCGTTTTCCTTCATGGATCAATGACGATCTGGCGGATTGGCGATTGACGTCATTAAGAAAACCCTAATGCATTAGGATTTCCGTAAACCCATCAGGAATTCCGTAAACGCCGGACACGCCGAACGCCGATACGCCGGACGCCGACACGCCGGTAACGCCGAACGCCGATCGGGGATAAACGCCGAACGCCGATGCCGGCGATCGCCGATCCGTCGCCGATCCGTCGCCGATGCCCAGGTTCTACCTGCGGATGACCCCAAGAAGTTCTACATCGTAGGGCCATGAGGGGTCTTCAACCTGGGTTGTAGCTCGAACGCTACCACGAGAACGTAACGCGTGTACGGTCTTGGAAGCCCCGGGCCATTAGAGATTTACTGATGTCCAGCGAGCTGAACACGATTGTGTAGAGCCAGTTTGAAAGAATTAGGGAAAAGTAGTTTCTGTAAATCGTTAAATTTTGGGGGCCGAGAGGGTACCCTACACGGGTTTTCCCTTGTTTTTTAGTACTTCACGGGCTCTCTGGACGTACTTCGGCCCGCGCCGGTAGTCTCCCGCCGCTGTATCCAACAACTCGTTCGCCTCCGCGAACTGGCCGCCATCGAGCAACCGGCGCAACTTCTTTTCCCGGTACGAGTCCCAGAAAAAGGTCGTTCGCCGTCTTTTCGAACGGTCACGGTCTATGAGCTGACGCAGCTTGCGCACTCGCTCCAGGACATGGGCTTCGGTAACGGGTTTGAGTTCGGTAACGGGTTTGGGTTTGGAGGCCGTCTTTTTCCTGAGCTGCGCCGCAACCTGTGACACGTAAGAAGGGGTCGCGGGAACCCGACGGGCGATCTCCTGGTTAGATAATTCGGGCGATTCGCGAAGGAGCTTCCTGATGCTCTCGTATTTGGGCCTAGAATAGCGACGCGGCTTTGGTTTTTGGGGTAGGGGTAACGACGGCAGGTTGCCCGTTCGAATGGCCTTTATCTTCTCCGCGAGCCTCATCCCCGCAGGATCGGCGTCCTTCCTGCGGTTGGACTCCCGTATCCTCTGTTCGTGCATCTGGACGGGCGCGAGGACGCACAGGATGGCTTCCAGCTCCCTTTTCTCGCGGTAGACGTTCCTGAGTTCTTGCTGGGCCAAATCCGGCTTGGGAACCTTGGGCACGGGACGGGGGTCGTCCTTCCTTGGCTCGTAATCCCCCGTCCCCGCCACTTTCTTGGACGGTTCGGGAAGGAGGGAGCTCTTCAGGGCCTTGATGTCATCAACGTCCAATCCGCATTTCTTCGAGGCGGCCATGTCCAGTTCGGCCTCGCAAGCGAACGTCTGCTCCCTCGCGAGGCGAAGCGCCCGCTCCGCCTTGCCCTCGTCGACCCTCGCCGCGTGGAGCCTCTTGGCGTAGCCCTCGACGGATCCGTCGCCCATCCGTAGTCGGTACGCGATTTTATTGATGCTATTCATCCGCGCGTTGGCGATCCTGAGGTTAGACCGGGTATTGTTGAGACCATCCCCGTCGACGTGATCGACGACGTAATTCTCGCATCCCTCGAGTCGATTGCCGTCCTTGTCGCAGAAGCCGACGATTACCCTGTGCGCGGGGACGCTCCTTCTGCCGCGTGATCGCTTCAGGTAAGCAAGTCCGCTGGAAGAGTTTGCGACCCTCCATCCGGCCTTCCACAAGGCCTCGTCACCATCTGCCAGGTCGAGGCCGAGCCGTTCGGCGTCCTCGGAGTCGATCCTGATCACGTCATCGCGTTGCCAGAAGACCAGTTCCATGAGTGCATCATACGTGTCGTGTTCGGGTTTTGGGCTGGAAATCGTGTTCTCCAGAGGGTAGGTTTTGCGGCGAATAGGAGGAACCGATGGCGAGGAAGCGTGTCGTTAGGCGTCCGATCAGGGCCGGGTACGCCAAGTTCGTCATTTCCCACGGAGGAGCATCCAACGAGGACTATACCAGCGAGATCGGCTACGCCCCCCGTTTGTGGTCGGGAATCCAGTCCGTCGAATGGAGGCAGGTCGACGGCGCCTGGAACAGCTTCCAGAACCCGTCTTTCGGGATCCTCAGGACGGAAGACGGAATCATGTCTGCCTCGAGGGGCTAGGTTTGGACACGCTGAACCTCCATCACGCCCAGCGTCACCGGGCTTACGCCAAGCTGATCGGCGATCCGTGGTTCCGGGACAGCCTCCCCCGGCTGCTGGAGAGGCGCTCCCTCATGCGCCTGTCGAGGAGGATCATCGACATCGACCTCGAGGCCATGGATAGCTCGGTCAAGGCGTCCATGGGGAGGGACTCATGACGTCAACTGGCGTGTTGGAGAAGCTCCGGATGGCGGGAACCATCGCCAGGCACCAGATAGTCGTTAATTACCACAGGCTGCCGCTCGAGCGGAAAGCCGCCATGCCGTTCGTAATGTGCGTTCGCTGGAGATGGAATATCGACCACCGTCGTTTCTGGGACGCCTTCCCGCACTTCATGCGGTTCCACCTCGCGTTACAGCGCCCGAAATGTGAAGGGCGGACATGTAAAGGGGACCGTCGACCCAGCCAACACCCCGGATGATCCACGTCGGGGACCGGGGACGATACCCCCCATGCGGGTCAGGATCGCGACCGCCACGAACGCCTTGACGGGCCGGAGCCTGAGGGTTGACGGGCGCGGTTCGTCGATGACGGGGCCGAAGTAAGCGTATCCCAGGCGACACCTTAGCTCCATCGGTCGATTCATCCCTTGGTCCCCTTGGACTCGATCATCTGGGCGACGACCTGCTCCCCGACGATGGCCCTGGCCTGCCAGCTCTCCAGCTCGGGGTCGGTCGGGAAGGTGTAGGGGAGCTCGTGTTGGTCCAGGACGTGGATGACGAACCTGTTCTGCCAGGAGCGCAAGGCGGTCCGGAGGGTGGGGTCGAACTTCAGGAGGATCGCCCGGAAGGACGACAGCATGCCCCTGCGGATGCGGGGGAGGGCGTCGATCGGGGGGTTCATCGGGGTCGCGGGGGCCGCGTCTCGCCGGCTGGCCAGAGGACCGGTATCAGGGGGCGGTGGCTCAAGGACTGTGATCCGGTCCTCGTGGCCCAGGCGATCCAGGCGCGTCGGAAGAATCTAACGTCCTCCCGGCAGTGGTTCCTGACGCGCTGCCTCAGGAAGAAGGGGATGCCGAAGGACAAGGCGTCGTCTTGGTCGGTCATTCCTGGGCTCCCTCGTCCTCGTCCTCGTTGATTCCGCATTCTTTACATTGGTCCCACAGAAGACTGACGGGAAAACCGAATTCGGATCCCTTCGCCTTCTCCCCCGTATCCACGTTCTCTAATTCCTTTTCGCCACCCAATTCGATATCGCCTTTCCCCAAAAAATCGCACCACCCGTTGTATTGTTCGGGTCTATCTGGCAGGAGTTTCCAGTACGGGCAGACGTCACCGAGGCTTTTGCCGTGGCAATAGGGGCCTGATGGGATTGCTGAGGCGTCTTTCATTTCCTGACCCTCCGGTCCATGGCGGCCGGGAGGAGGCCCGGTTTCCATGGTTCCTTGAAGCCCTTGGGGGCGCCCTGCCGAGGCTGCGACCACTCGATCATCATGTATCCCGCCCAGGCCGACATGAACTGCGAGCCCGCCACGTTCCATCGCCGCCGCCGCCCGTGGGAGCCCCACCCTCTAATGAGCTGGGAATACGCGCTGGCCGAGCAGCGGAGGAGTCCGAGGGACAGGTCGACGCTGGACGAGTGGTCCCTGGCGAAGACGTGCATGCGCCAGACGATGGTATCGCGGTCGGGGACGGCGTCGAGCCCCACGTGGATGTGGCCATCGACCTTGAAGTTCATGGTTTCCGTTGAATCCCGGGGAATGGACGACCAGGGCCGGCCCTGAGGACCCACGTCGGGGACAAGCCCATGCGGATCAGGACGTGATACGCCACGAACGTCTTGACGGGCAGGGTGGCCTTGGCCGGATACGGGCCGGCCGGCCTGGCGGGTCCGAAGTAAGCCACGTCCAGGAACCACCTTATCCGCATCGGCATCCGCATCGGCATGTTCATGACGCTCGCCATTTCCCCCCCTGATCGCGGACGAAATCCAGCATGCTGCCCGCGAGGACGTCGAGGGGGAACGACGCCGTGCGCCACCGTCTCGCGATGGATGCCCTCGCGGGCTCGTGGAGGGCGCGCCAGGCGCGTCCCTCCACGATCATGTGTATCTTCTTCTTCATGGACGGACGATAAACCCTTCCGGGGCCCGAGTCAAGGCTTGCTTTGGGCGCGTCGCGTGGTAGGGTATCGTTCGAGGAGGCAGACGCGGATGTTCGCCGTGAGCTACGATCATGATCCATGCCTTTCGTCCTACATGAGGCGCTGGGAGGTCGATTGGCCCGATCCGTTGCCGGTCTTTCCCTTCGTCGGGATGATCGTCAAGGCCACGTCGCATCGTTACGGGACGCCCTGGGCCGTCATCAAGAGGGTAGACCGAGGGAGGATGGTGGTGCTCCTGGGACCACCCGAGGACTGGCGCTCCCACAAGGAAGAATACATCCTGATGCATGGGGATTGACGCATGGGGATTAAGCACGCGAAGGGCGGCAGGACATGAGGTTCAGGAGGTGGGACATGAGGTTCAGGATGAAGATGCTGGGCGCGTTGCTGGTCGTCCTCGTCATCGGGGTGTTGCCGGCCGCCCGGGGGGCGGGCGGGTTCAATTACGTCAGCTACCTGCTGGGGGCTTGCTCGGTCTTCTGCCTGGCGTGCCTGTGGATCGCGCCGCCGGGGGAGGGCTCGTGAGGCTATCATTCGCCCTTCAGGTGGTTTTTGACGGCCCGAAGCCGGGGCCAGCGGATGTTCCGAGGGCGCTGCCGGACTTGTCGGGGGTTAGCGGGGTCGTTCTCGATCAAGTGGAGGGGGTCATCATGATGCGGGGCCACCCGATGTACCGGGCCGCGATACGCCATTGGGTGGCCGTGGCCGACGCGGCGAGGACGCCTTACGCCATTGGGTGGCCGTGGCCGACGCGGCGAGGACGCCTTGATGGGCAAGCGAAAGGGACCCATGGGTTTCGACGATGACGAGCCGAAGGAGTGGGACGTCGTCGGGCCGGCGCCGGCCGTACCGCGTCGGGGCCTTGTCCGAAGCAGCGTCCGACACAGCGTATACGTCATGTTCCTGGTCGGGCAGGATGGCTCCGGGCATGACCATTGGGTCGTCAGCGTCAGCCGGGACCCGCGCGTCGTGAGCGCCGTCGCGGAGGTTCGTTGCGCGCACTCCCTGTTGGGCAGGTTGTCGTCCGGGCTACCGCGTGATCCGACGCAGGAGGCGATGCGGGAGCCCTTCACGTGGCGGGGGTTCCATCAGCGGAGGTTTCGGTGAAATGGGCAGGCGCGATGGCCGGGGGCGCAAGTTGTTGCGGCCGATAATCACCCCGTATGAGGACGGGCGAGCCGCCATGATGTGGGTCGAGTCTCGCGGGGGGGAGAGCACGTTGGAGGGTCGCTGGCTCGTCGAGCCATTGATTCCGGGTATCGGACCGTACCTGTGGAAGAGGGGCCGGGATTGGGGGGCGGACGCGCCATGGATGGAGATGTACCTGATCGTCATGGAGAAGGCGCTGGGATTCAGGCCGATTTTCCCGTTCAGGCTCCCGGGATCGCCGACTCCAGTGTTGCGGGACGGGGGACACGTCTTCAAGGTTGGGGGATGAGCCATGTGGGACGCGTACCGGAGCTCCTCCGAGCCAGGAAGCCCATGGAGGAGGCGCTTGGACTCCCTGTTGAGGAGGCGGCGGTTCATCCGGGTGGAGATGATGGGCTTGGACGAGTTCAACGACATCAGAATTGGCACCCACCCTGTCGCGGGGCCCTGTTACGGGCTGGACGTGTCCTACCCGCGCTCGGGGCCGTCCGGGTACCTCGATAGGATCGCCCATCGGGTCGTCATCGTCTTCCCCATGGACGAGCGGACGGAGAGGTCGATCAGGGCCGAGGCGGCGAGGAGGGACATCATGGAGGCCATCCCTTGACGCGGCGGGGAGCACAGGTAGTCCGGGGCGATCCTCATCGTGGCGTCGAATGCCCGCGAGATGCGGTCATTGGCCATCTTTACCATCATCCCGTTCATGAATCCCGAAGGTCCCGCCAACGTCTTCCGTCTTGAAAGAGACCGCGGGGGGGGCGACGTCTGGATGCGAGTATGGTTCCCAGTCGAACGATTTGAGCTCCTCGATCGTCACGGGACGGTCAAACGCGCTCCCTATGTTGGTTCCTGGCTGACGCGTGGAGAGCGTCTTTTGAAGGGAGGATTCCGACTTCGTGATCTTCATGGCTTTCTCCTGGGCGCGGCTTCCTGCGCCTGGGATTTAGTTCGTCATAAGTCGGGTCGGAACCTCCTGGACCGGACGCCTCACGGCGCCCTCTCCCCGAGGGACCCCGCCACCCCACGCCGGAAACGGGCTCGAACGCGGCGGTACCGTTGGCGAGGGAGGGATCGAGGTGGCCCAGTTACCGCCGAATACGCCCGTCCAATTGCGCACGGTCAAGTCGGGATCTGGGCAGTCAGCCATCGTTTCCAAGGATGACGTCCCGGGCGGCTTGCCGAACGTGGGCTATACGGTCTTGCTTCTTGGGCCACACGAGATCAAGGACGAGGAGGGGAACGTGACTGGCACGGAGGAGATCGTCTGGACGTTTTTCCCGGGCGCTCCCATCAAGCCATCCACGACGTTCGGGGCCGGAGACGAAGACATCACGGCGAGGGAAGCCCGCGAACGCGGCATCGAATGGGCCAAGATTCAGTAAGGACTTAGGTCACGCGTCTTCTCAGGGTCCACTTGTCCCTGCGCTTCCTGGCCTCCTTGAGCAGCGGGCCAAGCTTCTCCTTGCCCTCGAAATTCAAGTCCTCGAGGATGGCCATGGCTAGGTCGCCGAGGTACACGGGGACGAGGCCGGGGCAGCCGATGGCCCCGGTCAGGCACTCGGCCAGCTCGGCCATCGTGAGGACCCCGAGGTCGACGGCGTTGTCCTTCTTGGCCGTCCTCATCGAGAAATACTGGAAGTCGGTCCCGGCGTCGCAGAGCCTGGCCCGGAACTGGGGCTTGTCCTTATTCTTCTTTCGCTTTCGCTTTGCCACGTCTCCTCCTCCTCCCTGACATCGCCCTGACATCGCCTTGGGGCTACTCGCTTGGCTCGTCGATGTCCAGGGCCAGCTCGGGCTGGACCGCCACCAGGTCGAAGGTGGCCGAGGAGCGATCCATTCCCCGCAGCCCGACCTTGTCCTCGACGGCCTTGATCGCCTGTCCGAGGAGCAAGGGTCGCCTCGACGTCCTGAGGAGCCAGGAGTCCTGCCGGTAGGTCCCGTTCCCGACCAGCAGGTACAGGTCTTTTTTCTCTTTACCCGTCGTCCTCATGTCTTAACGGTCCTCCCACGTGCGTTCCCTGGCGTCGACCATCTGGGCGGCGACCTGGTTCCTGACGAGCATGTTGACCTGCCAGTCCTTGAGATCGCGTCCCTTCGGGATGGTGAAGGGGAGCCTGTAGTAGTCCAGGACGTAGGACAGGAAGTCGTCCTGCCAGGCGCCCATCCTGCGGACGGTCCCGTTCCTGACGAAGCCGGCCTTGACCGAGACCCGGTGGTACGAGGAGAGCATGCGCTTGCGCATCGCGGGGAGGGCGTCGGTCATCGGACCCCCCTCACGGCTTCCGAGCCCAGGTATCCGGGACGCTTCATCTCCACGCACCACGGGGAGATCGAGAACGCGTCCGCGACCGCGTTCCACGCCTCGTCCCCGACGAGGTTGTCGAAGAAAGGGACCAGCGATCCCGGGCCGACGCCCTCCATGACGACGTGGTCCGTTGGACGTCCTGCCTTGACGCCGAACGAAGGGGGAAACGGCCAACTCATGAAGTCCTCCTCTCCTCGATCTCCTCGATCGTCTCGACCCACGACCATCTCGCCGTGACGGAGCCGAAGCGGGTGATCCGGAGGCCCGCGTTCGCGGACGGGATGACGCACCACAACCCGACGTGTCTATGGAGGTTCCCCGGGGAGGGGATGGCGTCGACGAGGAGGGGGAGGGACTCCCCGCGCAGGAGGAGCAGCCCGTCGGTCATGATGTTCGAGCGCGTCCTGGACTCGAGTGGCTTTCGCTCCCCATCCGGGCCCTCGGCGTGGATCGAGCCCAGCTCCCCGGCGAAGCGCAGCCCCCCCGACTTCGTTCGGGCATCGCGGCATGTCTTGGGTCCTCCTGGGTTCAGGATACCACGCGGCCGGGGGTTGTCAACGGGGTGCCGGCGTGGTAGGCTTGACGTCGGAGGGAATGGGATGGAGAGGTTCCCGTTGAACCTGCGACGCAACCTGAAGGACCGATGCCTGGTCCGCATCGGGGGCTCCGAGGTGGCCTGGGGGGCGTGGCGAACCTGGAACGGGTCGAAGCCCGAGGACTTGTGGCGGCTGGCGAGGACGACGGAGCGCGAGCGCGAGTTGGCGGCCCATCGATCAAGGCCATCGCCAGAAAGGAGACCCCGCTGAGGCGCGCCATCGAGCTGTACATGTCGGTCCTGGGCGTCGAGGGATCACGAATTCAGATCGCCCGTTGCGGTCTCCTGAGGGGCGGGTCGGGTCATCGGGACGCGATCTCCAGCCTCCGGTACGAGAACGCGCTGGCCCGGCGATTGACCATCCCGATCTCGTGGTCGGGTGTCATCCAGGGGCCGTGGTTCGTGCCGGGGGACCCGTTTCCGCCGGAACTAGAGGAGTTGTTGTTCGATGAGCCTCGAGCATGACCTTGTCGTCGTCTTTGATGATCGCGTCGTCGAGGAGCCGGGGCCCGAGGCGCTCGACGCGGCCGTCGACCCTTCTTGGCCCAGGCGGATGATCAATTTCGCGTGGCTGAGGATCCTCGGGGCTCGCGAGTTCGTCTGGGTGACGACGCATTGCTCCCCGAGCCGTCTGCTGATGGACCTCGTGGACGTCCCCAGTCGCGCGGGGGCCTTGCACATCCGGCTCAGGGCGACGAGGGCGCCCTGGAACCATCCCGTCGAGGGGATCGACTGCACCGTCCGGCTTCCCCTCCGCAACGTGGACGCGTCGATCCTGAGGCTGGTGGGGCCGGTCCCGGCGACGCGGATCGCGCTGATGCACGGGCACGCGGAGGGGGCGGCCCAGTGGGAGATGAGGTTCAGGCATGGCTGAGCGGCTGGCCTTGTGGTTCGATTCCAGCAGGATGCCCACGTCGAGGATGCGGATGGTCTCGATGACGGTCACCCTGGCGTCGAGCCCCCGGGAGGAGGGGGAGTACTTGTTGCCGCCCCTGATGTCTTCCGTCCTGCTGGACCAGAACGTGAGCCGAGAGCTAGTAGCGGCTTGGGACCGGATGGGGTGGCCGTTCCGGGGGGTGGTCTCGATGACCGAGCTGCCTTCCCCCTACGCCCGGCCCCGAAGTCCATGGAGGAGCGAGATGTTCACCCTGAGGATCGCGAGATGAGCCGGTGGGAGGCGTTCAAGGTTCGGGGCTCGCAGGACGCGTTCTTCGTCGAGGAGGCGTTCCGGAGGTCCAACGTGGGATTGCTGGAGCATTGGGGCGTCCTCCGGGGAGTCGAGCGGGGGTGGCCCCGGGAAGGCGTTGTTTTCGGAGTCATCCGGCGGACCGTCCTGGCGAGCGTCATTCGCGGGACGGGACAAGAAGGTTTATGACGCTCGGATTTGAGAATGATGACGCGCCTACTCCTCGGAGGGGTCCGAAGGCGCCCCACTCGTTCTTCAGGGTTACGAGGTAGTGATCTCGGCCGCCCGCCCACGGCCCGATGCCGTCGCGCATCACGAGGGGCCCCGAGACGACATGACGCCGGATGCGCCTCCAGGCGACCGCGTCCAGACCCAAATGGATGCAGGCGCTTGTCGTCGGTTTCATTCGCGTCCCTCCCTCAGCTTCCTGCGCTGCTTGTGCCCGCAGGTGGGCATCTTCTCGTTCCTCTCCTCGAGGCGCTCGCGCTGCCTCTCCAGCGCGGCCCGGTGCCTCTCCTCCGCCGCGCAGGCCTTCTCGTAGACGCGTTGCCACGCCCGCGCCCGGCGGCCGTGGACCCCGGAGCGCTCCAGCTCGGCCCTGGCGATGGCGGCGAACACCTTGTTGTGGGCGTGGTCCAGCCAGTTGGGCTTCGTGCAGAGGCATACGGGGAAGTCCGAGTCGTGGGACCAGAACCATCCGCCCGACGGGTCGACCCACCACTTGCCGTGGCGGCGCCTCATGGTGGCCGCCCTCGGGACCTCGACCTTGACGCCGTAGACGGTCCTTTGCCTCGGCTTCCTGCTCATGGGTTGGACTCCCATTTCTTCTTGGAGAATGGAGCTTTCCTCGACTTGTGAATGCAGAATTCATGGGCCAAGATGGCCGTGAAAATCAATGAGACGCTTAGGGGAATGTTGTAATAGCAGACGACGGCCACGAAAGAAGAGCCTAATAGGACAAGGCTGATGGCGAGGGACAGGATCATCCAGTGTTTGAAAAGCATCACATGTCTCTCCTTGTCTCTCCTCCTCGCCGGAGGGCTTCCCATCTCCGGAAGTCCCACGAGTTGAACCCCCGGGACATGTCCATCGTCCGGATCACGCGTTGCCATTCCAGGCTCACGCGAATGGGGTAGCGGATGTCGCCGAGGCGGACGCGGCTCGCGCAAAGGCCCCTCGTCCCGTCGGGATGATCATAGTATTCGGGCGGGAAGTGGGAGACGGCGTCGACGACGAGGGCCGACCTCCGGTGGTACAGGCCGATCGAGGGGTCGAATTCGTCGTCTTCGTAGTGCCCGTGGTGGATCTCGACGTAGCGGCGCATTGGTCATATTCCTCGGAGGCGCTCCCGATCATCCTCGTATGCGCGCTATTATAGGCACGAGGATGAACAAGGCGATGAGAAGCCAGAAGCAGATTACTTGCACGTAATGCCAGAACTTCAGCCACCGCATCTCCCGCCTGCAAAGGCACCGCACGCATAACGGAACATCGTTCGGGCGAATCATCGTCGATATCTCCGGTAGGACAGGCTCCTTGATCTTAAACTCATCCTCGCAGTTTACGCACCTCATCCGCTAATCTCCGCTCCGTGAAATGCATTCCTCGGAGGCGCTCCCGATCAGCCAGGGGGCGGAGCCGCCGGTCTCCTCCATCTCGTCCCAGGAGGCCCTGTAGTACGCCTGGCCGCCCATGTCGTCGCGGGACTCCCCTAGCGCCTGGACGTAGCCCTGGGCGCCGAAGGACTTGGGCTCGCTGACGACCATGAGGCAGCCGGCGAAGGCCTTGTTCTTGGTGGTCTCGGGATTGAGCTGGACGATCTCCCCGACCCTCAGGTCTCGCTTGTCCATCGTCGATTCCTCCCTCGCAGCAGGTCAGTTCGGGCAAGCCCCTAATATATACCGCCGAACACCCCCCGGAGGGGCCTCCCCGTCCGAAAGCGCTCGGCCTCATCCCACCTATTATTATTATTGCTCGCGGGCAGCTTTCCCTGTCTGATTCGCGCCTTATCCCGAGCCACGGCCAGGACCATTCGGGGGGCCAGTAGGGTTTCTTCCAGTCGGACGGGATGGAATCCCTGGCCTTCTTCGTGGCCTGTTTGACGATGGCTCCCGTCAGGGGCGCTCGCGTTTTTTCACCCTTCATCGGACGAGGTTCCGATTTGCGGTCCGTGATACCATGGGTGGGCGATGTTTATGCCGTTCCCGAAGCATCTCATCCAGGCGCGGGACCATGGCTCGTCGTGGGGGAACGGGAGGGATACGCGTATCGGGAGCATCCCCATGACGTCCCATTCCTTGTCGCTGACGACGCCTTGGCCCTGACCCTGCTGCTTGACGCAGTAGAAGTTAAAGACGGGAAACGGATCGTCGCGCTCCATCCTCCAGGCGCTCGCGAAGCCGATATGTTTCCTCATGTTCATGAACCCCAACGTAATCCCTATCGGGGGCTTGGTCAAGGAGGAAAAGGCTCAGCGCCATGGGGAGTCGCGCGTGTGGCACGGTCCTGACGCGATGCAGGCTCGGCCCAAACACGTCCCCCATCACGTCCTGCTGATGCTGACTCCATTGCTCCCTGATCCACGCGCCCCACGGGTTCCGTCCGAGGATGGTCGATAACGGGGATGGATCGTCCGCTTGCGGGATGGGGAACAGGCGCCGGACGTCGAGGACGCAGCCGTTCGGCTTGCCGACGACGATCCGGACCTCCCCGTGGTATAGGCCGCCCATCCTGAAGTAAACCTGGATCGGAAAGCTCATGGATGACTCCCTGGATTCAACGGGACGCGACCCTTCCGGAGATGGACTCGAACATGATGATCTTGAGGTGGGGCATCGGACTCTCAAAGACGCGCTCGACGACGTCGGCCGCCCGGTATGAGGAGATCGCGACGGCGACGAACATGTCGTCCATCGGGGACGGCTTCTTTGGGGATATCCTCATGCTGAAGTACATGGACTGGTCCCCGAACCCGATGATGGGCTCGAACCGGACCGGGCGCCTGCGACTCATGGCAGCAGCCTCTCCTCGACCCACCCCTCGCGTTTCGTCGTGGCCCAGCGAATCCTTTTCTTCCACGGGAGGAGCCTGAGGGACATCTTCCTGGACGTCCGGATGGCCTCGAGGCTGGCCTCCCTCTCGACCCCTCTCATCGTCTCGATCCAGCGGAAGTTCCATGGTGGCACCCACGGGGTGAACGCGAGGTCCCAGAGGAACGTGGCGACGTGAGACCTTGAACGTGGGCCGCCGGGCGAGACTTCGATCTCGATTCCGAACTCGGACGTGGCGACCGTGGAGGGCGACTCGGTTTCGCAGGTCAGGCGGAAGTAGAAACGCTGCATGGGCTTGTCGTTCATGGTCGCGTCCCGTCCCTTCTCATGCGAAGGATACCCTGGGACGCTGGATTGTCAACGGCTTGGGTGGGGGATCAGGCTTGGTGGGCCGCGACGAGCCTGTTCTTCTTGAGCCTGCGTTTGGACTGGCGGCCGGTCTGGACGTTCGTCTCGACGACCTCCATGAACATGGGGGAGGCGTCCTTGACGGACTCGACCTTGTAGGCTCGCCAGGAGTAATTCCAGGAGAGCAGCATGCCGGGGCGCAGGTCGCGAGCGGGGATGGCGGGGACTCGCCCGATGCCTTGTAGGTGGATGGAGTCGGTCATGTCGTTTACCTCATCTCGGTTATGTTTTATTCCTCGACCACGGAATCACCCTTTCTCTGTTTGGGCATCTTCTTCCGGGTCATCTCTTCTCGACGCATTGTTCCTTTGCCCTCCTACGCCAATCAGTCCCATTCCTTGTGGCCGCCGCTGGCCTCATTGTCCTCAAACCCCTGATGGTAAGCGGCTACCTCGTCGGGGGTCAAATCCGTCACTTCCTCGCTGGTATAGCTTCCACCGACGAAATAGTGAGGACGGCGAGGACGGCGATACCAGCTATCAGCCGCGCCCCTGTCGTAGGCTCCTCCGTGACGAGCGTATTCCTCGATCTTGCTGTAATCGGTCATTGTTCACCTCCGGCTCGAGAATCTCGGCTTTTTCCCGTAGCAATCCCTTCCGGTCCGTTTCCCAGTCGAGGATCTTTATCTTTCTTTGGATTTTCCGTTTCTTTTTCTTGAAGCAGATTTTGCATTTCTTAGGGGCATCGAAGTAGACTGCGTTTGGAATCCAGACTTCGTTTCTGGCGACTGACTTTTTTCTTTTGTTCCCTTTCTTATGCCATTTAAGTCCGCAGGGGGTTGTTTGAGTATCCACAATAAGACGGTGGAGTGTGGTCCAACTGCCATTGATGGCTTCGACGAAGTTATCCATGTGTCTTGCTCCTTTCAAACCAAGCATACTACGGATCTTTTTCGTTAGGCTTGGCATCGTTTCACTCCTCGTCCGTGGCGATCAAGGGGCCGAGGCATTTCTGGCAAATGCTCCGAGCCGGGATGGCCTCGACCTCGATCTCCTCGCGCTCCCCGTCGTACAGGATCAATCCGCAGGCGGTCATGACGAGCCCGTCGTAGTTCCCCTCCGTCCCCGGAAGGTGCCATTTTTGCGGGGAGGCGCGTCGGAATGCCTTCTTGGTGGGGGTATTCAGGATGGCCATCATTCTTCTCCTCTCGAACGAACCCCACGGCGGGCCTTCTTTTCACGCGATGGCCTGCCACGCTCGATCCCCCAGGCCGCCGAGTGATCCTGGGATTTTCATTCCGCCTGGGCCTCGGGGGGGACGACCCACTTGAACTCCGGCTCCTTGGACTTCCCGGTGACCCATTGGGCGTACCCGTACTCGACGGCGGTGGCCTTCATGTCCCTGATCTCTCGACTTAGGAGGGCATTGCTAATCCACCAGAACCAGGAAGTAAAGAGGACCGCCAGGATCAACCCGACGACGAACCCGGCGAACCCGGCGGCCTTCTCGTCACGGTCTAGCGTCGTCATGGCTTCCTCCTGTTAAAAACGGGTCATTCCCCGGCGTTGAACCTCTCGATGATTGCCGGGATGACGACGCCGTCAAGACAAACCGCCTTGTTAACGCGCCCGGCTTCCCCGTCCTCGGTATAGTTGATGACGATCTCCAGTTCCACCGGCTCGCCAGGCTCGCCATGCTTGGTCGGGATGTCCTTGACCAGCAGGACCCGGCTATGCTTGTCGGTCTTCTCGATCCGCATCGAATTTCCCCCCTTTTGCTGGCCCTGTCCTTCTTCGGCGATCTCGGTCATGTCGATTTCCCCGAAAGGCCCGTCCATGTAGACGATGACCTGGTCCTGGTAAACCTCCCAGTCGACGACCTCCAGCCCGTTGCGCTCGCCGATCCGCCTGGACTGCTCGATGACCTGCCACGGGACGTCGTCGGCGTTACGGGCGCCGCTCTCGTTCCTGAAGACCAGGGATCCTTCCGCACGATCATCCGGGTCCGGGTCCTCCTGGACCAGGCACCAGAGGGTTCTCTCGGTCTCCTTGGGCGGCTTCTTCGACATGGGGCAGCAAGACCGACAGTTCGGGGGCCAGTCATGGTACTTGAAGAGGCCATCCCTGACCTCGACGATCTGCTTGCAGTGGGGGCATGTCCTCTTCATGTCACGATCCCTTTCGCTTGGACCTCGGCTGGACGGCGTTCCCGTCCTCGTCGTAGAAGTCGTCGTGGGTGTTGAACGTCACCCCGAACAAGCCCTGCAACGCCTTGACCTCGTTTGGCCTGAGGTTCAGGTCGGCGATGGCCTTCATGTGCTCGACGCAGCAGGAGTACTCGATCTCGGTCCTGGCGAAGTCGAACTTGTATTCGACGATCTTCCCGGCGCCCCCATGCTTCAACGACGGGATGCTTCCGCCCAACGCCTTGCAAATGACGCATGGCCCTTCGGAGGCCACGAGCTTGCCGAGCTTCCCCCTGATGGAGGCCATGACGAAGCAGTTGGCGCAGACGGGCTTGCGAACGACGGTCCCGCCGGGGCCGGGCGTGTTCAGGATGGCCGCGATCCCCATGTTGTCACACGAATGGCATTTCGTTTCCCATTTCCGGCTCATGGTCATCTCCTCTCAACGGCTCGCGGGGCGGCCCTTCGTTTCACCCGAGCGCGGGCAGCTCGTACAAGGGTAACGTGTCGGCCGTACTTTGTCTGCGACCAATATGTTGCAGGCGCGTCCGGCGCGATGACCGCATTCCAGCTCCATCCACCACCCGTACCCGTCGACCCACTCCCACTTGACGACCTTCCTGGTCGGGTATGGCGGCGGTTTTCGCTGGGGGTTCAGGTGATAGATCATTTTCTTTTCCGCTTCCGAGACCACGGAACCTCGCGTCGCCTATTACGGCGAGAGCTGAGGATCTCCCAAAGCTCCAGCCAGCCGGACTGGTTGAATCCGGGGGCGTCGAACTGGAGGCCTGCGGCGGCGTTCCAGTACCAGTCGAAGTTCAGGCCGTACCATTGTCGGCTGAATTCCCCGACGATCAACTGGGGGAACCGTCCCCGGCCCTCGCCAGGTACTGCGTCCCGTGTCGGGATGGTCGTGTTCCTTGGCCTTGGACAGGTCGATGCGCTTGAGCCTTACCTTTGACAGTGGCAGCTTCTTCATTTCTCGCCTCCTTCAGCGAACGCGATGGCTTTTTGGATGTCCTCTCGGGTGGCCGGGGCGTCGTGATGCCGTGGCCCCTCCCCTTCCCAGTATCGAACGCGCCCGAAGGCGAACGCCAGGTCGGCCAGGTGGACAGCGTAGAGCTTCAGGCCGTCCTCCCCGAAGGCTTCCAGGTATTTCCCGAGGCTGCAACCGTTCTCGTTCATGACTCCCTTCTTGCGCATGAGAAGGTCGAGGCATTCCCTGTGGGCTTGGCGCATGATCACGTGGCTCATATCTTCCTCCCATGCCGGTAGATCGCAACGACCTCGACGACGCTGTCGGCCCACCATGTAAGGGGGCACGATGGGTCTTCCACGGTCTCGTAGCAGCCCTTGGCGCGTCCCTTGACGACGTGCTCGACGCGCACCTCGCAACGGTGTCGCTTGCTGTACGACCTGGCGCGTCGCATGGCCTGGGTTCTGTCCATCATTTCTTGCGCCCTTTCTGCTTCTGTTTGCGCAGCTTCTTGACGAGGACTTCCCTCTTGCCCCCCTCCCCCACCGTCACCTTGAGTTGCAGGTAGCGGAGGGACGCGCCCTCCTTCTCCTCGTCCTCGGGGCGCTCGTAGACGTATTTAGGGAGCCCGTTCTTCTCCATGAACTCGTATAGGAACTCGGAGGCCTGACGGCGCGTGTCGAACTTGAACTCCTGGCCCAGGCCGTAATCGACGATGACCTTCATGTCAGTCCTCCTCCATGACGCTCATGTCCTTCTCGTGCCTGTCGATGACCTTCCGGGCGCAATGGATGCAGACCGGGCGCAGGTCGTCCAGGACGGCCTTGGCGCCGCGCTTGCCCATGGTAGCGACGCATTTCTCGCAAACCCAGTCGTGATCGACCTCCGGCGACGCCTCGCTGGCGGGCAGCGCGAAAGCCTTACGGGGGGAACCTTCGATGAGGTGGACGCAGATGATGCAGAAGGGGGACATCTTGTGGTCCCCGCACTCGATCAACTGGGGGCATTTGGGCTTGCTCATGTCTCGTCCCTCGTGAACTGGGGGTTGTCCTCCACGACCTTCTCGACCATCTCGTCGAGGTCGTGGCCCTCCTGCTCGTCGCCGTCGAAGAACTTGCGTTCCTTGATCTCGAACGTGGACGAGTCAACGACGTACACGCCGTTGTCCCCGTTTTCGCAGTCCAGGTTGGCGAGGGTCTCGACCCCGACGCTCGTCGTACCGCCGAAAAAGTTCCCGATCACCTGGACGAGCCTGGCGAGCGCGTAGGCCGGGTCTCCGAGCGGGACTTTCAGCCTCTTGGCCGCCTCCAGGAACGCCTCGACGGAGTCCCGTCCCCCGTTCCAGTGGAGGTAGATCCCGACGTTGTCCGGCTTGTACTCGTCGAAGCAAATGACCGCCCTGTTTCCCATCGTCGTTCTCCTTGAATCGTCGTTCTCCTTGATTATCGCTCGTCGGGCCTTCGTTTTACTAGCCTTTCTCGCCGAAGATTTGCCCGATTGACTTGATGCTGTCCTTGAGGCCGACCACGACGCCCATCAGGTAGGCGGTCTGGACGGCCTCCTTGAGGGTCATCTCGGAGAGCCGCTCCTCCTGGGCTCCGAAGAAGGTCTCGAATTGCCTGTCGATGGCCGTCTTGAGCAGCTTGACAGGGTCGTCGTCCATGGGCTTCTTCATCGTCATTTTCCCTGAGTCCCGATTTCAGTACTTGCATGACCTTGCCTCCTCGAGACCTCAGGCCGGGCCTTCTTTTCACCCGGTGGAAGAAAGGCCCGGCCACGGCAACAGACAAGGAGGGTCGGAGAAATGGCCGAAAAATCGATGACCAAGAAACTACAGGGCTTGATGAACGAGGTCCTCGGACCCGCCGCGCCGGACGTCGAAAAGGAGCTGAAGAAGGCCAAGCGGCGGCGCAGGCTCGCCATGGGAAAGAGACTCACGTTCAAGGAGGTCAACGAGGCCGCCAAGGCCAAGAACAAGGTTTGGGTCGCGTACTATGACCGGGATGGACGAATCCAGAAGGAAGTCATGGTGGCCAGCCGCATGAAGGACGGCGGGTGGGATTTCGACGGCGGCTTGGGAGCCGTAATCGTCGAGAAGGACGGACATTATGGGCCCACTCATGACGGCAAGCAAATCAAGCGACCCAAACCCGACTGGATGTTCGAGGCGACGTACGTGGACGCCGTATATGAGGCGAGGTAAGCGATGAACAAGGACGCCCACGACGAGCCGCTCTACCGGATGCATTGGCATAACGTGGTTGACAGCCCCCGCTTCCTGGACAACTTCTACGATGACCGCGGGCTGGCCTACTTCTGGCTGGCCGCGCCGTCGATCCGGGGGACCATCCTGACGGTACACGCCGAGAAGGGCGTCGACCACGTCATCAAGCTCGTCGGCAGGCACAGCCAGTTCCCCACGGCGCCGTTCGCCGAGTACCGGGGGACGGAGTTCTACGACCACCTGGAGGAAATCTCTGGCTTCCATCGCATCCATCCCCCGACGTTCAGCCAGTTCGTTCGGAAGATATTATGGACCCCGATCTACTGGCCCAGGCCGCTGGAGGAGGGGATCGACTGGCTTGACGCGCCCCTGAAGGACGTGAGCGCGCATTACTGGATGATGAACCCCGAGTGGCCCGGCAGCACGAGGATCATCTGGCATTTCGCCTACGACGAGTCGATCAACATGCTGGACAAGCCCCACCCGCCGAACCTTTTCGAGTACGACAACTTCCTGGACAACCGTCCCGGATGGAAGTACGCGATGATCCTTCGCCCCTGGAACCCGTACTTCCAGCCGAGGACGTCGGACGACCTGAAGCGTTACGTCAATTACTGGGCCGGACCGGGGGACCAGGAATGAGCACGTGCGACGCGAAGGCGACTACCTTCTTCTACGAGCTGAAGAGGCGAGGGTTGAAGCCGGAATGGTTCTCAAACGGAAGCTACGCCTTCGTCTACCTTCGCCTGATGGCCAGCAAGCTGGAGATAATGGTCTCGGGTTTCGAGGACGAGGACGACCGTCCAGTTGTCGTCATCGTGTCTCGCATGGACACCGACCCCTACGATGGCCTCCGGACCGAGATGATTAGGGAGCACTGCCGGACGGCCAAGGACAAGACGATCGAGGGCGCTCTCGACGCGACGAGGGAGGCCCTGAAGTCGTACCTGGACTGGAGGATGGCGTTCCATTCCGAATGCGTCTCGGCCGGGAAAAAATATTCCATGACGGAGGAGGAGCTGATCATCGCCGGGAGCCTCGACCCGAGCGACTTCCCGGAGCTGGACGAGACGATTCACAAGCTGGAGCGATAGGAGGAGATTCGATGACATCGTCGTCAAGAGGGCTTCCATGGATGGCAAATCCCCCGTGTTGTTCATTCTCCCGGCGCCTTCCTCGTTCGTGACTGCCGACATAGGCGCCCAGGCGGTGTTTAACCTCGTGGGGAGAGACCTCTCGTTCCACTGGGTTTGCGCCGAGTCTTCGTTGCGGCACATGTTCGAGGGGGAAGGCGACATATTCGTCCTGGCCTCGATGGAGGCGACGGACGAGGACGTGGAGAGGTTGGTTAACATGATCGTCGAGCGCTTTGTCATCTCCAAGGAGGCATCCCATGATCTACCGGAGTAACATGGACCGTTATCACCACGCCGCCAAGATCATCGAGACGGACGGCATCAACGGCTACCACACGGTACGGGAGAAATACGGGGAGGAGGTCGCCAACTTCCTGCTCGTCGCGTTCCTGCGCCGCAACCATAACCCCGAGGGGTTATGGCCGGCCCCGGACGACATCATCGATAACGTCCAGCGGGACTTGGACTCCCAGGATCACATCAGGATCGAGTAAGCCCAGCCGCTCGATGAATCTCGATGGCGCTCACGACTTCCTTTTCTCCCGTCGCGGGCATCCCACGTGCATGAGGGCGCAGACCATCAGGTTGGCGGCCTTCCTGCAATGATGAAGCGCCTTGGTCTTGTCGACGTCCTTGTAGGCCTCCTCCCTGGCTTTGTCGAGCTCCTCCTCGGCCCACAGGATCCAAGCCTCGACCGGCTTGTTTCGGTCCATCTTGGACTCGGGCTCGCCCTTCGCCTCTCGCATCTTGTCCCAGTAGGAGCTGTATTCGTTCTCCTCCGTCAGGGCCTCGAAAACCTCCTTCAAGCTCGGCATCTCGCTTCTCCTTTCATCTCAACACGAGCTCCTCCTGCTCGTAGCATCCGACGGTCCCGTCCTCGTGCCTGACCTCGTAGACGAGGCCATGCGAGTCGTGATGCCTGATCACGACGCCCGGGGCTCCCCATCGCCTTCGAAGACGAGCGACCTCGGTCCAGTCAGTGGCGCCGGCGTCGTTGGTCGTCCTGACCGTCGCCCCGCCCGGGAACCTCAAGAACTTGTCGCCGGGCCACCAACCCCGGCGCCAACTACCCTTGAGGGGTTCCATCCATGGTGGTTCGAGGCCGAGGACTCCAACGCCCCCGGGATCGGCCAGCCGTCGTCTCTGCAAACTAACGAGTATTCCGCCGCCGGCGTCGCCGACCCGGAGGACGCCGACGTTCCCCCATGCCCTTCGCTCGAGGTCAAAGAAGTCTACTCCATGCCTGACGGGGGTCATGTTCGTTCTCCGAATGCCGAATGGCGTCCCACGAATCGTACTGGACGAACGATACCCAGGGGAGCGTCCAGCGGACCAGGTGCCACGCCCGGTTTATCTCATCGACGCTCTTGTCGTCGAGTTCTGAAATGTTGTTCGACGCCATCCTCTTGACGCGAAGGCTCAGGCATTCATCCCAAGGCAATCTATTCATTGAGCCGCCCTCGTGGAGATCGCCAGTTGGTGACGATGATCGACGGGTTCCACCTCCATCGATACGTGGCGACATCCTGGGGGGACCACGTCTCCCGTGGGTCGCCTGGGACGTCGGAGGCGACGATGACGTGGAGCTCCTCCAAACCGAGCCGATAAGCCCCGAAGGCGTTCGCCACTACATTGTTGCAGGCAGGCGAACGCGAGAGGCTACCCCCGCAACTGGACATCATCGTAAATATTTTCTGGTTGATGGGCTTCATTTGACCCTCTCGACATCTCGGCCAATCCCTCGGGCATCCATTGGATGCCAATGGCCTTCCAGTTCCAGTTGACGGGCCCGCCTCCACCTCGTAGCAGTCGAATGGTCCCGACCCTCCCGCTGGTCATCCAGTAATCCCCGATGGGGAGCCATCGCCAGGAACGGCCCTCCCTCGGGAAGCACCACTCCAAGCGAACGACGGCGCGGGGCTCCTTCCCGCTCATCGTGAGGCCCATCGACACCTCGTAGCAAACCTCGTCGGCGTTCTCCGTGGCAATCCAACCATCCCCGTCCCTGCTGACTGGCCTTACGAATTGGGAGCCAAACCGATACGCCGCGCTGATGTCTCCGTGGATGGTTATGGCCTTCCTCATCTCCTCGGCCTCCTGCGCCAGAGCGCCCTCACGCGAGACAGGTACGGGTCACGCGTCTCCCTCCACGCGGCCGACGCCTGCCCCCAGTTCCCCTCGTCCCACGTCTCGGGTCGCCAGGGCTGCCTGTGATCGGTCCAGAATCTCTCGAGGAAAAAGGAGACTTCTTCTTCTGGTCCTCCGTAGGTTTTGTGCAGGATGTTGTTCCACTTCTCCTGGATCCTCCACCATACGATCACCTCCAGCCGCCCGGTTGGTATTCTCTTCATGACGGATTCCCAAGTCTCTCCGCGACCAGGATGGTGGCAAGCTCCTTCAATCGGATGACCGATCTACGACGCGGGAACCAAGCCTCATGTATCCTGAACAAGACCATGACGGCGACGCGAGCCCCGGGGCCTCCAACGCCGCTGCCGGTGCGATCACGCAACACGGGCACGATGCGCGCAACTCGGTCCTCATTCATCGACATCGACTATCTCGTCTGCGACCCCGTCGGCCACTCGCCAGGCGGGATGACCGACGGGGTCGACCCCCCAACGTGACGACATCCATCCGACGGGCTCATGATCGCGTGGGTGGGCGTCGGCCCATACCGAATACTGGAAGATACCGTTGAGCGGCAGCGTCACCTCCCGCCACCTGGCGAAGGCGATGTCCATGAGCTTCCATCCCATTCCCCTACGGACGACGCGCTCGGGTCGGCTGACGACCCCGAGAAAGACGGACGCCGGGTCGAGGATCCCTTCCGGCCCAGGGCTCAGCATGCCAGGACGATCCCTTGAGTCCACGCTCATGACGAAACACCCCCTTTTCGAGGGCGATCTTCCCTGAAATAAGGGGCAGCGTCAAGTATTCTTCGTGGCGAGCTTCTTGTTACGGAGGATGGGGTCGACGACCCTGCGATTATCGTGAAGCAGCGTCTTGAACTTCGTGAGCTCGAAGCAAAGGACTTCCTCGGCGGCCTCGACGGTGCGTCGTACGGCCAGTCGCGGATCCTTGTAGGAATGTCGTGGCTTGCTCCACCTGTAGTCGCCGGCGAACCCCCTATCGACGTTGATCATGCAATGGAACTTGCCGTCGCCGTCGGGGTAGACGGATATCTCCCCGTCGGCGAGGTAGCAGCAGTAATGCCAGCCCATGTTAAACCAAACCCGGGTCTTCCATGGGCGGCCTCCCAGCTTCTTCTGGAGATCCTTGGCCCCTCGCTGGGCGTTCTGTTTGCGCTGGTTCCACATGCTCATTTCCTTCCGCTAAAAAGCTCGTCGAAGGCGCGTCTCGTCCTGAGTCTTCCGTCCTCGTCGGAAGCCTCGCATTCCGGGTGGAGGAACTCCCTGTATGGGCGCTTCTCTTCGGACGGCCTCGGGAGGTTCTTGGACCAGGCGGGTTCCATGAGGGTGGTCGGCGGGTTGGACTTCCCGCAGATGTGGCAGGGCTGTCCCTCGGCGAGTTCCATGCAGTCCTCGCAATACCACTCGCCCTTGTCGTCGTCGCGGTAATGGTAGGTCGGCGCGTCGCACTTGCAACACCTCGTGGAAGGGGGCAGCAGCGACCCCGTCATCCCGCATTTCTTGCAACGGGCCCAGCCGTCCGTTCGCTTGGGGTGCCGGACGATCTCGTGGTGGAGGCAGTCGTAGTAGAGCCTGAACTTGCGCCAGCAATCGTCCTCGGCCTCGAGCAGCGTCTTGCCCTCGCCACGGATGAACAACCCGTCCGTCTGGAACTCGGGGTCCTTGTGGCGGAACGGACCGATGGGCGGGAAGGCCTCGAAGAAGGCCGTCCGGTACCCGGCGGGGCTCGTTCCAGTGACCATGTGACCGAACGCCTCCTCGGCCGAGGAGCCTCGATTTCCAAGGACGAGCCCGTTCTCTCCGCACTGGCAAAAGCATTCGGGGGGCCAGGGATGCTTGCAGAGGTGTTTGTCGTTGCCGAAGAGGCCGCTCTTCCTGGCCCAGCGGGGACCGGACGGGGTGACGACGATTTTCATGACGGACATCAGAGGCGCCCTCCCAAGAGCCTGGAATAGAGCTTCTCGCAGGCGCGCCGGGCCTGCGATCGGAAGTCAAGGCAGTCGACGGAAGACTTGAGGACCTTCTGGTCGGTCCCCCTCGGCTTCTTCGCGTGGAACTGGAGGAAGGTGATCCCCTCGAAGACGCGCCTCGTCCTCGTCCCGGTCTTGTTCTCGAGCTTCATGATCGGGACCTCGATCCGTGCCTCCTTCAGGAAGGCCTCGAATTTCTTGATCTTCATCTCGAAACAGCGGGGTTCTCCCCACCACTTCGGGTCGTCCTCGTCGCATGACTCCAGCGTATCGCGGTCGGGGCATTCCTTGGTGGCTCGGCAAACCTCTATGTTCAGGAACGTATCCTCGGTCTCCCCGGCGTCGACGCAGTATCTAAAGACGGTCATTTCTCCTCCTTCTTGGACTTGGCGTCGTAGTTGTTGATCTGCTTCACCCCGACGCAGCCGATGGCGGCGACGATCACGGCCAGGTAGAGCAGGCCGCCGAGCCAGTGCCAGAAGTCGCTGAACAGGAACTCGAGAACCTCAAGCATCGTTCTTCTCCCTTACGGGTTGGCCGACATCCACCTGTTGACGCATTCCATGATCCCCTCCACCTCCTCGGTCAGGCGCGCCGACGTGTCGCGGACGTCCATCCCGGAAACCCTCATGAACTCCTGCGCCAGATCGTCGCTTATAGACGTTTTCTTGATGAGGTCCAAGACGCTATCCCCCTCCGCGATAAGCTGGTCGGCGAGGGCGCGGGCGCGGACGACCTGCTTCTCCTTGGCGGCGAAGAGGAACTCCGTCCCGCGACGCCTGAACACGAGGACGGAATCCCAGATATCGTTCACGAGTCGCTCTATTTCCTCCAACTCCACCTTCATCTCGTCGTCCGTCATTTTGTGGCTCCTTCGCGGTCCTTTTCCGCAGCCTCCATGGCCTTCCTGGCCTTCTCCTCCTCCGGCGTGGGCTCCTTGACGATGGCGTCGGACAGGAGCAACGCCTCGCTCAGAACCTTGACCAGGGCGCCCGAGGTCGGGTTGACGTGGGCGACTGACAACGCGAAGTTCAACTTGTTAAAGATCGCGTTCGCGGCCTGGCGATGAGTCACGGCGCGGGTTCCGATGTTGTACTCGGGCTTGGGTTCGATCATCCGTCCTCCTCCTTGTCCTAGCTAGGGGATGGGCCTTCGTTTCACTATGGTCCGCCGGGTTGCCGCATGGCGCGGTGGAACGCCCGGTACGCTGTCATCCCGTTGTTGGGCAGCAGGTTGAACTTTCTCTCTATCTTTCGCCATGACATGCCTTTATGTCTTGCCATCCAGATGGCCCTGAACGTTCGTGGCTTGAGGTCGAGAACGCTCCGCGACCGTCGCGTCATGTCGCTGAGGTATCTTACCATGGCCGCCGAGTCCGCGGGGCTCAGCCTGCGGTGGCGGTTTCCCGTCTCGCTCATTCGTCCTCCTCTCGTTCCTTGATCTTCTCGCCCGCGATCCTGGCCGTCAACTCCGCGATCTCCTTGGTCGCGTGGAAGTTTCCGTACTGGGGGCCGTTGTAGGTCGGCGCGTACATCCGGTTGATGCTCATTAGGTAGAGGGTGAACGAGCTCAGGTCGGCCAGGGCGTTCAGGAAGAACCCATGGATCACCTTGCGATCATAGTACATGGCGTTCTCCATGTCCAAGGAGATGCGGTTACCTGGATCGACGTCGATGTCCTTCATGCGCTTGCGATGGTGCTCGACGTCCTTCATGGACATCCCCGGTTTCAGCTTTCGAGTCGCGATCTTCTCGCCGTACAGGTCGTTGATCCTTTCGTAGTCAGCAGTCGACGACAGCCTCAATCTGCCTTCGGAAAGCCGTTTCATGAGCCCCGACAGCCTCGCGGGCGTCTTCTTCGCCAGCTCGCGAACCTCCCGCGGAAGCGACTTGGAGACGCCCTTCCTCTTGGAGGAGGACATGAACTTCTCGAGGGACTCGACGGAATGGATGTAAGTCTCCTTGCGATTGCCGATTCGGAATTCCACGTCGTCGTCGACGACGGCCACGAGACCGTGAATATCGGGGTGCTTGAAATGGACGCCCTTTCCCCTCCCCTTGAAGGTCTCGAACCCTAGGAACTCCAAGGTCGCGGCGGAGAACGAATGGTAATGGTCGTCCCACATGGACCAGTCCGGTGCGCCGTCGTAGTCGCGGAACGAGGTGGTAGTCATGTGGTCCCACGCGTCCCGGTGGACGATCATCCCGCGCAGGATCGTCCGGCGACGCGCCTTCTCCTTCTCAACCTCCTCGGCCCTGACTCGCTTGGCCTCGCGCTCGACGATCTTCTTGTCGGTGACGCCGACCTGTCGCAGGTGGTCCTGATGGAAGGCGACGCGGATCGTCTTGGGGTCGAGGGGGCCGATCAGGGCCGTCAGTATCTTCTCGTACTCGTCCCCCTCGAGGCCCGTTGAGCAAGCCTCGGCGAACGTCTCGATGGGGACGCCCAGCTTCTTCTCCAGGAACTCTACGTTGGCGTCGCGCTCGATATCCTCTAGCCGACCGTAGGAGTCAAGCGTCCCGAATATGGGGAGGGTAATGGGGTGGTAGTAATGGTACGCCCCCTCGTTGGTCACGAGGTGCGCGCCGCTCTCGAACGAGTCCGTGAACCGGGTTTTGAGCAGCGGGATCAGGACGACCCGGACGTTCATCAACGAGACGCCCGTGGCACCGCAAGCCAGGCTGAAGTCACCCATCGTTCTCCTCCTTGTAATCGATCCCCTTGACGGTCATACCGAAGTTCTCGAGGACCTCGACGGCCATGTTGACGGCCTCGTCGCGGCTCGGGGCCACGCTGTCGAACGAGACGTAATTGAGCCCACAAGCCCTCCCCGCGTTGCAGTCCTTGCATTTCTCGTATAGCCTCTTGGCCATGTCGTACGTGATCTCCTCCTCGACGACGACCTCGAACGAGTGGGTGACGACGCCCCTCGCGGCCTCGATGACCTCGCGCTCGCGATGGCCGAGCGCGGTCCTGAGCTCGCATTCCAGCTCGTGTTCGGATCGGTCGGGGCCCCAACCTTGGAATTGATCGTAGGCCTTCTTGGCCTCGTCGTACGCGAGGATGGCCGCGCTGAGTTTCTTGAGGCTCATTTTCTCTTCTTCCTAGAGGGTTTGGCCTTGCCGATGACCCGCGTCTTGACCTTGATCTCTTCGTCCCACTCGCAAGTCTTGGGAACCTTCCTGAGCGGGGGCTTCTTGTGGCAAAGGACCACGAGCGCGTCGTTGGCGATGGCGGTCGAGCAGTACCAGGGCTCCCCCTTGAACTTCTTGTCCATGTCGAGGGCCGCCCTGTGTACGGAGTACTTCTTCTGGCCCTTCTCGGCCAAGGCGACGAGCTTCGCGGGGGCGACCTTCTCGGCGAGCGGGAAAAGCTCTCGCTTGCCTAATTCCCCCTTCTCGATGTCGAAGTCGGGATGGTATACCACGTAGCAGGAGAGGACGATCTTGCCCGGGGAACGACGCAGGTCCACGGGGTCCGAGGCGTTCTTCTTGTCCAGGACGCAACGAACGTGGTACTCGAACTCCTCGCCGCAGTCCTCCAGGCCGGGGGCGTGAAGGTAGACGTTGCCCGGCTGGATGCAGGGAGCCTTGGCCTTGACGTAGGACTTGTCCTCCCACTGGACCTTGAGCATGGCCACGATCCTGGCCGCGAGGCAACCCATGCCGTTGGCCTGGTCGGGCTCGTGATCCGTCATCCCGTTGACCAGCCTGACCTTGCAAGCCTCGGCGAGGTCCTTTCCCATGCCGGAGGGATAGCCGTCGAACTGCCGGTACAGGCAGAAGATTTCCCTGTCTTCCTCGTCGTAGACGCGGACCAATGATCTCGTTCCCATCGTCGTTCCTCCCATTATTCCCAAAACTGACCCTTGCCGAGGCACCTCGCCCACCGCGTCAAGCCCCACACGACGGGAAGCCCGACGATCACGCAAATCAGGGAGAGGATCAGCAATTTCATCTTTCTCCTGGTCCGACAGCCGGGCCTTGGTTTCACTTCCTAGCGTATTTTCCTGTAGAACGCTCGGTAGGCAGTCATGCCATGGCAGCGGGCGAGGTTGAACTGTCTTTCTAGATTGCGCCACGAGACGCCCCGGCGCCTCGCCCTTCGGATGGCCCGGACGCTCCGCGGTGGCAAGTCCGAGGCGAATCTCTGGGGTTCGGGACAACGCCGCCATCGAGCGGTGCTTCCATCAAATCGTCTCATCGTCAAATCTCCTTTCTCTTCTCTGGACGGGCCTTAGTTTCACCACCGCCCCTCCGTGTCATTTTCCTCTTCGAACTCAATGCAGTCGAGGCATGCCTGGTCCAGGCCGTCGCCTAACCCTATCTCACCGCAGGGGTTGGACGTCACGACGCGCTCCTCCTTCTCGGCGTACTGCTCGGCCAGGGCGCAGACGAACTCCTCGATCTCGGCCATCCTGGCGTTCTCGAACACGAGAATCTTCAAGGTCATGGGGAACGGCATTATCTTATCGATCAAGTGCCGATAGCGCGGGAACCTATATTCCACGTCCTTCATCAGGATGTAACAGAACGGATCGAAGCTATCATCCCCCATGCCCGCGTCGAAGGCGACCGGAATGCGGAACAATTCCCGGTGGTATGCACGTCTGCTGGAGATGACGATGTCCATTCTGTGTCCCTATGTTTTACGACCAGGCTCGCCGAAAGTCCGAAAATCTATCCGAAAATCTATCGTCGCGAACTCCTTTTCCGACCAGCGACCTCTAAGTCCTGACGTCATGAAATCCTCGCGCCCGGACGACCATGGGGCCTCGTATGGCGCGGGGGCGCCAACGTCGGAACATTTCTTCCAAACGTGGCGCCATACTTCGAAATCGATTCTGCACATTGCCGCTTCCAACGGGGTCCGTTTCACGTCCATCTCCTATCTATGTAATATGTAACCGGGCAACCCCGATGGGGGCGCCGGCCCGACGGAGGGCATCATGTTCCATGAACGCGACCGGATGAAACATCGGACCGAGACCGGGTACGACTCGATGTCGTAGGTCGGAACGGAGCGGGAATTTCTCGTACAAGCCCGACATCGTTTTCGTCACGAGTCCGAAATCAATCCCTTCCTGGAAACGGCCCACCTGCCTATTCACGGCTTATCTCCCGTTCACGCTCGGACGTCCGGCCACCCGTAGTTGATCTCCGCCATCTCACCCACGTCATCCCCCAGGAACGTCGCGAAGGGGAGCCTCATGTCGGTGCCGGTGCCGAACCACCGCATCCCAAAAGCCCGCATCGCCTTCTCGGTTATCGCCCCGCCTCGCAGCTTGCACTTGAAGCCTTCCGTGTCGTAAGCGTATAGGTAGAAGCAGGCGTTGCCCTTGTGCTTGACCGGGGCCGCCTCGGCTGGCTGGATGTTGGCGTAGAAACGGATGGCCTTCCTATTTGGATCGTCGTCTGGATCGTCGTCGGCGACCCGAACCATCACAAGTCCTCCTGCGCGAGCAATTCCTGGATTTCGTTTTCGAGTCTCTTGACCTCCGTCTGCGTCTCGACGACCTTCGATGCCAACGCGATGAAGTTCGGCACGTCCTCCCACGTCATGACCTTCCGGGGAAACGAATTGGCGAGCTCGGGTTTTGCCTTGACCTTCTTCTTGATCCGATAGGCGAACGTCAACTCGACCTCGACGCGGTTGCCGGGCGCGGCCCGCATGACGAATTCGACGAGGATACAATCATGGTACTCCAAAGCCTCCGACTTGAAATGCGGGACGTGGATGACGATGGGAGACTTGGAGAATATCTCCTCGAATACCTCGTCGAAGGCGCCACCGGGCTTCAACAGGACCGGGATGCCCACGCGGAAGTGTTTTTTCTTCGGGTCATCCTCGTTCTTGGTCCACGACCTGACTTGCCTGTTACCGAAAAACACGTCGAAACGGGCGCCCAGGACCGCTGGCGATTTAGATTTTCCCATGTCAAGCCCCTTTCTTGTCCACGTCGTTCCTGAGAGCGATGGCCCACATGACCCCCTGCGTGACGACCAGTATCATGACCAGGGTAAAGTACGCCCAGCCGGAGGGCTCGACGCCCAGGTAGTCCATGGCGGACCAATCCCTGATCTCGTAGTTGTCCGAGACCTCTTTCTCGATGGACGTTAGCGTCGCGGGAAGGAAACCTTCCTTGAGGACGATGTCCTCGAGGTTCCTCTTGCACGCGTCTCTCTCGGTCCATCCGAATACCTTGACCCACGACGGCTGTTCCGGCGAGCCACCGAAGCATATGACGAGGTCGTTCTTCTTCCCCCCAAGCCACGCCGCCTCCTGGTACTTGGCCATGCAAAAGTCGCCGTCCCCCTGGACGGGGAAGCCGCAGGCGATCAGGTTGACCTTCTTGGTGGGCCCCAGCCTGGCGTTGAGCCTGTCCCAGTCGTTGATCGCAACCTTCTCGGCGGCCCTTCCCAGTAGCCTCTTGGAGTCGCTCCACCCGCTGGTGAACGGGTACTCGAAAACCTTCGTCCCCTCGGGTATCTCGGCGTACTTGAACAAGGAAGGCGCGCTCTTCACGTTGTTGGTCCATTCCTTGATGATGGTCGTCGGGTATAGCGCCTTGTCCCCCCGGCAGACGTATATCTTGGGGTCGCCCTGATGGAAGCCGCGCTTGTTCCCGGGCTGTGATTGGGGCTCGAAATGCGAGGCGTACTCGTCGAACATGGCCCGCGATATCTCGTACTCCTGCCCCAGCGTGTCCGACGCCTTGCATGTCTCGCCATGCGTCCTGAACCTATCCTCGTGATGCGAGAAGACGCTCTTGAGGCGCATATTGACGGTGCCGCTCTCGAAGTCGAACTCGGGGACGAGCCTGGTCTCGTAGACGGCATGCTGGTACTTCTCCACCCATTGAGGGTAGCGAACCGCCCGGTTAACGTAACCCGACCACGTCTCCTGATCCGTCGACGATCCCCACACGATGCATAGGTGCCATATGAACGCCGTCATGACGCACGCCACGGAGGGGACGATCCATTCCGCAAGGGTTACCTTGTCGGACTTCCTCCACGCAACGAAGCCGCCCACTATGGGGACGGCACAGATGAGGTAGCATAGCCACATGCGTTTTCTCCTCCTCGCCTTAATCCTACCACGACACGGGGATCAGGCCGGCGTCCCGATTCATCCCGACGGGCCGCTGGCCTGGTCTCGGACGAGGGGCACGGTGGCCCCCCGGGTGATCGACGCGATGAATCGCGGGCCGCTTCCCGGGTTGTACCGGTACTCTGTCCGCGTTGATCAAGACATGCTCCCCCCATGGGTTGACCACCTCGCTCTGGATGCGCCACCCGCAAACCTCGCGCTTCATCTCCCCCTCCGCTCCGGCGTATCCCACATGACGGTATGCGCCGGGAAGATGTCGTAGTAATCTCCGTCGGCGTACCCGGTGTTCTTGGTCCCATTGTCGGTCTTCTCGTTCCAGATCCTCCACGCCTCGCCTTTGGAGACGGGCTCCGAGACGTCGATCCAGCCGTCGAACATGTCGTATAGTCGAACGACGAAGCCTTGATCTTCCTCCACCTTGGGTATCATCTTAACCTCCAATACAGCCACGCGTCCCTGTGCTCGTTGCCTATCCAAACCCGCGGGCCGGGGCCCATCGTCGGGGAACCCAAGTCCAAGATCAAGTCGTTCGTCGCCCTCGACGCGGGCATCTGCTTGAGCGTCTCGTCGTACTTGATCCGCTCGATGCCCGCGTAGAAATTCCACGGCCGCTCCCATGGCCACGATACCTCGCGTCGCGTCAGGCCGGCCGCGATAGACCCGGCCGTGTCCGGTTTCTTGTTGGCGCGCAGAATCTTGGCCCAGATGCGTTGTTGCATGCGCCAGAGTTTCACGTGTGGCCTCGTGGATGGCGTTGGTCTCATGGAAGCAGGTCCCCGTAGACGCGCGTAATCCCGACAATCCCCTCCCGATAAGGGTCGCAAACCAGGCTCCAGTCCATGACCGGGGTTCTTGCCCCCCGAACGGCAACGCGCCATCTCCTTGCGTGTTTTTCGCCTGACAACTGGGTCATGCGCCGCAGCATCATTTCGTAGGACAAGTTCCTCATGCCAGAATGATATCACGTGGAGGGAGCGGGTCAAGCCCCCGCGAATTTGTTCGCAGGAGGTGGCCCATGAGCGACACGATAGAGGTCAAGAAGGCGTCCAAGTCCCTCTTCTGGAAGACGGCGTACGTCGCGTTGACCCTCCTGGTCGGATATTACATAGCATGGTCGTTCACGACCATCGTGTCGATGAGCCGTCGCGACGCTCGGCGCGAGATGCAGCTCGAGGCGCAGAAGGACGAGAACCAGGCGCAATGGCTCCTGTTGCGGGAGACGACCGAAAGGCTCCGCGTGGCGGAGAACGAGCTAGAGGTGACCAAGCGCATCTTCAACATGCTGCTCTCGCAAGGAAAGCTGGAACTGAGCTTCGACGTCCCGAAGGGCACGATGAAGAGCGAACCGAAGAAACAGGACTCCATGGCGGCCCCCGCGAGAAGCGAGCCCTTCGACGCGTTCCGTCATCGCCAGATGGTCGAGTGGGACCTCAGGAAGCCTCGCTAGAAGACGACCCTCAAGGCATAGAAGTCGAGCGGGGGACCCAGCTCGGGAACCGGTTCCCCGTTGCTCACGTTGAAAACATGTCCGCCGATCCCGCCATCGGAGCGAACGACGATGGTCTCCTCGTCGCCATGGCCGACGTCGACCAGGGACAGGAAGGGGACGCCCGGCTGGACGTCCCACGGGGTCATCATCTCGTCCAGGGCTATCAGACCAGGACGACGAGGGGACGCTTTCTCGGAGGGCGGGTCGAAGAACACCGAGCTTGCGACCTGAAAGCGCATCGTGGAGATCGGCTTGCCCCCTTCCTCCAGCAGGAACAAGGCGCCGCTCCCCATGTGACGTTCGACGACCATCTCCGAGACGCCCTTGTCGTCCCCGAGAAACATGGCGTTCAGGCGTCCGTCCTTGAGGACCGCCAGGTAGACGTTCCCGTGGGGGACCGACTGGTTGCGGAAAAAGTCCCCGGGTTTCAGCCGGCACGTCGTGACCCAAGGGTTCGTCTTGAAGGACACGTGACAGGCTAGGTTGTAGAAGGCCATGCGCCAGTTACCTCATCTCGGAGAGATTCCTGAGCTGACCCCCGATCTCGGACTGCTCGGGGACGTCGTGCTCGTGGCAGTCCGTCCGGACGAAACCCGGCTCCTTACCCATCATCGCCAGCATGCATCGGCCGCAGGTCCATGCGTCCTCGACGTCCGGAAGCTCAACCTCGGGATGGGTTTCGGCGACCTCCCGCAGCTTCTCCGAGGTCCGCTTGAGGAACGTCTCCTTGTACGAGGGCTCGACCGCGTGGGGCTCCTTGCACCAGTTGCAGGTGAGGCTCTCGGTCTTCTCTCCTGGCGCGTGGATGTGGATGTTGAGCTTGGCGTCTTCTGGCATCTTCGCTCTCCTAAAGCGGGTTTCGTTCGGAGAACCATACCACGAGGTCGTCAACGAGCTTGGCGTCATCGTTGGCGAAGAACTTCTTGATCGGGTTGTGGATGTAGGGGGCGTATACCTCCACCTGGTATAGCCAGGAGTGCTCGTCCTTATTGGACGCGACCCTGATCTTCAGGAGCATCTTGTCGAACTCGGCCTTGGCTCGCACGAACGCGTTCGTCGTGCTTTTGTCGGCGTCGATGGGCACGTCCTCGCCCTTGGGCGGTTCAAGCTCCATCAGGTCGAAGAGCTTGTAGAGCCTTTGCAGGGCCTTGCCGACGTTGGCCTCGCGCTCCTTGTCCCGGGCGAGCTTGTCCTTCTCGGCCTTGGCGAGCCTCTCGGCTCGCATGTCGAACGCCCGCGCCAGTCCCGTCCTCTTTTTCTTCGGCATGTCTATTCCTCGGCGTCAGGCTGGTTCATGGCGTACAAGTCCTCGTTGTCGTACTTGACGCCCTCGATCTCGAATACGTCGGCCTCGGGGATCGTCCAGTCGAACCCCTCGATCCGGGAGTCGTCGCATTCGTGGACGTGAACCTGGATTATCCGATGGCCTTCCGGGGCCGAAGCCGATCTTGTGTCCGCGTCCGCCCAGTCCTCCCATTCCGCCAGCGTGCTCTTGCGAGCCTTCGGGAATATCATCTGGATGCCGACGAGGCAATTGAGCCCCTTCATGCTCTTCCAGCGACGCTTGGCTTCCTCAAACTCCTTGTCCGTAAGGAAGTTGATCCACCGCTGATACCCGTACTCCTCGTCGATGAGCAGGACATTGATGTTCATGTCGTCCTCCTTCGACGTCCACGCCGGGCCTTCTTTTCACGCGCCCTGGCGGTCTTCCTGGGCGGGTTTTCGATCAGAAGCCTCATTTGCCCGATCCCCTCGGGGGACATGGCGCTGAGGGCGCGGTTGGCGACGCTCTCCTCCATCCACGCGCAGACGGTTATATAACCGCCCATCCACGAGATCAAGTAGCGTCTGTACCTGAACACGGGTCGCAAGGTCTCGTCGAAAATGTCGGACACGCGATTCGAGAATCCCCCTGGAGGGTCGATCTGGTAGATGGGGGGCCAGACATACTCACGCTTCATCTTCTGTATCCCTAGTAGCCGTTCGCAAACGACCGCGAAGAATAGGTTCCGCCTAGACGACGGCCGAGTCGGGCCCCCCCTCCTCTTCTTCTTCATCATCGTCGTCCTCGATGGGGATGATCCTGCATTGATGCCCGAGCCTCTTGCACAGGCGTTCCACGTCGTCGGTCACCACGACGATCCGCAGCTCCTCGGTCTCCTCGTTGGGGGCCAGTCCGTGGATGGGAACGTCCAGGACGCCCGTCAGCTCCTCCTCCTCGTCCACGCAAACCAGGTTGGAGAAGCATATCTCGTAGTCCGCGCAACCATGCTTCTCGGCGAACTCCAGCAATTGCCTAGGATTCATGAATCGGGCTCCTTTTTCCGAACCAACCTTGCTCCCACCTGCCTGCCCTGTAATAGCATTCGACGACCATACGGATCGACGGCCACCACGGCGGCTCCTCCCACTTAAAAAGGGAGTCGTAGGAAAACTGGGTTTTCAAGAACGGCTCCCATGGCACGCCTGTCGCGCCGTCGAGGTAAAACTCGATGAAGACGCCCCTCTGGATGATGACGGGGTTGAGATGTTTCAACCGATCACCGCCTTGAACGTCTCGATCATCATTCCTCCCTCGACGCCGTCGACGGGCTTTCCGTCCGCCCTGTAAACCCTGTCGATCGCCTTGACGAGCATGACCTCCTCCTCTTCTACGATCCACGTGTCCCATGTAGGTGTAGGGGGGGCTTTTCTCAACGCCCGCGACGAGAAAAAAACCATGGGCGCGATGTCCTCGACCTTCTCCATCCCAAGCGGGACGAAATTAACGTGGTCGGCCCTCAGGCGATCCTTGATCAGTCCTCTGGATATCGACCACTTGGTTCCGCCTGACCCGATCGCCACCAGGTCACCAGGGGATTTCTCCACCACGAAGAACGTGATGCCGTTGGATTTCAACTGGTAGAAGTCGCCGGCGACGAGTTCGTTCCCGCTTACCTTCGTCATCTGGCGTTCTCCCGCATGATGACTAGTTCGGTTCTGATGACTAGTTCGGTTCTCTCCCTCATAAACTGAATCGGGTCGTGCAATGGGTGAGTCCTCGTTATTCCCATAAATACCTTCTTGCCGATGTCGGTCCGAATCAACGCCAGGGGCCCCGGTCTGGGAGGGACGTGAACCTCGTACTCGTTGTCTACTTTCCAAGTAAAGTAGGGGCAAATGGGCTTTTTATTTTTCATGCCCCTCTCTTTCCCTTTCCTTCCCCGTCTCGACCGGGAACATTCCGAGGTTCGGAGCCCTCATGACATTCTCCATGAGCTCCTGTCGCCTCTCCTCGTCCTTCTCGTCATGGACGAGGAGCCAGCACGCGTGGGCGTGGAGCTCCTTCATGCGGTCCAGGAGTTGGCGAGCGCGTTGTTTCTCCTCCCACGTAATGTCCTCGGCGTCCTTGGAGGTGATGTCCGTGAACTTCTTCTCTTCCCGTTTCATCTCGTCCAGGTACCAGCGGGCCTTCTCGAGCCTCGCCCGCTGGGCCCGGAGTTTCTTTAGCGTCTTCTTCTGCCACCTCTCCAGCCAGATCATGAGAACCCGCATGACGACGATCCCGATGGACACGGGGATCGCGATGGCGAGCCCGTAAAACACGAACATGTGGACGATGAACAGCCCGCGACTCTGGCATATCTTCATGATCTTCTCCCTATAGGAATGATACCTTGGCGCTACCGCGAGTCAAACATCTGGCGCAGGACGCCGTACGCGTGCCGGAAATGCTCGCGACGCCAGAACATCGCCCGGTCATCGTGACCGCGCTGCATCATGTGTCCCATCCAAACGCCCCAGGCTGCCTCCCATAAAGACTCCTCCAGCGGCATCCGTTGACGGGTTCGCATCCCCATCTCGTCCGTGGATACGTTGCGTCTCACCATTCGCTCGTCGCGTGCCCTATCCATAGTATCACCGAGATCCCGTTCATGATGGCGAAGAACTTCCAGAAGTCCTCCCCGTAGGTCAGGCAGGCGAACGACGCGACCAGTACGTTCGGGACCAGCGTCGCCAACATCAGGACGACCACCACGAACGCTTTCCTGACCTTGTTCATCATGCCCATATGATCCTCTGCCTCTCGAGGGGCCACTCGATCCTCTTCTTGAGCTTGATGCCGCCTTCCGGGATGTGAATCCTATCCAACGCCGCCGTATTGATGACGGCCGGGCCTATTCTCTCGATGAACAAGACGACTCCGGCCTTCCAGTACACGCTGGAGATCGGCAAGTCCATGAGCCGGTCAGGGCAATCCTGGATCATCGGCCCCAACGAGACGTTGTCCGAGACGGATGCTTTCAGGCGAGACAGCGCCTCCCGCTTCAGTTCGTAATGGATGGCCTCGTGTTTCAGGGGAGGAGGATTTTCTCCCGGATGATGCCACTTGCGACGCTCGTCGCGGTAGAGGAAGGAGTTCATTCCCGTAGCTCCTCGACGCGCTCCTTCGCCTTCTCGAGCTCCTTCTTGGCTTGCTCGAGTCGTTTGTTGGCCCGTTTCTTCTCCCGCTTCTCCTCGCGCTCGACCTCCTTCTCCTCGGCCTTGCGTCGCCGCGCGGCCTCGTCCAGGACTTCCTCGACCTCGGCCTTGAAGACCACGATCTCCGGGACGCCGTAGTCGGGGTAATTATTGGCGAACCACCCGGAAACGGCACGGGCTCCCCCGATGTTCACGTAGATGCGGGCTTTCTTGAGGTCGCCGACCCAGGTATCCCCGTAGCCGCCGTAGCCCTTCCTGTGGAACCATTGTCCGCTCGAGTTCCTCACGGCGTAGAATCTCAACTCGTCCATCTCCTCATGCCTCCTCCACGACGTGTTCTGAAAGGCGTTTCGATACGCCCCGCCACACGCCGTCGCGTGACAGCGCGTACCCGGTCAATGATCTGCCCCGGAAGCGATACGCCGGGCACCACCATCCTCGCCCAATCTTCGATGACCCTGTCGATGCAAAGGCGCGCCATGAAGACAACGGCGTTTTCCCCATCGCGCGTCGTCTCGGAAACGGGGATTTGTATCGCGTACTGAGCGGACGTTCCCAAGGAGATGGGACGCCCGTCGAGTTGCAGCCTCTCATAGGGGGTTTCCTGCGACGACACCTTCATCTCGGCGCAGAGCGTGCCGGGGCTCCTTCGGGCGGAGTTGTCGCCCAGGACGAACCAACGGAAGCGGACGATTATCATCTTTCTCATTTGCCAGCCCTTTTTATCTCGTCCCAAATATCATCGGCGTAGCCATCATTGACGTAGGCAGTCCGGCGAAGCGCGGCCCGATTACCGTAAACTGAACCCCCAGCATCCCGCGTGCCCACAACGACTCAAAGACGTTTTTTCTCACCTCCCTCTTTATCATCGCCATCTTTGGGAACATTATGTCTCGCCTCCTCATCAAGTTTCCCCCATACGGTATGCTCCCTTCCTCGGAGTTCCTCCGGCAGGTGAAACTTCCGGATGCCGCATCCCTTGATGGCCCCCCAGGGCGTATTGCTCATGCTCAGGATGGACTTGATCCGGCTCCAAGCCCCCACCGAGACGTCCTGGCCGCGATGATCCATCGACAGTCGGTCCAGGCATCCCGACGTGAACAGCTTGATCTTTTGCAGGACGTCCTTGTTGTCAGGCACGGCTTCTCCTTGCCTTAATGGTATTCCATGGGGCGACGAAGTCAAGGCTTGACGAGGGACGGCGTGGGAGTATCATGCGGTCATGAACGCTCGGCCCGCCAACATGACGGCCTCGTACAAGATACGGTCGACGAGGAACTTGCGGCCCAGGATGTACGCGCTGGCATCCAAGAGCATGCTGGGCATCCTGCGAAGGAAGGCTCCGGCGCTGGACGACGAGTTGCTTGCCCGGGTTCAGGAGACGTTCGTTCCGGCCATGAACGCCCTCATCAGCCTGGGGAATCCGACGCAGGATTACGAGCCGCCAATTCTTTCTCTACGTCTAGATCCCTGATCTTCTCCTCGACGACTTCCCAGTCGAGAACTCCGTCGAGGGAGTCCCCGAGCTGCTCGCCGATGATGGAGACGCCCTCCGTCACGGCGTTGTCGCCGGGCTTGCGGCCCACCCGGACCGACAGCCATCCCCACCTGTAGCGGACGTAGACTGGACGGTCCCCGTCGGTGACGAACTCCCATTGGGAGGGGCACGCGTGGCAGGTATGTTGCAGGTTCTCGATCTTCATGATTTCCTCACCCGTTGTACGCCATCTTGCCGCCGAACCGCTTCAGCAGCTTGTCGTGAAACTCCTGGCCGGTCTCGGCGATGACGCATGGCCCCGTCGAGGCCCATGTCCCCTTCCCGTCCAGGCCGAGCCCGGTCCAGCATTCGACCTCGTTGTCGTCGTCGAACTTGAACATGCGCCTGCCGGTCACGATAGCGACGCGCCCGACCGAGCATACGCAAACCTTTCCGACGAGGTCCTCGTCCTTATCGGGCATTCTCATTGCGTTTCTCCTTTCCCATCCACCACGTCACGCGCCGGGCGTTGATCGCCACGTGGCGGATCGCGACCGGGCATCGGTTCTTCTTCATGGGGACGCCGCAAGTCGGGCAGGTTCGCTTTCGATTCATGACGGCCTCCTAGAGATCGCTCATGTCGCGCCTGGACAACCCGATTCGTTCCCTCACCGAAGTCCACATGATATCGTTGCGGGCCGCCGGGGCTTGATGCCAGTCGCGAAACTGGCCTTCCCGTTGGCACGGGACCACCAAGTTCGCGTCCACGTCGCTGGGCCATTGGTCGGGCCGAAGAATCAGGTATCGCATGTCTATCTTGGTTATATTGGCCCGGATGTTGATCGGCGTCTCCGCGTGTCGGCCTCCCTCGAAGGCGGCGCTGAAGGCCGCGAACGACTCCTGGGGCATCTCCATGTGAGCCCCCTTGTAAACCCTCACCCGGATCACCCCGCGCTTGGCGAAACAGCGCCGAAAGAGCCCCCTCAGCCACGACATCACGCGTTCTCCAAGGCTTTTCTGGAGCAGCGCTTGCAGTAGAAGCCGTACCTGGAGATCCCGTCAGCTATCCACTCCCCCCTCCTGCCGCACTTGCAACGGCCCGGCTCCTGCTTGGCGTAGTGTTTGAGGCGCCCGGACTTGGTCAGCGATTTCTTCAGGTGCTTCCGGACGTCGATCCATATCAGGTCGACCTTTCCCCGGTGGCTCTCCGGGAAATTGGGCATCGGAACCCCAAGATCAAGTAGGATCGCTTCCGTAGCCTCTATCTCCCAGCCCATCTTGCGCCGTGGCTTCCGGAGCCTCTCGTGGAGCCACGCCAGGGCCGGCTCGCCGACGGCCCGGATGGCCCTGAAGCAGGGATGGGAGATCATGGCGTTGCAGGAGGAGTCGAGGGAGATCGTTCTGGAGGACTCGATGACCTCCGCGAGCCTGTCGAGCGCCTCCCGCAAGGTTTCGGGCTCGTCGACGCATTCCTTGACGACGAACTGCTCCCAGTGCCCGTATTCCTTGATCATCTCACCCCCATTTTCTCTTGGACGAACTCGATCATGGGAAGCAACGGAATGGGGTCGGTCACCGCATCCCTCCTCCGTCTTTCCCATGGCGGCCTGTTCCACCTTCTGTTCCACATCAAGCTAAGCAATCCTGTTTGAAGGCCGTTTTGCAGGTTGAGGGCGTCCATGATGGAACTAGGAGGGGTCGGCCCCCTCGACTTGACGCGAGCCTCTACCTTCTCGGTCGCCATACTTGCGTTCGATGAAAATTCGTTCCATCTCCTGGGTCCTAGCGCGATCTGCCTAAATCGAGCGAGCGGCGCGACCGAGTTCGACGAGTATCCCGTGTGTCCGGCGAACAGCTTGCCATCGTTGGCGAACCTGACGTAGCCGTCGTCCGTCCCCGTGACGCAAATACCGTAATGCGGGACGCGATATTCCATCGAGAAGTGTACGGGATCCTCGGACGGATCGTACGGGACGCTCCCTACCAGGATGATCATCCCGAAATCCAGAGCCTCATCAACGTCCCTTCCCGTGACCCACGAATGATTTAGTCCGGCGACATAGGCGTTGTTCTTGGCCGCCTCGATGATCTCGCCAACGGTCACCTCGCGCAGTACGGAGAAGGGCCCGACGGAGAACGCCCCGCGATAGCATGGCCACGTGAATACCCTGACGACGGCGGTATAAGACATGTCTCCTCCTGGAGACATGATAGCGCGGCTCCTCCCCAAGTCCACAGGAACTAAAGCCCCGGTCCCCGAATAGGACCCAGAGGAAAGGTAACCAAATGCTCGCCCTCCAGAGAGCCCTCAGGCTCGTCAACGCCAACAACCGATCCACGAACGTGGGGAGAATCCTACAGGGCATCAGGAACCTCGCGAAGGCGATCCCGGTCCATGACGTCCAGGGTTGGCCCGAACTCCAGGCCATGGGCGAGACGCTCAAGGGCATGAAGGACGCCGGCCTCCGGAAGGTCGCCCCCCTGATAAGGCAGATCAGGGCCATGGCCATGGCCATGGTCGCGCCCATGCAACGCGCCATGCAGGAGCCCGACCTGTTCACCGCCGCCGAGGACCAGGAGAAGATCGACCTGGAGCAGGCGCTCCCCGAGGGTCTCGCGGAGGAGATCGGGACGGAGCCCGGTGGATACGAGCCCGATCTCGAGCCGGTCACCGCGGCGAAGAAGAAGCCAAAGACCGCCCTCGAGGCGCTGGACGACATCCGGAAGGCGTGCGACATGGCGATCGCCCAGAAGCCGGCCTCGGCGGCGTCCATCAAGGAGACGCTCGACCGTTATTTCGAGGAAGGCGTGTCGGGCCTTGGGTGGTACGACAACGTGCGCGGGCTGCTGACGAAGTACTTCGGCGAGGAGAACGCGGTCACGTTCGCGAAGCTCCTCTCGGCGACCTCACCGAGGACGCCCGTCGAGCGCAACCTTTCGAAGGCCATCCAGGCGTTCAACAAGTACGTCAACGAGTTCAAGAGGGTCACGGGCGCCAGCGGCGAGGTCTCCCTGGGGGACGACCCCGATTTCAAGGCCAGGATGTCCAAGTACTTCATGCGCTCCCACGTCCGGAACATCGGTAGGGCCATGTCCGGGGTCAAGCTGAGCGGCTCCAAAGTGGACAACTTCGCGAGGGCGTTATGGGGCGACGCGGACGCCGTAACGCTTGACGTGTGGATGGCCAGGGCACTCGGTTCGACGTCTACCACGATCCTCAGCAAGCCCGAAATGTACGAGATTCTCGCGGACGCGATCCGTGACCTAGCCTACGAGAAGGGCGTCGAGCCGCGCCAATACCAGGCGGCCGTCTGGACCGGCATCAAGAAGGAGCAAGGCGCGAAGGGCCAGACGGCGGACCCGTTCGACGTCCTGATGGACAAGTTCTGGGAGGACTTCGCCCAGGCATGCTTCAAGCCCCACGTCAAGATACCGGAGGTTCCCGCCAAGTACAGGAAGTACCCGCTTTTCGAGGCCGCCGCGTGGGTGACGAGGAACTGCAAGTTCGCCTCTAGGGCCTAGAGTCGATCTCGTCGGCCTTCTCAATCAGCTTCTCCGCAAGGGCCCTCGCGACGTCCGGGGGCATCCCGAGCCACTCCACCTGCTTGCCGAAAATCAGGATGACGTTGCCCTGGTCGGCCGTGATGCCGAACGACAGCTCGCCCTCGTCACCTGGCCCGAGCTCGCCGTCAGGAAATTCTCCCGTCGCCCCGAAATAACCTGGACCGGACATCATCCACCGTTCCTTTCCCACCGGGCCTTCAGCCTCAGCGTCTCGCAGCTCGTCTGCGCCGGCAGGTTCCATATGACGAAACCGCTCATGGAGTAATTGAAGACGCACCCGTTGACCTTCGCTCCTCGCATGATGACCTGGTCTCCGAACATGAAGAACTGGCCGGGCGACATGATCCCGATCGGGCATGACCCGATGCCCTCGAATTCCACGGAGGACGCGATGACGGCCCTCAGCTTGGAGAGCAGGCAAGGACGTCCCCGCATGGAGACGGCGAGGATTCCACCCACGTTAGCTACGCCATCCATCTCGTTCGTGTCGTAGTGGACGGCCAGGTAATATCCCTTCTTGTCGTTGTCCAACAGCTCCAGCTCCTCGGACTTCATGGGGGCGAACGTGTTTCCTCTTTCCGGCATCCATAACTCCGTCGGGATCTGGAGGAACAAGTCCCCGGGGCTGATGTCCTTCGCGTCCACGTAGCTCATGCGACCCTCCATGATCGAATCTACCATAAGGAAGCCACGCGTCAACGCTTGACGTTGGTCGAATTTAAGACTATCATCCCAAACGAAAGGTGGCCTAATGCCCAAGGTCGAAGCCCATAACTTGAAAAACAAGCAGGGCGTTCAGTACTGGTTCTGGTGCCCCGGTTGCAAAAACGCCCACGCTTTCACCGTCCCGCCTTGGTCCTTCAACGGCGACGTCGAAAATCCCACGTTCCATCCCTCCCTGCTCTGCAACCAACATCATCCCCAGTCCAGGTGCCATTCGGTGGTGACGGACGGAAAAATCCACTTTTGCCCCGATTGCCACCATGAATTGGCCGGCAAAACCGTGGAAATGGGAGAAGCCAAGCTCTGGGAAGACGAAGGGAAAAGCGAGGAGGATGACGCATGAGCCCGCTATGCGCGCTTCGAAAACTCGTCAAGGCCATCGAGGAGGACACGGGCCACGGCGACGTCCTGTGGGGGAAGGAGTTCAAGCAGGCCAAGCACGTTCTGGCCACGACTTGCTGGACATGCGGTAACGACAAGGGTCGCGAGAGGATCGACAACGGGCTCGGATGCGGGGTTCATTGCGATCCCTGTTTCGACAAGATGATCAGGGAGTGCCGCTCAAGAAGCTGGTAGCCCCGGCTCGCGTACGCCCGAAACGGCCTCCCCTGACAAGCCAACCAGCGACCCCTGAGGTTTTGGCGAATCACGTCACCCTGGAACAGGGGCCAGGAATAAGCGAGGATCGTGTCCAACGGCGAGAATCCAAGCTTTCGGGAAGCCTTTGCCTGCAACGTCACGGTTAGCCTGGCGTTGACTAGCAGCCCGCGCCTTCGCATTCGCATGGTCCTTCTTCGCATTCGGCCTCGGTCCGTTCGGCCTTGGCGAACGTGGCCGTCACCACGACGGGACTGTCCGGGTCCTTTTCGTCGTCGCTGCGCTTCTTGGACTTCTTCTTCTTGCCCATGTTACGTAGTCGCTCCACGACGTCGTCGAGCTTGTGTTCCAGCATGTGGACGGCTACGAAGAGCTCCTTCAGGTGGGCGAAGGAGAAACCATCGCTCTTCCTGGCCCACTCCGTGATCTCTTCTTCGGGGCCGTCGGGCCAGATCGCCTTGAGGTAGATGCGGCGCGCGGCCTCGATCGGCGCGCCGATCTCGAAGACGCGGTCGAACCGGCTCGGTCGGTTCTTGACGCGTTCGCTGAGGCGCTCGATGTGGTTCGTCGTCGCCAGGAAGACGACCTTGTGTAGCATGAACATCCCGTCCATGACGTTCAGGACGGAGCTCTCGTCCCAGTTTTCGAGTATGGAGTCGAGGTCTTCCATGACGACGAGCAACGGCGTGTCCGGCTCGATCTCCCGGAAAGGCTGGTAGCAAGTGGCGAAGTTCGGGTCGTAATCGACGACCACGATTCCCCCGCGATCGATCACGTCCTGCCCGACGAGCCTGACCGCGCAGCTCTTGCCGGTCCCGGCGCGCCCGTGGAAGAGCAGCCCGCGCTTGAAGTTGAGGCCGTGCTGCTTGTAATGCTTCTCCAGCGTCCAGAACCGCTTGATCTCGGACGCGATTTCCTCGACGGGGGTTCCGGGCATCTGGAACAACGGCTCCGGGTTGGGCTTCTGCCTGACGTAGATCGGCCCCTGGTTCGTCCTGAGGAACTTGTAGAACCCGGGTATCAGCCTGCGACAGGTGGATGAGCATGGCGAGAACGACCACCCGTCGCTCGTGGCGAACTGCCGTCGGGACTTGCTCAACTCCTCCATGATGCGATCCTGTTCCGAACGTTTCATTTTCGCCTCCGTTTCTTCGCGTGTTTGAAACCTACCACGACGCACGATCAAGTCAAGCCACAAAGTCCTTTTTCGGGTCGTTTTTTTCCCTTTCCGCCTCCAGGACGAGGTCGATGACCTCGATGGCCATCGCGTTCCCCCTAGGGTGATGGCCCCGGATGTAATCCAGGCAAAACCTAAGGCATGGTCGCGAGAACGAGCCGTTCTCGAGAATCCAGACGATGCCCTCGGCGTCCATGAACCACGCGTGCTCGCCGTCGATGATCTCCTGGTGACGAAGCGGCAGGAACGGGAACCCGGACCCCTCGTCACCGTACTCGAATCCATGCGAGCGTTGACAAACGAACTCCATCCCCTCGACGGTGACCGAGTCGAAGTCACCGAACCTCCTGTCCCTCATTTGTCTTCGTCTTTCTTGTGTTTCTTGATGTTCTGGAGGAACTCCTGGAAGCATTGCTTGGCGAGCTTCTTCGCCTCGTCGCGTTCCAGGTAGGGCTGGAGACCCGTGAACGGCATCGCCATGACCATGACGACCGACCTTGGGATGTCCGTCCCGGCCACCGTCACCGGCTCCCTCTTCTCGTCCTCGAGCTCGTGCTCCAGGAACTTGATGACCTCGTAGCGCAGGGGATGGTCCGCTGGAACGAACCAGCGGATGACCTGGTCGATGCGCTTCGGGACGTGCATCTCCTGGACCGTGAATACCGTGTAGCAGTTGAATTGGAGTACCACCCGTTGGTGGAGGGACCACAGGCGGTGATGGAAACTCGATAACGACAGGTCGCCATCATGTCGCTTTGACATCGATCCTTACCTCTTGAAGGACGCGCCGGAGGTCACCGCCTTCTCGTCCTCCGCCGTCAGCGCGCAAACCTCGTTTATCTTATCGACCATGGCGGCGTCGCGGTTCTTGATCGCCTGGATGAACCTGTCCATGTCCATCCCGCAATGGTCCTTGTAGCCGACCCATATCTGCGAGCCCCGGATGTTCATGTCGTCGAGCCCGAGGATCGCGAAGAACCCGTTCGTGCCGCCCTTCATCATGTCGGACAGGACGGTGGCGGCGCCCGGGTTGCCCTCCGACATCTTCAAGAGGAGCTGCATCCCCGTGTCCATGAGCCCGATCTTCTCCCGCTTTCCCTTGTCAGGGATTCTCGGTATCATCGTCCTCTCCTTCCGTTTCGGGCGCGCCGAAGAACGCCAGGACGCATCGCAGGGCGCTCGCGTACCTGTCCGACCTATCGATCAGGTGTAACATCATGTCGATCTTGGAGAGGTCGTCCCCCGCGTCCTTGACGCGTTGCATGTCCCCCAACAACTCCTCCAACGAAGCCTTGACCTCGTTCGGGTCGTACGTCTCCGTTCCGAACTTCATTTCTCTGTCTCCGGTTGCAGGGTATCCTCGTCGAGCTTCGCGCCGTTCTTCACCCAATGCGTTCCTTCCTCCCCGGGTAACGTCTGACGGCTGTAGCCTTGCTCGATCGCCGTCTTGTTGACGACCATCACCGTGTAATTGTACCAGCCGGAAGCCCCGCCTATGGCAACGCACACGATGAAAACCCCCAGGACGATCCAGAAGCCCTCCTTGTCGATCAGGCTCTTGAAAAACGTCTCGCTTTCCATCTCCTCCTCCTTTACCGGATTGTTGGACGCGGATGCGGTTGGTCCAGATAAAGGAAACTCTGGGCGCACAGAAAGCACCGGTCCTCTCGCAGGATAATTAAGGACCTTGGGTCCCGATGGACCGCCAATACCCCCCTTTGGCAGACCGGACATCTCGAAGCGAATCCCCCCAGCGACTCCAGCTCCGCGTGAAGGACCGATAGTCGAGGCTTTCGGAGGTTCGCCACCGCCTCCTCGTCCTCCTGAACTGACAATGCCGCTCCCAAAGAGCTTCGAGAAAAACGCTCTCTTAGCATCATCTGAATCTCGTTCATCCGAGTCCACTGCGGAACCCTCACGAGGCCAAGGACGAAGTCCGGGCCTAGACTACTGGTGATCCGGGCGTCGGCCTCCGACTTCAACGCTTTGAGGCGCTTGGCGTTCACAATCCCAGTATCTTGCGGTCCTGAGGCGAGAGCTTCGCGAGAGCCTGCTTGACGCGCTTGCGTCGCTTCTCGGACTTCTCCCGGCTCATGCGGGCGCCCATGACGGCCTGATCGGCCACGCTCGGGAACCACTTCTTCTTGTGCCAGCGACTCACGGCGTGAACCTTCTCGGCGCGCTTGACGAACTTCGTGGCCAGCGCGGAGGCCGACAGGGGCTTGCTCTTCGACAGCTCGGTCACCATGGCCGCCCGGACGCGCTTGACGTCGGCGGCGTTGTGTTTCTCGAACCACGACTTCAGGTCGGGGCATTCCTTGGCGTACCGCTCCCAGAGGCCGTCCTCCATCAGCTCGCCACACGCGAAGCAGAGGAGCCGCGCCATCCGGTCAAACCGCTTCTTGGCCTGGCGTTGCCTGCGTTCCCGGGCCCGGCGTTCTTCTTCCTCGTATCCGTCGCATCTGCAAGGCATCTCGTTCCTCCGTTTCGAATATTACCAGCGTGACGAGGGTCGTCAAGCCTCATCCTCTCGATCTTCTCGGCGTTAGTCAAGCGGCTCCATGTTCATGCCGCAGAATCATCGCTCCTCCGACTTGCTTATGCCGAGCCTCGCGTCCCTCTTCCGGCCCTTCAGCCTGACCTTGAGCTTCTTCTTCGGCAGGGTGAAGCGCGTCGAGTTGAACGCCCGCTCGACGAGCTTCTTACACTCCTTGAGCGTCATCCCCGACTCCATCGCCATGTTCAGGGCGTGGATCATGAGGTCGACGCTGACCTTCGGGTCGTACAAGGGACCCGAGAATCCGTAGTCGCCCGCCATCGTGGGGGGGCCGCTGACCTCCAGCTTGACCTTGAATCCCTTGTCGGGCGGCAAAACCTTGGACGCCATTGTCTTTCTCACTTTCTCATGCATTCGTAGCCCTTGGCCGCCTTCTGCTCGACGACCTTCTCGAAAATCTCGTGGGCTTCATCCAGGGAGACGGCGGCCTTCGTCTTGCTCCCCTCCTGTAGGTTGGAACCCCGGCGGCCGTATTGGAAGTGGACGTGGTATCCCGCCCCCTCCTCGACGACCTGGACGTGGTAGACCTTGTCGGACGTGCCCTTCTGGAAGAACATGTCCGCCGACCTGACGACCTTGGTTTTCGCGCTCATTTCACTTCCTCCTTTGCGCCCCACGCCGGGCCTTCTTTTCACCGTGAAACTAAGGCCCGACGAGCTTGCCAGGACGGCAATACGTGTTATTATGTTCATGGAGGACTGACATGGCTAGTTGCATGATCTTCGAGAGAAGGAAACGCGAGGGCAAGACGACGAGGCTCGTCCCCGTCGGGGTGGCCCTATGGTCCGACGAATGGGCGGGGGTCAAGTTCGCCGATCGCCCCGTCGAGTACCTGGATGATCACGACCTGCCGTTGATACGCCTCATGGAGTCCCATATCAAGGCGTGGATGAAGGAGGTCAAGCTCCCTTACGGCCACGGGGCCGGGACGCCCAACGACGATACGTGGTGGTCCCACTTGAAAAAGCTCCTGATCCATAACATCCGGGCGTCTTCCGAGCCCCGGGCCATAGACCGGCCCGCGACCCCGAAGGACCTTTCCGAGTTTTTCGGGGAGGTCGTTGGCCTGAAGCCCGAACGGAGAAAACGCGAAAGGGATCGACCATGATCATCAAGACCAAGAAGGGTAACGTGTTGAGCTGCGAGGAGAAGCACGTGTGCTTCGCAATCAACGTCGAGGGAATCAACGACAGCGGCCTGGCGGGCGTCATTTCCCAGAAATGGGAGAACCTGCGTTACCACGGGGACTTGGGTTACGGCGTCGTCCTGAGCAAGGAGATCGACGGGCGCGTCTTCCACGCCATCGCCTGTCACTCCCTGGGGAAGGACGGATGGAGGGACGCCCCGGCCATCATCAAGAAGAGCCTCGACAAGATCGGGTTCGAGGCCGGGGAGGAGATCGCCTGCGTCCGTTTCGGGGCCGGTCCCGTGGGGGTCGCGCAGGGGGCGGACGCTGACGCGAACGTGGCCGCCATGGACGACAGCTCGGCGAGGGTCGTCATCTACGACCTCTGATGAAAGGCGAACGACCGTGAAAAAGCCGAAACACGAGAAACGGATGGTCGTCGGCAAGAACGCCCCCTGCTACGGGGAGGCGCCGGCCATCGTCCTCATCAACCCCAAGTTCCCCCACAACGTCGGGACCATCCAGAGGGCTTGCAGTTGCTTCGGCGTAGAGCAGTTGTGGTGGACGGGCGACCGGGTCAGGCTCGATCCCGGGAAGGGCGAGCGTTTGCCCCGCGAGGAGCGAATGAGGGGCTACAAGGACGTCCAGCTCGTCAACTTCGACCGCCCCCTTGACCAGTTCCCCAAGGGGACGGTCCCCGTGGCCATCGAGGTCAGGCCGAATAGCGAGCGGTTGACCGACTTCGAGCATCCCGAGGAAGCCGTTTACGTGTTCGGGCCCGAGGACGGGACCCTCCCCAAGCACATCCTGTCGCTATGTCACAGGTTCATCGTCATCCCCACGAGGCATTGCCTCAACCTGGCGGCGGCGGCCAACATCGTCCTGTACGACAGGATGGTCAAGACGGGCCAATCCTACGACATCGGAAGCATCGAGCAACGGGCATGGGCCGAGCCCGACTCGATGTTCATCGAGGGCGTCGAGGGGAGGGGCAAGCGATGATCCCGCGACTCCCTCGGGACGAGATCGGCGAGTATCCCTACGAAAAGGAGGTATTCGACTTCCTTGAGGACGAGACTCGCTTCAGAATCTACTTCGACGTCCTGTGCGAGATACCCAACGCGAGGGAGGACGCGTACGCCATCCTGATGGGGCGTTTCGGCTTCACCGAGAGCGAGGCGAAGCTCAGGCTAGACGCCTACATGGCCTGGGTGGGCGAGACGTTCAGCTTCAAATGCGAGAAATGCGGCTTCGAGATACGGGCGGGACATCGCACGTGCATGGAGGGATGCTCTTGCGGGGCCATCTACATCATCGACGGGTGGGGCAAGTACCACCGCGACGACACGGGGGGCGGGACCGTCGAGCGCGAGATGCATGGCGGAAGGGAATTCGTCACGATACGACTATGAACGAACGACGAGCTTGGAGAGTCCTTTTCTTCTTGACGGATCGCTGCTACCTCGGCAACGACACGCTGTTCGTACTGCCCATCGGACCGGACGTTTTCTTCGCGGTCGAGGGGGCGCGACTACGTGGAGGCGCGATCCAAGCCCTTTGCAGCGCCGAGGCGGAGAGGATCGAGGAAGGCGGCGGAGAGATGATAGACATCTTGCATCTCCCTAGATAGCCTAGTCTTTCTCGTGGACAACCCCTTTCCCTCATGCTATCGTCTGTTCACGAGAGGAGCGAGCGATGCCGCACATCAAACACCCGAATTGCCCGGGATGCAAGGAAGAGCTCATCAACGGAGAAGAGGCCGTCCTGTACAATCGCGGCGACGCGTACGCCGGGCCCTTCATTCATGACGGGGGTCCCATGGTAAATGACCACGGGGCCGGCTTCGTGTGGCCCGACGACGGCAAGATCTGGCATCGTCGATGTTGGGGGATCGCCTCGCCGACGGCCCGGACGAGGAGGAGTTCCAAGGAGGTTTCCAGACCGCTGGGGTGGGAATTCCCGAGCCTGGCCCACCTCCCGAAGTTCGAATTCTGTCGAGATACCTGGTACAAGCCCTTCGTCGAGCTCAAGCGGGGCAACTTCGTCCTGATGGATCGCGGGTGGCGCAAGATCGCCAAGAAAAAGGTCGATACCGTCCAGATTAGCCTGTCGTCGGTACCGATAGACCATCTCGATGACGCGATCCGGGTTTGCGAGGACTTCGTGGATGGCGAGCGATGGCATCACACGTACATCTTCGGGATGCAGCGCGAGGATGGCAAGAGAAAACACTTCGTCTCCGGGCTCGTCTATCGGACGTTCTATTCGCGCAAGATGGTTCATCGGTACGACTGGAGGAAGCTCGGCTTCTTCGAGGAGCCCATGAATCCGGCCCCTAAAAAGCCCAAGAAGAGAACGAAGCCCGTCAAGCCCAGCAAGAAGGTTGCAGAACGACTGGGGGTCCTCCTCTCGGACATGTTCGATGAGGTAGATCAACAAGTCTAGGGGTTCGTGGTTGGATCCTCGAATTCAACTTCCAGGCGCGTCACCTTCGTCTCGCCCGGTCTTGCGACGACGATGAATTCCCCATCGTCGCATCCGAAGAACACCGCCACCGAGTCCTCGGGCGCCACCCTTGAGTCCTCGGCCTTGAATATGCCATATAAGACCACCACCTGGCCAACGACGTCATAACACGCGATTTGACCCTTTTTCATGTCGGTGGCGAGGATGGGGTCGGACTCCTCGCCTTTTATGACGGCACGAATGGCCTTCAACTCGTGGGGAGCGGGGAGGGGGTGAAGCCTGCCGCGATGACTTTGGACATTGTCGATGCAATGGACGCAAATGGAGAGTTTCTCGTTGTCTTCCAGGCAGCGAGTCGCTCGTTCCCCGAGGACCATGTAAATGTCATCGTCGTTCATCTGGAAGAATTGTCCGGGCCCGGGTAATTTGTTGATCATTTATTCAAGACCGTTGCGACCTCCATGACCTCCGAGGGGATCGTCTTCCCATCAGGCAACGCCTCGTCGAACGAGTCCTCGAAGTCAACCTCCAAGAGGGTCATCTTGACGTCTCCGGGAAGCATGATGACGTCTCCCTTGCTCCCGAAGAACATCCTGAACAGGCTGGGCCCGAGGCTGGGCCCGCTGGTGGGGCAGAATGAGCGATGCGCGATGATGACGTCGTCGATGCGGTCGCAACAGGCGAACTCGCCAGTCCCGACCTCCGCCGCCGTCACTACGTTATGTTCCCTCGAGACGACGGGACTCATCTTGACGACGTTCTCGGAGCCGCGGTCGCATCGGTACAGTTCGCCGCGCTCCCCCCTGTCGGAATAGACGCAGATGACAGCGCATTGAAAGCGCTTCGCGATGTCCGCCTCGTCGAGGCGCAGCGACCACGCGTTTCTTTGAATGACCATGTACACGTCGTTCTCGGATACGTTAACGCAGCGGAAGAAGTCGCCGGGGGAGAAGTCGTCTACTTTCACGTGTCCTCCTTTTTTTTATGGCCATCCCTCGGGGAAGACGGGCGTGGAGGAGGGGTTTCCAGGGACACCGACCTCCCCTCGGGATCGGCCAACGACGACTATAAGCCATGAAAGTGGGATGACAAGAATTATTTCGACCCGAACGGGTAATCCAGCGGAAGATCGGGAGGCGCGTCCAACACGAATTCGGGAATCCACTCCTGAATCCAGCCGCAAGTCGGGCATCTCAGCACGACGCGCTTGTCTCTCTCGATGGCCTCTAGGATTTCATGGTGGGATGACACGGCGCAGGTCAATGGATGGAAGTACGGGCGCGACTGGTGACGCTTGACGGCCTCGATGATCTCTTCGTTGCTCATTTTTCTTTCGTGGAGGACAGCTTCGGGATGCCCCTTCGATTCTCCCGTTGCTCCAGTTCCCTCTTGATCCAATCCCCGCGTCCCTGGGACATCTGCTTGTAATAGTCTATACCCTTGCGCTTCAGTTCGCAAATCCTGCATTGGCACTTGTCGATGTTCTCTGGCGCGTGGTCCTCGGACAGCTTCTTGGCCGCCGAACGTATTCGTTCGACCTCCTCCGTCCCGATCAGGTCGTACATCTTGTTAAGGAATGCCTGGTCCATGCTATCGCCCCTTTCGACGACATGGACGGGCCTTATTTTCACTTGGTCGGGAAACCGGCCACCTTTACCACCACGCCATACTCACCAGCGAACCGGCATGACCTGTCAAGCCACGCGGCCGCCTTCCCCAACTCCAGGTCGCGCTTGAACTTGTCGATGCGGTCCTTGTCGCCGGGACAATCCCATCTGGCCAGGTCGAGGTACTGCTTGGCCTTTCTATACGACTCTTGGGCCTCGGAAATGCCCAAATCTTCCAGTATTTTATTGATCGCTTCCTTCGTGGACTCGAACTTCTGCTTGGAGTCCTCGTAAACCCTTTTGACGTCCTCTCTTATCTCCTGTCCTCCGCGTCCCCGCTTGACGGACTGGGGAACGAACGGGAGTTGATGGTCGAATTCCGGGATTCCCTGCGCCCTAGCCCCCTCGGCCCTCTCCATCTCGGCCTGAAGGGGGACGATGAACTCGTTCTCGACGTAATCCGGGCCCTTCATCAGGTCGTCGGGCTCGAACATGGGCTTTAGCGTGATCGTCTCCTGTTCCCCCGGGAACGGCTCGATGGTAACGCTGATGTCGCCCACGTCGCCCCACTCGGACGCGTTTTCGGGGTCCTCGGCCGCGAGGTTCAGGACCGTCATGGCGTGCTCCCTGAGCTTCTTGGCGATGTCCAGGAAGACCTCCGGGGAGACGATGACGTCGTGTTCCGTCTTGACCTCGGGGAGGACGCGCTGGATGCTTTGTCGTCCGTCTGGCGTTTCCAGGTACGCCTCGTCGAACGAATTCGCCTCCTGCACCCGCCTGAACAAGTCCTGGTCCTTGGCGGATCCGGGGATTTGCTTGTCCAGCTCCTTCAGCCCCGATTCACGGATATCGTCCATCTTCTTCTTGGCTTCGCGAAGACTCTCCATGAGGGCGTCGACGCGCTTGGAGCACGGCTGCGGCTTGGGCTTCTCCGGCTCGGGCTTGACCTCCGGCCGACCCGCCGGGTAGCCGGTCACCTTCTTGAACTCTTCCTCCTTCAGGGCCAAGACGTTCCCGATCAGGTCGCCGGACGGCCGGATGGAGCTGTGCTCCCGGAACTTGCCCTTGATGAATATCTCGTCGCCTTCCTTGACCATGCCCCCCCTTGAGTTGGGCATCGGGACGTTGGTGAACCACTTGATGGTAGGCGCCTCGCGGATGACCTTGCCATCGACCCAATAGTAATCTGGCTGGAGGACGTAAAGGTACCAACGGCGAGCCCCGCTGGCCCCGGACTGGGCACGGATGATCTTTCCGTGGTAATATCGGTCAGGCCCAGAGGCCGCCGGACTTCTCCTTCTTGAACGTCGTGGACGTGAGAATGGTCTATAGGGCATCGCGAGCCTCCCAATGGCCTACTTAGGAGGCGCGGGTCCTCGATCCTGCTCAGGCGGCGGCGGTAACTTGTCCAGGCGACCGTGGCTTGGGTACCGGGAATTTCTCGACCGGCTTACCGTGCTTGGTGGCCCATTCCAGGGCGGCCTCGTCGTAGTTCTTCTGAGCCCTCTTGATCCGGCGCATGTACGAAGCCCGGCGTCCAGCCTGCCTGGCCTTGGACTGTCTCCTGCGGGGCGGTTGGCCCATGATTTACTCCTAAAAAAACCTCATGGAGAGGGTCGCTCCCCATGAGGC
>Ga0180438_10000270_pt1 | contig 107557 bp, 63 predicted proteins | sample SS_ome_12_FD_132455 | JGI IMG/M metagenome (GOLD analysis project Ga0180438, IMG submission 132455) | Hypersaline lake sediment archaeal communities from the Salton Sea, California, USA - SS_3_D_2 metaG | ecosystem: Environmental > Aquatic > Non-marine Saline and Alkaline > Hypersaline >... | reverse complement strand
TTCAATACCGACTCAAGTGATAAATCGTCCGCTCCTGAAAAATGCTCCATTGAAAACCTCCTTTAAGCCATGAAGGTTAACATGGGATGGAGTAGATGTCACGCAAGCTTGCCGAAAGGACACGTTCTTTCTCGAGCAAAGTTTTGTTATAAATTAATAGCCACTTTTGGGAAATTACAGGAATTTTTTAAAATACAATTTTCGCAATCAGGGGTTCTGGCTTTACATATCTTGAATGTAAAATCAAGGATGGCAAAGAGGAAAGTACCGGGTTCTTTAATGTTAAATAGTTCTTTTGATATGTCGATTATTTGTTTTTTTCGCCTGATTTCTCCCCTTAATTTAAGGTCGTAAAACCTGTTTATAAACCGGGCAATATTGCTGTCAACGACATATTCCGGTTTGTTAAAACAGACCGTTAGAATAGCTCCGGCCACATAATCGCCGACACCTGGGATTTTCAATAAATCTTTCCTTTTGTCGGGAAATTCTCCATCGAAATTTTCAATGACATATTTTGCTGCTCTGATAAAATGGCCGCTGCGCCAGTGTAAGCCCAGATGTTCGGTTACCTTTTCGATCTCTACTTCGTCTGCATTGGCGAGGACATCAACGATGGGGTATTTTTTTAAGAACGTCTCGTAAACAGGCACCACCTGTTCTGCCCTGGTTCTATGAAGCATAAATTCTGCGATCATAATTCGGTAAGGATCGCTGTATTGTCGCCAGGGGAAGACACGAAAATTGATTGAATGCCAGGTTAAAAGTTTTTCGCTAATTTCTTTGTACAATGGCAGTAACCCCGGGTCGATTGATATGTCTGGCCAGATGAGATTGAATATCTACTAATAATTCATGCCTGATTTTAAATCCTGGCTTCTTATCCTTTAACTTGTTGAAAGGTAAAGATGTAAAACAGCGAAAATCAAAAACAAGTTTAAATATTGCATTATTAACCTGAAAAATAGGAGATGAATAAATATAATCGCTTTTTTTAATTTTTTTTGATTGGTTTACGGGCCATAGTACTCCAGTAAGGAGTCTACTCATTCGCCATTTATTTTGAGCAAAATCACATAATGGTGATACTTCAAGTAAGATATATTTTAACTGTCCCATAAATTCTTCTTTCTGATTACATTTGTCAATTTTCCCTTGAAACAATTCTTCAATGTTTAGCCCATATGAGTTGTCTGGAAGTATATAGACATTGCCGGGCTGAACAAAATCTTCCTCTGGAAACTCAAACAGCAAGAGCTTTGAATTTATCTTTGCCTGTATTTTTTCCGGAACAGTGGTCCTGGTATTAAATTCGATGTTGATATCAGAAGTATCTGATTGTCTTGTTTTACCTTCAAGGGAATCGATGAATGTGCCATTGAAGGTCAAAAGACCATTTTTAATGATTTCGTCTTTAACGCCCCTTTCAAGTTGTTCTCCTGAATATGCTCTGGCCAGTTGAAAAAAAACGTTTGCTAAATTTTTATTCCAATTATTGTTATATTCATAAAATGATGTAAATTCGTTTATTAATTGACCAGCGGATTCATGAATTATATTTTCCCAGAGCAAAAAGAGCTGAAATACACCTGCCTTTTCAAATTCTTTTTTTAGTTTGTCTTCTATTTTTTTAAGATCGTAATTATTCTTGTCATCTTTACATTTTATTTTCTCAAGATTAAGTGCCAGAATCGGTGGATTTTCTTTTAATGCTTCCTTAATTTTATCAATATATTCCTCATGCTGAGTCCAGGCTATAAGAATATAGGGAACAGTTTTACTTCCAACTATTTTCCTGAGTACTGCGATAGCAGTGGATATCTTAGTTTTATCAGATTGTCCTTCTGTACCGAGAACAATATCAAGAAAAATGACTCTTACGTCTAATAGAGGTTTATCCGGTAGTTCTTCATGATTTGTTCCTGTAAAATAAGTTGTTGGAATATTGTTTTTTGATAATACTTTTAGCAAAGGAAATCCTTCATCAATTTTATCATCAATAATAACGACTCTTCCATTCCAGGGTAGATTCATTTCTATTCCTCCTTTTTGAATGCTAAAACACTAATCGCTCCTTTTTTAAATTCTTCAGGTATTTTGAAGACATCTTTTTCAGGGAACAGGACTTTGCCATTCTGCATCTTCATCACTTCTTCTACTATGTGTAATCCCAGTCCCATACCATCCGGTTTCCCTGTAACAAATGGTTTTGTAATTTCTTCTGTGGGCAATGTAAATCCGGGCCCATTGTCAGCAATTATGATACATAAATGTTCAGGAAACTCGTTAGAAATCGACAGGTAGATTTTTTTGTTTTTTGTTCCACTATAATCAAACCACCATATGGAATTGTCTATAATGTTTAATATGCTTCCTATAACAAGATTTCTAGCGCATTTTATCTTTGAATTCTCCATTGAGTTTTGATAGTCTTTGATAACCTGTATCTTATGGATTTCACGTCGAAACTCGATATTAAATAGAGCCTGATCGATAATTTTCTTAATATTTTGAAATTTATAATCTGTTTTTCGTACTAGCTCGCCATAACTCTCCAAAATTTCAGACAGATGTTTAATGAGAGAAATAATCCGTTCATTTGTTTTTTCTTTCTTTATCACATGCTTTAATTCAGCTACAATTTTTTCGACTTCATGGATAACCACACTGAGACTTAATCCGGCACCAGCACTTCTGAGAAGTGTTTCATTAATGGTTCTATAGTCATTTTCTATCCGTGTTAAGTATTTTGATACCTCTTCCTTTAATTTACTGTCTTTTATTTTTTTTTCAACAACATCTTTCAGATCATTTATGGAGGAAATGACTGGCTCTGATGAAGGCGTTGGGCCGTAAAAGGTTCTTATTTTATCTTTATCACTATTCCTCAAACCTTCAACAATCCCTAAAGCATATAATATTGCAGCACTAAACTTATTGTATGCTTCACCCTCTATAAAGCCTTCTCTGTTAGTTTTCTCAATCAGGTCTGAACTGTTATCCCTATTTATATGAACTGCACCCATTATAAGATTGTTGCTGATCCTTTTGGCAGGAATATTGACTCTTCTTCCCCCAAGATTTAACCAATCATTCCCGGGTTCTCCGTAGTCATATACTCTTATACCATCGCGGTAAACTCTTATACCTCCATTTGAATCAAGATAATCCTTCAAACCTTTTTTGTCCTGCACTCCGAGTTCAAGTATCCGTGATTCCCTATCATAAATAAAGGCTTTAAATTTAATCTTTCCTATTTTAAATGGAGATAAATCAATTGAGCTCTTATCTTTGTAAACCATACGTAGGCGCTTTTCCACTTCCGGGCTTTTTTCTGATATGACCCTTGATTTAATTTTTTTCATGGTTGGCCAGGGATTAAATTCATATCTGAAAGTTTTTATTTTATCGCCCTCGATTTCACAATTAAGACTGAACAATGAATAGTCTTTTATATCCTTCCATGTTAAGAGTTTTTCAACCCATTCTTTTTTATCGATATCGAGACTTACTTTGAAGGAATCAGGTGCGTTAAAAGGGGAACATAGAGAATTTATTGCTCTGTAAACTTCCCGTACCATGCCTCTAGTCCAATTACTTTTCAATTTCCTGAGAATAATTTTAGTTCCAGTTCTTCTTCCGGAGAAAACCTGTGATTCATCTCTTTCAGATATAGTTATCGGAACATCTTCCAGGTATTTGGAGCTTTTAAAGATATTCCAGTCTATTTTCAAATAGACTTCCTTTTTATTTTCGGTCTTAGTGATTAATTCAATATCAAAACCAAGTTTATGAGCACCGAATCTACCGATCCCTTTCTCTCCCAGAGGGAGTCTTTTATATTTTTTTGTCAACTGCTTATTTTGATACATCAACTCTTTGAAATCACTACCGGGTTCCATCCAGACATTTGTGATAATATCAATATCCATTCCAGTCCCATCATCTTCTATTACAATGCTCCCTTTATCTTTAATATCCACCTTTCTCATCTTTATGCTGACTTCTTTTGCATCTGCGTCGTAGGCATTTTTTATCAATTCAAGTAATGCAATGCTTTCATTTCTTATTAATTGATCACCCAATTGCAATAATAAGCGTGCACGAGGTTTAAAAATTCTTCCTTTATTCATGAAAAATATTCCTTAATCTTAATGGCAATACTTTCGGCCATTAAAGGCGGTACAGCATTCCCAATCTGTGCCATAGCAGATGTTCGTGAGCCTTCAAAAAAATAATCATCCGGGAACGATTGCAGCCTTGAAGCTTCTCTTAAAGAGATTGACCGTAGTTGTTTTATATCCGGATGGATGTAATAATGACCATCTTTTGATATATGAGCGACTACAGTATGAGAGTAAGGCAAATCAGCAGCAACAATTTTAAACCTATCTTTAAAAGATTCCCTATTTTTATGAGTTTTCAGGTTTTCGGGGAGGTCATTATAATGCAACCGTTTTTTTTCATTGTTCCATTTCTGAATAGCAATTTTATAAATTTGTCTATCGATATCGTTTAGTGGCCTGACAATATGCTGTGTTAAAATATCATTTTCTTTTCGTAGCCCTGTTTTTTTCAGATATTCCGATGCCATTGAAATGTAATCGGAACAATTGCTTTTATCCCCGGCTTTTAACGGTGGTAAATCTTTAAATATATCCTCTACTGAAAAACTATGCTCTATTTTATTGAATTCAGGGTATTCAAAGCCATGTGATTCTTTCCATCCAATCAAGATAACCCTTTTGCGTTTTTGAAGTACCACAAAATCAAAAGAATCTAGTATTTTATTTTCTATTTTATAACCAGCTTCTTTTAAGAGATTACAAACATCATCAAATAAACGACCGTTTCCAGCGGAAAGAATTCCGGGTACATTTTCAAATATAAAAACCTCCGGACTGAATTCTTGCAATAATTCAACATAATATTTATAAAGAATATTCCGGGGATCTTTTTCCATATTGTATCTATCCCTGGCTCTGCCGATCAATGAATACGCCTGACAGGGAGGACCACCAATGAAGAGGTCTATATCTTCAATATTCAAATACTTCATATTCTCGCGCATTTTTTTTATAATCCAGGGAAGGGTTTCTTTTGAGATTTCATTGTTGATAACCGGGTTGATGCCTTCTAAATGATTATAAAAGTTCTTTTTCTCAATAAGCCCCTTTAAATAATCAATATAGTAACTCCCCTGGTTCTTTCTTTTCAATTGCCAGTATATATGTCTTGTTAGTAATGTATCGCAGGCATGTTTATCTTTCTCAACATATGCGACAATATTGTAACCCTGTCTGTGAAAACCTTCTGATAGGCCTCCTGCTCCAGCGAACAAATCAACCACAGAAATTTTTTCTTTCATCTATTTACACCCTATACGTTTAGAGTTAATTGTACCATTTTTTGCCTTTAAAATCATCTTTTCTTTGAATTTAAATCGAAATACCGTAATAGAAATATAAAGGGCTGATTTTTTCCTGGAGCTTTCTATAGAAAACAGTTGAAAAATAAGCAATTTTCTGCTATAAATTATATAATAGACTTCTGTGGCGTTAATCGGAAGTCGGAACTGAGGTGATTACATGACAAAAACATCAAAAGAAGAAGAGAAAAAAGATAGTTTGAAGGAATTGGAAAAATTATTAGAAAAAGATGTGATGGCTGCCAAAGATGATGAAGGACGCCTGATTCCCAAAAACGAATCAATCGGGATCATTATTCGGTTATCTGCATTTATTATTCTTGCTTTAATTCTCTATTTTATCAGGATATTCGATTCATTTGTGATCGTATTGATTGCCATAGCGATTTTGGTTTTGATAGAGAGCTTCAACGTGTCAAAGATCATCAAAAGCCGTAAAAAGAGTATGCCGAGTTTTGACCCAGAGAAATAAAAGTGAAACCTTAACCTTGGATATAACATATCTTTTTTGAAAAGGGAATTTATTGTATAATACTCTCTTAAAAAAAGGAGGTAAAAAAGCAATGGTTACGAAGAATCAAAAAAAATTACTCTTGATAACGTTAACGTTTGGATTACTATTTTGTTTCTCTTTCATAACAGTGGCCCAGGAAAAGGAAATCGAGAAAATAAAAAAATTCATTAAAAAGAAACGGGTTAATGCGGCCTATATCATGGCAGGCCAAAATGTGACGAGGTTTAATAATTTGAATATTTTTCTCCTTCAAAAGGATTACCCACCTGTTTCGGAGAATTATTTAGCCTATGGTATTGGTGGGCATGTGATTCACAATAAATTTATCGTGGGTATCGAATTACAGCGTTTCGTTGAAAAAAAACGTATCACTGCAAAAGAATTCAATACCTCTATTTTAGGTACTTATTCCCTACTAAATGTGGGATATCTCCTTTATTCAAAAAAAGGACTGATGATGTATCCCATTTTTGGTATAGGGCTGGGGCAACTGAAGCTGAGAGTTCGTGAAAATAATATTCACTCATTTGAAGATATTAATAGTTACCAGAGGGGCAGTGACTCCAAAACCACTGGTTTTTTAACGAATATTGGATTTGGTCTCGATTATTTTTTCAAATTTAAAGAGAAAAAAAGGGGAAAAAACAAACTGGTAGTAGGTGTGCGACTGGGATACATTTATGCTGCCACCAGGTCTGGCTGGAGTGTCAATCACATTCGTGTGGATGATGGCCCTACCACGGGACTGGGTGGCCCTTATGTTCGTGTGATTATCGGACTGGGCGGCTGGGTAGAAAAACTCATTAAAATAGCTATTTCAAAATAGTAGTTAAGCTCAATGATGAATTATGAATGATGAATGATGAAAAGATATCTTTTCCCAACGTGGCAAAGGAAATTAACGATGAATTACGAATAACAAAACCTGAAGAATTTGAAATAACTCTAAAAGGTTCTCCTTCATCATTCATCGAACCAACTCATCATTCATAATTTAGTCTTGTTATCCATATTTGTTACATTTAAAGCTATTTTGTTCCACCCGGTGTAAATCGTCCAGTCGTTTTTGATGCCTGCCCCCCTCAAATTCCGTATTCAGCCATTTGTCAACAATTTTCAATGCCGTTTCCCAATCAATCACTCGGGCTCCCATATTCAACACATTGGCATTGTTATGCTTCCGGCTCATCTCTGCTGCGTATTCATTATTGCATAAAGCAGCCCTCACATTTTTAAATTTATTGGAAACCATTGACATGCCGATCCCGGAACCGCAAATAATAATTCCTTTTGAATTTTCCGGGTCTTCTGAAACTTTTTGGGCTGCTTTTGCACCATATTCCGCCCAGCTCACCGGGTCTGTCGAATAGGTGCCCAGGTCTTCAACAGTAAATGTAAAATCGGTGGGCCGTTCTTCCAGGTAATCCTTTATCTTTTTTTTTAATTCAAAGCCTGCATGGTCGGATGCCAGGTAAATTTTTTTCATTTTTTCCTTATCATATTATGATACGCTAATTCTTTATATCGACTCCGCCGAATATGGCAGAGGCATTTATTATCAACCGTTTTCCGCTTGATTTCTCCCCGTTGGAACTTTTGTTGGAGACACCTCCCAGGATGGCGGAGGGGCGTAATTCAATGGGCCATGATTCAGGAATCCATATTTCCACCCCACCGAAAAGGGCGGAAATATCCAGCAAAGCACCTTTTTCGTCAAGACCGGCAGACCGTAAATCGATTTCTGCACCACCAAATACAGTGGAAATACTACCGCCTTTAAACCTCTTATTACCCACCTTTCGTTCAATCGCACCGAAAATTACTGATCCAGTGATTTGGTCTTCATCAAAAGGCTGCGCCCCTTCGCCTTCATCATCAAAGGTTTTGGGACGTCTATATCTACCATGCCTCTGGAAAATAATAGAGAACCCGATGAGAATCAATATCACAGGCCAGTATCTCCATATTTCATCCCACTCCAGGATGTGGTTGGTGGTCAAAAGAAAGACGCCGCCCAGGAGTACCAATATCCAGAACCCAGGATCGGTGAGACGGCGATGTTGGGCCAGATGAATCAACCCAAGGGCAATTAAAATCAAAGGCCACCATACATCCAGTTCAAACTCAATAAAACCTTGATTATCCAGTATCCATATAGCTCCAATTATTATAAGCAGGAGCCCTATCATCGATGCTCCGACTGAGTGTTTTTTTTGATGACTCATGCTACCTCCTTTGAATTAGTTTGAAAACAAAAAATTCAAATTTAGTATTAATCATAACACTAAAGAAACAAAATTGCAAAAAAGAGAGACGAAAGAGAGTTTGATGGTTGCGGTTTTATAAAGCAATTCCAAATAAATAAGTGCCTGTGTTACGGGGAGAATAGTCCACTAGCCAACGTGCAGCTGAAGGTAAAAAATAGAAGCAGCCGGTTGCATCAAAGACAACCGGCTGCCTACCCCTTTAATAAGTGGTCAACGTATGAGTCCAATCATGGTCTGATGCACTGAGTACCCAGGAATAAAGCGATGTGGTATACCCTTCCCCAGGCCATGGATCCATGTATTTAAGGTAAGACCCATTGGTGATATACCCGTAAGTCACCAGGAAATGGCCACCGCCGGTGCTCCACCCGAAACGCATCACAAATGGATTGGCATTATCCAGCTCCTCTACACTGGCAGACCATGTCAGTGGTTCATCTGTTCCGTCACTACTTACACCCCAATTAGCCAATATACCCTGGATAGATCCATCATTTCCATACAACCAATTGGCTTTGTTACATCCTTTTACCTTATCATAAAAATCATCACTGCCACTGCAGCACCTGGTCGTATTCCAGGCATAATTAGCAATCTCACATTGACTGGGGTATTGGTTGTAATAGTATAAAACCGCCTGGCTGCTGCCAGCCCAGCACCAATTACTGTACTCCTGGAACAGTTCTGGCACAGACAGGGTTACATCACTGTACACCAACGATGTAGCAACAATTAAACCCAACACTACCAAAATACCCACTAAAGATAAAATACGTGTTTGTTTCATTGTAACCTCCGTCTTTTGAATTATTTCTGGTTATCGTTATTCATTTTTTCAATAACGATTTCTTTCAAAGGGGATAGAATCTCGGAATCATGTAAAATGACTGCTGGATCAAATCCACCACCAATGCCAAATGCTAGCCGGGAAGCGGTTAACGGTACAAAGCCAATGGATCGGCCGTTCCTCGAAATTTCAATGAAATCAGCCCTTGCCTGGTAAATCCTTATAAAGCGGTGGCTGTATCCTTGTTTTGTCGGCCATTTTTCCATGACTTTGTTTACTTCAGCGGCCAATTGGGCACCTCCCATGGAAACAGCTCTCCATTGACCTTCTACCTGTGCAATTGTGATAAGCGATACGGGGTGGCCTTCGCTAATCACTACAAAGCGCCACAAACCAGTGGACGCAAGATGCGAAGATAAACCGGTGCTTTTCAGCAATTTCACAGGCGATACAGTATAGACCTGGAAGCCATGATGTAATTGAGCATTGTCCAGTGCGGCTTTGGTGGAAATACCAAAGGGTGAATTTTCCAGGGATGATTCAGCATCTACAAAATCGCAAACTCCCTTCTGGGCCGCCTGGAGCACTTCCATGGGAACTTCTTCAGCCAAAAGGCTGAAACAGCCTGAAAAGATCAAAACAACAAACAAACTAAACCACATGAATCTTTTTACATGTGTTTTCATGTAAACCTCCTTATAATTTTAAAAGCCCACAGAACACACAGAAAAACACAGAAAAAATACAGGGAGATTTTGACAAAAAAGTTTTGTGTCCTTCTGTGTATTCTGTGGGCCCTTTTTTTTCATGAAACTTTTGACATTACCATTTTTTTGTCCACAAATTACACAGATTTTTATTAATACTCTGCAAAAACGTGCAAAAAAAACGTTTTCGTCTACCCTAATTTTGTCAGCCGTTTGGGTGACATCTTGGGTTGGGCTGCGCGGTACCTACCCACTTTTTGCATAATCAATTTGTCTTTCTTTTAAGAGAAAATTACAATTTAAAGTTTACAATAATCTATGTTTGCGGATTTGTCAATACATCGAAAGTTGTATTTTTGGTTGGATAATAAAAGGTAGAGAAACGTACAACTTTAGTTTTACATAGAGCAAATTGGTTGTACTTATCGTCTCAAAAAGGGGACCGGTGCCTTATATTTTTTTCTTTTTACTTTTTAAAACCTGTGCCCTTTCTTCTCATCAAACAATAGTCGGTGTCTTGTTTTCTTTTCTTGCCTAGCCTGTCACCCTTTCGCTAAGTATTTAAATGCCGTGATCCGGCAGAACTTATCGGATTCGGATTTCAACGTGGAGCAGTTAGCAAGGAAGCTTTATATGAGCAGTTCCACCGTGTACCGAAAGATACAGGCCTTAAGCAGCGAAATACCTTTCGAATATATCCTGTCTTTCCAGCTGCAGCGGGCTGCGCAGTTGTTGAAACAAGATTTCACCAATTATCGTCGGTCTATATGGTGGCCAAGTCAAAAAAATTAATAACAAAAGGTTTTTGGAGGTCAAGGAACCTTTTTCCTCAAAAAAGGTTCCTTGCTGCCGGAGGCATATAATTGGAACCACGCGCCGCGTGGCTGAAATTTTCTTACCTGGCACTTATTTTTATAAAGTTATTTTATGAGTGCCAGGATAAATTCCATTTCCGTGTCCCTGCCGTTTAATAGATCGTTTATTTTAGGGGCAATCGGGTAATCCGGGATAATTCCCCTGTCCGTGGGATACCCGGAAACTGCCATCGCATATTTGACCATGGGCATCCTAAGCCGCAGCCGGGTATTGGGAAGGGTGAGGATTGCCCCAAAACCGGATGTGTTACCGTAATAACCAGCCCCACACTCTTCTCCGACAAACCTAGCCTTTTTGTAATAATGAATCACAGAGGTACATTCTCCGGTAGCGGAAAAGCTTCTGCCATTAATCAAAATAAAAACATTTCCTTTGAATGTCGGTTTTAAAGGCTGTTGAATTCCCAGGTTTGGGTGGTTCCATACATCATAGGTGCCGCGGTTGTTTTTCTTTATTGATTGGGCCAACTCTTTTTCTCCTTCAGGTGAATGGGTGTGGGGCCAGAAGGAATGTTTATTTTGTTTGACTTCCAGGTGGTTGTAATATTGAAATGGGGCGTCCATGAGATAAGCGCAAAGTATTTTGCCATATTCATCACTTCCACCGCCGTTGTCTCTGAGATCAATCACCAGGTTTTTAACATTTTTTTCATGAAATTGGGTGAAGGCATTTTTAAGAAATTCCGGGTAGGAGATGCCCGCTTTTATATAGCCACCGCCAAAGGTGCGTATGGTTAATATAGGGATGTTACCTTTGTATTCCAATTCAATGGGTGGTTTATTTTTGGCAGCCTCCGGGTATCTTTTTTCAAAAGTCTCGTTTAATTGGTCCTGCGTAAGCCCCTTGCATTTAATTGTTTTCACATCTTTTATTCCAGGGGGCAAAAAAGCAATGGAATATTCCGTGGTTTTCCCAAAAAGGATATGGTATGTTCTGCTAAAATAACTGGTGCTTTCCAACCGCCGGTACTTTGATGATTCAATATGACCATCCGAGCAGAGAATGGGAAGCATTTTTTCTATAATAGTTGAGATGGGCTGCCCATTGATTGAAATCACTTCACCTCCCATGACCAGGTGTGGTTGTTGACTGTAGTTTCTGAACAGGTATGCTTTTCCTTTTATAAATTTCAATTTAAATGGGAAAAATATGGGTTGTTCTTTCAGGTATTTGATATGAGAAGAGGGTAAGGTCATCCCGGTGTGACCATCGTTAATGTTAGCAATCAAAGGTGCCAGGTGCAGGAGAAATTCTCTTGCTGTCAATGGCTGTGTTAGCTTGCCTGAGAGGGTCTCGAACTGTTGGTCCAGTTCTTTCTTTGTGGTGTAACGGTAAAGCCCGCCGTGCCCTTCTTCCAATGCGGTTCTCAGCAGGCGAAAGTCATCCTTTAGTTCTTTTACAGTAAATTTTTCTTCTGGGTTAAAATCGTGTGTTTTCGCTTCTTGTTCTGCTAACAATGGACAAAAAAGCAAGCATACACATAAAACGACTTTCATTAAAACTAGTAATCCGTTTGTCTTCATTAGTTGACCTCCTATACTATTTACAATAGTAATTTTTTCAAGTATTCATGTTCAATAGAAATTTTACTTATACAGGTAATACGGAGGTTCCTTTAAAAAGTTTGCTCCTTGACATGGCAATGCTGTTGGCTTAAGGACTAATAAAAGGAGAAAAAAAGGGATCAGATGAAAAAACAACGGTTTACCTCGCAACTCGCAACTCGCAACACGCAACCCGTTCAGGAGCCACACCACCCATTCTAAAAATCAGGTGGTGGCTTTTGGCCTGTTTTCCTATTGAAATGTTTTTTGTTTCCTTATATAATTTTATATGATATTTTTTATTTTAAATATTTATAGGGAATAAAAATTAGTCCAATGAAAAGTAAAGAGAGCAAACAAATTATTTTTATGGTGATTGTAGGCCTGGTGCTCTTTTCGAGCATTTTACTACAAACCCTTTTGGCAGGTAAAGGGCAAATTCTATTTGTTGAAACAGAAGTGGGTTTAAAACAGAATGGGGAGGCTGTCGTGGGTTATACGGTTCAATGGCAAGTCCTTTCCGGTGAGCTGCACGGTTTCTATTTCGAGGGAAATGATCGCTTAAAAGTAGGCATGGTTTCCCGCGATTCCTATGCTGTCGACTCCTCAGAAAAAATGTATAAACTGGATATTTCATATGTAGGCAGCGGCAAGTGGGACATTGTTCTGGCCAATGGACAGGGTGTATCGCATGGAACGGTTACTTTTGTCTTTTACTTTACTACAAATTTTGCCAATGCCGGCTACCTGGTCCCGACTGTATCAAAAAGCGGCCGGGAATTGGCTGCGTTTAACTGGGCACCTGTACAATGGGATGAGGCCAGTGGTCAAAAACACTATGCCCTGAAAATTTTAACACCCTTCATACTGCCCGGAGATATTTCGCCGCGAGAATACGTAGAAGAAAACCAACTGATCCTGACGGAAAAATGGGTCAATGAAAGATATCGCATCGATTACCAGCGCAGCGGTACTGACCGGCTCAGACTGGTTTTTTTTAAAGAGTATCCCGGTAACAAATACCATATGAGAACTCAATTCTATATGCCTGCCGATTGGTTCTCTCTCACGGATTCCATGAGACCTCCGGATATTTCTTACCCTGGTGAATCGGGAATTTTTGAAGATAATACTCTTTTATTTGGGGGGATGGCCCTGGTGGTAATTATCTTTTTCGTTATCATGCTGTCTAAGCATCGGTCTATGATCACAGCTCATAAGGGTCTTGATGATGTCCGCTGGGAAAACTTGAATTGGACGCCCCCAAAACTGGTACTCTCCTCTTTTCGAAAACCCGGGAAAATTTGCAAGAGTTTAACTCCCTTAGAAGCGGCTTTTTACCTGGGGCTGCCGCTGAAACGGATTTTAAGCAGCATGCTTGATGCCATGGTGGCTGAAGGATATTTGGAGGTTATCGGTGAATCACCGTTGCTGGTAAAAATGTTGACCCAGCCCGATACAAGTCGTTTGGATCCTTATGAAAGGCACTTTTTCAATTCCCTGGCCGATGACGGGCAATTATCACAGGAGGAACTGGAATCATTGATGAATTTAGCCGTAAAAAATATCCAACAAAAAGCCTGGGATGCCGATGTGGAAGCAACGCAGAAATATTACGCCAAACGGATTGAAGACTATATTATCGACAGGGGAAAGGGCATCCGGGAAAGATTTATAAATAGAGACGATAACTGGTATTACTGGTATTATCATTCACACCGATACTATTCTCGTGATTATGATTTTGATCGGGACCCCTACCAGTATGAAACATCGATTCCTGTGGATGTCGATCACCTGATCCAGGGTTCGGTCAGTTCGGAAATCATTCACGATTTAAATGTTTGCCATGATGCCTGTCATTCTGCCTGTCACTCCGCGTGTCACTCGGCCTGCCACTCGGCCTGTCATTCTGCCTGTCATTCTGCTTGCGTAAGTGGTGGCTCCCATTAAACCATTTGGAGTAGGGGAGTAATGGAGTAATGGAGTACACTGATTTATCCTGGATCGATGAATTCATCGCCAATGTAAAACCTTATATATTTGTAAGACTGGAAGATAACCTGTTGATAAAACGGCCAAATTCTGCCTTTAAACTGAATCCCATCGGTGCAAAGATTTTGTATACCCTGTTAAAGGGGAAATCGATCCGTTATTTACTAAAAAAAATCGGCAAAGAGCATCAAAAAAGAAGAGAGATCCTCGATTTTTTATACGCTGTCAAACAGCAGTTGGAGGGGAACCTGGACGAATTTTCCCCGAACCCGGCAGTTGAAGTGACCCCCTTTGAGATGAATTTTAGCAAACTTCCGGTACTTTCGGAAATTGCCGTTACCTATCGTTGTAATCTCCGGTGCCGGTTTTGTTATGCCGGCTGCAACTGCACGACAAACCCGGTTCAAAGCAGCAAAGAGATGACACCCAAACAAATTAAAACCATACTCCGGAAGATCTTTCAGGATGCAAAGGTACCTTCAGTCAGTTTTACAGGTGGAGAACCCACCCTGGTCCCTGAACTGCCGATGCTGATTGATTATGCGAGAACATTGGGCATGCGGATTAATTTAATAACGAACGGTGTTTTAATCACCAGGGACATGGCAAAAACGTTATCCTCTTGTGGGCTTGATTCGGCACAGGTTAGTCTCGAAGGGATCACTGCCGGAACGCATGACCATATTGTCCAGCACAAAGGGGCATTTAAGAAAACAGTTGCAGCGGTCAGGAGTCTAAAAGAAGCCGGTATTTCAACCCATACCAACACCACCATTACCAGGGAGAACCTGCAGGAGTGCTTGAAATTTCCCTCTTTTGTTAAAGAGGAATTAGGGAATGATAAGTTTAGTATGAACCTGGTGATTCCTTCCGGGAGTGGGAGGATAAATGAGGATATTTTAGTTAAATACAGTGAAATCGGGTATTTCCTGGGAAAGATTATCCGGGCCAGTGAGCAGCATGAAGTGGAATTTATGTGGTATTCGCCGGTACCCATGTGTATGTTCAATTCAATCGCACATGGATTGGGAAACAAGGGCTGCAGTGCTTGTGATGGGTTAATTTCTGTTGCGCCCAATGGTGATATTTTACCTTGCTCTTCTTTTGCCCATAGTGTGGGGAATCTGTTAGAAGAGGATTTCGCCTCGATCTGGCAATCGCAGAAAGCCAGGAATTTTCGGGCAAAATATCTTGCTCACCCGGTTTGCAAGGAATGTGAAGAGTTTTCAATTTGCAATGGGGCCTGTCCGCTTTATTGGCAGCACTTAGGATTCGATGAGCTTATCCCAGCGGCACGGGGTAATGATGTTGAATCAAGGATCCGTGTTTAATGAGAACAACTGAATCAAAAAACGTAAGATGTATTGGCCCTGCAAAACAAACGTTTTTCGGGGGTCCAGGGGGGGACATACCGCGTTTTACAAAAAAGCCCCCTGGTTATGCTGTTTCGAAGGCAAATAATAATCAAAATTAAGGAGAAAGCAATAATGGCAAAATTATTTCTCGATAAAGAAGAACAAGGAATTGTCGTATTTAAAATCTGGCAGTCACTGACGTACAAAAAACGCCTTTTTCTCAGTTTCAGCTTAATAATAGCAGGACTTTTTTTGCAATTATATTTTAAAACGTTTCTTCCAGGCATCGTCCTGGTTTTTTTAGGTAACATCTTCCTTTTACCTTCCGGGTACAACCAGGGGGTCAAGATTGGAAGATATAATCCCAAAAGCAAATGGGAGGAAGTTGGTGAACACAAGCTCAGGGAGTTTCTTATCCTGGACAAAAAAATAAAAAAATGGGACATCAGTTCCCTTGATATAACCAATGTTCTTGGATTTTTCGTTTTTTTACTGGTAATAGCTGTTCTCGGTTATTTTTTCTGGCAATCCCTTTTAGAGAACAATAAATCCCTGCAAATTATTATCGCAAACGGGATTGTACTCCTCTTGCCTTACTGGCTCACCGGTGTGCGTTCGATTTTTACCCTTCCCAATGTTGTAAAAAAGACCCGGCTTATTTTAAGGTTGCTGTCAAAAAAGGAATTGGAGACACGATTGAAGAGGCATGAAGTCGATTATTATCTTTTATTAGGAGGGAATGAAAAAATAAAGCTCCCTTCGGATGTAAAATTCAGGGTAAATATAGAGAACCGGCACAAAGATTTCCTGGGGCTTTATGGCCAGGTTGTTATGAATAATGTTCAGAGTACCCCTTACCCCTATTTTTATGTGGTACTGGTGGCCAGACGTGATTTTGGCCTTAAAAATGTATTTGATAAATATGTTCCTGATTCAAGGTTTGTCAAGGAGTTTAAGGTTCAGACCGATGTAGAAGTTCTGGTAATCAGGCAAAATACTAAGATAGGGAGAGGTTATTATACCAAAGATGATCAAGTCTCTAATATTTTTTCAGAAGGACTCCAGTTGGCAGAGGAGGCTGCTGTTAAATAACTATATTTAATTGACCGGTTGACCGGTAATTATTGATTTTAGCCACCGCCCCTCTTTTCTAAAATGAGTCTGGAAGTAGATTCTAAGTCTATATTCTAAATTAATCCAAAATAAATCAATATTTTTTTAAAATTTAGAAATGAATACGTCTAATATTTTTAGAGGATAAGAATGCAAAAAATTATGGAGATTTTTTTTGCACTTTTTTGCAGAGTATTAGTAAAAAGAACAAATTTTTCTTGAAAAATTTTTTGCAAAAGTATACAATAATCTCTTTGGGAAGGTAATTAAACCCAGAGAGATTGAAGAAAAGATGATTAAGACGGTTCAAATGAGCAAAGAACAAGCTGCTGAACTGCTATACAAAAATTTAAAATTTATAAAACGAACGATAAAAAGCAAAGTAGATATCTACTCGCTGAACTTTAAAATACCCTTCAAACAGTTTGTCGAAGAATTAAAAGCTAACGATTACGAGATAGTGAGAAATATCCCGGATACAGGTGAGTTTGAAAACCATCTAATGGGTTTGATCAAGAATTTTTTGATACGGGAGGCGTACTTCACGAAAGAGGAAGAGGATTATATCCAAAAAATTATTACCAATGTATCAAAGAAATACAAGCTCTCTTTATCTTTTAGGTCGGAAATTGTAAATAACGTCAAAGAGAAAATTGAAGAAGGGAAATTAAAAAAGCTTAAAAAATTTCGGGAGAGCAGCAAATTTACAACCTTTCTATTTCGAGTAACAACGAACCTGGCCATCGATTATGTGAGAAAAAACAAAAATATCAATATTCCCGATGAAATCCCCGTACCTCCTGATATTATTGATACAATTTATGGATCAAACATCACCCCTGAAGATTTCTCGATTCGTATGGAAGAAGAAGAAATTAAAAAGAGAATAAGTGACCTGTTACCTCTAAAGGTAGAAAAACTTCAGGTCAAAGAGAAAATTGCCTTTAAAATGTATTATTATGAAAATATCACCAATATCAGTAGAATTGCCCGAGACCTGGGAATCACAAGACATAAAGCAGATGCAACCATCAAAAGAGCCTGGAATGAAATATTATTGGAAATAAAAAAGGAAATAAAAATGTTTTTAAATGCAAAGAATAAACCGTCTAATTAAGATATAAGGAGGTAATGTTAGAAGTGAAAAATGAAATTAGCCACGGACTTACGACTTACACGAGACAAACACAGACCAAAGTTCTATTTATTGTCTGTGAACAGTTTGTGTTGGTCTGTGGCTAAAGAAAGGAGACAGCAATGAAGCATTTGGATGATGAGGATATCGCAAGATTTGTTGATGGCCATGTGGATGAGGATGAACGGGAGGTCTTCCTGGAACACTTCTCAGAGTGTGATAGGTGCTTAAAAGCGTATACGGAAACGCTAAAATTTGTTGATGAAGAGGAACGTCGAAAGTATATCGTGAAACTTCCAATTCCTGGAAAAATGTTGAATTACAATTATAAACTGATATTTGCCTTCTTGACACAAAAAAAAGTGTACATTACCGCCTTGGCAATTTTGATCATTTTTATCGTAACATTTCCATACATCAGGAACAAAATCCATGACAATAAAATGCTTAGCAAGAAAATTCAATATATAGAGGAAGGTATAAAAAAAATGGAAAACGCTGAAAAATACGCCTTCTCCCCATCGAAAGACAAAAATAAGGTAAATGCTGCTATACGTACAGGTTTTTTTATTGAAGATTTGCACGTACTTTTTCAATCAAGCCAGAAGGAAGAATTGAAAACAAAGATCATTGGGAGGTTTGCTGAAGAACTCAAGACCATCTTTGCCAATGAGGCAAAATCACTTTTAACAGAACTGGAAATCATCAAGAAAGAAAACTTTAAACGGATGAATAAGAAAATGCAGACCATGTTAGAGAACCAGTCACTTTCCGAACCTTACCAATTTGGGCGGTTTATGGAGCGAAGCATTTTATCCACATTTGAAAATAAATGTTCCAGGAAAAAGGAGATAAAAAAATACCTGTTGATTGCGCAAAAAAACAACTTCCCCCCAGGTGTCTTAAAAGACCTGGAAAAATTAAAAAATACCACTGGGGTAATTGAGAATCGAGAGATTTGCAAAGGCATCAAAGAGGTGTTTTTGGGAACAAGATGATCTCAATAAAAAGCTTTTGCGGGGGGTCCAGGGGGGCGGTTTTCTCGAAAAGAGCCCCCCTGGCCGCCGGAGGCAAAAAAAGGAGTTTTGAAATGAAACGGGTTTTAGGTGTGTTAATCGCATTAATTATAACGTACTCTGTATTTGGAGATAACAGGGATAAAATAAAATGGTGGTTATACTATTACGGGGACTATTCGGAAACAGTTGGGAAAAATGATCCCAGGGTGCAGCAAGTCTTTGACGTTTTTGAGAGAGTCAAAAGTACAGCAGACAAAGTGGTTTCCCGGAGACCCCGTTTATTTATTATCAATACCAGGGGGGAACCCTTAGCCCTGGCTCTGCCGGATGGAGCTATCATCATCAATCCAAAAACATTGGACATTTGTTATTCAGGTGTTAGTGAAGATGAAGAAAAGGCAAAGCAACGGATGGCCTTTATACTGGGTCATGAGTTGGCACATTTGGGCAACAAAGATTTTATGCACCGGGAGGCGTTTCAAGCTTTGGAAGAACATGGAACTGGAAATTCAAAAGAAAAAATAAGATCATACTTTAAACCTTCTAAGCAAGAGAAAACCAGGGAGTATAAAAAGAAAGAGTTAATGGCTGATAAAATGGGTGCTCTTTATGCTTCAATGGCCGGTTACGATATTAGCGGCCTTTTGGGTAAAACAGATCATTTTCTCTCATTGTGGGTCAATCAATCAGGGATTGGAAATATCTATGATGAGGGTGTCACCCATCCATCGCTGGAGAACAGGCTGAAATTTGTCCGGGCACAATTAATGGAAGTGGTACAACAAATCGAGTTGTTTAAAGCCGGGGTGCTGCTTTACCAGATGGGAAATTATCATGATGGAGTCGATGCTTTTTTTGAGTTCTCAAAGACCTACCCCTCCAGGGAAGTCTTTAACAATATCGGGGCCTGTTTTTTCAACCTGGCGCTCAAGCGTCTCTTTCTCATTAATGAGAATGTTTTTTACCGGTTCAGGATATCCACCACCATTGAACATGCTACTCATGCGGAATCTCTTAGGCGATTAAGAGGGGATGAGAATTATTTGAAAGATGAACATTTTTCAAGGCATATCAACAAAGCAGAGGAATATTTCAGACTGGCTGTTGAACGAGATTCTCGAAACAAAACCTCACGCTGCAACCTTGCGGCTGCTTTGATATTAAAAGGAGAGTATGCCCGGGCTCAGGCAGAGTGTGACCACATATTACAAACAGACCCCAAAAATGCCAGTGCTTTGAACAATAAACCCATTGCTTTTTATTATTATGGGAAAAAGCACGATGTGGACACCACTCAAAAATCTATCCAACTACTGCATGAGGCCCATAAAATGTATCCAGGCCATGTTGATATCCTCTATAACCTGGCTTCCCTCAAAGAGCAAAGGGAACGATTGGCCGGTGCAAGGCTTTACTGGGAAAAGTATTTAAATCTTTCTCCAAAAGACAACTATTACAATCATATCTACATGAAGCTAAATGGAACATCTCCACCTGCAGCAAGAAAAATATCCACCAGGGTACCTGATCCTCCAATAGGTGTCAGGATAAGGAGAGATATTTCAAAAATAGAGAAAAAATGGGGCAAGGAAAATGCGGAAATAAGAAAATATAGATTAGGTAGTGAGGGGAATGAAGACAAACCGGATAATAATGATTGGCCCTTGGATATGCAGGTAATTGTCAAAGATAATGTACGGGTGGTTGGGTTGGATGGAACAGTGGAAATGGTAGAATACAAGATTAAACCAGGCAAAGATGTAAAGGAACTGACTAATCAATTAGGCGAACCCGGAACGATTGTGCGTCATACCAGCGGTCATTTTTATGTGTATAAAGACAAAGGGTTTTCTTTTAAAGAGGTTAATGGAAAAGTGCAGGCCTATATCTGGTTTGAGAAGAAGTTTTAGCCATAAAGGGCACAAAGAAACTCCAATGGTGGAAAATCAAAGATGATGATATTTTACATTGGATGAATTTTGGTTTATAATTGAAGTCCCAGGTGAATATGAATTATAATGAGCGAAGGAGAATAAGATGAGTCGTTTTTTTAATACTGCCGGTCCCATTGTTTTGGAAGATCACTATTGTATCGATCCACTGACTCGACTTGATCTTGATGAAATCCTTTCATTGATCGACCAAAAGAAATATTTTGTGCTCCATGCTCCCCGGCAGACCGGTAAAACCTCATACCTTTATGCCTTGAGAGATTACCTGAATAAACAAGGGCAATATAAAAGTTTGCACATCAACATTGAAACCGCCCAGGCCGCCAGGGAGAATGTGAGAGAAGGTATTCGCACGGTTCTCACTATTCTTGCCAATGAAGCCTTCATTTCTCTTGGGGATTCATTTCTGGAAGATAAATGGGAAGAAATTTTTAACAAAAGGGGTGAGTTATATGCGCTGCAATATGCCCTGATGCAGTGGTGCCAGGCCAGTGAACCCCCTATTGTACTTTTTATCGATGAAGTGGATTCCCTGGTTGGCGATACGTTAATATCACTGCTTCGGCAATTGAGAAGCGGTTATGAAAAACGTCCGCGTATGTTTCCCCAGAGCATTATTTTATGCGGTGTCCGCGATGTCAGGGATTATCGTATCTACTCTGATAGGGAAAAAACACCGATTACCGGCGGAAGTGCCTTTAATGTGAAAGCAAAGTCATTACGAATGGGCAATTTCAGCCCGGATGAGATAAAACTGTTGTATGAGCAGCATACCAGGGAAACCGGGCAAAAATTTAATAACGATATTTTCCCGCTGGTGTGGGACCTGACCGAAGGCCAGCCGTGGCTGGTGAATGCCCTGGCATATGAAACGTGCTTCGAGATGAAAGAAGGACGAAACCGGGAAAAAGATATCACCCCGAATACCATCATCCAGGCCAAAGAAAATCTCATTTTGCGTCGTGAAACCCATATCCATCAACTGGCAGACAAACTAAAAGAAGACCGAGTAAAGCATGTTATCGAACCTATCCTGGTGGGCTCAAAGGAACCTGAAAAATTAACTGATGAAGACATCGATTATGTGGTAGACCTGGGGCTAATTCAAAAGAAACCTTATCTCAGGATTGCCAATAGGATATACCAGGAAATTATTCCCCGCCAATTGACGTATAGTACCGAGTTAACCATGACGCAGGAAGCCTCCTGGTACGTGAAAGATGACGGCAGCCTGGATATGGACAAACTATTGAGGGCCTTCCAGGAGTTTTTCAGGAGGCATTTTGAGAGTTGGGTGGATGGTTTTAATTATGCGGAAGCAGGTCCGCAGTTGTTGTTACAGGCCTTTTTACAGCGCATCGTCAACACTGGAGGGCGGGTGGAACGGGAATACGGATTGGGACGGCAGCGTACCGATCTATTATTGATCTGGCCATATAAAAATAGTGAATTTATACAACAGGTGGTAGTAGAGTTGAAACTGAGGTACGGCAGCCTGGAAAAAACCATAGAAAAGGGCCTGGAACAGACCTGGGAGTACATGGACAAATGTGGTACGGATGAGGGGTATTTATTGGTTTTTGACAGGTCGAAGAAAGCGTCCTGGAAAGAAAAAATATTCAAAAAAGAAAAAACCTTTAAAGGAATCGGAATTACCGTTTACGGCATGTAGTACAGTATTAACTGACTATTTTTAGATTATAAAAAGGAGGTTTGAAGATGGTTGGATGTATGAGTGGAGATTTTTTGCGAGGTAAAAAAGGAATATTTTTTATTTTGTTTTTCCTTTTTTGTTTGGTTGGTTTTGGTCAGGAGAGCCAGGTGGATGATGATACGAAATTAAAAGACGAAATCCTGGCTGTATATAAACTTTTAGGGGAAGAGGGATTGCGAAATTTTGTAAAAGGTAAAAAAGATATTATCACTAGCAAATTCATTGTAAATCTTGCTAAATCTGGGATTAAAGAACGGAAAGAAGAATGGCTTATAGTTTGTAAAATTGTGGCTGAAGAAAAAGAAGATGAAATATCCATAGTAGATGTCCTATTTAGGACAGGTGAATACTATAGAGTCATTTCAGACTATAATAAAGCAATGGGATTTTTTGACAAAGCACTTTCTATTTATACTAAAATAAAAACTCCTCTTGGTCAGGGTGATGTATATCTGAGTAAGGGGCTAATTTATTTTTATACAGGTAAAATTTCAAGGGCATCTGAGATGTTCGAAAAGGCGTTGCCACTTTTTATAAAGGCAAAAAACCCACAGGGTCAGGGCAATATATACCTGAAAAAAGGGGAGATTTATTTTCAAACTGGATACAATTCAAAAGCTTTTGAGATGTATGAAAAGGCGTTGCCACTTTTTGAAAACGCAAAATACCTCCAGGGGCAAGGAAATGTATACAATAATAAAGGGAATATTTATAGAACAATCGGCAATAATTCAAAAGCGTTTGAGATGTATGATAAAGCTCTACCTTTTTTTGAAGAGGGGGGAATACTAATTGGCCTGGGAAATGTGTATAAAAATAAGGGAAGTATTTTTTCTCGTACAGGTGACAATTCAAAGGCGCTTGAGATGTATGAGAAAGCGCTGTCATTTTATAAAAAAGCAAAAGAGCCTATTGGCCAAGGGAATATATACGTCCGGAAAGGAAATATTTATTTTCATATTGGTAATCATTTAAAAGCCCTAGAAATGTATGAAAAGGCGTTACCATTTTTTAAGAAAGCAAATGCCCCACGAGGTCAGGCCAATGCGATTACGAGTATAGGTGAGATTTATTTTTATATGGGTAACAATTCGAAAGCACTTGAGATGTATGATAAAGCTTTACCTTTTTATGAAAAAGTTGGAGATCCCATTGGTCAGGGTGATATATTTGCAAATAAAGGGAAAATTTTCCTATATAAAGGTTATATTTCAGAAGCTCTTAAAATGTATGATAAAGCCTTGTTATTTTTTGAGAAAGCTCGTTCTCCTGTTGGTCAAGGCAATGTGTACAAAAATAGGGGAGTATTATATTTAATGATAGGCGACAATTCAAGGGCACTTGAGATGTATGATAAAGCCCTACTTTTTTATGAAAAAGCGGATTCGCCTATTGGTCAAGGCAATATTTATCTGAGAAAAGGACATGTTTATTTTTACACTGGAGATAATTCAAAGGCACTCGAGATGTATGATAAAGCCCTGCCTTTTTATGAAAAAGCGAGAAGCTCTGCTGGTCAGGGCAATATATATTGGAGCAAGGGCAGTGCTTATCTTCATTCTAGAGATTTTTCAAAAGCTCTTGGAATGTATGATAAAGCACTGCCTCTTTTCGAGAAAATGCGTTCCCCTATCAATCAGGGTAATGTTTATCTTGGAAAGGGAGAGATTTATTTTTTTACTGGTAAGAATTCAAAATCAATTGAAATGTACGATGAAGCCCTACGTCTTTTTAAGAAAGCAGATTTTATTGCGTTGGTGTCTAATGCTTTACATGGAAAAGCAAAGGTTTTGGTTAAATTGGGGAAAAGGGATGAGGCACTTCAGCTTTTTCAAAAAGGAATAGATAAACTGGAAAAGGTAAGGTCACATACATCTTCCTATGAGATGAAGAAATTATTCATGGATAAGGTCTATAAGCAATATGAAGAAACGGTTATGTTTTTGCTGGAGAATAAATACCATGATAAAAGCTTCAAATATGCCGAAGCAATGAGGAACAGGCTCTTTCTAGACCGGATGGCGGAGGGATTGATAAAACTCGATAAGGGGTTGGCATCTGACCTCAAAGAAAAACGGGATAACCTGGTGGCAAAACTATCCATGTTGAGTAAAGAGATTAATACTGCCGCTGGAAAAGAAGATGAGAAAAAGTTACGGGAATTAAAAGAAGAATATCGCAGTGCTGAACGTGAATTTGAAGAGCTCCTCGTTAAAATTCGATTAAATAATCCATTGTATGCATCCGTTAGATACCCGGAACCAATTACTGTCAAGGAGTTGCAAGAAAATGTCCTGGAAACGGACGAGTTGCTCTTGCGCTATTTCATCTCACAGGATAACTTCTACGTATTTCTAATATCAAAAAAGGATTTCAGTGTAATAACCCTGGACATAAAAGAAAAAGATATTAATGAAATCGTATCGGAATATTTGTTTTCAGTAGAAGAAAAGAATTCCCGGAGAGTGAGGAAACATGGCAGACAACTCTACAGGCAGCTATTTCAACCCCTTGAGTCATCCTTAAAAGATAGAAAAGAACTCATTATCATACCGGACGGACCATTGGCAAAAGTACCCTTTGAATCCCTGGTTATCGATGACAAAATTTCACGCAAGCCTGTTTACCTCCTGGAAAAATACCGGGTAAAATATATCCAGAGTGCCTCAATCCTGGCCATTCTCCGAAAACATTACCAAAGGGATAGTGCCAACAAACATTTTATAGGGTTTGGCGACCCGGTGTATGATTACCAGAACTTTGAAAAAGGAAAAACAGAAATAGGAACACCTTCCACTTTAAACATGGATTCAATCAGCGGAATCCACCGCAACCGATATGAACAGGAAGGGGGCATTTTTACTCGTTTAAAATCCAGCGGCGAAGAGGTCAACGCTATTGCCCAACTTTTCAAAACCCATTCTCAAAAATATATGTCGAATTTAAGGGAGAATGCCAATGAAGCCAAGGCCAAATCACCAGAGATAAAAGAATTTGATTACATTCATTTTGCCTGTCATGCTATATTGGGAGACGGTTTCCAGAGTTTAGTATTGTCCCAGTTACCTCAATCAACTGAAGATGGGTATTTTACCCTTAATGAGATTATGAATTGTGATTACCATGCCAAACTGGTGGTCCTGTCCGCCTGCCAGACCGGGAGAGGAAAAATGGAAAAGGGTGAAGGCGTTACCGGTTTAACACAAGCTGTGATGCACGCTGGGACACCGGCCGTGGTGGCCAGCCTCTGGAATGTCGAAGACATCGCTACTAAAGAGTTGATGGTAAAATTTTACAAATATTTGCTGGAAGAGAATTTAAGTAAGGAAGATGCGTTACGAAAAGCGAAATTAGATTTAATTAAATCAGGAAGATACTCTTCTCCTTTTTACTGGAGCGCTTTTGTCATGTACGGCGAATAGGTTAAATTTTAGCCACGAAGTTACACAACGCGGCAAGCTGCAACCAAAAAGGTTGGGCTTGCCTTGAAATTACAAATTACAAAATACAAATTACAAACAAATTCCAAATTACAATGTCCAAAATTACAAACACAATGGCATCCATGCAATCATGCCCCAACACGGACTACTGACTCACTGACCTACTGACCACTGACCCACTGATTAAGTCCCCCTGGCCGCCGGAGGCAGAAAAATCAAAAAAAATTTTAAAAATCAAGAATTTTCCGTCTAATATAGGTGTAAGGCCGATTAAGTAGACAAGCTTTGGTCTTAAGTAAAAAAAGGAGGTAATTAAGATGAAAACTGATGTTATTTTTAAATTTAGGATTTGGTTTGTATTAACCATGGGATTGATCGGTTTCTTTGGTTTAAACCTGTCAGGTTTAGCCAAAGGTAAAATTGTCTTTACATCATCAAGAACCGGTAATAGTGATATTTGGATTATGGATGAAGATGGGAACAATCAATTGCAATTAACTACTAGCACAGAGCAAGAATATTTGCCCACCTTCTCATGGGATGGGACAAAGATTGCTTTTATTAATGGTAATACGAAACAATTAGTTGTAATGAATGTTGACGGAAGCAATCAAATACCAATTTATACCACCACCACTCACCAAATTGCTTATCCTGCCTGGTCCCCGGATGGTAGAAAAATAACTTTTAGACAGGGGCCTTATAACTATTATGATATCTGGGTTATCAATTCAGACGGCTCCAATCCCCAAAATTTAACAAAAGATGGACACCACAATGGAAGATCATCCTGGTCCCCGGATGGATCTAAAATTGTTTACAGTAGGAGGAGTATTCCACCCTTTTCCTATTCAGTGGAAGTATGGGTCATGAATTCAGATGGAAGCAATAAGCAACCGCTTACGTCCGGCGGATCGTGTGGATATACTTGTGAAAACGATGCACCGGATTGGTCTCCTGACGGAAGTAAAATTGCTTATGACAGCGGGGCATACGGACATATTGTGGGCAACAATATGTATCCTCATGACATTTATGTAATGAATCCAGATGGCACAAATAAAACAAGGATTACAACTGCTTATGCCTGGGATAGATATCCGGTATGGTCACCAGATGGGAATAAGATTGCATATAGTATAGAGCCTGAAATATATGTTATCAATGCGGATGGCACAGGGAAAACAAGACTTACATTTACAGGGAATAATTCTTTAGGTGACTGGATCGATGTATCCACCGTTGAACAAGTTTTTATCGACATTAAGCCCCAATCCTGTCCAAATCCTGTTAACATCAAATCCAAAGGTGTTTTACCGGTGGCTGTTCTGGGTACGGAAGATTTTGATGTTACTGCCATTGATCCGGCCTCTATCCGATTGGAAGGCATTGCCCCGATTCGCAGCAGCGTGGAAGATGTGAGCACTCCCTATGTGAATCCCCAGGATGAGTGTGACTGCACCATAGAAGGCGAAGACGGATTTGCTGATTTGACCCTAAAGTTTGATACCCAGGAGATTGTTGGAGTAATAGGTGAAGTCACCGATGGAGAGACATTGGTGTTAACTCTCACTGGAGAGTTGTTTGATGGAATATCAATAGAAGGAAAAGACTGCATTATTGTGCTTTCAAAAGGCAATAAAAAGTAAAAATGAAAAGAGTTTTCCCCGGATGGGACATGGACGAATAGAGTAAGCCACCTTAAGATGGTGGCCCCGACGGGGACTTTTAGGAGGTATACATGAAAAGACTCATCAAATTAATTTGTTTTACGTCTATCTTGTTTATTTTAGGAACCCAGGTTTTTCCTCAACTGGCTGAGAGCTCATGGCCAAAGTCTATGGGACCGGGACTTCATAATACCGGCAGAAGTCCATATGTTGGCCCTGATTCCCCGAATGTAAAGTGGGTATTCGATTTAGGGGGGACAACGCGTTTTAGAAGTCCCTCTATCGATACGGATGGCACAATTTATGCGGGAACAGATACAGAACTTTTTGCCCTGAATCCTGATGGATCGATAAAATGGTCTGTTTATATTCCGTCTGAGAAGTTAAGTCATGTGACTATCAGTGAAGATGACTTTCTTTATGTTCAAACCAGCATTCACAAGATGTATAAAATTAACAGCACCACCGGGAATATGGTAAATGAAAATTGGCCCTATGATTTTTCAGTATTCTATTATACCAATGGAGTATACCCGGCCACCATTGCCAATGATGGCACGTTATTGTGCGGCACCGGCGGAAGACCTTACGGGTATTTACACGCAATCAATCCTGATGGAACCGAAAAATGGAAAGTTGCCTGTGATGATAATGTGGAAACACTGCCGGCAGTCGATGCAGTAAAAAAAGTCGTTTATGCCGGGAACAATAAGAACCAGGTGTTGAAAGTTGACCTGGAGACTGGGCAGATAATAAAACAGGTCAGTCCGGGAGGGCACGGGTATATTCTATCTCACATTGCCATTGGAGATAACGGTCTCATTTATTTTACCAAATATACGGATGTAGGAGATAAAAAAGGTTTTATCTATGCATATGACGCCGACTTAAATAAAAAATGGCAAAAACAGTTGGGCACGTACTGGACGATTCCCCCTGGGATTGGATATGACGGTACAATTTATACAGCAGGAAGATATACCAAAAAATTAACGGCATTAGACCCTTCTACAGGTACAGAAAAATGGTCGTTCTCTTTAGATGGTGATACCAATACCCCACCTGTAATAGATGCAAATGGTATTGTTTATGTGGTCACCAAGAATTTCTTGTATGCGATTATTCCCCATGAAACCCATGCAGAATTAAAATGGAGGTTCCAGTTGGACGGCAGTGGTTATTCCCAACCGGTTATTGCAGAAGATGGCGCTTTATATATCCTGACTCAAAATGGTATTTTAACTGCTCTTGGAATAAGTAATTCGCCTCCTGAAGTTTCACCCGCCGGCGGTGGAGTTTATGAAATCAATACTGAGGTTATCCTGGGTGGATATGTTTCCGACCTTGATGGAGACCTTTTGGATTACAAATGGATGGAAGGAACAAATGTACACTTTTCAGGTGTCATTCAGACCATTAAAGGTGGAACACCGGTAGAACTTCCCGATCATTCCATTTCAACGCTTTCTCTTGGAATTCACAACATTATTCTCCAGGTAGATGATGGTGTCAATGAACCGGTAAGCGGAGAAATAACTGTTGAGATCGTTGATACGACGTCTCCCACTCTAGACCCTGCCGCCAACATGACAGTACTCTGGCCGCCCAATCATAAAATGGTGGATATTGTCATTGAAGCCAATGCATCTGATAACAGTGGGCTGCCGGTTGCATTAAGCGCATCGATCTCAAGCAATGAACCGATTAATGGCGTGGGTGACGGAGATCATTCCCCCGATTGGACGGAACCGGTGATTGATCAGGAAAATGGAATCATCACGTTCCAATTGCGCGCAGAACGTTCAGGAAAAGGAAATGGCCGCGTTTATACCATTACCATCACGGCAGTTGACAGCTCCAATAACAGCACCACTGCAAATGAAGCCATTACGGTTCTCCATGATAAGAAGAAAAAATAGACTAAAGTGTGGTCATGACAAAAGAAATAAAAAGGAGGATTTGATATGAGTGAAAAGTGTTCTTTTTGTAGTGGTTCTGGAAAAATGAAATGTCAAGGTTGTAATGGGACTGGCATTACTATAAGAAAACACCCTACAGAGCTCTGGAGAGACGAACAAATACCATGCCCGAATTGCAGAGGAACCGGCAAGGTTTCATGTAATATATGTGGAGGAAGCGGTAGGCGATATTGATTGTATATTATTTTTTATTACATGAATTTGAGGTATGAGAAAATTTTTAATTTGAAAAAGAGAAATTCAAATTGGAACGGATAAAAAGGTATTATTTGAGGAGGAATTAAAATGAGCAAAAAAGTGCAGTTATTATTTACTTTAATTTTTTGGATTTTTTGTTTTTCTAGTTTTTTATCAGCAACAAATGGGAGTGTAGATCATGTACAGATCAATTGTACATATAAAAGTGAATCATCTTACCAACTGGATTTGTACCATGAAAATTCATTTGCATTTGACAGCGGAACGAATTTCAAAGTTTTTGTTTGGAGAACAAGTGCCGGCTCTGCTCCATACAAATTTATTCTAACTACACCAACCAATCAGCTCATAGAAAAATCAGGAACCGGACAGTACATGTATATGGGGGAGTTTTCAACACTGGGGATGTATATTGCCGGTATCGACGATTGGGATACTATGAGGTTTTACGCAAATCAAGCCATTCCCAGTCAAGTAGACTATGTTGAGGTAACTTATACTTATCAGGGCTCCCAGCAAACAAAAAATTTGGCAAACGGTAGTTCTTTCAGTTATGATTCCGGTACAACATTCGAATTTCGGATTTATAGGAAAAGTGGTGGTACTAGTCCTTATAGATTTAAATTATTAAAACCTGATGGTACCATGTTCCAAAATTGGAAAGATGGAATGTATAAATACTATGGCCCCCTATCCCAACAGGGACAATATGGTGCCAGTGTAGATAACAACGGATGGATTTATTTTATCGCAAATGAATACATAAATGCCGGTAATATAACAGTTACTGTTAAAGACATATATGGGAATATGACAGAAGATGTAAAAGTGGTGATTTACGGAAATCCACAACCTTCACCCCAGATAAAAACCACAGATGTAAACGGTCAGGTAAGATGGGAGAATCTTCCCCTTGGTTATTACAGTTTCGACGCTTATTACGAAGGCCCCAATCCTTTTGATAATGGTACAATAGGAGAATTGTGGGCGACAGATGGGATAACAATATCGCAGCGAGAAAATTCCCTGACGTTGAATAGAAACTGGCCTTATACCGAGACATTAAGGGTATTTAAGGTAAGTGATAATTCTGAAGTTTCTTCTCAAGATGAGATATCAGTTGGTACGCAATTAAGGATTGAAGCGCTGGTTAGAAATAGAACTTCAGAGAGTAAAAATACGAAAGTAAGAGTTGTCGCCGATCATAACCAGGTATTAAATGGCGATTTTGACCAGGAATCAGATTATTTGTCTGTTTTAGCTAATAATGCAAGGACCTATTCCTTCAATTTTACTCCAACTGCACCCGGCACTTACTACAAAGCCGTAAAAACCGAAGTAACTCCCCAGGGTAAAACGGATTCCTGGAATTGGGGGCAGGCCTTTGTTGTTAAAGACATTGATTTCAATGCAAGTTTTATAGGAAGTTCTCCTATAGGGAATTTAGCTATAGGACAAACATTAAAAGTGAAGGCCACTTATTCTCATAGTCAAGGAGTAGGAAATATAAAGAAATTTTGCTTAAAATTGACTCATCCAGATAAAGCTTTAGATATATATTTTGACCAGGAGCAAGGCCTTTCCTATCCCAAGGAGGTCTATGCCGCAAGTCTTAGGGTTGAACCTGATGACCCTGATGCAGCAGAGGTAATGTTTGAATGGTATGTGCTATTAAGAGCAAGTCAAGATGATGACAGTGAGAATGCTAAAGTTTCACTGACCGATAGTGGGATAGATATTCAAGTACAGGCGGTCGATTACAATGGCATCGTCAGTCAATGGGATTCTGCCGGTTTAGATATGGGATACGTTGAACCGGAGTATGGATGTACTGTAATTATACATGGGTATAGGTTGATCTGGACGGATTGGATGCAGTCAATGGGTGCGGCAATTGGTGAGAGGTTGGGAAATGCCAGGGTTTGGATATTGAATCCGGAGACAGGTTTATTTGAACCGCCTGATACTGGAAACCATACAATTGGATATCCCGATGGAGAAGCCAGTGAAGAGATATTTATAATGGATTGGGTAACAGAATCTAATGATATATGGTCAGGGCTTGGCTTTTCTGAAGCTGCTGCAAATGCTTTCGTGGCTGCTTTAATTCGGCATCAGATTAACCATCCTATCCCATTTTTTCTTGATAAAATTCATTTTATTGGTCACAGTCGTGGATCAGTTGTTACAAGCGAGATGATCGAATTATTGGCAAGTTTTTCAAAATTTGGCGAAGGTTTTCCTTCTATTGGGACTGTAGGTGAAAGCATTGGTGTTACTTATTTAGACCCGCATCCCATATATGAAGAAGCGGGAAACGTTGATTATGTAAATAATATGCCTCAAAGGGACCATCAGGTTAAAGTCTGGAATAACGTCAATTGGGTGATTTCAAACCAAAAATTTGCTGAATCCTATTATCAACTCGATGATTTACCAGGGGACATTTTAGATTTTAGTTATGGTGGGATGCCAATAAAGTCGGCGGTTAACAGAAATTTAGATAAAACATTACCTGGAGGTTTAGATTTAGGTCACTCTGAAATTCATGCCTGGTATTATGGCACGATAAATCCAGTGGCATCGAATAATGAGATATTGACAATGATAGATGAAGTGAGAGAAAGAGCCGGTTTAGCTATGGTTGTTCAAATTGATAGAGCAAATTGGTATTTTGATGGCCGTGGATTAGAAACCGGTTATTCACATTGTCCCAGAGGAGGCAGCCATCCTCATCGCTTTATCGCACCTCATTATGGAGAAGATACCACGCCCGTATCTGAACCTGAGTATGACTATCATGATAGAGTACTCTTTAATGGAGATTTTGATTATCATTCCGGTATGGATATCCCGGGGTGGCAATATCAAGGTGGTGGTGGCGATGCAGACCCTGTTGATAATAGACTCAGATTTGACGCATTTGAAACAAAACGCACCCACAATTTTTTCTATATCCCAAATGAGGTAACAGAGCTAAAATTTGATTTAAACATCGTTAATCCTGGGGATAATGTTTTAATTGTCTATTTCAATAATGATAAAAATCTCCCATTAAAGACTATTCCATTGGTTTCAGGTAATGGTGGGTGGCAAACTATTCCAGGGCAAGATTTTGAAAATTATAAGGGAGAAGTGGTAAATTTAACATTTGAAGTAGATGGACAGGCTTTAGGAATTGAAGTGTATGTTGATGACGTCTTATTTACATTCACTCAAAATAATACAATCCCACAAACCCCCGGTGATTTAATTCCATTGGATGGGGAGCCGGTCTATACGCTGACACCAACCTTTGAATGGAGTTCATTTCAAGATGGAGGTGATGGAAATACTCAGACTGGTTACCAGTTGAAAGTTCGCTGCGATACGGATGGAGATATTATTGTCTATGATACGGGTTTTGCCCCTGACACATCATCCAGAACTCACCAGATACCAGGCGGATATTTAGAATGGGGAAAGAATTATCACTGGCATGTCCGGTACAAAGACAGCAGCGGGGATTGGAGTGAATGGAGTGCAGACACCCCGGATACTCATCAAGATTTTTATACCCAACCTCCTTGTACACCACCTTCAATTAACGAACATCCCAAAGATGATACTATTGAAAGTGGTCAGACTGCATACCTGTTTGTTGAGGCAACAGGTGATCTACCTTTGAGCTACCAGTGGTATGAAGGTTTGAAGGGCGACACCTCAAAGCCTATCGATGGGGCCATTTATTATGATTATCAAACTCCCGGTTTAACCTCGACCACTCGTTATTGGGTAAGGGTAAGCAATTCATGTCAACCACCGGCTGACAGTAATACGGCAACCATAACAGTCGAAATTTGCACACCTCCGGAAATTATTGATCATCCCCAAAATCAGCAGGTTTACAGCGGTGGATCGGTGAATTTGTTTGTCAATGCAGAAGGTGACCTTCCTTTAAGTTATCAATGGTATGAAGGAATCAGTGGAGATACTTCAAATCCTATCAATGGGGCCACTTCCAGCAGTTATCAAACTCCACCTTTAACGTCCAACACCAGTTACTGGGTCAGGGTGAGTAATTCATGCAATCCCTCCGCAGACAGTGATACGGCCACAATAACCGTTTACGAGGGAATACCAGAGATCGAAAGAAACGCACTCATTGCTCTATACAACAGCACGAATGGTGATAATTGGACAAATAATGATGGCTGGAAAGACCCTCCTTTGCATACAGACGGTTTCGCCATGCCGGGAACAGAAGAAAACTGGTACGGGATCACTGTAGAAAATCATACAGTAATAAAAATTAGATTATATATAAACAATTTGGTTGGCACTATTCCCCTAGAGATCGGGAATCTGACCAACCTGCAGGATCTCCATCTTTCTGACAACAGCCTTTCAGGTAGTATTCCCACGCAGCTATGCAGCTTAATAGATTTGGAGTATCTAAGTCTTTTTAATAACCAACTTTCAGGTAGTATCCCGGTAGAAATTGGTAATCTTAGCAGCTTGATTTACCTTAATCTTAATAGGAACCAGCTTTCGGGTGGTATTCCCCTAGAACTGGTTAATCTTATCAATTTGCAAGAATTGCGTTTAGATAGAAATCAGCTCTCCGGAGCAATCCCAAAAGAGTTTGAAAACCTCAGTGATCTACAGAGTCTATATCTTTCATCCAACCAGTTTTCGGGTAGTATCCCACCGGAACTTGGGAATCTTAGTAACCTTCAAATTCTTCATCTTGAAAGTAACCGGTTAGCAGGTAAAATCCCCACCAGTTTCCAGGACTTAGTCAACCTTTCTATTACAGATATCGGCTACAATGCTCTCTATATAAATGCTGATGATGGTGACTTCAGGGAATTTCTAAACATCAAAGACCCGGACTGGGAAAGCACCCAGACTACAGCCCCGACAGATGTTTCGGCAGAAGCATTGACAAACGATTCAATAGAGGTCAGTTGGACCCCGATTACTTATACAAACGATCCGGGAGGATACAGGGTTCTTTACTCCACGACTCAGGGAGGACCTTATACTCTATTTGATATGACGACAGATAAGACAACATCATCAATGACTGTCACCGATCTTACGGCTGGGACTACCTATTACTTTGTAATACAAACCCGAACCGAACCCCATGACAATAATGAAAACACCGTTGACAGTGAATACAGTGTAGAAGTATCTGCTGAACCAATTCCCGGTGTCTCTTCAATTAAAGTGATATCCCCCAATGGCGGTGAATACTGGGAGGTGAGTTCAGTTCAAAACATTACATGGTCAACCACTGGAACCGTAGGCAATGTGAAAATAGAATATTCAACTGATAATGGCCAAAATTGGGATACCGTCATCGACTCCACCCCTAATGATTTCTTACAACCCTGGACCATACCGGATGTTTCTTCAGCAGAATGCCTAGTCCGGGTTAGTGAAATTGATGGAAGTCCTGCTGATACCAGTGATTCTGTGTTTTCAATCGGTGAAGTAACTTCCTTATCAGTATCCTCACCAAATGGGGGTGAGTATTGGGAGGTGGGTTCAACCCATAACATTACCTGGACAAGTATTGGGATTGTTGGTAATGTAACCATTGAATATTCCATTGATAACGGGTCCAATTGGACAAATATCGCAGCATCTACAGTCAATGACGGTAGTCACAATTGGACAATACCGGATAAACCATCAGGAAATTGTTTGATCCGAATCAGTGCAAGTGACCTGGATGTAAGTATCTCAGATGTCAGTGATGCAGCATTTTCAATTGTATCACCTTCAAACATCGTGGTTACCTCTCCCAATGGTGGAGAAACCTGGGAAGTTGCTTCTACTCAAGAGATTACCTGGAATAGCACAGGACCGAATGAAGTAAGTCATGTAATTATTGAATATTCAACAAATAGAGGGGCCACCTGGAAAAATATTGTTACATCCACAGTCAATGACGGCAGTTATCATTGGACAATACCGGACACTCCCTCAGATAATTGCATCGTCCGAATCACCGGACTCGATGTGGATATAAGTTCTTCAGATATCAGTAATGGCGTGTTTTCAATTGTTTTGCCGCCATCACCAAAAATCACAATCATCTCCCCTAATGGTAATGAGAGCTGTAAAATAGGTTCAATATATAAAATTACCTGGATCAGCACCGGGAATGTTGATGAGGTAAGAATCGAATGCTCCTTTAATAATGGTACTTCCTGGATAGATATTGTTACTTCCACTCCCAATACCCACAGCTTTGACTGGACAGTGCCGGATAATCCCTCAAACGATTGTTTGGTTCGTGTCAGTGAGCCGGATGGAGACCCTGCGGATGTTAGTGAAAATGTGTTTACAATTGTTGGGCTAAACACAATCACACTAATTTCCCCCAATGGCGGAGAAATCCTGGAGGCCGGCACCACTCACAATATCACCTGGAACACCACCGGAACTTTTGGAGATGTGAAGATTGAATATTCTATAGACAGTGGTGCTTCCTGGACGGATATTGTAACGACCACTGATAACAGCGGCGGTTATGATTGGATTGTTCCTGATACTCCATCTGATAATTGCCGGGTTCGAATCAGTGAAAGTACTTTGGACAACGGCCCGTCAGATTTTAGTGATGCGGATTTCTCAATTATCCCACCCTCTTCCCCAACTGTAGAAATCATCTTTCCCAATGGGGGAGAAACCTTATCCATAGGAAAAAAATACGAAATTATGTGGACCACGATTGGGTCTCTTGATTTTGTGAACATCGAATATTCAATTGAGGGAGGCACTTCGTGGACGGATATTGCGACCTCCAGTACTAACACCGGCACTTATGAATGGGAAATACCGGTTAGCCCCACGGAAAACTGCCTGATCCGGGTCAGTGACCCTAATGGAGAATCTTCGGATACCAGTGATTCTGTTTTCTCAATAGAATTCTCCACCGATGTTATAAAAAACTGTGATTTTAATCCATTAAATACATCAACCTGGACTATTACCGGAACTTCAGGAGCCTGGTTCCAACGGGACGTAATTGGGTATGGAGATACAATAATATGTTCTGGGAATCATAGTGGAGATAACATCATAAAGCAGCAAATTACGATTCCCAATAATGCAAATTCTTTTATGTGGAATATAAGCACCATGGAATATGGGGTGATGTCACAAGATCAAGTTAATGCAAGAGTTTCTGTAAAGTTTGCCGACTCTTATCTTATCAATAATTATGATCCTCCATATGGCTTAAAAGAACACACCATAAATGAAAATATCCAGCACTTAAGAGGACAAACAGGCTGGTTAGAATTAATTCATCATTCTTCTTCCGCATGGGGTGTGGTTTGGAGTAATTGGGTTTATATCGATGGCACAATGACCCCGGATTCGATCACAGTCAATTCTCCTAATGGTGGAGAAAGGTTAACCATAGGGAAAACATATGAAATTATGTGGACCACTGTTGGGATTCTTGATTTTGTGAAAATCGAGTATTCAATTGATAACGGCACTTCATGGACGGATATTGCGACTTCTGCTCCTAATAGCGGCACTTATGAATGGGAAGTACCGGTTAGCCCCGCGGAGAATTGCCTGATCCGGGTCAGTGACCCTAATGGAGAGCTTTCGGATACCAGTGATTCTGTTTTTTCAATAAAATTTTCCAACGGAGTGATAAAAAACTGTGATTTTAATCCTTTAGACACATCAACCTGGACTATTACCGGGACTTCAGGAGCCTGGTACCAACGGGACGTAATCGGTTATGGAGACACAATAATATGTTCGGGAAATCATAGTGGAGATAACATCATAAAGCAGCAAATTACGATCCCCGATAATGCAAATTCTTTTATGTGGAATATAAGCACCATGGAATATGGGGTGATGACACAAGATCAAGTTAATGCAAGAGTTTCCGTAAAATTTGCCGGCTCATATCTTATTAATAATTATGATCCTCCATATGGCTTAAAAGAACACACTATAATTGAAAATATCCAGCACTTAAGAGGACAAACAGGCTGGCTAGAATTAATCCATCATTCTTCCTCCTCATGGGGTGTGGTTTGGAGTGATTGGGTTTATATCGATGGTACAATGACTACAGATTCAATCACAGTCAATTCTCCTAATGGTGGAGAAAGCTGGGAAGTAGGTTCGACACACGAGATAACCTGGACCACCACAGGAATTGTTAATGATGTAGTGATTGAATATTCTATAAATAGCGGTACATCATGGATAGAAATAATCGATTCAACCTCCAACGATGGAAGTTATGAATGGTATGTGCCTGATAATCCCTCGCAGAATTGCCTGATACGCATTAAAGATATAGATGGTGAGCCTTTAGATGACAGTGATGCGGTTTTTTCAATCGTTCCACCTTCATCTGATTCTATCACAGTCATTTTTCCAAATGGTGGAGAAAATCTTTCTGTCGGGACGACTCAAGAGATCACCTGGTCCAGTATCGGAACGATTGATAATGTAATGATTGAATATTCCACGGACAGCGGGACCTCCTGGACAATTATTGTGCAATGTACAGTTAACGATGGTAGTTTCAATTGGACAATAACGGGAAATCCGTCGGATAGTTGTCTTATCCGAATTAGGGGATGTGACGGGGATGATGAACCAATGGATGTCAGTGATGCTGTATTTTCAATTATTTCACCGTCGCAAGCAGCCATCACAGTTATTACTCCCAATGGCGGAGAAAGTTTAACCGTGTATTCCACATATGATATAACCTGGGATAGCACAGGGACTGTTAATAATGTAAAAATTGAATATTCTACTAATAGAGGTGCATCCTGGACAGACATTGTGCAATCAACTGTTGATAACGGTAGTTACAATTGGACTGTTCCGGATACGCCGTCGGATGAATGTCTGGTACGAATCAGTAGAAACGATGGCGATGAAGCTCCATCGGACGTGAGCGATGCTGTATTCTCAATCGCGTCTGCTTCTTCTCTTGTGTTGACAGCGCCCAATGGAGAAGAAATTATTCAACCAGGAGAAAACTTCCTGGTAAAATGGATAAGTAATGATCAAAGGATTGCGAATATTAAATTGGAATATTCGCCGGACAATGGAACCACTTATCTTCCAATTGTAGATTGTATCCCCAATACAGGCTATTATTACTGGCAGGTACCTCATCATATTTCATCCAACTGCCTGGTGAGGATAAGCAATGCAGAGGCGATGAAACCAGCACAAACTACTTTGCTATATGACATAAAATTTAGGATTAACGTTTTTGCAGCACCTTTTCTCAACAGTGAGATGTTTACGATATGGTTGGGAGACCTGTTGAATGTAAATGAAGATATGCAGCATTTGGTACCCAAAATTTCATTGAGAAGAGAATCCAATGGGGATATATATCTTCAATTTGATGAATTCACGGCTAAGATACCGGAAATTGCCTCATTATCGAACCAGTGGCACAAGTTGAAAATATTGCTCAATCCTGATACAAATTTGGAATCTCTGTGGCTGGATAACACGCTTGTTTTTGAAAATCTCCCCATGAAGCCTGGTTCAATCTTTATTCCGGCAGTCTCCTTTTCAATTAGTGCAGAAGCCACAGAAAGCTTTGCTGGAGTTGAGATTGATGATTTTAACGTTTGTATTTTCGATTCAATTGGTAGAGAAAATAGGTGTATTATGCTTTTTTCAGAAGATTTTGAGACATTTGAAGTAGGAAAACTCCATAGAAATAGCGGATGGAGATGGACAGAGTTCAATCAACGGAAGGTAGATCGGTCAAAAAATTCGGGAAATATTTTTGTTACTCTTGATTCTATATCCAGGGTTAAATCGTTATGCCTTCAAACCATAGGAGAAATTGAAACCCTTGCTGTTAAATATTTCAATATTCCTCAAAACTTTCCTTTTGATACCAGTGATGAACCGTTTGAAATCAAAGGTATGTCAAAATTCTACTGAGAATTAACTACGCTTTTTAACGGGAGATTAAATATATTAAGAATATCTCTTTAAAATATTAATTTTATTTAGTTTGATATTGAGAAAATTAATTATTTGGGCAATTTATAATAAAAAAATTAATAATGTACTAAGTACGTGACATTGGATGTTTCTTACCTTGCACTTTTTTTAACACTTTTTTTATTCTTTTGGAGTGCTTTTGTCATGTACGGCGAATAGACTATAATTATAGCCATGAAGTTATACGAAGGGACTCAAGGCCTTTTTCTTTAACCTTTTGCTGAATTCTTGTCTGGCAATTTTTTTTATATTTCAAGGAGCTGGAGAAGAATTTCTGCAATGGAAGAAAGATTTTTTTTTAAAATTTTGATATAATTATATATCGTATAGGAATTTTCATTATTTTTATGCGGGTTTGAACAGGTCGTTTGAACATGGCACAATGACTATTCCGTATATAGGATACAGCGTCCCCCCGCCAGGGGATTATTTAAATTAAGGAGTGTGTTATGAAAAAAAAAGTACTAAAAAATTTTGAAATGATTTTGATTTTGGTTTTTTCTTTGACGGTTTTCTTTTCTATTGCAGAGGGACAGCGATTCACGAAACAGAGTTATAAAGGGAAAAAAGGTATAGGAATTGCCGCTAAGAAAATATTTAAAAAAAGCAAGGATGCCGTGAAGAAAGCAGCTATCTTAGTAAAAAAAGAAGACAAAAAGAAAGAAGAATTAAAAAAAGCAATCAAACACTTAAAAGCAGCTATAAAAGTATTTAAACAAAAAAAGTTTAAGAGGTCGATTTCCCATTCGCTGAAAGCACGCAAAATGGCTCGAGAAATCATTAAAGATTGTGGTGGTGAAGTGACTGAAAAGGAAGAAACGTCAGAACAGGAAGAGAAATTGGCTGAAGATGTTGAGGAAGAAGAATTGGATGAAGAAGCAGAAAAAGAGGAAGTAACAGAGGAGGATGTAGAAAAAGCCGCTTCTGAAGAAGAGGAAGATGAGGAAATCAAATCATAGATGATAATTGATTTTAACCAAAGATAATCAACTCACTGCACACATTTTAGGAGAAAAAATTGAAAAAAAAACATTTTGTACAAGTTGTACTTTTTCCAGTAATGATAATTTTTTTGTTATCCCTCGTCAAAAGCAATATGCTTTATGCCAATCCTGAGAAGCCAAAAAAAAAGAAAAGTCTAAAAACGCCACTAAATTCTAAAGAAAAGGAACTGAGACGATTAATCAATGACATCAGGAAGAAGAACGACTTGCCATCCATTCCTGTTACAAAATCACTGACTTTGGTTGCACGATTACATGTCAGAGATCTGCATCATAACCACCCAGATACAGGAACCGACAGCAGAGGAATGGAATGCAACCTCCACAGTTGGTCGGAAAAAGGGAAATGGACCCCGGTTTGTTATACCAGTGATCACAACTACGCTTCTAAGATGTGGAGTAAACCAAAAGAAATTACTAATAATAAATACACAGGTAATGGGTATGAAATCGCCTATATTTGTAGTGGAGCCGATGCAACACCTTCAGGTGCCCTGGAATCCTGGAAAAACAGTCAAGACCATCTTGATGTAATACTCGAAAGAGGAACCTGGACGAATCGCAAATGGCCAGCAATGGGAGTGGGTATTTATAAAGAATACGCAGTCGTCTGGTTTGGAGATAAGGAAGATCCATCTGGAAAAGTACCAGATAAAAAGAAAAAGGGAACATAAAAAACCCTGTTGGCTACCGGGTTACCTAAATTGCATGATATTACGAATTCAAAACAACATCCTCCTCTTCATTTAAATTTACATTTCATAACCATTTTTAAAGGGGTAGGTACCATGCATCCCCAACCCAAGATGCCACCCTGTCTATTTTCTTGTCTGGCACCTTTTTTCTTTTCTTGTTATTTGCATTTTTTTATTGACATATTTCTTAAAAGAATTATATAATGACCATGGAGCATAAAATGCAAGGATTAACTATAGAAATTCCTGGGGAAATTGTGGCAACAATGAAGTTGCCAAGAAAAAGAATCAAAGAACACTTATTGATCGATATTGCTGCTTCCTTCTATCATCAAGGGATTCTATCTTTTGGCAAAGCACGGCAATTGTGTAATTTGAGTAAATGGGAATTTCAAAAAGAATTGGGAATAAGAAAAATCGAAAGACATTACGAAGAAAAAGACTTTGAAGAGGATATTAAATTTGCCTATAGTCATAAGTAATGCCTCTCCAATTATTAATCTTGCCAATATGTGAAACAAAGCCTTTCTCGAAACTCATCTATCTCCAATCAAAACAAATGCAACACAGAAAAAGGGAGGAGCACAGCTCGCTTTTATTTTTTGCAATTTTCTGGCAAGATTTCTGCGCTAAGTAACTACTGATTTTTTTAGCAAATTAAATCGGCTTTGCTTCTAACAGGATAAAGGGTGAGGCTGTGTGCATGAACCGTTTTATTTTCAGGCCTGACGTTTCAAACAAATGACTCCATTCGCTCCTGGTTCGCACGGACCCTCCAAACATAACCATTAAATTGACCTCAAGGAATTTATTAAAGTCAGGTTTATTATTATTTTCTTTGATCACATTATCAATGACAATTAAAGTTATCTAATTTTTTGCATGGCACTAAAATTAACACATCTATTGCTGTTTAATAAAAATAATTTCATGGCTTTTTGTTGCTTATTTTTCTCTGATTTTAATTATCTTTTCGTTGCAAGGGGTGCTAAATAATTTGTCAGGGGATCTGAAATTCCCAGCAAATGGATGGCTATTAATCCAACCAGTCCGGTTAACAGGCAATAATAGATCGTTGGGATAATGGTTCGCCGCAGGGTTTGACCTTCCTGGCCCAGGAGGCCTACTGTTGCCGAAGCTGCCACCACATTATGGATAGCGATCATGTTTCCGGCAGCAGCGCCGACAGCTTGAAGCGCCACCATAAGTGTTCCCGGTAGGGCCAGTTTCACTGCAGTTTCAAATTGGAATTTACTTAACATCATGTTGCTGACCGTATTACTACCGGCAATAAACGCACCAAAAGCACCCATGCTTGCAGCAAACATCGGGTAGATACCGCCAACCACTTCAGCTACCCATTCAGCCATTGCTACAGGCATACTGGAAATTCCCAGTCCATTTACACCGGAGTTAATCAAAATACGTACCATGGGAACTGTAAATATGAGTACAAATCCGGCACCCAGTAAAATTTTACTGGATTCCCCGATGGCTTTTTTCATTTCTGTAAATTTCATACGGTGAAGAAAATAGGTAATTAACACAACAAAAACAAGAATACCACCCGGCAGGTATAGGGGCGCAAAATCACCATTGATCCCTTCCACCCCCAGGATGTCGGACCAATATAGGGTGGCATTTTTCAAGGCAGCACCAATTCCCAGCCCAGGCAAACGGGTCAACACAAGAACGAGCGCCACCAGTACATAGGGTGTCCATGCCATGGCCCCGGACATTTGTTTTTGACTCGGTAAAGAATCTATCTTGATTTCCAGTTTGCTCATCCACTGCATAGGCCACTCTGAAATGGGAGCAAAATCCCATGTATCCTTCGGAACTAAAAATCTTTTATTGGCAGCTATGGTTACAATAGCCAGGCCTATCAAAGAGCCGATGAGAGACGGGAATTCAGCTCCTATAAAAACACCGGTTAAAGCATAGGGTAGGGTAAAGGCAATACCGCCGAAAATGGCAAAGGGTGCAATGGATAGACCATCAGTCCAGGATTTTTTCTTACCGAAGAAGCGGGTCATCATCATAACCATAAAAAGCGGGATCAACGTACCCACAATGGCGTGTGTTATGGCAACCTGGGAGGTGATTATTTGGAGGAAGTGGTCCCAGCTCGATCCGGCAGCGCTTAAGTTTTGAACAATTATTTCATCTTTCAGTCCAGCCGGTATACCAATCAAAATAGGGGTACCAACTGCACCGAAAGAAACCGGTGTACTCTGGATCATCATGCCGATCATGACCGCAGCCAATGCCGGAAATCCTAAGGCGACCATAAGTGGCGCCGCAATAGCTGCCGGGGTTCCGAATCCGGATGCCCCTTCGATAAAAGCGCCAAACAGCCAGGCAATAATAACAACCTGGACCCTTCGATCCGAACTGATGTTTGTAAACCCTTTACGGATAACCTCTATTGCCCCGGAGTGTTTAAGGGTGTTTAGGAGTAGAATTGCACCGAAAATGATCCATACAATGGATAAAGTAATGATTAATCCTTGAATAGTTGATGCAAATATTCGATTTGCCGGCATTTGCCAGGCAAAAAATGCGATGAGGGCTGCAGAAATATAGACAATAGGCATTGCCTTTTTGGCAGGCCATCGGAATCCTACCAGCAGCACAGCAGCAGCTATAATAGGCATTGCAGCCAGCAGAGCTTGAATTCCTAAACTCATTTTAACCTCTCTTCATTCTCTCAACCCCAATCCGTTCTATTTTTTTTGTAGGGACATGTTTGCACGATTTATCACATGATGAATTATAAAAAAAACGATACATTAACCAGACAAACCGGAACGCAACCCTAAATAGATTTTTATTCACTGCAGAGAGCGCAGAGGTTTTTTAATATGCAGTGTTTTTCTCTGTGATTTCCGCGATCTCTGCGGTGCATCTTTTTGTCAGGATATGCAGAATTTTACTGATTAGTAATGACTGCTTACTGAACCGTTACCTGTTATCCGTGAACACAAAAAACAGGCTTATCTCTATTTCGGTACGATATTAACAATGAGATGCTTCAGTTTTTTCGTTTCGCTTCCTTTTTCAATAAAAGCAAATACAAACCGATATTCGCCCAAAAACGCCGGGCTAGCCAACCAATAGAATTTACCAGTCTTAGAGTCCAGCGTGGAACCAATAGGCAGCGGTCGCATTTGATCGCCCACCAACAGGTAACCGGAGATTTCCGAGATATGCGTAGAACCATTGGAAAAGTCAACCTCAATTCGTTCTAATTCTCTTATTTCAATTCTTGTGAGACCCTCATAATCCGGATATATTTCACGAGGCTCGATATCCTCTCTAAATCCTTTTCTCATCCTCACAGGAGTGGAATAATCAATGGTGAAGTCTTTTAAATGTTCGATTCTGAAGGGTGGCCGCTTTTGGCTTTGAGACGCAGCGTTTGCTTTTCTTTCACCGTTGGTATTACTAATGGAAAAATACCTGCTTCCGATACCGTCGGTAGAACCCGCACTATCCGTGGCTGTCCAATAGATGGTATGTACTCCATCCGCATAACCAGTGGTATCCATGTAAAAGAAACCAACCGCACCGTCACTGTTGTCATAATCGGGAAACAATGTGTGAATATCATCTCGGTAGATATTATACTGATTAACCTGGCCCTTATTGACACTATCCACGAAAACATTAATGGTGGAACCATCTGTTGGGATGTGTTTGGGCTGTGGGGTTAGTGCCCATCCCCAGTTGACGTAATCGCTTCCTGAGGCAGTACCACCCTGGGTCGGTGCATCAATGGCGCCAAAGGGTTTCACTGCATGGGCATTGTCACAATGGATGGTTTTGGACCCCAATGTGGTTTGTTGGCCTTCTGAATCCGTAGCGATGGCATTAAGGGTAAAGGTTCCGTTTCCACCATTGGGTAAGAAATTGGTTAACAGCATATAGCCCCAACCGGCCTGGTAATTGTTCGGATAATCGGGAAAAGCCTGCTCGAGATCTGGCCGCGCCCCTTCTACAAATACAGCATCCCCGATAAAACTGGAACCATTATATATCTTCACATTCTTCACTCCTACATCATCCAGGGCCCACCCGGTCACCGGGATGCTGCTTTGAACGGTTGAATCATGAATAGGGGTAGCAAAATCGCCAAAGGGAGGGTAATCCCCTGATGGGTTATATACATTAAGGTTTACTGTTACCTTTTGTGGGGAGTTGGAGGCACCGTGGCCATAGATATAGACTGTCCCTGTATAGGGACCTGCTGCTAAACCGCAGGGCGCCACGGATACAGTCACCACACCGCTGTTGGTTCCAGATGTCGATGAAACATGGAGCCACTCAGCATCAGCATGGATGGTCCACTCCAATGTCCCACCACCACTGTTCCAGATGCGTAAATCCTGAGGGCTGGTGAGACTGGACGTCTGGTCCCCCTCTCTAACAGACCCAAAATTTAGATTTGAACGATTGACGGAAATCTCAGGTGTATCCATAATCTTACCTGCGGTTTTACCTGGATCGGAAGCATTCATATCGACATTGGGCACCAAGAACGCCACTATTAACAATAAGAATGGAATCATCCACCATGGCTGTGCCAGGCGAAAGTTTTTTAAACGCTTCATTTTAATTCCTCCTTTTTTATTTATTATTAAAATAAAAAACCTCCTCAACATCCTTATTTTTTATTATTTTCTTTTCCAAATAGTGAAAAAAACGTTTTTTTGCCATAAACATATATTAGAGGAAGCAATATAGAAAGTCAAGATATTTTCGATAAAAAGTCAAGGACAATCCGGTTGAATAACTCAGGCTTTTCCATATTGACCATATGTGCAGCATCTTTTATGATCTTTTTTTTTGACTTCGGAACATTTTTCTTGATTAAATCGACAATCTCAAAAATGCCTGGCATGTCCAGGCTCCCTACAATGGCCAGGGTAGGAACACGGATCTCCGATAGTCTATCAATGGCCGGCGGCTGAAGACGTTTTTCATTACTCTCACGATTCCAGTTGGTTAAGGTCCTGAGAGCCATGTCCTGCACTTTTTTACGGACCGCAGGGTTTACCTGGGATGGGTTTCGATAAGGCCCGTCAGTCCACCCACGCAGGAAAGCCTCTACAATCATTTCCAGGTTTTCAGCTTCGGATGCTTTTTTATATTGCTCCTCATAGTTTAAAAAAGCTTTGCTTTTGAAAACATACCCGGTTAAACCGGGTGAAACCAGGATAAGTGCAGAAACTCTTTCCGGGTATTTTAGGGCAAAATCCACAGCCACATAGCCTCCAAAGGACAGTCCCACAACAATGGATTTTTTTATATTCAGCCGATCCATGAGTATGTGCAAATCCTCATGATGAGAAAAGGTTTGCGGAACACCAGGGGAACGTCCATGGTTTCGGGCATCGTAACGAATCACCCTGTAGCAGCTGGCAAATACGTCGAATTGGTCATCCCACATGTGACAATCCAGACCGCCGCCGTGGATCATTACCAGGGGATGACCACTGCCTTTTTCTTCATAATAGAGTTTTGTCCCTCCCAGATCAATAAAGCCGGTTTTAACGGATAAGGCCTTGCCGCTCTCCCCTTCACCCGGTATATTGAATAATCCAAATACAAAAAACATAAAAATTAACTGATATATTTCTTTCATCAAATCACCTCCTGTTCAAATAATCCTCCACATGACTCTTTTATCTTTGATATTAAAATGATAAACACTTGAAATTCCTGCACCGCCTCAGTTTTTCCTGATCCATTCCGAAATGCACTCAATTACTTCTTGCGCTGCATGACCCGCTGTCTGATATTCTGCCGGCTTACTTTTGCCTTTACCTTTTATGAAGAGATGATTGAGCAAGGGAAACACCTTGAATTCAACGTTTTTTCGAGAGGCCAGGTTCTCTTTCCATCTTTTAAAATCCGCCATAGTAACTTGATAATCCCTTTGTCCTTGTAAAATGAGTATGGGTCTTATAATCCTCCTGGCACTGGCGGCAGGATCGTAATCTCGCAAATCCAACCAATAGGATGCGGGCACTCCAAAGGGTAAATCACTATCTGGAGTATCCATGGATAGTTTTTTACTTTTCACCAGGGTCACTTGTTTTTTTAGTTTTTCAAGCATTTCTTTTTCGTTCTCTTGTAACATGTGATCAAGAGAGAAGATATACTTGTATTGTTCAAGAATAATATCCTCCAATGGCCTGGTGGTTCCGGCCAAAACAACAAAACCGGCAATCTGTTTCTCTTTGTCATGCTGTGCGATTCGTGGAATAAGCATGCCGCCTAAACTGTGTCCCAAAACGAAAATTTTACTTTTATCTATGCCAGTATATTTTCTGAGAACAGGAACAGCTGCAATTGCGTCCTCGATAGACTCTTCGAATACTGTGACATGCTTTGACATCGAACCGAGTTTTCCTGCATGCTGTTTGGTTCGCTTTTCATATCGCAGCACCGCAATCCCCTGGGATGCGAGCCCCCATGCCAAATCCCGGAACAGCTTGTTTGGACCGATGGTTTCATCCCGATCCTGTGGGCCAGAACCATGAACCAGTATAAGTGCAGGAAAAGGGCCTTCTCCTTTTGGGAGAGATAATGTACCTGGCAGGGGCCATTCAGTTGTGCCTACAACAACTTCTTTCTCTATGAAAGCATTTTTCAACACATATGCTGGAGGTGTGTATTTGTAGGTAGAAGGAGATTGGCTTGGGACAAAAAATAGTCCTGAAACTCGCTTTTGGCTGTCCAAAACGACTTTCACATCGAGTGAAGCGCTGGCAAATTTGCATGTCACAAATACCACATCATATTGCCTGACTTTTTGTTTTCGGACATCCAGTTGTCGTTCAAAAGCACCCACCTGCTCCTGGAGTGCATTCCATATTTGTCTTAATTTTTCTGCAGGCAGTGCCTTTTTCATGGTAGAGTCGAAAACCTTCGTGGCTTCTTCAAAATGCTCCTTTGCCAATATTTCAACAAACGCCCTGGCCGCACGTTCAATGTCATCGGTTTTCCGGGGAACCGGTTCCTGAACATGAGCTACTCCGCTCATCAAAAAAGCGAATAAAATAATAATCACTCTCTTCGCCATCATGTCACCTCCTCCAATTTATATATTACTTTTTGATTAAATGTCAAGAAAAAAACCAAAAAAGCATACAAATTGGTATTACTTGAATATTTTTTTCCAATGTTTTACAATTTTTTATTACTATTATTTTGTAATTAAGAATAGTAAAGCGACAAAGATGAAGGAGGAAAAAATGTCTCAAGAAGAGCAACAACAAAAATTTTCCGAAGATAGAGATATGCAATTCTTCGGTCCTGTCATATTGGTTAAATACATGTCCGATAACAAACAGGGGCATCTCTTTTGGGTAAATGATTCCAGCAAGCTTCCAGAAAATGCCGCAGGAGTTAGAATACCTGCTGATTCTCCACTCCATACACTTTTGGCCTATGCTTTTGATAAGCGTAAACCCATCAAGGTGGCTCCAATACATAGGTGGTGGGGCCCTGAGGGGAAGCTATTTTGGACGATTCGGGCTGCCACGTGCGAAGGATAGCGCTTAAAATATGAGAGAATTGGTGGGAAATGTATTCTTCTTTTTTTAATATCATAACCATATTCTAATATAAACAATCACATTAAGAAGACTTTGAAATGGCCCGAAGGGCTTTTTTAGGGTGTGGACGTGTGGAAACCGTCTTTTTTTATAAGCGATAGAGATCGAGTGATCGATACTGGAGCGCCTCCTGGATATGAGCCTGGTGAATATTTTCACTGCCCGCAAGGTCTGCGATGGTCCTGGCTATTTTTAAAATCTTAAAATAACTCCTGGCACTGAGATTTAATTTTTCCACTGCCATCTTTAATATCCTTTCGCTCTGAGGTTCCAGGACGCAAAACGTCTTGATCTCCCGGTTGCCCATCTGCCCATTGGCAAAAATATTTTTTTTCTTTAGACCTTTAAAGCGGTCCAGTTGGATATTCCTGGCTTTAACCACCCGTGCTTTAACCGCAGCCGAACTCTCAGCAGGGGTATTGGAGGTAATCTCGTCAATATCCACTTTTTTGACTTCGATTTGAAGGTCAATACGGTCCAGCAAGGGTTTTGAAATCCTGGAGTAATACCGCCTTTTTTCTGCTTCTGTGCAGTGGAAGAAATCCGCATCTTTCAGCCCGATGGAATCCTCACAGGGATTCATTGCAGCCACCAGCATAAATTTGGAGGGGTAGGTATAGGAAGTTAAGGAACGCGAAATGGTGATTTCACCGTCCTCCAGCGGCTGTCTCAATACTTCCAGGGCCGATTTTTTAAAGTAGGGGAGTTCATCCAGGAAGAGGATACCATTATGGGAGAGGGAGATTTCGCCTGGGACCGGGTATTTCCCGCCGCCGCTGATGCCTACATCTGAGATGGTATGGTGGGGTGAGCGGAACGGGCGGGTAACCACAAGACTTTTTTTGTTGTTCAATAAACCGGCAGCACTATAGATCAACGAGGTTTCCAGTATCTCTTCATCTGCCATATCCGGTAAAATAGAGGGCATGGCTTTGGAGATCATGGACTTCCCAGAACCTGGCGGTCCTGCCATCAATACGTTATGAAAACCAGCAGAGGCAATTTCCATGACTCGTTTCAACAGGTACTGCCCTTTGATTTCGCTAAAATCAATCAAGATTTTTTGGCCATCCCTTTTTTGGAGTTGATGTCTGAATTTTCTAAAGGTATCGGGTCTCACGATAAATTCCATCACTTCGTTAAGGGTGTTAAGGGCATAGACATCGATCTCTTTTACAAAGGAAGCTTCGTTGCCGTTTTTATAGGGCACCACAATACCTTTATACTTGTTTTCCCTGGCGAAAATGGCCAGGTTTAATACCCCTTTCACCGGATTGAGTTCGCCGTTGAGATTCAGTTCACCGTAGAATAAAAATTTATCAAAGACGTCGCTTTCTATTCCGGCTTTATTTTTTAATATGCCTACAGCAATGGGAAGGTCCAGGGAGGCACCTTCTTTTCTTACATCTGCCGGGGAGAGATTCACTACGATTTTGTTTCCGATGGGATACTCGAAACCTGAATTCTTGATAGCGAATTTAATACGTTCTTTACTTTCAGTGATAGCGTTATCCGGTAGTCCCACGATCGTAATGCCCGGGATGCCGCGGGAGAAACCCACTTCCACCTCTGTTAAAATCGCTTCAAGACCGTGCATCACAATTGAATTCACTTTGCTAATCATAAAAAATCCTCTTCCTTTTCTATTTATAAATAGGTAAAAAAAATTAAATTTAAGTTCATTTATATCAATTATTTATAAAAAAATCAAATAAAAGTAGCCACTGACATTCACGCTTTACTTTTTTCTTTTGGAGTATTGGAGTATTGGAGTGTTGGAAAAGCTTAGATAGAATGAGGAGGGATGAAAAAATAAAAAAAGTTGTGTGTATGTGTTGAAATATAAACATATTTACATTAAAATAAACCTGGGAAGTTAATATGGATAAATGGAGATTGCTGTAAGTTTATTCCTTTTTATTGGGTATTGAGGGCAAGATGAGTGATATTTTTATTAGCTATTCAAGTAAAGATAGAGAAAAGGCGAGGAAAATAGCGAAAGCCCTTGAAGCACAAGGCTGGTCCGTGTGGTGGGATCGAAAAATACCTCCAGGCAAAAGCTTTGATAAAGTTATTGAAGAAGAGTTAGACACTTCAAAATGTGTGATTGTTCTGTGGTCAAAGGTGTCAGTCGCATCTGATTGGGTGAAAACCGAAGCAGCAGAGGGTAAACAGCGAGGATTGTTGTTTCCTGTTTTAATTGACAATGTGGCAGCGCAAGTACCGCTGGAGTTTAGGCGACTCCAGGCAGTTGACCTGGTAACGTGGGAAAAGGATAAACCTCATCCGGAATTTACAAATTTATTAAAAGCCATATCGGAGATACTGGGGCCCCCGCCAATACCGATACCAGGTATTCCCAAACCAGTTAAAGAACCAAAGGTAAAGGCGGAACCATCCAGGAAAGAAACGGAACGCCGTCAGGCCACTGTGCTGTTTGCTGAGATCTCCGGGTACAATGAAATGCTGGAGAAATTGGGTGTTGAAGAGGCCGCCTCAATCATGAACCATTGTTTTGAAATGGTTGGCACTATCGTTGAAAAGTACGGCGGCACCATAGATAAGATCATGGGCAGCAATCTCACGGCTTTTTTCGGTCTTCCCACAGCGATTGAGAACGCCCCACGGGAGGCGGTTAATACAGCTATTGAGATACGCAGCCAACTCTATCAATTGAACCAGGAAAAGAGGCTGCAAATCCCTCTTGATATCCATGTTGGAATAGATACTGGGATGGTGATTGCTGGAGAAATAGGTACAGGTACAGGTACAGATGAAAAAAGAGGTTATACTGTAATGGGTGATACGGTAACCGTTGCATCTCAATTGAAGGAATTATCAGGGAAAGGGCAGATTTATATAGGCCCCCTCACCTATAGGTATACAAAGAATGAGTTTGATTATAAAGAATTAAAACCTGTCACCCTTGAAGGCAAGACAAAGCCTGTTACTGTGTTTGAACTTTTATCCACCAAAGAGAAAATGTATCGGCCTGATTTGGGTTTAGATCGGATGATCGACTCGGAAATGGTGGGCAGAGAAAAAGAGCTGGATAAGTTGAAACTTCATATGCTAAAGGTTATCAATGGTGAAGGCTCGATTGTGAGTGTGATTGGGGAAGCCGGGATAGGTAAATCCAGGCTCATCGATGAATTAAAAAAGATAGAAGACATCAAAAGGGTTACCTTTCTTGAGGGTAGGGGGTTATCCATAGGCAAGAACTTAAGTTACCATCCCATCATCGATATGTTAAAAGGCTGGGCAAAAATAAAAGAAGAAGATAGTGAATCAGACTCTCTTTCCAGGTTTGAAACAGCCATTGCCAATATCTATCCTGATCCTGATCATGAAGGTGCTGAGGAAGTGTTTCCCTTTGTCGCTACCCTGATGGGGATGAAACTCACGGGAAAATATGCAGAACGGGTCAAGGGAATCGAAGGCGAAGCCCTGGAAAAGCTCATCTTAAAAAACATCAGAGAGCTGATGATAAAAGTTGCTGAACGTCGTCCAACTGTATGCGTCCTCCATGATATTCATTGGGCTGACATTTCATCGATTGAACTGTTTGAATCACTTTTTCGATTAGCAGAAAACCATGGGATTCTATTTATCAATGTACTCCGGCCAGACTATCAAGAAACCGGCGAACGGGTATTGGAAACCATCAGGGAAAGATATGGCACGGTTCATACAGATATCTATTTAGAACCACTGGATGACAAACAGTGTGAAATCCTTATTCAGAACCTGGTAAAAGTAAGTGGTCTTCCTCCAGATATTATGGGTGCCATATCAAAACGTGCCGAAGGCAATCCTTTTTTTATTGAAGAAGTGGTGCGATCATTTATTGATGGAGGGGTGGTAGAACTTCGGGATGGAAAATTCAATGTCACGGAAAAGATTGAGTCGGTTGTGATTCCTGAAACCATTCAAGATGTGCTGATGGCAAGAATCGATAGACTCGATGAAGTAACCCGGACGCTGCTCAAGGAAGCGTCGGTCATCGGGAGGTATTTCTTTTACAAAATCTTGACCGAGGTGGCGAAATCGATTGAGGATATCGATGATAGGCTGGAATATTTAAAAGGGATTCAACTGATCCAGGAAAGAGTGAGATTGGAGGAGATCGAATATCTTTTTAAGCATACAATGGCCCAGGAAGTGACTTATGAATCCATATTACAAAAAGAGAGAAAGGAACTTCATCTGAATGTGGCATCTGCAATTGAATCGGTGTTTTCAGTAAGATTGCATGAATTTTACGGCATGCTTGCTTTGCATTACAGTCGGGGAGAGAATCTTGAGAAAGCCGAGGAGTATTTAATCAAGGCGGGTGAGGAAGCATTAAAGGCAGCAGCTTCGAGTGAAGCCCTGAACTACTACCAGGAAGCGCTGGACTTTTATATTAAGAAATCCGGGGATGCTGCCGATCCTGAGAAAATAGCTATGTTGGAGAAAAACATTGGCCTTGCTTTTTATAATAAAGGTCATATGGTTGAAGCTGTGGAACATTTTGATAAAGTCTTGGCATATTGGGGAGAGAGACGGCCAAAAAATAGGTTTTTTGCACTGTTAATCCTGGCCTTCAACCTATTGATTGGAGGGAAAATGCTATTTTTCCCATCAAAAAGAGCAAAAAGGATCCCGGATAAAAGAGATAATGAAATAATAAATTTAGCTATAAAAAGAGTTACAGCATTAGGTGAGGTAGATACATATAGAATGTTTATGGATTCCATAGGATTGGTAAAAAGGCTTAAAAAGTTAGATATTACTAAAGTAGAAAATGCAGCGATGGTGTATACGGGAGGTAGTAGTCTTTTTGCCCTTTCAGGAATTTCATTCAAAATAAGCAGGAAAATATTAGACAATGCGAAAAAATATATAGATAAAAATGACATAAAATCTCTCCTTGTTTATAATGTGACAGGATTAATGCATGGCTTCTTATCGGGAAAGTGGGATAAAGAATTTGAGTATGACGAAAATTTGGTTGATGGTAATCTGAATGTTGGAGAAGTTTATTTGACATCCGCTTTTATTGATTGGAGAGGTTTACTAAAAATTGAGCAGGGAAATTTCAAAACTGTAAATGTATTAATAAGAAAATTAGATGAAATCGGTGAGGCTTATGACAATGACATAACTAGATTTAGAATGTATGTACTAAGTGCAAAACGATTATTTGTATGCAGAAAACTCTATGATGCTCTAAATGAAGTAGATGCAGGAATAAATCTTGCAAATAGAATGGGTCAACAGTTGATGGTTTTATTCAGTACCGGAATAAAATCGTATATACAAGTTTTACTGAGAGATATCAAGGGAGCGGAAAAAACACTTTCGCTGGCAAAGGAACTCGCTTCTCATGAAAAGCAGGTCATTTCTATTTACATCAGTCACTTATTAATGGGCCAATTCTTATTTGACCTTTATATGTTAGAGGAATCCATTCATTCCAAAAATAAATCAAAAATATCCCATTTCCGAAAAAGAGCTTATCACAGTGGAAAGGCTGCTGTAAAAAATGCAAAAAAAGTTGCGGCTGATAAAACAGAAGCATTTAAATTAATGGGAGTGTATGACTGGCTCATTGGAAGGCAAAGAAATGCACTGTCATGGTGGAATAAAAGCATTAAAATTGGCGAGTATCTCGGGGCCCGGCCAGAACTTGCCAGGACCTATATGGAAGTGGGGAAACGACTGATGGAGCAAAAAAGTAGGTTCCAACAATTGAACGACATTCAAGCAGAGAAGTACCTAAAAAAAGCACGGATTTTATTTAAAGAAATGGAAATGGAATGGGATCTGGAGCAGTTGGATAAGATCAAGGGCTAAGTGGAGAAATGGAAAATGTAAAATGTTTGAAGTAATCAAAGATAAAATATGGAACTTATTAAAAGAAAAAGAGATCTCGCTTGCTATGATCTATGACAAAGAAGGTAAAATCCTCTGGCATAAAGGAAGAGAAATCCAGGGAAAAAATGTTTTTACAGGTTACGGATTTTGCAGAAGTTATATAGAAGAAAGTTTAAAAAATCCTGAAAGAATCGATATAGAAGATTATATAAAATCCAATTCAGAGGAATTATCCGAATCGGCTGAGGCATTGATGGTCAAAAGTATCATCATTCATCCGATTCATCGCAGATTCTTTCTTTATATAGATAGTGGAAAAAAAGAGTTTTTTAATGAAAAAGACAAGATTTCGTTTCGGATTTTGGGTGAAATTTTAGAACAGGTGATTATGCAGATCAAGGAAGAAGCTGATGTTCACGGGATTACCGGCAAAAGCAAGGCGATTGAACGAATACGGGAGTTGGTGGTGAAATATTCCCTGGAAGAAGAGCCGGTATTACTTTCCGGTGAGACCGGAGTGGGGAAAAATCACATCGCCGGCCTGATCCATCGTTATTCAGGAAGAAAAGGGAAATTTGTGATCGTTGATACCCCTAACATCAGTGACAACCTTTTTGAAAGTAAACTGTTCGGACATAAAAAGGGTGCCTTTACCGATGCCACATTCGATAAAACCGGTTTGGTGGAGGAAGCAGCCAACGGTACCCTGTTTCTCGATGAAATAACCGAAGTCCCCCAGGATGTCCAGGCCAAATTGCTGCGGTTTATCGATACCCAAACGTACTATACCCTGGGAGAGTCAACTGAAAAAGAGGTGGACGTTCGTATTATTGCTGCCACCAATAAAGATTTACAACAAGCAGTGGAAGATAAAGAATTCCGAAAAGACCTGTACTACAGGTTGAATGTCCTTGAAATCCAGGTTCCCCCTTTGCACGAACGAAAAAAAGATATAAAACATTTGGTCCTGGAAAACCAAATACTTCTAAGGGGAAAGGAGATCGGCGAAGGCTTCTGGGATGTTGTTTACCATTACCATTGGCCTGGTAATGTGAGAGAGCTCCTGAATATGTTAAAAAGAGCAGGCATCATGTTGGAAAGTCCTATTACCGGGGAAAAAATTTCATCCATTATTCATATGAATGGGAAGAAATATCCTATCAAAAAGAGAGACAATGAAGATGATGTCTTGAAGGGAATCCGGGAAAAGTTAGAAACATTAGAAAATGGTGAAAGTTTCTGGGAGTTAATCTGGAGACCATTTATCGATAGAGAACTCGATAGAAATACAGTTAAACGTATTTTGAGAACGTTTTATACGGAGAGTTCCCATAGTTTTAAACGGATGATAAAATGCTTGAATGTCAATGAAAGCGATTACAAGAAATTTATGAGTCTACTATATAAATATAGAATTGACCCCAGGAAATAAAAAAAGAATAAATGATGAATTAAGAATGATGAGTGATGAAAAAAAACCTTTAAAATAGCCCTGTAAAAGCTCTTCTTCATCATTTAACATTCAACATTCATCATTTAGCCCTAACAAGAAAGTCAACCTATCGGTTGATTAAGTCATCCCATCGGTTATCGGTATTGTTATCTGAAATCTATAAATGATAAGAATACCGGGTTGTTTACCTGGAATAAGTCAACCTATCGGTTGATTCATTTTCGGTTACTCTTATTTCTGATATTTCGAAAACCTTATCAGGTAAAGGTTTCCTGGAATTGCCAAGTTGGCACGTGAATTGCTATGGACTATAATGAATTGATAATGTGGATTGTAACATTTCGATTCAAACGAAACTTAAAAAAGGAGGAAAGGAAAAATGAGTAACTTGAAAGCACAGAATCTGAAAAAATGTTTTTCCCTGTTAAGGGAATTCATCGATGAGTCATCGCAGAGCAGTAAAAAGGGAATCGCCCTGTTGGCACTCAATCAATTGCAGAAAATTACAGCAGGTAAAGACTCCACGGGTTCTTTTGATGGCAGCAATCCCACGGATGGTCCACGTTCAATATGTAACAGTAGACCAAGGGCTGAATGATGACAGAAGCACAGGCGCTAGTGATGATGGGAATGGATGAGTAAATTAACAGATTCACATTATTAGGAGGCGAAGCATTTTGCCCAGGCAAAATGCTTCGCCCCTAAGCATCTTATCTCGTATATTTCATGATATTTTGGATAAAATGTAAATATATAAGTATAAACATGTAAACCTGGGGGTAAAAAATGAGGATATCTAACTTAACGTTTATTGTTACAGATGATTGCAATTTTAATTGTTCCTACTGCTTTCAAAAAAAAGAGAAAAAGACCATTAGTAATGCCTTTATAAAAACAGCAGTGGATTTTTTTTATCCCTTTTTAGGGGGTGACGGCAAAATCCAAATTGGCTTTTATGGGGGAGAACCACTGCTGGCTTATGAACAAATGAAACATGCAGTGCTGCGTTTGCAAGAAAAAAATAAAAAGGAAAATAAAAAAATGGAATTCGTTGTGACCACCAATGGCAGTCTATTGACAGAAAAGATGCTGGATTTTTTTAACAGCCATAAATTTGTCCTGCTGCTGAGCTTTGATGGATTGGCCCAGGAAAAAGCAAGGAAGAGGGGTACGCTAGATCAAATGGTCCAGGTGATAAAAACAATCCAGGATTATCCGGACATTACCTTTGAAATAAACAGTGTGTTTACGCCGCAAACCGTTAGCCTTCTTTCAGGATCCATGCGGTTTATTATCGAGCATAAGGGGCCTGAGATCACTTTCAACCTTTCCTCCATGGATGAGTGGGGTTCATCAGACCTGGAGACCTTAAAAAAGGAATTGGAACGACTCACGGATTTCTTAGTGAAGTTTCACAAGGAAAAGGGAAAAATCCCGGTGAAAAATTTCCAGACCCAGGTTCCTGGCCCTGGTTCTGGAATATTCCTTTGTGGTGCCGGGATAGAACATATGGCAGTGACACCGGCAGGAAAGCTATGGGGGTGTTTTCTTTTCCATGACTATTTTAAAACCAGGGAAAAAGATTCTCAGTACCAGGAATATGAGTTCGGAACATTGACGGATTTTATCGCTAATTATGAGACCCGTTACCCTGCGGTTGCAGCCAATTATTCCGAGCTCCATCAGGATTTTTTCCAGGTGAAAGATGAAGGTAGGGAAGGGACATTTTGTTTTCTCTGCGAGGATATCAAAGGATGTGTGGTGTGCCCGGTTAATGCGGCCTATTCCAGTGGCTCTTTGGGCAAGATCTCTTGCTGCCATTGTGTGTTGAAAAAGATCCAGAGACATGCCCTGGAGAATTTTCATGAAAAACTTCGGCAATTCTAATTTTAGCCGCGAAGTTACGCGAAGATACGCAAAGAATGGGTTGAGGGGCAAAAGAGGTTGATTTCTATTCCTTTATAGGATAAAATTTCAAATGAAATGATTATGAATTGGATGCGTTCGATTTTTAATTCCTTTGTCTTTCGTGTTCTTTTTTTATTTTTATGGACATCGTTTGCCTTGATGGCACTGGACCCTGACAAGGCCATTACGCAATACAGTATGCGGGTATGGGATATGGAGGGGGGACTACCGGGGAATTCTGTTTATGCGATCCAGCAAACCCATGATGGGTATCTCTGGATTGGGACACCGGATGGATTGGTTCGGTTTGACGGGATTCATTTTGAATTGTATAACAAGAGAAAAATTCCACGATTAAAGGACAATGAGGTCCGTGCGCTTTATGAGGATCGAAACGGTACCCTGTGGATCGGCACCACCACAGGGGGACTCACCCGCTATAAGGAGGGAGAATTTAAAACGTATCCAATTACAAATCATAGAGCTCTTTGCGGGATAAGAGCCATAAATGAGGACCAATGGGGCAATTTGTGGATCGGGAGCCTTACAAGGGGACTCACTTGCTTGAACAATGGGAAATTCACCACCTTTACGACAAAACAAGGATTACCCAATAACCAAGTGAAATTTATATATAAAGATGGAAATGGAGACCTCTGGGTGGCTGCTGCTGGTGGAATTTTTAAGTTGCTCAAGCCTGGAAATTTTCAAATTTTCGCGTCTCAAGACCTTTTGCCCCATTTGAAGGCGGCGTGTCTTTACGAAGCGGACACGGAAAAACTCTGGATAGGCACAACTGGAGGTGGCATATTCCAATTGAAAAGCGATATTTTTACTGCATTTGGAGCTGAAGCGGGTGTATCCCACCCCAATATTATCTGCCTTTATAGGGATAGGATGAAGAATCTCTGGATAGGGACGGATGGGGGAGGATTAACGCGAATGACCCGGATGAGAAATGGGGTATTCAGCACGCTTCCTGGTAATAATGGGCTGGCCTGCGGTTTTGTCTATTCCATATACGAAGACAGAGAAGGCAGCCTCTGGGTGGGAACTATTGATGGAGGTTTGCATCAATTAAGAGACAATAAATTCACTACTTACACCACCAGGGAAGGATTGACCCACGATTACGTCAATTGTATCTATGAAGACCAGGCCGGTGACCTCTGGATCGGTACGAGAGGAGGATTGAACCGGTTAAGAAAGGGCACATTAACCACCCTGTTGACCACTAAGGAAGGACCTTTAAATAAATATGTTTTGTGCCTTTTTGAAGACCATGAGGGATATCTTTGGATCGGTTCCTGGGGAGATGGTATGTTCAGGTTTAAGGATGGGAAGCTGACCCGCTTTTTAACAAAAAAACACGGGTTATCCGATAACAGGATAAATGGTATACTTGGAGATAGGCAGGGAAATATCTGGATCGGCACTGAAAATGGCCTGAACCGGTTAACCTTCAACAATAAGAACAATAACGGTAAATTTACTATTACTGTATTCACCACAAAAGACGGACTTTTGAGTAACTTCGTTAAATTTATTTTTGAAGACAGCAGGGGAGTTCTCTGGATTGGTACGGATGCCGGTCTCAACTGCATAAAAGATGGAGTTATCACCCCTTATAAACCGACAGTCAGGATCGAGAATAACTATTACCGATGTGAGTATGAAGAGAATGATGGAGGGCTCTGGTTGGGTACTGACAGCGGGCTTATTCGGATGAGTGGAAAAGGTATCACTCGAACCACTCTGGATACACTGTACACAGTTGAATGCGGCCTTATTGATAACTATGTATATGCAATACTTGAAGATGAAAAAGGATATATCTGGCTGGGAGGTCGAAATGGGATTTCCCGGATCAAGAAAAAGGAATTGGAGGATTTTACCAAAGGATTAATCGATCAGGTTCAACCCGATTCCTACAATGAAAAGGACGGGATGAAAGCCCGGTGGTGCAACGATGCCGGGTGTAAAACGCGAGACGGCAGGTTCTGGTTCCCCACCAGCAAGGGAGTGACCATGATCGATCCCAATCATATCAAAAAAAATACCCTTCCGCCATCCCTCATTATAGAAAAACTCATCGTGGATGGTGAATTTGTTAATATTCATGCAAACGCATGGAAAAAGAAACCGATAGAACTGGCTCCAGGGAAAAAACGGGTGGAAATTTACTACACAGCCGTGAGCTTTATCAATCCCCAGGAAATAGAATTCAAAGCAATGTTGAAAGGATATGATAGTGATTGGGTAAATATGGGAAACGCCCGCAGTACCAACTATACCGGTCTTTCCCCAGGGCATTATACCTTTAAAATGATGGCCTGCAATGCCGATGGAGTCTGGAACGAGAAAGAAGCTTCTCTCTCCTTTTATTTGAAACCCTATTTTTATCAGACCGCCTGGTTTTACCTTTTGGTTGTTCTTTTTGTGCTCCTGGTAACGTTTTCCCTCTACCGTTTCAGGGTCAGGCAATTGAAGGCCAGGGAAAAAGAACTGAGCGCGCTGGTGGAATCGCGCACCAGGGATCTGAAAGAACGGAACATAGAACTGGAAAACGCCCAACATAGAATTCAGCAATCCAAAGAGCTGATTGAGGCAAAAAACCTCCAACTGGAAAAACAATCCGAGAAACTTCAAGAGATGGATCAGGTGAAATCCCGTTTCTTTGCCAACATTTCCCATGAATTCCGCACCCCTCTTACATTGATCATGGGACCCCTGGAACAAATGATATCCAACCCCCAGGACAAAGAACAGGAGAAGAATCTGAATTTGATGCTGCGAAATTCACAGCGCTTACTCAGCTTAATCAACCAATTACTCGAACTCTCAAAATTTGAGAGTGGAAAAATGAAACTGGCAGCCTGCCAGCAAAATATCATTCCCTTTTTAAAAGGGATTGTCGCTTCCTTTGAACCAGTGGCTGCTAAAAATGAACTGGATTTAACATTTCACATTGAGAATGAGGATGAGGATGATGTCGAGATGGAAAATATAACGCTTTATTTTGATCCTGAAAAGCTGGAAGAAGTTATCTTTAATCTTCTTTCAAATGCAGTCAAATTTACCCCCCCTGGAGGGAAAATTAATGTTACAATAAAAAAAAACCGTACAGAAGAAAAGACGTTTCCCTCAGGTTCGGCAGACATAATGGTTTGTGATACTGGACCTGGGATTCCCAGGGATCAATTGACACATATTTTTGACCGCTTTTACCAGTCCGACAGTACCTATGAACATCATCCGAAAGGTTCAGGCATCGGACTCACCATAGCAAAAGAGATTGTAGAGCTTCATCATGGAAGAATCAATGCGCACAGCACTGAAGGCAAAGGCACGGAATTTCTCATCCGACTTCCAATGGGAAAAGCGCACCTGAAATCCAATGAAATTGTCCAATTATCCGAACCCCCTTTCCCTCGCAAGAGACCTTCAGAAATTCCAGCATTTTATATGATTGAAAAAGAACCGGGTGTCTCCGCTGACGTTAAGGGGATCCCGACCGATGGTAAAGCCGAACCAGCCGTCACTGAAAGAACCGCTGCGACAACAATGGAAGAAGATATCGATCTCTTAAAACCGGAAAAAGATATCGTTCTTGTGGTAGAAGACAGTGCCGATGTCCGGGACTATATTAGAGGCTCTCTTGAACCAATATACAAGGTGGAGGAGGCGAAGGAGGGGCGGGAAGGCATTCAAAAAGCACAGGAAAACATCCCTGATCTCATTATTAGTGATATTATAATGCCTGAAGTCAATGGGTATGAATTGTGCCGTATATTAAAAAGCGATATCAAGACCAGTCATATCCCCATCATACTATTAACCGCAAAAGCAGCGGAGGAAAGCATTATACAGGGTCTGGAAACCGGGGCAGACGATTATATCACAAAGCCGTTTAGTACAAAAATATTGTGTGCCCGGATCAAGAACCTTATTGATCTTCGCCGCCAGTTGCAGCAGACACTCCATCGCGAAATGACTTTGCAGCCGGCGAAAATATCGGTATCAAAGATCGATACCGAGTTCCTTAACGATCTACAAACCGTGATAAACAAGAATTTATCAGACCCTGAATTTAACGTAGAGGAATTGTGCAAGAAACTGGTTATGAGCCGCACCTCCCTGTACAGGAAAGTACTTGCCTTAAGTGGTGAAACGCCTACAGAGTATATCCGGTCGTGCCGTCTCAAACGGGCCGCGCAGTTACTGAAAAGCAATTTCGGAACCGTCCTTGAAGTGGCATTCGAGGTGGGATTTTCCAATTCATCCTATTTCATCAAATGTTTCAAAGAAAAGTTTCACCAGCTGCCTTCCACGTTTAAAGAGACCGAGAGTTAGAGGTGTTTTATTCGTCGTTTTATTCGGTTTTATTCGCCTGACCCCTTTTTTCTTTTTATACAATAAGTGTAGAATGTATTTTGTATTTTAGGAGATATATGATGCTTAAACTTAAAGAGAAAGTCATAATCATCACAGGTGCTGCTGGAGGGATTGGTTCGGCTGCTGCATATCTTTTTGCCCAACAGGGTGCCACATTGGTTTTAACAGATATCCAAAAAGAGAGATTAGAAAAGTTGGGAACATCTTTGAGACAGCCTGGTGTGAACCTGATGGTGGTTGAGCATGATGTCACAGATCCTGAATCCTGGCAATCGCTCATAGAGAGAGTCAAGCAAGAATATGGGAAGGTTGATGTCCTAATCAACAATGCAGGGGTTGTTCAACCAGGAGCTGCAGAAAAAATGGCTTTAGAAAAAGTTCAGCAGCTGGTTTCAGTAAACCTATTGGGGACGATTTACGGGTCTCGCGCAGCTATAAGCACAATGAAAGAGCAACATTTTGGAAAGATCGTTAATATTGCCTCATTGGGTGGTATTGTTCCTATGCCGGGTGAAGCCGTTTACAGCGCCACAAAATTTGCTATTCGGGGATATACGTTATCTCTCTATGCTGAATTGTCTGATTCTCCTGTTGCAATATGCGCTGTTTGTCCCGATTCTGTGGACACCCCACAGCTCGATTACGAATTACAATATGATGAAGCCAGCCTCTCTTTTGTGGGTAAAGCGTTGCATCCAGAAAAGGTTGCCAGGAGTATCCTCAAAGCCATTGTGAAGAAAAAATCTGAAATACTGATCCCATCAGGTATGGGTGTGTTTTACCGATTGGGAATGGGAATCCCACGGATTTTCTTTTTTCTCTTTCCTTGGTTGAGGAAGATCGGTCTTCGTCAGATGAAGAAGAGACGAGAAATGAGATAGCTGTTTCCATTGATTGCATCCGGTTTCCATCATTTCTGACAGCGCACAGCGCTTTTGTTTTTTTGCCGACTGCCGACTGCTTCGTTGCCTACTTAGCTTAACTTGGCGGTATTCTCGCCTGGCTCCTTTTTTCACCTTTTTTCTATTCGCATTTGATAGAAGTGGAATTAAATATATTAAAAATATTGAGCTAAAATATTAACTCGTGCTTCGTAGGAAGGCTACTTCGCAGAGTAGCATTTTTTAAGTTGAAAATTAATAAAATCAATATTTTTTGCTATATATATTAAAAATATTAAGGTGAGGTAAAGAAATAACACCCGAAGGTGTGTTTTTTCGTTTCCTTTCATCATTCATCATTCATCATTCATCATTCTTCATTTAAGCCAGCCTCTCTCACCTAAATCAACTAGCATAATCAATGCCAATGTGCCGATTTTTAATTTGCACACGTATTTTGGAACGAAATTTGTATGATTGGAACATATGTTGTATGTCTCCCTTTCCATTGAAACGATTGTTGTATTATTTTGGAACCTCATCAATATATTTTCAAACGTTTTTATAACATATTATAGGCAGATCGTTTAACTCAATAATAGAAAAGGTTAAATTATCGAGCACCTTGTGCAATGCATTGTGTGAGGTGAAAGAAAATATGCCGTTGGGTTGTTGGAATATGAAAGATAGGAGGAAGGTATGATGTTTTATAAAGGAGTGCCACCATAGTGTATGGCAAACGGGGAGTTGGATTTTAATTTTTCGACGTTTATAGAAAAGGGTTTTAAAATTTAAAAATTATACATTTCACACTTAAAACGTTTAAAAAAACAACAACAAAAAAGGAGGAGAAACATGAGAAAATCAATGATTTTTGTACTGACTTTAATCGTTATCTTTTCCCTTTCGTATCAGTTGTACGCGGGAAACGAAGGGGAAAAGAAATTATTCAAAAGGCCTGATCCGATTTCACAAATCGAAAAGGTGGCTCCACAGGCGTGGGAAGCCAAGCGGGACCATCTTTTGCAGGCAAAGGAACGGAGGCAGCTGCTGACAGGAAAATATGGTTTGAAAAGGCTTCCTGCTGACAATCCCAATGCAGTAAATATGCAGTTGGACGCCAGTTACACCAACTGGCAAGATGGATTGGGTGACGTTTACATGACGGCACTTTGTTACAACGCAGGCACCTCATACGCAGCCATGGTAGAGGTTGATGTGACCTTTTATGATATCAATCAAAACTACCTCGGGTACGATACTGGCTATGTATATGGTGGAACCATGAATGTGCAATACGGCACCAGCGGTTACTGCGCCAATGAGATAGCTCCCGGTGAATTCGGATTCTTTCGAGTATGGCCCTTTGTTTCTTATGCAGATGCCTACTATTATTCCGTGGATTTTTATTATTCTGACTCGACTGCCTGGCCCTGGGCCTATGCAGATCTGGACTTTTACGGATCTGTTTATTATACCAATTACGCAGGTTACCTGCAGTTTTACGGAGATATAGCAAATTACAGTCACTATTACCTCACCTATTATACTGAAGTTCATTTTGCGGTTTTTAATACGGGCAACACAAGGGTCATCGATGTTGATTGGATTTTTGTTGATGGGAATACCTACGGAGCTTCGTCCAGTGCCATATATCCCCGTACATATGAGCCCTTTGATATATGGTTCCTCTATGCTCCTTACGCCAGTTCCTCCGGCTCTTACTTATCCGCTTTTGAGTGGTATGAAGCCGGTGATCCCCTTCCTGAGAAAGACCCGCCTTTTGGTGACTTTGCCACTCCAATCGACGGTTCCACGGTAAGAAGCAGCATCCCGGTCACGGGCTGGGCCTTGGATGACAGCGGTATTGATCACGTGAAAATATATCGAAAGCAAGGCAGTACCCTGGTTTATATTGGTGACGCTCAAATGGTGGAAGGGGCACGACCCGACATTTCTACAGTATATTCCAAATATCCTGATAACACCAAAGCTGGTTGGGGATACATGCTGCTGACCAATTTCTTACCCAATGGCGGCAACGGTACCTTCACCCTTTATGCCATTGCCACAGATATCGTAGGAAAAAGTACCGAATTGGGAACCAAAACCATCCACTGTGACAATGCCCATGCGGTAAAACCGTTTGGAGCCATTGACACCCCCACCCAGGGTGGTACTGCCTCTGGGAGCAGCTTTGTCAACTGGGGCTGGGCATTAACCCCGCAGCCCAATTATATTCCCACGGATGGTTCTACCATTAATGTTTGGGTTGATGGCGTCAATATTGGCCATCCCACCTATAATATCTACAGGTCTGATATTGCTTCTTTATTCCCGGGCTATGCCAACAGTAATGGTGCAGCAGGCTACTTTTATCTGGACACCACTGCCTACGCAAATGGTGTACATACGATTTACTGGACTGCGCAAGATAGTGGTGGAAACAGCGATCGAATCGGCAGCAGGTATTTCACGATTGATAATTCCGGATACCGCCCTTCAGGGGAACATTCTTACCAGGTGAATCTGAAAACTGCGATCCCTGACATCTCTCAAATCACAGCTCTTCCCGACAGTTTTGAAGAGCCGGTTCAAGTTAAAATAGGATTCAGAAAGGATGTCGAACCCTTTACCATCCATTCGGATATCAGAGGTATCTCCAATATAGAAATCAGGGAACTTGAACGGATTGAATTGCATCTTTCCAATCCCATTGAAGGATACATGATTGTGGGCAACCGGTTGACACCATTGCCTGTAGGTTCCAGCCTTGATCTCCAAAGGGGCATTTTCTACTGGCAGCCAGGACCGGGATTTATCGGGGAATACCAGTTTGTGTTTATTGGGAAGGAGCCAAATAAAGGGATGTTCCGAAAGAATTTAATAGTAACGATTATCCCTAAATTTACAACAGAGAGATAACTAAGAAACTCACTATTATAAGGTTGAGGTTAGGGGAAGCTTTTTCTTCCCTCTCCCTTAGCCTCAGCCTTAACCTGGGTTTCTTAATGTTTAAAAGGAGGAATCATGAAAGGAGGAAAAAAATGAAATTTGCTGTTATTAGAAATGACACCCACCCGCTGCGAGACAGAATCGCTGAGGAAATTATCCAAAAATGTCTCCAATATGATCATGAACTTACGCAGCCGGAAAATGGAATAACGTTTGTTTTGAACCTTACCAGCATAGAATCCCCACAATTCTTTCGCAGGCGCTCTCAAGCCATTTTTGTTTTTTCACTTGTCTTTGCAGAAAAACCAGCGGAAGATTTTCGCTCAGTGTGCTATACAACACTCCTCCATACCCTCTCAAACTTGGTTCTATGCGTGGCTCCAAACAAAGAGTCTTATTCCAATAGGATAAATGGTAGATATGAAATCTATTGTACCACACTCGAAGGTGGTTTCTATCACTTTCCTTTTGATGCGGACAAGGTTTATAAAACCATCATTCCGATTGCAGGCGCCCATTTTGCCATCAAAAATGAGTTCTCGCAGGATTTGCCTACTCGTTATTGGAAGCACTCACCCGTTGTAGATGAACTCAAGAAGTACGCGAAGGAACTGGATGAACTCGGTGTGCTCCCCACACCCTTTCCTTTAAGAGAAGTACTCTCAGAAGAAAATATAAAACATCTCTACACCCTTTTTGAAATGAAGGGCTTGAGCTATGGCAATCTGAGTGCCCGTGAGTATATCCCTGAGCTTGGAGACACCACCTTTTGGATGACAGCCCGGGGAGTGAATAAGGCTAAAATTTCAAAAATTGGTAGGGAATTGCTCTTAATCAAGGACTTTGATTATGAGCAAGGAAAAGCATTGGTAAGCGTTCCCACCGAGTATGATCAAGAGGCACGGGTATCCGTGGATGCTGCTGAACATGAACTCATCTACCGAGTATTCCCGGAAGTTGGTGCCATTGTTCATGTGCATGCCTGGATGCAAGGTGTTCTCTGTACACGCCAGAATTATCCCTGCGGGACACAAGAACTGGCAGCAGAGGTTCTCAGTATGCTTCATCAAACGGAAAACCCGTCGCAAACCGCTGTTGGACTTAAGAATCATGGATTGACTATTACAGGACCCTGCCTCGAAGACATCTTCCATCGCATTCGCGGCAAACTCATTGTTCAAGTACCCATGTTTACATAGGAGACGGCTTTCATGGCATGATAATGGAGAAGTACAAAGGGATCAATGGGAACAAAAAGAAAGAAATGTGCAGGAAGGAGGTGGGATGATGTTTATAAATAAAAAAATGAAACGATTTATTTCACGCTTAAGGGGTGTTATAGGGGTGCGTTGGTTAAAATTTAAAAAAGCAAGACCAAAATCACTGGGAAGGATACTGGAAAAGCAGGCCAGCAGGCGCCCGGACAAAACCCTCATCCTGTTTGAGGATCAAAAAATCAGCTACCAGGAGTTTAATCAGCGAGCCAACCAGGTGGCCCATCTCTTTTTGTCCATAAATTTCAAGAAGGGTGATACCGTAGCCATGCTTATTTCAAACCGTCCGGAATTTCTTATCATCCACGCGGGTCTGGCAAAAGTAGGGATCATCCCTGCTTTGATCAACACGCAGACTAAGGAACGGGCCCTGATCTATGCTGTGAACAAGGCAGAAGCAAAATCCCTCATTGTTGGACATGAATGTATGGAAGAGGTGATCAAAATACAGGATAAGATAGAATTAAGCAACACTGGACAGATATTCCTGGAGAAAGAGGGATTGGATATAGAAACGCCTGATGGTATGCTGGATTTTTCACTATTGCAGCAGTTCCATCCAAAGGATAATCCAGAGGTAAGTTTTCCTGTCACCACCGGTGATACGCTTGAATACATCTAAACTTCCGGCACCACTGGTTTTCCTAAGGCCACCACCCTCACTTATCACAAATGGATTCAAAAGTGCAAGGTCAAATTTTAAGGAGGAAAATATGATGTTTAACAATGGAGTGCCACCTTAGTGCTTGGCAAACGGAGAGTTGGATTTTAACTTTTCGGTATTTATATAAAGGGGTTTTTAAAAGATTTTGCCAATAAAACCTTTGACAATATGCCAAAGATATAGGAGGTAATAAAATGAATAAAAATTTTGTTTTCGTCTGTGTTATTTTAACAGCATTATTGTTTATCTCTGCATCTACATCCGTATCTGGTAACGCTAATAAGATGCAGGATATTAAAACTCTGGATTTAAGTGTTAATCCACGGGATATCAATTCCAGAGGTACAGTGAAACCGGACCTTAATTTCGGGAAGTTTCCACTGTACTTTATTTTCAACAAAGGCCAGGTGAATAAAAATGCAAAGTTCTATGCCAAAGCCTCACGATATACCCTGTGGTTGACAAAAGAGGGCCTGGTGTTTGACAGTGTTAAGAAGGTTAAGGCTAAGGCTGAGGTTGAGGAGGGAAAAGAGAGACACACCCCGCCCTTCGGGCACCCCTCTCAAGAGGGGAGCGAAACGGGCGAATACAAGATTCGCCCCTACAAAGGATTTCCAGGTGAACGTAGGGGTGAACCTTGTGTTCACCCGGCATTCTCGGAAAGGCTCCTAGAGCGTGACGTCTCAAGGCTTGTTTTCCTGGATGCCAACAAGAATCCCGAGATGATCGCGATTGAAGAGGCAAAACTCAGGGTTAATTATTTTATAGGAAATGATAAATCCAAATGGCACTGCGATGTTCCAACCTCACAGGCGGTTTTGTATAAGAACCTTTATAAAAATATCGATTTAAAAGTTTATGGAATCGAAAAACAAATCGAGTACGACTGGATCGTGAAGCCAGGAGGAAATCCCAAAGATATACGATTCGAATATAAGAACGTTAAGGGAACCCGGCTGGATGATGAAGGCAACTTGTTAATCGAAACCGACTTTGGCGAATTAATGCATAAACGGCCGATCAGTTACCAAAAGATTGGCATGGAGCAGGGAGCACGGAACAGGGTAGAAGTTAATGCAAAGTTTAAAAATATCTCTGAAAATATCTATGGATTTGAAGTGGGTGAATACGATAAAGATTGTGAATTGATTATCGATCCGGTTGTTCTAGCGTATTCCACCTACCTGGGTGGCAGTGGTGTAGATTATGGTACCGGGATAGATGTGGACAATAGCGGAAATGTATATGTGACTGGAATTACAAGCAGCACGGATTTTCCAGTCCTTGCTCAATATCAGACAGATCAAGGGGGTTACGATGTCTTTTTAACAAAGCTAGATACGACTCAGACAGGAGCTGCAAGTCTCATTTATTCTACATACCTTGGAGGTGGAAATGATGATTATAGCTATGGGATAGCGGTGGACAACAAAGGATTTGCATATGTGACCGGATATGCAGGAAGTTCGAATTTTCCCACACGGAATCAATATCAAACACATCAAGGGCGAGGTGATGTATTTTTAACAAAGATAAATACAAATCTAAGCGGGGTTTCCGGTCTTATCTATTCCACTTACCTGGGGGGAGGAGATGCTGATCGGGGCTTAAGCATAGCGGTGGACAGCAGCGAATGTGTGTATTTGACTGGTGATACAAGCAGTACGGATTTTCCAACTCTGAACCAATACGAGGGAACATATCAAGGAGGATGGGTTGATGCCTTTGTTACGAAGATCGATACCACTCAAAGCGGAGCCTCCAGTCTTATCTATTCCACCTACCTGGGGGGTGGAGATAATGACCAGGGTGGTGGAATAGAGGTGGACAGCAGCGGGTATGTTTATGTGGCTGGGTTTACAGTTAGTGCAAATTTTCCAACCTTGAATCAATTCCAGACAGATCAAGGAGGTGCGGATGCTTTCGTTACAAAGCTAGATACAACACAGAGTGGTGCCTCCAGTCTCATCTATTCCACCTACCTCGGAGGAGGAGATGGTGACGGATGCTTCGGAATAGCTGTAGACAACAGTGGAAATGTTTATGTGACTGGATTTACGTGGAGTAGTAATTTCCCGATCCGAAACCAATATCAAACAAACAGAGGAAGTAGGGATGCCTTTGTTACAAAGATCGATACGACTCGGAGTGGTGTTTCAGGTCTTATTTATTCTACATACCTGGGAGGGGGAAGTCCGGATACAGGCACTGGAATAGCAGTGGACAGCATCGGGAATGCGTATGTTACCGGATATACAGAGAGTACAGATTTTCCAACCCTAAATCAATTCCAGATAGATCAAGGGGGCATCGATGGTTTTGTAACAAAGATAGATACGACCAGGAGCGGGGTATCAAGTCTCATCTATTCTACCTACCTGGGAGGTAGTAACACTGAGTACGAAACTCATTCCGGGTACCGTGTACTAATAGCAGTGGACAGCAGCGGAAATGCGTATGTCACTGGATATACAGAAAGCACAGATTTTCCAATCAGAAATCAATATCAGACAGATCCGGGGGACAACTCTCCTGATGCCTTTGTTACAAAGCTATCTCATACTATAGCTCCCCCTACTGTGACCACTGCGGCAGTATCTTCTGTAACTGCCACTTCTGCTTCCAGTGGTGGGAATGTGACTTCTGACGGAGATGCAGCAGTAACTGCCCGGGGAGTGTGTTGGAGTACATCTCCAAATCCAACGATTACAAGTCCTCATACTACAGATGGAATCGGAACAGGATCGTTTACCAGTTCGATAACCGGATTAACTCCAGGCACTACTTATCATGTCAGGGCATATGCCACTAACAGTGTGGGTACTTCCTATGGAAGTGATGTGAGTTTTACCACCAATGCGTTGGTTCCAACAATAACAACAACCGCTGCTTCCAATATAACCTCAACAACAGCATCAAGTGGAGGGAATGTGACCTCTGATGGCGGATCAGCAATAGCATCCAGAGGCGTCTGCTGGAGTACTTCTGCAAATCCAACTACTGCCAACAGCCATACCACAGATGGGACCGGAACCGGAGCGTTTACCAGCTCAATAACCGGTTTAAATCCAGGTACCATTTATCATGTCAGGGCTTACGCCACAAACAGCGTAGGTACTTCCTATGGAAATGAGGTGACCTTTACTACAATTGCCGTGGCTCCCACAGTAACAACCACTGCAGTTTCCAATATAGGTTCAACAACAGCATCAAGTGGCGGGAATGTGATTTCTGATGGTGGAGCAGCAGTCACTGCCCGGGGAGTCTGCTGGAGCACTTCTGCAAATCCTACAACATCCGACAGCCATACCACAGATGGAACCGGAACTGGAGCGTTTACCAGCTCGATAACCGGTTTAACGCCGGGCACCACGTATCATGTCCGGGCTTATGCCACAAACAGCGTGGGTACTTCTTACGGAAATGATGTGACATTTACTACAATTGCCGTGGCTCCCACAGTAACAACCACCGTGGTTTCTAATATAACCGCAACAACAGCTACAAGTGGAGGGAATGTTACAGATGCTGGCGGAGCAGCAGTGACTGCCAGAGGAGTGTGCTGGAGTACCTCAGCTAATCCGACCATATCCGACAGCCATACCACAGATGGAACCGGAACAGGAATATTTACCAGTTCCATAACTGGTTTAACTCCAGGCACCACGTATCATGTCAGGGCGTATGCCACAAACAGTGTGGGTACTTCTTATGGCAGTGATATTACATTTACCACCAATGCTGTGGCTCCCACAGTAATCACCACCGTAGTTTCAAACATAAGTTCAAAAACAGCATCAAGTGGAGGGAATGTCACAGATGATGGCGGAGCAGCAGTTACTGTTAAGGGAGTCTGTTGGAGTACATCAGCTAATCCTACAACATCCGACGGCCATACCACTGATGGAACCGGAACTGGAACATTTACCAGTTCAATAACCGGTTTAGCTCCTGGCACCACGTATCATGTCAGGGCTTATGCCACAAACAGCGTGGGTACTTCCTACGGCAGTGATATTACCTTTACCACAAACGCCGTGGTTCCCACAGTAACAACCATCGCGGTTTCCGACATAACCGCAACATCAGCATCAAGTGGGGGTAATGTTTCCGATGATGGCGGTGCCCCGGTTACTGCCAGGGGAGTCTGTTGGGGAACCTCAACTAATCCTACGATATCCGACAGCCATACCACCGATGGAAGCGGAACCGGGACCTTTACCAGTTCCATAACCGGGTTGACGCCGGATACCACATATTATCTCAGGGCTTATGCCACCAATACAGCAGGAACCGCTTACGGTAACGAGGCGACATTTACAACCGCTGCCAACCCAATAATATCCGGAACCGTCACCGATGGGATAGATCCAATAGAAGGCGTTAACATTACCTTTTCCCATGACAAACATACTGAAACCACAAATGCCAAAGGACATTATTCCTATACAGTGCCTTACGGCACCACAACAACGATTACTCCCAGTAAAACAGGATACGGTGCATGGACCCCTGCCAAAAAAACATTTACCAATATCACATCCAATAAGACCCAGAACTTTACCGCAAACCTGGATACTTTTACCATCTCCGGAACCATCACGGATGGGACAAATCCCATTGAAGGTGTTTCAATTACTTTCTCCCATGACGGACATATTGAAACCACCGATGCACTGGGGAATTACTCATATTCCGCGGTATATGGAACCTCAACCACAGTATCACCCTCAAAACCAGGATACTCTTTTTCTCCATCCGAATACAGCTATACCAACCTCACTGAACATAAGCTCAACCAGGATTTCACTGTTGCCAATTCCATATTCGTCACCATTACAAATCCTCATCATGGGGATACCGTATCAGGAGCAGTGCTTATTACAGCAGAAGCATCATGTACAGGCGCATCAGCAGCCGATGCATCCACTCAATCAATAGCAAAAATTGAATTTTACATCGATGGAATTTTGGTTAAACAGGATACACGCCCTCCCTATGAACACAGGTGGGACACCACTCTCGACTCAAACGGCAGTCATACCATTACGGCAAAAGCATTTCATTCATCCGGGCTGACTTACCAACATGAAATCACAGTGAATGTAAATAACTCCACAGACCCTCCCCATATCGAGCTAAATCGAACCCACTTAAACTTCGGGGCTGTCATTGGAGAATCCCAGACCGGTTTCCAGACCTTTTTGATTGGTAATAGTGGAGGAGGCATCCTGGATTGGAGTGCTTCCGTATCCGATACCTGGATACAGACCTCACCTTTAAGCGGTACAGCCAATATGGTGGTTACGGTATCTGTCGATGTTACGGGTCTTGCACCCGGAAGTTACATCGGTAATATTGCCATTACAGATCCCAATGCGGATAACTCTCCAGCAGCAGTGGATATTTACCTTGAAGTCAAAGAAAAACCGCAGGAATTGCCTGTTTTTGGAAGTTTTGACTCGCCAAAAGATGGTTCAGTGGTTTACAGCAGTATTCCAGTTACCGGGTGGGCGTTGGATGATGTTGAAGTGTCAAAGGTTAAAATCTTTCGCAGCCCTGTGGAAGGACATGAGATAGGATTGGTATACATTGGGGATGCGGTATTTGTAGAAGGTGCTCGGCCCGATGTGGAGGGAAAGTACCCGGCACATCCCAAAAACTACCAGGCAGGCTGGGGATACATGATGCTGACAAACTTTTTACCCAACCAGGGAAATGGAACCTTTGAAATCACGGCCATTGCCACAGACAGCTCAGGTAATGAAGTCCCATTGGGTTCCAAAACCATTATCTGCGATAATGCCAATGCAGTGAAACCCTTTGGAGCCATTGATACCCCTTTCCAGGGTGGGGATGCCTCAGGTATCGATTATGTCAATTGGGGATGGGTATTAACCCCGCAGCCCAACACCATTCCAACCGACGGTTCCACCATCAACGTATGGGTAGATGGGGTGCCTTTACCAGGTAACCCAGTATACAACCAGTACCGGGAGGATATTGCATCACTCTTCCCCGGGTATAATAACAGTAATGGAGCAGTGGGTTACTATTACCTGGATACTACCCTTTATGCCAATGGTGTTCATACCATTGCCTGGTCGGCATCGGATGATGCTGGCAATACAGACGGCGTTGGCAGCCGGTACTTCAAGATCATGAATGTAGAAAATCTTTCTTCCAGTTCTGCCTCTAATATCGCATATGGATACGGATATAAGGATAAATGGTCGATTCAAAATTTACCTGTTTCTTCCACACCTATTTATTTAAAGAAGGGATACAAAACTGACAGTGAACAATATATCCTTTACCCTGACAATAAAGGCAACATAACCATCGATATAAAGGAAGACGAACGGATTGAAATAGAGATGGGGGATAAAAATGAAATTGCATGGAGCACCCATTCCTGGGCAGGCTTTCAGGTAATTGGAGATATTCAAAGACCACTGCCCATAGGCTCAACACTAGATGTCTCAAATGGAATTTTCTACTGGCAGCCCGGACCGGGATTTATTGGCAAATACAAGCTTGTCTTTATTGAAAAAGGGCAAGATGGTGAATTTAAAAAGAGAAACATAAAAGTAGTCATTAAGCCTGAGTTTTAAATAGAGGAGGTAAAAAAAAGCAAAAAAAAGCCACAGACTCACACGAGACATACACGGACAAAGAATCGGGTTCTTTTTATGGCTGTGACGAATGCCGCTTAGTTAAGTAGGCAGTTGGCAGTAGGCAGATGGCAAAGGGTGCTTTGGGGTTATTGGGAATCGACTGCGGCAGCTGTTTTCATCGATTGCATGCGGCTTCCATTACACCTGACAGCGCGTAGTACCTTTGTTTTTTTGCCTACTGCCTGCTGCTTTTTTGCCTACTGAGCTTAACTTAGCGGCACTTTTGCCTGGCCTCTTTTTTCTCTTCCTTTCATCATTCATCATTCTTCACTCAAATCGCCTCCCACTCACCTTACTCACCCAAATTTAACAAGCAAAATCAATGCCATTGGGGCTATTTTTCATTAAGACATGCATTTTGGAACGAAATTTGTATGATTGAAACATATGTTGTATCTCTCCCTTTCTATTGAAACGAAAGTTGTATTATTTTGGAACCTCATCAATATATTTTCAAACGTTTCTATAACATATTATAGGCAGATCGTTTAATGAAAGAAGCATTAAATGATCGAACACCTTGATCAAGGACGTAGTTAGGATATAAGAAAAACCGCCGTTGTATTAAAGGCATGTATTTAAAAAGGAGGAATAATGAAAAATAAAACAAGGATCAAACAAAAAATTCAACAATTCTTAACTCTAGGTATTGTTGTCTTACTTATTTGTCCTTTAAACTTAGCTGCCGAGAGAAAAGGGGCTCAATTAATGATTGTAAAGGAGGATGGCCAGGTGATCGATGGTGAATTGCTTAGAGTTAAGGAGAACTCTCTATTATTAATGACATCCGGATCGGAAACTGGAGTTACAGTCGATTTTAATGAGATGATCAAACTCAAGATTAAGAGGAAAGCGAAATTTGGAAAAGGAGCTCTGATAGGTTTGTTGATTGGGGGTGGATTAGGCTTATTGTATGCTGGAAGTGGTGATAAAGAAGGAGAAAATGTTATTTTTGGAGGTAGCAGCAATGTTGGTGGAACAGTTGTATTTATGGGAGCTGTGGGTGCAGGAGTCGGAGGAATCATAGGTTCAATGAAAAGGGGTTACAAAGAGATCCAGGTAAAAGGAAAAGCACCATCTCAAATTAAAGAGATAATGAGTAAATTGAACAAAAAAGCTCGATTTAAAACGTAAACGCCATAGCTTTGGACTAACTATTTTAAAAAGTGAAAGGAAAATAGGAATGAAAGAATAAGACCCAGCCTGTTACGGTGAAAGTTGCGGGAATAAGAAATGTTAAGGAGAGTGAGAGAAAAAGGATTTAAGAGGGTAAGAGGTAGAGAAATGTCTTCTAAAAGATGTGTGAGATGGCGCGTAGCGCCTAACTCTTTACCTCTTACCTCTTACCTCTTACCTCTAAAAAAATATAGGAGAAAAAAAATGCCGGAAGAATTTGATATTACTATTAATGTGGAAAACAAACTTATAAATATAAAGGAAAAAGGATATTTTTATATCAATGTCTACCATCAATCAACCCGGAGCGCTCATATTGTCAGTCATGACAGCTCAATCAGGCTTCCCCTTAAAACCGTTGGGGAAAATGATTACCTGCACATTTCCGTTGTCAGTGGTTCCAGTCATTTATGGAAGGCGTGTTTGATAGACATACCTTCATGGGCAGATTTCGAGTTTTGTTCAGAAGGAAAGGTAGCTGTCACTCATTTGAATGATGATCACAGGATCCTATTAAAAATTCCGCCAGGTCCACCCACATGGGAGTTGAAAATGATGAGGCCAACCGCAGTCCTTATCGGACCTACACTGGATAATGTAACCATTGCTTATAATGGACCGGGTGAAGGAGAAGGTGAATGAAGAAGAAAGGAGGAAAGTAACATGTTTGAAGTGATTAAAGATAAAATATGGAACCTATTAAAAGAAAAAGAGATCTCTCTTGCTATGATCTATGATAAAGAGGGTAAAATCCTCTGGCATAAAGGAAGAGAAATCCAGGGAAAAGATGTTTTTGCAGGTTACGGCTTTTGCAAAAGTTACATAAAAGAGAGTTTAAAAATTCCTGCAAGGATCGATGTAGAAGACTATATAAAATCCAATTCAGAGGAATTATCCGAATCGGCTGAAGCATTGATGGTCAAAAGCATCATCATTCATCCATTTAATCGCAAATTTTTTCTTTATATTGACAGTGGAAAAAAAAAGTTTTTTACTGAAAAGGATAGGATTTCTTTCAGGATTTTGGGTGAAATATTGGAACAGGTCATTTTACAGATCGAAGATGAAGCCGTTGGTTATGGTCTTACCGGCAAAAGTAAGGCGATTGAACGAATACGGGACCTGGTGGTGAGATATTCACTGGAAGAAGAACCGGTGTTACTGTCTGGCGAGACCGGGGTGGGGAAAAACCACATCGCCGGCCTGATCCACCGCTATTCAGGACGAAAAGGGAAATTTGTGATTGTGGATACCCCTAACATCAGTGACAACCTTTTTGAAAGCAAACTGTTCGGCCATAAAAAAGGCGCCTTTACCGATGCCAAATTCGATAAGACCGGTTTGGTGGAAGAAGCAGCCAACGGTACCCTGTTTTTTGATGAAATAACCGAAGTCCCCCAGGATGTCCAGGCCAAATTGCTGCGGTTTATCGATACCCAAAAGTACTACACCCTGGGAGAATCAACTGAAAAAGAAGCGGATGTGCGTATCATCGCTGCCACCAATAAAGACTTGCAGCAGGCAGTGGAAGATAACGAATTCAGAAAAGACCTGTACTACAGGTTGAATGTCCTTGAAATCCAGGTTCCCCCGTTGCACGAACGCAAAGAAGATATAAAAAAGTTGGTCCTGGAAAATCAAATACTTCTAAGGGGAAAAGAAATCGGCGAAGGCTTCTGGGAGGTTGTTTACCATTACCATTGGCCCGGTAATGTGAGAGAACTGCTGAATATTTTAAAACGGGCAGGTATCATGTTGGAAAATCCCATTACCGGAGAAAAAATTTCCTCCATTATTAACATGAATAGTAACGATAAAAAGAATCCTTTTAAAAAGTATATTTATGGAGATGGACATGGAAATGGAAATAGAACGTTAAAGGAAATCCGGGAAACGTTAAGAAGGTCAAAAAATGGTGAAGGCTTCTGGGAGTTAATATGGAGACCTTTTATTGATAGAGATCTCGATAGAAATACAGTCAAACATATTTTGAAAACGTTTTATACGGAGAATTCCCACAGTTTTAAAAAGATGACGCGATACTTGAATGTCCATGAGAGCGATTACAAGAAATTTATGAGTTTAATATATAAGTATAAAATTGATCCCAGGAAATAACTTTTTTTATTCTTTACTCTTGAAATCTTCTATCATTATGCTAATATGAAATGATGATAGGCAAAACCATATCCCATTATAAGATCCTTGAGAAACTTGGCGAAGGTGGGCCTGTCCTCCGTAGCCATCCAAACATTAGATGATTATTGAGAAATTCATGATAGGTAAAACGATCTCTCATTACAAAATCCTGGAAAAAATTGGCGAAGGAGGAATGGGTGAAGTCTTCCTGGCTGAAGATACCAGACTTGAACGAAAAGTCGCATTAAAATTCCTGCCATTAAAAATGACATCTGATAGAGAAGCACAGAAACGTTTTAAAAGGGAAGCCAAAGCTGCCGCAGCCCTCAATCATCCCAATATTGTTACTGTCTATGAAATCAATGAATTTGAAGGACAGATCTACATCGCCATGGAATATGTGGAGGGGAAGACACTGAAGGAAATGAAAGAGATTCCAATTGAAGAGGCCATTGATATTGCTAAACAAATTTGTGAAGGACTGGAACAAGCTCATCATGCAGGGATTATCCACAGGGATATTAAACTCCACAATGTCATCTTAGACAAGAATGGTCGAGTGAAAATCCTGGATTTTGGCCTGGCGAAATTGAGGGGAGCCAGCGCCATAACCAGGGAAATTTTCCGGGTTGGAACCGCTTATTACATATCACCGGAACAAGCACAGGGCGAGGAACTGGACCTTCGGACGGATATCTGGTCGCTGGGAGTGGCCCTGTATGAAATGACCACCGGCCAACTGCCCTTTAAAGGTGATAACGAACGAGCCGTCATCTATTCCATAATCAATGAATCTCCAATACCGGCATCAGAGATTCGTGACACTCTACCCGCAGGGTTGGAGAGAATCATATTCAAATGTTTACGAAAGGATCGGAAAGACCGTTATCCATCTGTGCAGCCGCTGTTGTCTGATTTCAAAGAACTGAAAAAATTCCTAAAACGTAAAGGAGAGAAACGAGAGTCCCTCGTCGAAGGAAAGCAAAAAGAAAAACCAGAGGCCCGGAAGGAGACAGAACGTCGGCAGGCAACCGTGATCGTTGGTGAGATCTCCATTTATGACGAGATACCCAAAAGAATGGATACCCAGAAGGTTGTCGCCATTGTGGGTTGTGTTGAAAGGTTCGGTGCCATTGTTGAAAAGTATGGTGGTGAGCTTGGGAAAATAGTGGGTAATAGTTTCGCCGCTTATTTCGGTGTGCCCACTGCCATTGAGGATGCCCCTAAAAAGGCGGTTAATGCCGCCATTGAAATGCGCAACAGCCTCTATCAATTTAATAAAGAAAGTAGTCTAAAATTCTCCCTGGATATCCATATCGGGATAAATACCGGTGTCGTGATCGCCAGAGCAATGGGAACGGAAAAAAAGAGAGATTATACGATTATGGGCGACACCGTAACCCTTGCTTCCCAATTGAAGGACGTATCATCGAAGGGACAGATTCTTGTCGGACCCCTGACCTACAAGTATACAAAAAATGAGTTTGATTATAATGAATTAAAGCCGATTACCCTGGATGGCAGGATAAAGCCGGTTGCTGTTTTTGAGCTTTTATCAACCAGGGAAAAAATTTATCGACCTGGGTTGGGGTCAGACCGAATGATCCACTCGGAAATGGTGGGCAGAGAAAGAGAGTTGAATAAATTGAAACTTCATGTGCTAAAGGTCATTGATGGTGAAGGATCAATTGTGAGTGTGATTGGCGAAGCCGGTATAGGCAAATCACGACTTATCGCTGAATTAAAAAAAATGGAGGATATCAATAACGTAACGCTGCTTGAGGGACGGGCGTTATCCATCGGCCAGAACTTAAGTTATCATCCCATCATCGATATTTTTAAAAATTGGGCAAACATAAAAGAAGAGGACAGCGAAACACTATCGCTTTCAAAACTTGAACAGACCATTGCTAATATCTATCCTGATCATGAAGGTGGTGCAGACGTATTCCCGTTTGTGGCCACCATGATGGGGATGAAACTCACGGGGAAACCTGCCGACCGGATCAAAGGCATCGAAGGCGATGCCATGGAGAAGCTTATCTTAAAAAACATTCGAGACCTGATGATCAAAAGCTCTGAACGCCGCCCCATCGTCTTCATCATCGAAGACCTGCATTGGGCTGATATCTCCTCTATCGAACTCCTTGAATCCCTTTTTCGGGCGGTGGAAAACCACCGCATCCTATTTATTAATGTACTCCGACCCGAATGCCAGGAAACCGGTGAACGGGTACTGGAAACCATCAGGGAAAGATACAGCAAAGTGCATGTGGAGATCCATTTAGAACCACTTGATGATATCCAGTGCGAAATCCTTATCCGGAACCTGGTAAAGGTGAGCGAGCTTCCTACAGATATCCGGGCTGCGATTGCCAATCGTGCCGAAGGGAACCCCTTTTTTATTGAAGAAGTGGTTCGATCATTTATTGATGAGGGGATTATCGAACTTCGAGATAGACATTTCAAAGTGACTGAGAAAATTGACTCTGTGGTGATTCCTGAATCCATTCAAGATGTGCTCATGGCTAGGATTGACAGACTTGATGAAAAAACCAGGACGTTACTCAAAGAGGCATCGGTCATCGGAAGGTCTTTCTTTTATAAGATCTTAGCTGAGGTGGCGAAATCCACGGAGGATATCGATGATCGACTTGAGTATTTAAAAGGGATTCAACTGGTTCGGGAAAGAACGAGACTGGAGGAGATTGAATACCTTTTCAAGCATGCGCTGGCCCAGGAAGTGGCCTATGAATCCATATTACTGAAAAAGAGAAAGGAGCTTCACTTAAACGTGGCCAATGCCATTGAGTCTGTTTTTTCAGAACGACTGCATGAATTTTACGGTATGCTGGCATTGCATTACAGCAGGGGAGAGAATCTTGAAAAGGCAGAGGAATATTTAATAAAGGCAGGCGGGGAAGCCTTAAAAGCGGCTGCCTCCAGTGAAGCCATTAACTATTACCAGGAAGCGTTGAAACTCTATCTTAATAAATCCGGAGAGGCTGCTAATCTTGAAAAAATCGCCATGTTGGAAAAAAACATTGCCCTTGCCTTTTTTAATAAAGGCCATTATGTTGAAGCTGTAAAACATCTTGATACTGTATTAAAATGTTGGGGAGAGAGACGACCAAAGAACAAGTATATGGCATGGTTGATTCTTATCGGCAACCTATTGTATATATTAAAGGCTCTTTATTTTCCATCAATAAAAGCAAAAAAAAACCCTAAGAAAAGGGATAATGAGATTATTAATTTAAACGAAAAACGTACGATACCATTAGCTCATATAGAGACAAAACGGTTTTTTATGGATTCTATTAAAGTATTAAAAAGACTTTTTAAACTCGATATCACTAAAGTAGAGAATGGAGCTTCTATCTTTACAGAAGGGAGCATTCTTTTTTCATTTACAGGAATTTCATTCAAAATAAGCAAAAAAATATTAGACCATGCAAAAAACTTTATAAATAAGAATGATTTAAAATCTCTCCTTTGTTTTAAATACACTGAAATCATGCACAATTACTTATCAGGGAATTGGAGAAACCAACCTGAATATGATGAGAATATAGTTGATCGTAAACTAAGTGTAGGCGATGTGTTTCATACAGGAGGTTATACGTTTTTCAGCGGTTTTTTAAAAATTGAGCAGGGCAATTTCAACGATGCACATATTTTGGTAGATAAATTGTATGAAATCGGCGAAGTCTATGATAATGACCAAACCAGGGGAAGAAAATATCTTTTAAATACAAAATTGTTGGTTAAATCCCGAAGACTCCCGGATGCGCTTAAAGAGGTAGATACAAAAATTTCTTTACAAAATATTGTTGGGATAAACTTTGCTTTGTGCCTTTTCGGAATGAGACCCTACATACAAATGTTAATGAAAGATATTCAAGGAGCAGAGATTTCATTATTGCAAATAAAGGAACTCGTTTCTCACGAAGAACGGATTGTCCCTTTTTACATCTGCAACTTTTTAATGAGCCAATTCTTATTTGACCTTTATATGTTAGAGGATGCCATTCATTCCAATAACAAATCAAAAACAAAAATAACCCATTTGCAAAAGAAAGCCTATGGCAGTGGAAAGGCTGCAGTAAAGAACGCAATGAAATATGCAGCTGATAAAACAGAGGCGTTTAAGCTAATGGGGGTGTATGACTGGCTCATTGGAAAGCAAAAAAAAGCGTTGGTATGGTGGGATAAGAGCATCCGAGTCGGAAAGTATCTTGGTGCCCGGCCAGAACGTGCCAGAACCTATATGGAAGTAGGGAAACGGCTGCTGGAGAAAAAAAGTAAATTCCAACATTTGAATGGCATAAAAGCAGAGGAATACCTAAAAAAAGCGCGGGTATTATTTAAAGAAATGGAGTTGAAGTGGGATTTGGAGCAATTGGATAAGATCAGGGATTAATTCACTTCTATCATGTGCAGTTCATAGGCTTGAAAAAATGATGAATGAAGAATGATGAATGATGAAAAAAACCAACAAAACGAATGTTAAATAGCTCTTTAAAAGCTCTCCTTTGTCACTCATCATTCATCATTCATCACTTAGATTGTTGAGTGAATGGTGGAGGAAAATTTTCACATCTGATATAATGTAAAAAGGTGATGAAGAAATGGCTGTTATTTTGCGTATTCTTTTCCTGTTTCTCCTCTGCTACCTGGCTATATTGCTTTTGGTGTTTTTATTACAGAAGAAAATGGTGTATCATCCGTTCAGGGGGATCCGTTCGACTCCCTCGGATATCGGTCTTCTATACCGGGAGGTGAGTATCAAGACTTCAGACGGCCTGCGGCTTTGCGGCTGGCTGGTGGGGGAGGATAGGAACCGTGATGTTATCCTCCATTTTCATGGCAATGCTGGAAATATTTCTCACCGCCTGGATTCCTTTCTTATCTTCAACAGCCTCGGTCTGAATACCTTTATTTTTGATTACCGGGGCTACGGCAGGAGCCAGGGCAGCCCATCGGAACAGGGAACCTATCTCGATGCAGAGGCAGCCTGGCAATATCTTATTGAAACGGAGCAAATCCCTTCGGAGCGGATTATCCTGTTTGGGCGTTCTTTGGGAGGTGCGATTGCTGCCCGGCTTGCAACAAAGGTAAAAGCCAAAGCCCTGATCCTGGAATCGACCTTCACATCGGCTCCAGACCTGGGTGCGGACATATACCCTTTCCTCCCAATACGGCTGCTTGCCCGGTATCAATACAACACCCGGGCATTTCTTTCTGAAGTCAACATGCCAGTACTGATTATCCACAGTCCGCAGGATGAAATGATTCCGTTCAGCCACGGCAAAGCCCTTTATGAAGCGGCCAAAGAACCCAAACAGTTTTTAAAAATATCTGGCAGCCACAATGAGGGATTTTTCCACTCAAAAGAAATCTATATGGAGGGTTTGAAGGAATTTTTATCAAAATATGAGTTTTAGTTAATTAACGTCCATAAAGTTGTGGGATTATTGCCGATTTCGTGTACACCTTGCCCGACTGATCCACATACACAATCTTGCCATTTGTTTCAACCCTGCAAATGGGAACGGCGCGACTTTGTGTAATCGTGCTGACCAGGTACACCATCTCTGCTTCAACGCCTTTCATCGCACTTTCTTCCAGCTTTAAGAACTCAGCAGCGGCTTTAATCGCTTCCTCTTCTGTGAGATACTTGATGGGTGTACCAAAAGAACTGACTTGTTCAAAGTCTCCGGTGAACGCATTAACAATCATACTGATACTGGAATATTCCGGCTTACTTTCACTCTTATTGGCGGAAAGAACGTTATCGTTCTTCGCGGCATAAGGGATAATATAGTAGTAGGGGACACGTTCATCCTCTCTTATATAGAAATCGATTTCTTCGCGCACAAGGATCGGTTCGAGATACTGTGTATCTTCGTCTGTGAGGGCTGCATATGAGGGGTCTTTTAAGTCCAGGTTCAATTGCTCTATCCATGTCTGAGAAAACTGGAGCGCATCTGCCGCTAGAATAGCGGTCGTCCCTCTTCTATCCACCCTTCTAATAATCACGCCGCCCTCTATTTCAGGGGGCTCAATAACAGCCACATATTTATTATACCAGGTTCCTGGATTCTCTACCGGGTGTTCCCACATGGTATCGTACCAGACCGTTCCGGTCATCGTACTGATTTCGCCGCTGCCCACAGGCCAGGGATCATGTATTGTAATCTCCTGGAGCTCAGGATCAGTCCCCCAAAGGGGTTCGATATCTGTCACATACCCCACAACATCGACCCAATGATAACCGCTATTTACCAGGGTTGTGACAGCGAACGCGTTTTGATTCATCCAGTAGAGAATGCGAAACATCAGGTCTTCTCTAATATCGAATGAGTTGAGTCCCCATGTGGTCCCAGGTGGTGGTGGATTAAGTTCTATCAGTGCTCCTTGCATACCTTCGGGATCGGTTGCCCATCCGGGTTCACCACTGTTATGACTTTGAATGCACGTCCATATCTCTGATTGAGTATAATATATCGATGGGTAAGGATCTGGGTATCCGTTCAATATCATCTGGGCACATGCGGGTCCGCTCCAGTAACTTAATTCCTGGCCATACTGTGGAATCGTAAGGTTTACCTCGTAAGTAAAAGCAGGTGAAGTAAGGCCCATTGATAAAAATACAATAAAAATAACGAATAAAAATCGTTTAACCATTTTTTCCTCCTTTTTATTTTAAAAGCCCACGTAATTACGAACACACAGAAAAATACAGGGAGATTTTGACAAAAAAAGTTTTTTGTCCTTCTGTGTATTCTGTGTATTCTGTGGGCCCTTTTTTTTCATTTTTTTTCATGAAACTTTTGACATTACCTTATTTTTTTGATAATTAGCCTCCGTAATAAGGGATTGGGTAGGCTGCGGCTTCGCCGACGCGGTTACATCCGTAGATAATCCACATAAAGCCGCCCTCATCCGGGTCGACTGTACCGTTTTGATCGATATCGACGCCTCCCCACCAATCGCCCCAGGAGTTTTTCAGCAGCCATACACCGCCGCCCAACTCGTCGTCCCATCCGCATAAGGCAACACAGTGATTGGTAAGGCCTGATTCGCAGCGATCAAAAATGCCCCCGGTGTAAGCTTGCATATAGGCGGTGGCACGTACGCCAACGGCTACTGAACCATAGTCCATAATGGCCTGTTTGATATCTTCAATAGGGGGAATCACATAGGGATTAACGACCCAATCCCAATCGTAAATAAAATAGAGATGGGGGCAGGTGGTCCAACAGGAATGTTGATATGCAACATAGGGATAGCAGATCTCTGTGGGTGAGCCTTCAGTAATGAACATGTTGAAATTTATAAAACCGCCGCCGCAGTCCCAACCCCAGGGGTTACAGTCAAGGAGCCACTGTTCGGAAAGATCTTCATCGGTGCCCATTGTCTTGACAAAAAGTCCTTCTACAGCACTGGCCATACAAAAGGCCCAGCAGCTTCCACAACCTCCCTGATACTTAGCTGGAGAATAATAACCAATGTAGCGGGATGGCAAGTCCCTATTTGCCTCTAATTTCACCCTGGGTGTAGTTGTTTCAACTTTGGTATCTCCAAATGCCAACTCCGGTTTGAAACCGCATAAATCTTCCAAACGATACTCACAGATAGGCGTATAGCCAACCGTGAAGGAATAACCATTCTTTTTAATCTCTTCTCTCATCTCCTCCAGTATCTTATCCCACTCCTTTCTATTGTCATCTGCTGTGTCTCCAGTAACACCTGCTGTTAGTATTATTGAGATGAGTAGAATTACCATCGCAAAAATGAAAGATAATTTTTTCATAGATACCTCCTTTACATTTAATTTTTTCAAAGCATAAATCTTTTTAAAGGAGATGGCAATACACCAAAAGTTGTATTTTTGGGTGGATTTTTTATTTTTTTTATGTACAACTTTAGTTGTATGCTCGTATACAACTTTGGTTTTAGGAGCAAATCATGATGATGGTTTTAACACTATTTTTGTATGAATCTAAAACCCTTTAGGACTCAATAGCAATCGGTGTTTATTTTTTAACATCAAGGATAATTGTAATTTTCTTTGTATCTGGAGTGATTTTTATTTCAATGGGTTCCAATAGATTGGATTCGTTATCTTTCACTTCAATAATGACAGGAGAATCTTTTCCAGGTAATTTTTTCATTTTTTTTATGACAGTCACCCGTGAAGCATCTTTGAATCTATTGAGTAGATCAAGGGCGTCGAGTTTCGGCTTTTTCGGCTCTTTTCTCTCAGGCTCAGGTTTGGGCTTCGGTTTAGCTTCAAGTTCAGGTTCAGGTTCCGGTGTTTGTTCTTGGGGCTTCACCTTAATTTCTTCTTCTTTCGCTTTGCCCGCTTCTTCAATTCTCTCTGGCTCCCCAATTTTTTCAATTTTTCCAAATTCCTTCAATTCTTCGATTTCAGGGATTTCTGGTATTGTCTCGAATTCCTTCAGATCTTCAACTTTCTCTATTTCCTCAAATCCCCTCAGCTCATCAGCTTCAGGTATTTCTTCGAATCCTTTTAATTCTTCAACTTCTTCTATTTCTTCAAATCCTTCAAGCTCAAAAACGTCTTCGCTTTCAGTAAATATTTTCGTTTTTTCCACTTGCGTTACTGCTTTATTCTTATTGTTTGAGTCTTCAAAGTCCGCTCCTGTGATCTTTTTTAGGGGCAATTCCTCTCTTTTTATTATTTTGTGTTTTTTATTCATATCAAAATCAACAATGGTTTTTTGGTTTTCAGTTTGCGTGGATTGCTCTTGATCCATTAAGTCTTTAATTTTTTTCAGTGTCATGGTAGAAATTTCTCTAAGGGTTTCAATAACGCCCGTGCCTTTGATCGCTGTGGCGCCGAAATAGGGGCAGTGAAACGTATTCAGTTGTCCATTCAAGTGTTCAATGGTAGAGGTATTTTTTAAATCCCTTTTATTAAATTGAAATACCAGTGGCATTTCACTAAGGTTCTGGTTATGGATGGATAAATTGGTTTTTAAATTTTCAAGGCTCTCTAAATTGGCTGGTTCCATTAATTCCTGGGAATCTGCAACAAATACAATACCGTCCGCTCCCTTTAAGACCAGTTGCCGGGTAGAATCATAAAAGATCTGCCCAGGTACCGTGTAGAGTTGAAATTTTGTCTGGTATCCATTGACCAGTCCAACATTAATAGGTAGTAAGTCAAAAAAGAGGGTCCGTTCAATATCGGTTTCAATGCTCACCAGTTCACCCCTGGTTTGGGGGTTGGTGACTGAGAAAATGTACTGCAAATTGGTGGTTTTACCGCTGAGGCCAGGGCCGTAATAAACAATTTTGGCTGTCACCTGCTTCGAACTGTGATTTATAAACATCCTTCTTCACCTTTGCAATTTTCTCACGTCTAACGGTTGTTGTCAAGCCCTGCGGGGGGAGTCTTTGAAAAATTCCCTTTGCCCCTCTTCCACTTTATCTCTCTATCTCTTTACCTCTTTTAATGATACTTTGAATAATAATTGGGAAAATTCTCTTTCAACCATTTAAAATAATGAATTACCTGTTCTTCATTTTTTATCCAGCCCCCACTGGCAATGCCGTTCCTTTTGAGTTCGTTTAATGCTTCTTTTTCACTGGAGGATAAAAATGATGGAAATCGAAAGGCATAAGGACTTCCTGAAAGGGGAAAGAAATGGTGGAAATGGGTTCGGATACGGTATTTTTTATAGAGTTTTTTTATAAACTGGAGGGTTATCCGGCGTTCTTCCGGTGTTTCGCCGGGATATGCCACGATAAAGTCCAGATTCGCCAGGAAACCGTTGGCATTGGCAATGGCCACTGCTGCTTCAATATCTTCTACCGTATGACCCCGATGTAACTCTTTTAGCCGGGCGGTACTACCACTCTGAGCACCCAGGGTAATGGATTTATGGGAAACGTATTTTTTTAAGATTTTCATTCCCTCTTCTGAAACAGTATCGGGTCTGATTTCAGATGGAAATATACCGTATTCGATAAATTTAAAATTGTAAGATTTGGTTAAAAAAAGAAGCTCTTCGATTTTTTTAAGATTCACTCTACGACTGCCAAACGCCTGGTATTCCATGGAAGAAGGAGAGATATAATTGATCCTGTTGAATTTTCTTTTATTTATTTCAGCAAGGAAGGTCTTTATGGAATCTAAGGTTCGATAGCTAACATCATACAAGCCGGTGGTGCAATAGTTGCAGTTCCATAAGCAGCCTCTCATAATCTCCAGCGGGGGAATTTCATTCATGTACTTTGAAATGGGCAAGTACCTGCTAAAATCAACGGTTTTACCGGGAATGTTTTTATAAATTTTATTTTTCCCTGTTTTATTTTCCAGCAAGTCCAGTCCGAATCTTAAAAAATTGGTTTCGCCGGGTCCTTCAAAACAGGTATTAAACCCCATTTTAAAAACAAGCTCCTGTTCACCTGAAATATGAGGCCCCCCTCCTGCAATACAAGCACCGGTTTCTTCCATTTCTTTTATCTCTTCATGGATCAATGGGAGATGGGGAGTCATAAAAGAAAAAAGAAAAACGTCCCCTTTTTTTATGGGTTGGAGGGGATCAGCGTTTAATAGTGTTAATGGTCTATCTCGGACGTAAATTTCAAATAGGTGGTCTATTTGATGGCTTTCCCATACATTGAGGAGTACCGGGAACGAGAGCCGGTTGAAGGGGGTAACTCTAAAAATAATTCGTCTTTTTCTCAAAATGAATTTATTCCATATTTTCCTTTTCTTTTAGCCACTTCCTCACTTTTCCAAAAACCACTTCCTTTTTGAGGGGTTTGGATATGTAGTCGTTCATCCCTGCTGCAAGGCACTCTTGCCTGTCACCCTTCATGGTTTCAGCGGTCAAAGCAATAATAGGGATACTCCTATATCCCTTCTCTCTTATTATCTTCGTGGCCTCGATTCCATCCATCTCCGGCATCTGGATATCCATTAAGATCAGGTCAAATTGTTCAGGAGCAGAGAGGAATTTCTCTAAGACTTCCCTGCCGTTATTAACAGGTACCAATTGGTAATCGGCAGTGGATAGAATATGCTGTACCAACTTCTGGTTTAGAAGGTTATCTTCTGCCATCAAAATATTTACTGACCGTTTGGTATTTTCTACAATAGACTGCTGTGTGGAGATCAATTCTCTACTTGTTTTATCTTTGCTGATTCTTTCTTCACCTACTAACTGCGAGACCATTTCTAAAAAGGTATGCTTCTGGAAAGGTTTTGGTAATAAATTGTCGAAATTGGTTTCCTTGAGACATTCGGTTCGCTTCATTATATAGGATGAATGGGCAAGTATTGGCATAGAAGAGATTTCATTATCGAGACTTCGGATCTCTTTTGCCATTTCACAACCGCTTAAATCGTCTGTCTGAATATCAATGATACAAAGATCAAAGGGGTCCCCTTTTTTGAGAGAGGCCTCAAGAGTCGATATTACATCATCAACCGTTTGTAGAGCAACCACTCGTAAGTCTGCCGGAACTAAAATCCCCTTCAAAATTTCCAGGGTATTCTTGTTGGGTTCCACGATCAGTACTTTTTTACCGGGAAGGTTCTGATCAGTTACTTTTTTTATACTCTTCTTTTTTGATTTCTCCATCCAGGCGGTGAAATGAAACGTGCTTCCTTTACCCGCTTCACTCTCTGTCCATACATTACCTCCCATCAATTGGGCGATCTGTAAGCATATGGACAATCCGAGACCGGTCCCTTCATACTTCCTGGAAATGGATACATCTGCCTGGTGAAATATTTCAAAAATACCTGTTAGCTTATCCTTGGGAATACCGATACCCGTATCTCTGACCGTTGTATGAAGTTTTATCTTCTGATCATCCTCATCCTCACCTTGATCATCAACATCAATGGAAAGTTCTATTTCTCCTTTCTCTGTAAATTTAACAGAATTTCCTATCAGGTTGGTCAATACTTGACGAAACCTTCGGGCATCACCCCTCACATAAGCGGGTACACGATCCCCGATCCTGAATAAAACCTCTATCGGTTTGGCCCCGATCCTTGGCAGTATTGACTCGCAGACATCAAAAGCCACTACTTCTGGGTCAAAGTCCATGGTGTCAAGGATTAACTGTCCTGCCTCGATTTTTGAGAGATCAAGGATATCGTCAATCAAGGATAGTAGTGCATTTCCGCTCTGGTTAATGGCCCTGGTGAAATCGGCCTGCACCTCACTCAAATCCGTATCCATCAATAAATCAGTAAATCCTATGACTGAATTCATGGGTGTCCGGATTTCATGACTCATCCTGGCAAGGAAATTACTTTTGGCAAGGTTTGCTGCCTCTGCAGCTTGGCGTTCTCTCTCTGCTTTTTCATTGGCGGTTTTTAGTTCCAGCAAAAGTTTTGCTTTAATAAAGGCTGAGGTAATGTGATCTTTCAGACTTTTTAACAGTTGAATATCCCGGGCATCAAATAAGTTTTTATCCTGGATATTCTCAAAAATCAAATAACCAGCGATTCTATTCTCCGCCCGAACCCGAATAATCAGTGTGGTTAAAGGAATCTCCGACTGGTTGTTTCTCTTTTCCTTTTCACCTTCTCTCTCGCTCACTTTTTTTGTGATAAAAATGTCATCAGAAACCGCTTCAGCATCATGGAGATACTTCTCTTCAACCTCTTTACAGGAGAGCGTAAGGTGTTCCAGGTTATGCACATCCCACCCGATACCGGCTCTATATTTAAATGCATCAATGGATTCATCGTACACAAGAGCAGTGGACTTTTCGATTCCTTTCACTGCAAAGGTTTCCCACAAAACAGATTTCAAAAGATTGCTTAAATCGACTTCGGTGTTAATGGATTTGACAATATTGTTGATCTTTTCAAGTTGATCTTTCCTGGCTGCCAATTCTTTTGTCCGATCCCCCACAAGGAGAGCTAGTCTTTTTTCTCTTTCTCTTAATTGGTAGACCCGGATTCGATAAGCAACAAAACCGGTTAGGAAAAGAAAAAAGAGTACGAATCCATAGAAGAATGTTGTCTGGTAAAAATAGGGTTTCAGAGTGAGATGAATCGATGCGCCTTTTCGATTCCATTTTCCATCGTTGTTACAGGCAATGACGCGAAAGGTATAGCTCCCGGGTGGGACGCTGCTGTAGTAAGCAACACGCCGATCCAGGGCCTCTGTCCAATCGCTGTCCAATCCTTCCAGTATAAATTTAAATTTTACTTTTTTCGGAACCAGGAAGCTGAGTCCTGTGTAGTGAATCTCAAATTTCTTTTTCCCGGCAGAAATGAAGACATTTTTGTCCATGTCAATCGCTACTTCATTGTTTTCCACCAACAATTTTTCGATAACCACAGGGGGCGTATATTCATTCCTTATTTTTTGTTCAGGTGAGATCATAACGGCTCCACGACTGGTGGGAATCCAGACCCTTCCTTTTTTATCCATGTCCCCGGCTGGATGAGCTGGACCATTACAGCTTTTTACTGGCATTCCGTCGGATCTGCTGTATAAGGTGTAGGCAATGTTTCGCTTTTCTCCCCGGTCAAAGGCAGTCAATTCACTAAGAGTGATTGTAAAGACCCCCAGGTTGCTGGTCATCCACAAACTCCCTTTTTTATCATCGATGATCTGGAATATGGTATCACTGGGCAGGCCATCCTGGATGGTGTAGTGTTTGAATTTTCCGTCCCTTAAGCAGCCGAGCCCCCCACCATTGGTACCCATCCATATGATTCCTCTATCATCCTCCACCAAAGACCATATACATTCTCCAGAGAGGCCATCTGCTTTTGAGAAGGTCGTAATATGATGGTGGTTTCGGTTGATGCGATTAAATCCTCCGTTAAAGGTTCCAACCCAGATATTTTTCCGGCTGTCCTCCAAAATAGAGTAGACAAAATCCCCACTTAAGCCCGTTGATCGGTTGTAATTAACCACTTTTCCATTGGATAAAACATCCAGACCCCCTCCGTTGGTTCCGACCCATAGATTCCCGCTGCTGTCTTCATAAACCACCCGGATAACATTGTGTGATAGGTTATAATTTTTATCAAAAATCGTTATTTTTCCATCTTTCAAGCGGTTAACACCTCCACCGTAAGTACCAATCCAAAGCGATCCATCCCTTCCTTCGCAAATGGACCAGATTCGGTCTTCTGACAAACCCGTTTGGGTGGAAAAGAGTTCAAACGTGTCGTTATAAAATTTATTCAATCCCCCTCCTGAAGTTCCAATCCAGATATTATTGCGGCTGTCGCAAAAAATAGACCGGACCAGGTTTTTTGATAATCCATGATGGGTGGAGTAGGTGACCACCGTTCCATCCCTAAACCGGTTCAGTCCGCCCCTATAAGTGCCAATCCAGAGACTGCCCTCTTTATCTTCAAAAATGACCTTAACGAAATTATTGGTTAAACCCATTTTCTCATTAAAAATCGAAAATTTTCCATTGGCAAAGCGCGACAGCCCCCCTTTATAGGAACCGATCCATAAATTACCGTCACTATCCTGGAACACACAGCTCAGGTCATTACTTGCCAACCCATCTTTTTTGGTGAAGTTTGTCCATTTGCCCTCATGAAATCGGTAGAGACCGGCTCCACTGGTACAAACCCAGAGAGTATCAGCGATTTCAGCATAATAGACATCCCAGGTAGAATCATTGCCCAGTACATTTGAGCTTCCATATACATGGATGCCCTCTTTACCAATGCAGTTTACACCTCCTCCATCTGTGGCGATCCAGATATTACCTTCCCTGTCATCACAAACCGACCAGACATTGTTACTGGAGAGCCCCTCGCTGGTCGTCAGTTTCTCGATCCGGTCGTTTTCCAATCGGCTGATTCCCCTATTAGTACAGATCCAGATAACGCCTCTGCGATCTTCGAAGATATCGGTAATATGATTGCTGGTTAAACCGTCCTTTAGAGTTATGGAATAAAAGTGTCCATTTTTCCTTTTAAGGAGTCCTCCACCACTGGTGCCGATCCAGAGATTACCCTTGCTATCTTCCAGCAGGGCCATCACACTATTATGTGTAAATTCAGGGGTATTGGACTTATTAAATACAACGAACCGAACCCCATCGAACCGCACCAATCCTTCATACGTCCCCATCCAGAGGTAGCCATCGCTGGTCTGGACAATATCGAGTATACTATTCTGCGGCAGGCCGTCATCCGTCTCCCAGTTCTCATGAATGTAGAGGGAAATATCCTTTTTCTGATCCAACGGCCAGCTAAATAAGGCCAGAAATAAAATAAAAACAACAATAATTACAGCCTTCATTTCTTTGATGCATCCAGGAAAACTCATCGGATATTCCTTTTTGATCATTAGAGTATATTAATAGAAAGATTTAGTAAAGTCAATAGGTTAGCCCAGCCCTGTCAAACACCATAGGATATTTTTAAATCATGGAGAACTCATTGCTTTCAATTATTTTCTCAAATTTTACATCTATTTTCAGCCGGGTAGATTATTGGCGAGGGGCAGGTGAATTTAGATCGCAACACGCTATTGACACATGATGGTTTTTATGATAATGTTTTCCTTAACGAGTTGGAGAACGAACGGATGCGATCATTTGTCTATATACATCCGCGTATTTATGATTTTGCAATACGCTTCCTGTACTTTGATGGTTTAAAGATTGTGAAAAAGCTTATAGGGGAGGAAAAAACTGTCTTTGAAGCAGGATGTGGATATGGTCGAATGCAAAAATACCTTGACCCCAGCTGTATCTATTCCGGAATCGATTTAAACGAGAAATTTGTTGAATACGGCAGAAAGAAGAATCGAGACATTAAAATTGGGAATGTGTTGGATAGCAAACATTATCGCAAATCCGATGTGATATTGTTGGCAGATATTTTACATCATCTTACCATAAAAGATATAAAAAAACTATTAGCCATTGCGGTGCAGTACGCCAATGAAAAGATAGTGATTATTGAACCGGTATTTGTCAATATTGGATCAAAAAGAAATGTTTTTTCCCGTGCCATTGCGAAATTTATGGTCTTCATGGATTCCGACGGATTCAACGAGATTGAAAAGTGGATGTCCAGGGACGAGTATGACGCCCTTTTTAAATCATTAAAAGAATCCAATAATATAAAAGAGATGAAAATCACCCATTTCCGAAACCACGATTTTGTAGAGATGTTTGTGTAAAGAACTTTGAGGAATAAGTGCCTAAAGTGCCTAAAGTGAGCTAAAGTGCCTAAAGTTTAGGCGGCGCTTCGCGCCATATACCTTTTTAGTAATAAAAGGTCCCGCGCCTCCGGCGCGCCACAACTTTAGGCACTTTAGGCACTTCCTACTTTAGGCACTTTTGTTTCCCCTCATTCTAAAGAGTACATCGCTTTTGCTTTTAAACCTAAATCTGTTATAATTGACTATGCAAAAAATAATGAACATATTCGCCCTCTTTATAAAATCGATGCGAATGTACCAATGGGTGAAGAATACCTTTATATTCGCTCCAATGGTATTTTCCCTGCACCGTTTACACCTCGATTACATCAATTACATAAAAAATAGTGCATTGGCTTTTATTCTATTCAGCCTGGTAGCAAGTAGTGTCTATGTTTTAAATGACTGCTTTGATAGGAAAATGGACAAACGTCACCCGGAAAAATGCAAACGACCCATTGCCTCTGGCCAATTAAAGATTCCCATTGCTGTGATTGGCGCGGTCTCTCTCCTGATGGCAGCCCTATTCGCGATATTTCATTTTAATGTCAATTTCTTTGTTATTTCAATCATCTATATTGCCATGAATATTATATATTCTTCTTATTTAAGAAAAATTGTCATTCTTGATGTGATGGTAATTGCAGTAGGATTCGTGTTACGGGTGAAAATTGGCGGAGAAATTAATAATATTGAACTCTCCGTATGGATTTTGATCATTACCTTTTTACTGGCAATATTCCTGGGATTGATCAAACGTCGGCAGGAGTTTATTAAGACCAATATGGCAGAAGGGACTGTTGTAACGGAGACTCGTACGACCCTGAAAAAATATAACCTCGCACTCCTGGATCAACTAATTTCTATTACCACCGCCACTACTTTAATTTCCTATATAATCTATGTGACAAACCCGGATATTCAACATAAATTCCATACAAAGGAGTTGTATTTGACAGTGCCTTTTGTGATTTTCGGTATCTTTCGATACCTCTATCTCACCTATTCAAAGGGTAAGGGTGAGAATCCAGCAGAAGTTATCTTTTCGGATCTCCCGTTTAGTGTTAATATTATCGCCTGGGTGATTGTATTTATTGTATTAATTTTTTATTAAAATATTAAACCAATGAGCCAGGAACTTGATTTATTGAGAAAATTACATTTCGGTTCTGTAACTGAGCAGGAATTAGTGGATGTTTTTTTTCAATACAGGGATAATTATAGGATGCAGTTAAACCTGGTCATGCATCCCAAATTCCCTGAGAAATATGCGTTAAATATTATTTCTCATTTATTTGCTGTCGATCTCATACGGGTGATAAAAAATAAGCGAACCAATCCATTTATACGAAAAAAGGCAGAGCTTGAATTCAGCGAAAAATATAAGAAATTTCCCCTGGGTGAAAAATTGAGTTATATGAAAATTGCCCCCTATTCTTTGTTGAATTATTTTATCGAGGAAAGGGATAAGCGGGTGCTAAAGGTTATGCTAAAAAATACAGGCTGCACGGAAGAATTGGTTTTAAAGTTTATTAACCGGGAAAATTCCAGGCACCTGGTTTATGAAGCTCTTTCTTCCACTGAATGGTACAAGCGACCGGCAGTGGCAGAGGCCATCGCCCACGATACCCAGGCTCCTATCCGTCTGCTGATCGATATTTTGCCCTATCTGAGTAAACGTACATTAAGAAAACTATATGAAAAGGAGGACACCCACAAGATTGTAAAAAAGAATATCATTGAATTCTATAGAAAATCAGGCATTCGACAATAGGATGATTGCTTCTCTAATCTCTGATCCTAATCCCTGGTGCCTGATTCTTTAAAATATTTTAAATTTTTCTGTTGCATATTCGGTTTTTGTATTGTATTATTAATACATGAAAAAAATTTTAATAGTTATCGCTTTGTTTGGCGCTGCATGCCACCTGTTTCCGGTTGTCCCGGGCTACTACGGGGCGCGGGCACTTTCATTGGGCTATGCAGGTACTGCGTTGAATTATGATGTGAATGCCATATTTATTAATCCGGCATTGTTATCCTCCCTGCCTTATTCCATGACTGGATATCAATATCAAAATAGTTACCTCGATTATAAAGATTTCAACGATAATCTAAGCGAAGTGCTGAATTATGATCTGGAACATTTTGAATCCTTGGATACAACTGAAAAAAGAATTCTTTTCTCAAAATTGCAGGGCCTGTTCCATTCAAAAGTCGGTATTTACGGTTTTAGTTCAAGTGTACCGGGATTTGTTACCAGGAACTACGGTATTTCCTTTTCTGTGGTGAATACTGCATTTATGAACCCGGTGAGTGATGCGAATTCCACTAATAATGGCATTGATTTGTTTGAGAAAGATCCTGAAGAGGTTTCCAATGACGAAATCGCTTCCTTAAAAATGAATTTTGTAGGACTTCGTTATAAACAAATTTCCCTCTCGTATGCCCTTAGCGTTTCAAAAACCCTGAATTTTGGGGTGACTCTCCACTATTTGTATGGGAAAATAACAGAGTTTAATTCTTCGATAGTGGATGATATCTTTTCTACCGATTGGGATGCCAAGAATTATCTTGAAGCAGCCTGGAATGAAACAGATAAGAAGTTTTCCAGGTTCATGGCCGACCTCTCAGTGGTTATGGATATCGGCCGCTTTTTTAAAATTGCCCTGGTGACGAAAAATGTCGGAAGCCCGAAAATAGAGACACCTGAAAGAAAAATTACCCTTAACCGGAGGATTATTGCCGGACTGGCCTTCAAACCCAATATGCAATGGGGTGTTTACCTGGATATGGATATTGCTAAAACTGACCTGCTTCACAACGGCGGTAAAATGCAGCCCGTTTCCTTTGGTGTTGAAAAGGGTTTTTTTAATAATCGCTTCTTTTTAAGAGCGGGTTTTTTAAATGATTTAACCGAGAAACATTTTTTCGGATCAAAGTCCAATGCGTTGTATGGACTTGGGCTGGGCTTTAATATGAAGAAAATTGTGGTTGATGTTGCTCTGGGACTCAATGGCAGCGGAACCGTTAAAAGCCTGGCGATTTCAGGTTTTATTTTGTTTAAATGAACGATTTGAATTGACATAATGATATAATTCTTTTAAAATAAGGATATGACAATGAAAATTGGAGAGCTTTTAGTTGAAGACAATAGACTGACTCAGGAAGAACTTCAGAATGCCCTGGAGACACAGCAAAAAGAACCAGGCAAACTGGGTAGTATTCTTATCCGGTTGGGCTATGTAACTGAAGAGGATATTGCACAAGCTCTAAGTAAACAATTCGGCTATCCCTCCATTAATCTTTCAAAATTCGATATCGATGAGAAAGTACTATCATTAATTAAACCGGAGATTGCACGGAAGCATATTGTAATGCCGGTTCATAGGATTGGTTCGATGCTGACGCTGGCAATGGCAGACCCGTCGAATCTTTTTGTCCAGGAAGAGATCCGATTTTCCACCAATTTGAGAATCCAGGCGGTAATCGCGCCTGAGACCTCAATCATTGAAGCCATTGATAAATATTTCGGTTCCTCAACAGGGATTGAAGCGCAAAAATACCTGGAAGAGATTGAACTGGGTGATATTGATGATGCCTCTATTGAACTGGTAGATGAAGAGGATGACTATTCCTATGAAGGCGAAGAGGATGAAGACGCCCCTGCTATTAAACTTGTTAATTTGATTTTCCAGGATTCGGTGCAAAAAGGAGTTTCTGATATCCATTTCGAGCCATATGAAAAGGTTTTTCGTGTCCGGATCAGGATTGATGGTGTGTTACATGAATACATGACACCGCCCATGAACTTAAAAAACAAAGTATTATCCAGGGTAAAACTGATTGCCGGTATTGATATTGCGGAACGAAGACTTCCACAGGATGGACGGATCAAAACCAAATTAAGTGTGGATGGTAAAAGCAAAGCGGTTGATATGAGGGTCTCTTCATTGCCTACCATTCATGGTGAAAAAATCGTTGTCCGTCTCCTGGATAAAGATAATTTAATGTTGGACATGACAAGGCTGGGATTTGAACCACTTTCGCTCCAGCGGTTTGAGAAAAACATCATTGAACCATGGGGTATTATCCTGGTTACTGGGCCAACAGGTTCTGGAAAAACCAATACACTCTACTCGGCCATTTCAAAATTAAACAATGATGAAGTGAATATTTTAACGGCAGAGAACCCGGTGGAGTTTAACCTTTTTGGAATTAATCAGGTAAACATCAAAGAGAGCATTGGACTTACCTTCCCAGCGTGCCTACGGTCATTTTTAAGACAGGACCCCAATATTATCCTGGTCGGTGAGATCAGGGATTTTGAAACGGCAGATATTGCCATTAAAGCGGCCTTAACCGGTCACCTGGTGCTCTCTACCCTTCATACCAACGATGCACCATCCACCATTGCTCGATTGATCAATATGGGGATTGAACCCTTCCTGGTGTCCAGTGCAGTGAGAATGGTGGTGGCGCAGCGATTGATTCGACGCTTATGCCAATCCTGCAAAGAACCTTCCAAAACACCTGTTCAAACACTCATCGATGTAGGATTTGCTCCAGAAGAGGCCAAAACCGTTACAATTTATGAAGCCAGGGGCTGTGAGAAATGCAGTAATACAGGCTACAAAGGACGCATCGGCCTGTTTGAGGTCATGGAAATCGATGAAGAATTAAAAGAACAGATAATGGTGGGTGCGTCTACCTCCGAATTAAGACAAAAAGCAAGAGAAAAAGGAATGTTAAGTCTTCGACAGAGTGGCATTGAAAAAATTAAAACAGGATCAACGTCTATCGATGAAGTGCTTCGGGAAACAACAAGAATGTAAGGAGAAAAAGAAATGGCATTACCTTTACCCCAATTATTAAAAATAATGGTGGATGAAGGAGGTACAGATCTTCATATCACCACCAATACTCCACCCATTATCAGGGTGCATGGGATATTAAAACGAATTGAACATCCGCCGCTAACACCGGCTGAAACCAAGCAGATTATTTATAGCATTTTGAATGATACCCAGAAATATAAATTTGAAGAGCAGTGGGAGCTTGATTTTTCATTTGGTATAAAAGGAATCGCTCGATTTCGTGCCAATGTTTTTATGCAGCGAGGAGCTGTGGCAGGTGCTTTTAGACGGATTCCTTATGAGATCTGGGGTTTTGAAAAATTAGGACTCCCTCCTGTTGTGGCTTCCCTCTCCAACAAACCCAGGGGACTGGTATTAATCACTGGACCCACTGGTTCGGGTAAAACCACTACCCTGGCAGCCCTACTTGATAAAGTAAACAATGAACGATCGGTTCATATTATTACCATTGAAGACCCAATCGAATACCTACATACACATAAAAAGGCAATGGTCAATCAGCGGGAATTGCATGCAGACACCAAAGGATTTGGCGTGGCCTTAAGGGCCGCGCTGCGGGAAGACCCGGATGTGGTGCTAATCGGAGAAATGAGGGACCTGGAAACCATTCAGTCGGCCATTACGATTGCTGAAACGGGTCATTTAACCTTTGGAACACTTCATACCAATTCAGCCTCTCAAACCATTAACCGTATGATTGATGTATTCCCACCCCACCAGCAGGACCAGGTACGGACGCAGTTATCCATGAACCTTGAGGGCATCGTTACACAGGCACTGCTGCCCAAAGCGGATGGCAGGGGACGCTGCCTGGCAGTTGAAGTTCTAATACCCAATGCGGCCATCCGGCACTTGATCCGGGATAATAAAATCCACCAGATCTATGCGACAATGCAGACAGGACAGGAAAAATACGGGATGATTACATTCAATCAATCATTGGCCAATCTCTATTTTAAACGGGATATTACACAAGAATTGGCATTGAGTGTCTCACACAATCCCGAAGAGTTAGGTGATATAATCAGACGAGGACCCAGTGCCTTGTCCCCACAATTAAAACCCGGTTACAGGGGAGGTTTAAGAGCGAATCCCCAGGGTAATAAATTTCGAAACTTTTAGGGGGTATAAATGGCTGTTTTTAAGTATAGAGGTAAAAATATTGTTGGAAACATTGTGACAGGTGAAAGAACCGGTCGATCTCCACAGGAAGTAGTCGCTGCCCTGGAGAGAGATCAGATCCAGGTTTTAAACATTGAGAAGAAAAAGACAGAGATCCCAATACCCTTTATCAAAAAGGGAGCCATAAAGAAAAGGGTATCTCTGCGGGATTTATCGGTTTTTAACCGCCAAATGGCTGTGATGTTTAATGCTGGACTTCCAGTGACCCAGGCACTGCAAATCCTGGCCACACAGCAGAAGAATAAATACTTTCAGAATGCGCTGCTGGAAATCAGAAAAGAGGTGGAAGCAGGTTCCACTCTTTCCAATGCCTTGAGAAAATACCCGGATATCTATAGTGACCTTTACACCAGTATGATACAAGCCGGTGAAGCCTCTGGTAACCTGGATACTATTTTACTTCGGTTATCCGAGTATACTGAGAGTATGGCCCGTTTGGTGGGAAAAGTAAAATCTGCTCTGGCCTATCCCATCGCGGTTTTAATCATCGCAGTGGTTATCACCACCGTTCTTATGATGAAGGTAGTACCGGTATTTGAAGATATGTTTGATCAACTAGGGGCTAGCCTTCCCATGCCGACTCAGGTACTGGTTAAGGTTTCACATTTTATGCAGGCCAATTTTCTCTATATCACTGCTGCCGTTTTTATCCTTATTTTTGCCATAAGAGCTTACAATAAAACCTACAAAGGACGACGTGTATTTGACCAGTTGAAATTGCGATTACCTATATTCGGTACCCTGCTGTTAAAGGTGGCTGTGGCCCGAATCACCCGTACAATGGAAACGCTTTTAAACTCTGGCGTTGAAATCATTGAAAGTATGACCATTACCGCCAAAACAGCCGGTAATGCTATTGTTGAAGACACTATTTTAAGAAGCCGCCACTCGGTCCAGGAAGGTAAACCCCTGGGCCAATCCTGGGAAGAGGAGAAGATTTTTCCCTTCATGGTGACCCAGATGGTCAATGTTGGTGAACAAACAGGTGCACTTTCAAATATGCTGGGGAAAATAGCGGATTTTTACGACGAAGAAGTCAATCTGGCAGTAGATGCATTGGTGGCCATGATGGAACCTATTTTAATCCTCTTCTTGGGCGGAATAGTGGGAGGCGTTATTATCGCCATGTACTTGCCCATGTTTGATATCATCGGGAAAGTTTAAAAAAATTGATTTTCTTAGAAGAAAAGGAGATCCGTCAAAAATTTGTATTCCTTAATTCCATTCGAATTGCTGTTCTTTTCATTTTAATTATTGCCTCAATTTTTATATCTTTCCTTGTAGAAAAACCTCCCTTCTCCTTTGTTCCCATATTCGCTTCTCTTACTGCTGCCATTATTTTGAGTATTTTCTATTTTTCGTTGTTTAAATGGGCAAACTACCGCATCGTATTATATTTTCAGTTCATTGTGGATATTGGCCTGATATCCATCATCGTTTATTACACAGGCGGAGTTACCAGTCCTTTTTACTTTCTCTATATCTTTCCTATCATTGTCTGTTCTATTTTCTTGACCCGGAAAGATACCATATACATAGCAACCTTTGCATATATTGTATTCGGTATTTTATCGGATTTGATCTACCTGAAAATCGTCCCTTATTACCCTATCGGGCCCTATACGGATATTACTCTCAACGTATTTATTTATAATATGGTGATGAGTTTTATTGCCTTTTCCAGTATCGCCCTTTTATCTTCTTATTACTTCGAGCGGATGAGGAAAACAGGTGCGGAATTAAAAAATGCCAGGGAAAATTTAAAGGACCTGATGTTATTGAATAATACAGTACTGGAAAAGATAGAGAATGGATTTATAATCTGTGATACAAATGGCGTTATTATTTCTTATAATGAAAAATCCAAAGATTTATTAAAATTAGACAGTAAAAGTAATATCCTTGACATTTTATCTGTAAAATCCAGCTATAATGTGAGTGTTAGTGATAGTGATAGCTATCTAGTAGGCGGTTCACCCCTGGGTAAAAAATATTACTTTGAAATAGAGATCAATGACCGGGTCCTGGGGGTATCCCATTCGATTATTGAAAAGATATATTCCTATGATGAAGTATATGTTTTTATTATTACGGATTTAACGGAAAAACGAGAGATTGAGAAAAAATTAAAGCAGAAAGAGCATTTTGCACTTATCGGCGAAATGTCCGCTGGAATCGCTCATGAGATAAGGAATCCTCTGGCCTCCATATCAGGGTCTGTTCAGTTTCTAAATAAAGAATTGAAACTGGAAACCGAATTTCGAAACCTGATGGATATTATTGTAAAAGAATCCACCCGTTTATCACATTCCATTAATGTGTTCCTGGATTACGCCAGGTCTACTCCATTGAAAAAGACAGAATTTGATCTTTCCCGGATTATTGATGATGTGGCTGAGTTAGTCTCTCTGAATCACCCGGAGATAAAAGTGGTTAAAAAATATAGTGAAGGAAATATTATAAATGCGGATGTAAAAAGAATCAATCAAGTGGTCTGGAATTTGATTAATAATTCGGTCAAAGCGCTCAATAACAAAGGAATCATAGAGGTTAATATTTATAAAAAAAGTGATATTATTTATCTTTCTGTCAAGGACAATGGCGTTGGAATTGAAGGTGGCGATATGTCAAAAATATTTACCCCTTTCTATTCAAGATTTGCATCCGGCATTGGACTGGGCATGTCCATTGTAAAGCGAATCATTGATGAACATAATTTTGAGATAAATATAAAATCTGAAAAAAATATCGGGACTGAGGTAATCATATGTTTCAGGAAAGAGTAAAAATTTTAATTGTCGATGATGATCCCAGTATTCGGAATATGTTGACCATTGTCCTCAAAAAGAGTGGGTATGGAGTTATCAGCACGGATAGTGGGAAATCGACCCTGGATAAATTAAAAAAGGAGACATTTGACCTGATCATTTCGGATATAAAAATGCAGGATATAAATGGCATTGAACTGCTTAAAAAAATAAAATCCATTAGCCCGGAGATCCCGGTGATTATGATCACGGCCTATGCCTCTGCCAACGATGCGGTGGAAGCCATGAAACTGGGAGCCGAAGACTATATCACCAAACCCTTTAACCTGGATGAATTAAAGATTATTATTGAGCGGGCCATATATAAAAAAAATATGGAAAAAGAAAATATTCAGTTAAAATCCCGCTTAACCGATAAAGAAAAATTTGAAAATATAGTGGGTAAAAACCCAAAAATGTTAAAAATATTTGATATGATCAATACGGTTTCGAAGACCGATTCCACTGTTCTCATCAGTGGTGAAAGCGGAACAGGGAAGGAATTAATCGCCAAAGCCATCCATAACAAAAGTGAACGAAGTGGTTGTGAGTTTGTCTCCATCAATTGCGGCGCGTTGCCGGAGAATTTACTGGAAAGCGAATTATTTGGTCATACAAAAGGCGCTTTTACCGATGCTTATAAGGAAAAAAAGGGATTATTTGAAGTGGCCAATAAAGGAACGCTTTTCCTGGATGAAGTGACTGAAATGTCGCAAAAAATGCAGGTGAAACTGCTGAGGGCTCTCCAGGAAAGAAAAATTCGCAGGGTAGGCAGTAATGAAGAAGTGGAAGTGGATGTCCGGATTATCTCCGCCACCAATAAAGATTTAGCCGAAGAGATGAAAAGCGGAGAGTTCCGCTCCGACCTTTTTTACAGGTTAAATGTGATTTCTATCAATATCCCTCCTTTGCGGGAAAGGAAGGATGATATCCCTTTGCTGCTGCGATATTTTCTGAAAACCTATAATGAGAAATTCAACCGGGATATCGAGGGGTATGAAAGGGACGTGTTGGATCTCTTTATTAGTTATTCTTGGCCTGGCAATGTCAGGGAATTGGAAAATTTTGTCGAGCGAGCCGTGGCATTAGAAAAAGAAAAATTTATAACGGTCAAAAGTTTGCCCTCTGATCTCGTCTACAGTATTTCAGATAATAAAGGCACACTGCCTACGGATATCGAGACATTATTCCAGGATGAAAGTTTTAACTTTTCAGAATATATCGATGATCTCAGCCAGAAAATAATTTTAAAAGCCTTTCAACTGAACCATTTAAATATGAAAAAAACCGCTGAGATGCTGAAACTCAATTATCGCTCACTCCGCTACTTAATGGATAAATACCAGTTGAAGATTAGGTAAGAGCTTTAAAGAACTTAGGTTGAGGTTAAGGTTGAGGTTGAGGAGATAGGGGACAGATAAAATGGAACTTGTACTGGCATCTTCATCCCCGCGGCGGAAGGAGTTGTTAAAGCTGTTGGGTATCGAACCTCAAATTATCGTGCCCACAGTAAATGAAAACCGGAGGGCCGGTGAATCTATTGAGACCTTTCTCCAACGGGTGACTATATCGAAAGGAGAGGTGGTTTACAGGGATGCGTTTTTTGAAGTTCCCCTTGTCAGTGCCGACACTATTGTTTTATGTGAGAATACTATTATCGGTAAACCGGTTGATAGGGCGGATGCCTTTGGTATGTTAAAGAGGCTTTCCAATAATGTCCATGAAGTATTAACCGGTGTTTCTATTCTTTATAAAGGTACGTCCCATTATGATTTTGCCCGAACTCGTGTCGAGTTTATTGATATTTCGGATAACGAGATAAATTATTACCTGGATAATGAGAATTATCAAGACAAAGCAGGTGCGTATGCCATCCAGGGCAAGGCTTCTGTTTTTGTAAAAAAGATCTATGGTTGTTATTTCAATGTGATGGGGTTTCCATTGAACCTTTTTTACGATATGTTGAAACGAATCGGAATAGAACTCTTTAAATAATTAGCCCGCGAAACACGCGAAAAACACGAAAGGAAATACCCATAAATCGGAACCAGTGAATCAAACATCGCAAAATGTGCCGGCCGTGCGTAGCAAACGTTTTTGGAGGTCCAGGAACCTTTTTTCAAAAAGGTTCTTGGCCGCCGGAGGCATTATATCTCTAAAAAGATATAAAAAACGGATGGGCAGGTCAAAGGCTCATAAAAGTTCTTGTATTCCTGCCCATCCACGCAACTGGAAAGATACCGGACGTAGACCAGCCTTGTGCTGCGTCCGGTTTATAGTTCTTAAGAGATAACACCGAAAATCGCCTGTAATTCGATTATTACACCGTTGACAGCGGTAAACGGAACCGTGTCGGTTTCGCAATATATTTTAGGCCTGCCATATTCTCTATCCTTTCCTAATGAACGCGTTTGTGCCTATCCCCTTTTTTCCCAAATATTCAAATTATAAATTGTGAATTATAAATAAAAAATTATAAATTAAAAATTTAGATAAATCCCTTCCTTAATGCGGCGCCTATGGGTCAGAGACCCGTAGGAATGGGTCAATCCCCCTTATGAAATGAATACTTTCTTGCCTGTCTTGTATTTCCTCCCATCAACTGGAGTCTGATTTCGATAAAGTCGTTAGGCAGATAAAGGGGAAAAAAGGCAGCGGAGGAGACCGAATACCTTGAATGTGTTGATATTGGCTGAGATATTCATGAAGGTTGGTGTGGTCGGATTAATTATTATTTTCTGAAAGGATGGATAGATTAAATTATCCAGTATTCAAGTTATACCCTGAAACTTAGTCATCCGATTAACTGGTTATAGTAATTTTATGAATCCCTTTGTGTGGTGCTTTTGGAGAAAATATACCAAGAGAACTGAAGAAAATCTATAAACTTTCTTGATTTGACAACCCTAGTTGTGTTATATTAAAAAAATGAATAAAAAGACGTTAGCAAAAAAATTTCTCGCGTTTGAAAAATATTTCAGAAAGAAGCAAATCACTATTCTGAAGGAAAAGCATGGCGAAAACTTTAAATATAGCCAAATTGACGATAAAATAGTTTTAAATCAAGCAAAGGAAGAATTACAAAAAAAATTCAAAATATCTGAAACTGAAGTTGCAGATATTGTATCCTTTGCACGATACCACGTAGTAGACCCTAGCCTCCTTGGGTTAAGTATACTTTTGAGTGCATTGTTTGGGCTAATTTTTTTGAGGTTGCTTTCATTACATCAAGAATTGGATGTTTTCACTATCGTTATTTTTTTCTTATATCTCTTCATTCATCCACTCATTGGGAAAATATTTTCTTATTTTGTTGAATACCTGTATAATAAAATTGACAAATTATACCTATTACGTGGAAGTAAATTGGGAAATTGGCAAGCTGAAAAAAAAATTGTTATTAGTGCAGTATGGCCTATTGCTTGCCCAATTATGTTGGTGAAGGCATTGATGAGCCTAGTTTTTTTTATTGGCTTACCTCGATCCAAATAATTGCTGCAAGTATTAAAATGATATTCCAATCGATCATAGTCTAGATTTTGCCCAAAATTCCAAATTAAGTATCCATTTGCGGCCTTTTCGTATAATTATCGGTTAGGTTAACCGACTCCCGATATTTACCAGTTAGAGTTGAGTCTCACTTTACACTGGATAACCGTTGATTATCTAGGAAACGAGCGTATAACCCCTATATTAAAGGATTTATTGTTTAGCTGGTAACAAAATAGTAACAAAAGCTGCCAATTTTGAAAATGACCAATCAAAAAAAGGTGACCAATTACATGGTTATACGGTTTCCCGGTATCTATACAAACCCCGGATTAAATCTTTGAAAATCGCTTAAGGGATTAAAAAATTAACTCATCTTAAAATAAATCCACCATTAAGATTTAAATTTACCCTGGCGGGCTTCCGGGATTTAGCCGGGTGGATGAGGACCACGAAGAGACATTGATATATTTAATAAATAAATTTTTAAATGGAATATCATCATTATTGATATGAAACCAGGGAAAAGGCTTTGTTTTTGTTAAAAAAATGCAACTTCTTTGTTGTATTTCTGGTCAAAAAGAGTTA
>Ga0180438_10000267_pt1 | contig 107941 bp, 139 predicted proteins | sample SS_ome_12_FD_132455 | JGI IMG/M metagenome (GOLD analysis project Ga0180438, IMG submission 132455) | Hypersaline lake sediment archaeal communities from the Salton Sea, California, USA - SS_3_D_2 metaG | ecosystem: Environmental > Aquatic > Non-marine Saline and Alkaline > Hypersaline >... | reverse complement strand
TTAAATCATTAGAGATGGCAAAAGATCCTGATGAATGGGCAATTCAAGTTCCGGCAGATGATATGACTCATTTCAGAACTCTATTAAAATATTATTTAAAAGATTCTGCTGAAATAGGATTAGATTCATTTGATGAATATGGTATTCATAATTCTAACTGGACAATGATAGCTCCAACAGGATCAACTTCAATGTCTGCCGATTGTTCCTATGCTTGGGAACCATTGATGGCCTTAGTATGGGAGAAACCTCTTGTTGAATCTGATGAAGTTCTTAAAATAATCCACCCACAATTTGAAAAAGATCTGGATAGTTGGATTGAATGTGATCAAGTAAAACTTGGAAGAACTAAAAAAAGCATCATAGAAGATATTATTAATAACAATGGATCAATTCAAAATATAGATTACCTTCCTAAAGTTATGAAAAATTTATATAAAGTAGCTCATGATATTGATCCTGTCCGTAAAGTCAGAATGCAAGCAGCAGGTCAGCATTATATATCAATGGCTATATCGTCAACCACTAACCTCCCTAATCATGCTACTGTAGAAGACGTTGAACAAATCTACTTAACTGCATGGGAATATGGACTGAAAGGAATAACAGTATTCAGAGATGGATGCAGAGATAATCAAATTGTACAATTTGGAAAACAAAAAAAGAAAAGAAGATCAACAGATAAACTCACAGAAAGACCAATCAAAAGAAATGGATCTACTGTGGAAATCAAAACCCCTCATGGTAAATTCTTTGTTACTGTCAATTTCCATGAAGACAAACCAATTGAAATGTTCTTCAGCGTTGGAAAGCAAGGAGGACTTGTTAATGTGGTTATTGATGCATTAGCAAGGATCTGTTCCAAAGGACTTCAGGCAGGTATGACTATGGAATGGATCGTTGATACTCTTGAAGGTCTTAAAGGTGATCAACCTTTCTGGTTTAAAATTTCTGATAGTGAAGAAAAATCAACGCAAGCCCAATCAATTGTAGATGCTTTATCTAAGGTATTATCTTATCATTTTACAAGTAATTTATTATCAACTCAAATACCATATGATCGTGACGCATTTGATGAAGCTATCTATTCTACTGCTTGTGAACCAGAGCAGTTTGAACGTTGTCCTGAATGTGGTAAAAAAGCATTAACTCATTCAACAGGCTGTAGAGGAGGAGAATGTTTAGCATGTGGTTTTACTAATTGCAGTTAGAAAGGAGGACACATGGCAAGAATGAGATTAGAAGTTAAAGAGATTGAAACACCAGAAACCAAAACAAAACATATTGTACCTAAAATGAGAGGTAAATCTGGATACGTTGCTCAACATGATCCGGCAATGTATCCACTATTAAAAGATAATAGATGTGACGATGAAAAGTTTTCAAGAGTAGATAAGTTTTGGGTAAATCATTATTACTTAATAGGTACTGAATGGTTATGTGAAAAGATCTTTTATCCCTCCAGTTATGGTTTTGAACAAATTGAAAAAGAAAACATAAAAAGTTTTAAAGATTTATATAATAGATTAATCAAAGAAGGAATTGGCCTTTGGGGAGAACGACCTGTTCCTAATATTGAAAAACCTGTTGAACGTATTCAATTAGAATGCAAACCAAAAGTAAAGAGAGTGAGGTTAGAATGCAAAGAATAAGTTTAACTCCAGATCTGTCAGATCAGACCACTCTGATAGTTGATGGAAGGTACATTGCCTATCGATCTATGTTCAGCAATCAAGGCAAGCTATCATATAATGGTAGAGATACTGGAATGATCTATACGTTCTTTAGAACTTTACAATCCCTTGCTAATAAGTATGAAGTCAATAATACCGTCATTATGTTTGATGTAACCAAATCAAATGAAGGTGTCCGTAGACAAGAGTATGAAGGATACAAAGTCAGAGAACTAAAGCTCAATCCAAATCCCAAAGAGATAGCTCAACGTAAACAATTTGAATTAGATTATCATGATCTAATGGTAGTAACTGATAAATTAGGTTTTGCTATTTATACCCTGCCAGGATATGAAGCTGATGATTCCATTGCCTTATTCTGTAAACAGTTTGGTGGTAAGAAAATAATTGCTACTAAAGATGAAGATATGTATCAGTTAATCAATGAAGATACTATGGTTGCTGATCCTTCCAGTAACAAAAAGAAAGATCTCAAATGGTTCATGCGAGAATATGGTATTCCACCTGAAAAATGGGTTGAGTATAAAGCCATTGCAGGTTGTAAATCTGATACCGTTCCAGGCATTCCAGGCATGGGCCATAAGAGAACACTTGAATATCTCTCTGGTAAATCTCCTAAATATGAGAAGACAATTGAAAAGAATAAGGCATTATATATGTTGTGTCATAATCTTGTTGTTCTTCCTCACCCTTCATTGAATGGTCATAAAATAAAATGGAAACAAACAAAACTTAATGAAGATGATTTCATTGGTTTTTGTCAATCCTATGGTTTTAATTCATTCTTAAACGAAATTCATAACTTTTATATCTTTATGGAAGGAGGTAAAGTCTGGTGAAAAATGATCACTTATCAGAAAAAGTCTATGGTGTTAAATACTATGAAAGATGTAAAGACAAAGGTATTGATTATGCTTTTTATGGTAACTGGCAAAAACAATACGCTAAAATGGTTGTCTTTGTTTCTGGTATTTACAAAATAGAAATTGCAGAAAAAACTTTACTCGATGTAGGTACTGCCTGTGGTGCTAATCTTAGAGCATTCAAAGAAACAGAAATATTTTCAAAAGTTATTGGTATTGATGTTAGCAAATACTTAGTTGAATTAGGCAATAAAGTTAATGAATTTAAAGAAGGAGAATTGGTTGTAGATAATTGTACCACAATGGAAAAAATACAAGATGAAACAATTGATTTTATTCATTGCTCACAATTATTTGAACATCTCAGATACAATGAAGTTAAAAATACAATAGATCAAATGTACAGAGTAATGAAAAATGGAGCTATCGGCTTTGTTACTCTCAATGCAATTAAAGCAGGACAAACTGAAGAAGATGTTACAAGTCAAGATGAAACCCATGTATGCGTAATGCCTGAAGAACAATGGCACAAAACGTTTGATAGACGTTTTCAAGTCAGAAAAGATACAGAGAAATTAATGATGAAAGCTAAATTTTATCCTGGGGATAATGGTAAAAACTTTTATCAGAACTATTATGATGATTGGAGTACATTTATATTTACTAAATAGCTGACCTAATCGGAGCGTAATAATGGTGGATCTTGACTTTAATAATCATTTCCTTAATCAGATAATATATCATTCTATAAGAAACGATGACTTTCTAAAAGCAATACGGCATGTTGTGCCTATTGAAACCTACAAAACAAAGGATCGTAAACTCTTAATGGATATGGTATATGGGTATTTCGATGATTACAAAGAAGCCCCAAAGGAAAATTTCTATGATCTGTTTAAGGAACGTGAAGATAGCTTAGATGAAGACCTTCAAAAGAAGTGTCTTAATATGTTTAACCTTTTAAATGAAATCACAGGATCTAATAGCACCTATATATTAACCAGAATTGAAGATGCTATTTATCATTTCCAATTAGAAGAAGCCAGTATTGATTTTGCATCCTTTATTAAAAAACAAAATTATGATAGTGCTGTAGCTACCATACTCAAAGCAATTAAATCACCAAGGGTAGTTGAAGAACCTTATTACAACTACTTTAATGATAAAACATTCATTGAAGAAAGGATCAGAGAAAAGCGATATGTAATGGTCACACAAATACCTATGCTCGATGAAATTATAGGTGGATTTCAAAGGAAATGGTTAGTCACCTGTCTTGGAGCTACCAAAGTAGGAAAGACATGGATGCTGATTGAACTGGCATTAGCTGCTGTATGGCAGGGATTAAATGTTCTATTTGTTTCCTTAGAGATGGGTAAATCACAGATCGATGAACGATTAGATATGTCTGTAGGCTTTATGACTTCTAATCCTAATGGTGAAGCTGAATTATTGCGTAAAGTAGGAGATGACTATATTAAAGTAACAGAGAATACAGATACCATCTATGATATTGATAAAGTTATCAAGGCAAGAAACAGATACAGTAAAATATCTGGTGGTAATCTTGAAGTGGTTGCATTCAACAGAGGTCGTTTAAATTATCGTGACATTGATCGCATACTTGACGAACTGGAGGAGAAAAAAGGTTTCTATGCTGATGTACTGGTTGTCGATTACTTAGGGATCATGAAAGAAACAGTTGAAGGTCAGAATAAAAAAGAAAGGATCTCAGAAAACAGTATTGGTTTAAAAGAGATTGCCGGAGTAAGAAACATGGCTTGCATCTCAGCTATGCAGGGTAATAGAAAAGCAATGTCTGCAAAGGTATTCAAATCGAATCTGGTTGCTGATGATATTGATACAATATTCAATTCAGATCTGGTAATGGCTGTCTGTCAAACTGATATGGAAGAAAAAGAGGGCAAGGCAAGAGTTTACATTGCTAACTACAGACATGGAAAACAGCATGGTTCTGTAGGTATCTACCGTGATCTGTCTATTGGTCAATTCCATATTGATACCTTTGAAATAAAAGAAGTTAAAACAGAAGAAGAAAATAAGGAAGCAGGTCTTGATTATTGAAATAGAACAATACGATGCTCACAAATGTCGGTTGCATAATCGTAGGCAGCAACAAATCATTTGGAAAATCTTATCATGGTATGATTCAGGTATAGACAAACAAAAATCTATCCTGCAATGCATTGGTAGAACTGGTTGCTATTTTCCAATTGGTTTATTAACACACGTCTATAAACAGCTAAAGATACTTGGTCACACATTAGAATATACCTATCTTGACTTTCCTGAAATTAAACATAAGCTAATCCCTAAACTTCCTGGGATTAAGTTTGAACCATATCAGCATAAGATCCTGGCAAAGGTAGGGCCAAAGAAAAGAGGTATTGCTGTTGCCCCTACCGGATCTGGAAAGTCGGTTGTCATTGGTGGTATGGTCAATAAGCTCAGAGTTCCAGAAACAATTATCATTACACCTACCAAAACTATATTCAATCAATTAGTTGCTGATTTCCATAAATGGTTTCCTGATAAGACTATAGGACAAATGGGAGATGGTAAAAAAGACATGGGAGATATTACTATAGGTCTTTTTCAAACTCTCAGAGAAATTAACTGGAACAAAAGCAAAGCTCAATTAGTTATTGTAGATGAAGCTCACCGTATATCTAACTCACATATTAAAATCCTGTCTAAATTAAGATGGGCTAATTACAGATACGGTTTGACAGCTACACCACACGATGAAAAGAACTTTGAGAAATGGGCCAGAATGATAGGTTGCCTTGGCCCAATCCTTTATGAAGCTGAAGAAAAAGAGGTTGAGGTTAGAGTTGTTCCTGTTGAAGTATATATGATTCACTTCCATACTGCTAAAAAACATACTCCCTATCAGAAATGCTTACGTGAAGATGTGTTATTTAATAAGAGCAGAAACAAAAAACTCCTTGGTGCAGCCAAAACACTATCTTTAGATCATGGTAAAAACTGTCTATTTCTTATAGACGAAATCGAACAAGGTAAAAAAATAACTCAAATAGCTGATAAGATGGGATTGCATTATGAATTTGCTCATGGCAACAATCCCAAAGAAACAAATGAATTAATAAAAATAAATCTAAATAATGGTACAACCAAATTAGTCATTGCCACTCAGGTATTCGGGTTAGGCACTAACATTCCTAATGTCGATTGCGTTGTAATGGGATCAGTCAGAAAAAGCTATATTGATACTATTCAAAAGATAGGTCGTGGACGTAGACGAGTTGAAGGTAAAGACAAACTCATTGTTATTGATAGTATTGACAGGGTTTCCGGCAGAAATAGGTTCTGCGGATATTTCTATGGCTACTCATTAGAAAGAATCAAGCATTATAAAAGCAAGAAATGGGAAGTCAAACGTTTATTAACTTCAAAGTTATAGGAGGATTTATCATGAACAAAGATGTTGAAAGTTATGAAAAAGAGTATGTTGATATGAATCTGGCAAGGGGTCTGGATTTAACTTTTTATGGTAACTGGCAAAAAGATTTTGGAAAATTGATAATCGAAATATCCGATCTTGAAGCTAATATTGGCAAAGCATGGGTTTCAATTCTTGATATTGGTTGTGCTACTGGTCTTAATCTCAGGGCCATAGATGAACTGAATATCTTTAAAGAAATCTATGGTACTGACATTTCTAATTACATGATCAATTCCATGATCCCTGAAATGTATGCCGATCACAAATGGAATGCAGAAAAGGTTGATTTCTTTTGTACCCCCTCTCATGATCTATCCATGATTGCCGACAATAGCATTGATCTTATTACCTGTACTCATGTTTTTGAACATATAAAATCTGAAGAATTATTAGAAAAAACATTAAATGAACTCAAGCGTATTCTTCACAAAGAGGGCAAAATCATAATCATACTTCCCACAAGCAAAACTGAAGATCAGGATCTTAGTGGAAGAACTGACATATCCCCTTTCCATATATTGATTCATTCTGTTAGTTGGTGGAGCAAAACATTTGCAAAATATTTTAAATCAGAATCATTCAAAGCACGTCAACTATTTAAAAAATCAGAGCTAAAACCTGACAGATCAAAAGATAAAACTTTTTATGAAAATTATCCTGCATGGAACATCTTTAGGTTAATTCATAAATAATGATTAGCAATCCATTATTACAAAAAGCAATTGATGTTTTCGATGTTCTGTCCTTTCTGGATGAATATCGTGTCGATTATCTCATGGAAGGGAAGAACATCGGCAGAGGTTTTGTCGGTGTTCGCCCCTGTCCTGGGTGTGGAGATGCACGTAACCATTGGGGTATTCATATAGACAAAAAATTTGGATCTTGTTTTAAATGCAAAACCTATATGAATACTGTAGCATTAGTTAAATACTATGCCAGATTCAAGACCTATGATGAAGCTAAAGAATTTTTAATAGATCGATATGATGAAGGTGATTATGACTTAGTTACCAGAGTCACCGACATTATAAAAATGGAGAATAAAAAGACCCCTTATAATCCTCCAAAAAAAGATCCCCTTCCCTACGATACTTATCCAATAACACATAAAGTTTTAACACGTAATCACTACTTGCGAGATTTTTTCAAAAAACGCAAATTATATCTGTGGCATGTCAATCGATATGATCTACAATTAGGTGGTGTTCATAGTGAATGGCAAGGATACATAATCTTTCCTGTGTACCTGAGAGATAAAATTGTCACATGGCAAGCAAGACAGGTACTCACAAAAAGGTATCACAATCCACCTAATCTTGGTAGTTATATTCACAATGAAGATGGAGTGATACCAGGAAAACCCTTAATACTGGTTGAGGGTTTCTTAGATATGATTAGAATTGATTCTTATCTAAAAATTTATTATAATAATAAAATGGCAGTAACAACAGGGTTTGCAAAGATGATCTCTCATAAGCAGATTCAAAGAATAATCAGTTGCAAGCCTTCAAAGTTAATTGTCATGTATGATAATGATTCATGGTTCGATTATGATCGAGTTAAAAAAGAAGTTCCTATTGATGTAGACTTTACTATATTACCCAAAGGAAAAGATCCTAATGATTTAAACTGGTCAGAACTTCACACATTATTCAAGGAGGTAACATGAAAATATTTACACCCTCTTACATCATTTTGCATCATTCATTTACAAAAGACAGCAAAACAGTATCATGGCAACCTATCCGTGAATATCATTTATCATTAGGATGGCAAGACATAGGATACCATTATGGTATCGAGATGGTAAATGATAAGTTTGAGATCCTTGTAGGTCGTTTTGAAGGTACAGTAGGGGCGCATACCAAAGGTCTTAATGGTCTTTCAATTGGGATCTGTTGTGTAGGTAATTTCGATAATGAACCTCCAGATATGGCCCAATGGAATATCCTGCTTGAATTGTGTGAAAATATCTGCCGGAGATACAATTTACCAGTACAAAATGTAAAGGGGCATAGAGAGTATGCCCCTTATAAAAGCTGCCCAGGAAATGCATTTGATCTAACTGCATTCAGGAATCAATTGCAGGATATATTAATTGGTATTCCTTAACCTAAACTGTAGGTGGCTGTAATTCTTTTGTAGAGGATTTAGTTTTTCTAAATTCCTCCAATAATTTTAATTCCTGCGGATCAATTGCCTGAACATAATAGGGAACTGATTTCTTTTTAATCAAAACAGATCTGTTCTTTTCTACTTTATGACCTATTCCCCAAATAGCAAATGCTCCGGCAAATCCATCAAGGGCAATACCAATGAATCTGATCCAAGGTGCAAAAGAATCATTTGGTACGCCTTCAGCTAATCCAATTAAGGTTGTACCAATTGCTGCGAGAAATGAAGCTGTTCGGGTTTTCCATCCTGTCATAGGGTTTGGTTTTGTCGGTGGCTGTATAGATGCCATTTCTATCCTCCTTTGCAATGAATAATAGTTTCTTGGCATGTGACCATCCTGCTTTAAGCATACAGTTATCGTAATCATTGATCAGAATGCCAACTCTAAAGTAACCAATACGAGTACTCAAAATAGACATAGCTAAAGATAGCTTTTCACCCCACTCCTCCTTTGATACCATATAAGACACTAATTGATCAAAAGTTAAGTTGGGATAATTGGCATTATAAAATACAGCTATTTTATCAAGGTACTCAGCAATCCATTCCTTATCTGCAACATCAGCAATCATCATAATTCTGGTTGTATCAATCAGACCATAATAAACTTCATTTAAAGGAATATTATATTGAGCCTGAATCTTTAGCAACACCGAATCCGGTTTTGCTGCTGCATATTCTTCACACAAAGTCGGTGGAATCGGTGGCGCACCAGTTGTAAAGTTTCCATCAACAGCACAAGCAATAATGGGAATACACGCTAATAAAATAATTAATTTTTTCATAACCATACCTCCATAGATTTAATTTGGTTGAAAATAGTTCCAGATTTATATCCTAAAACTGGAACAGTTATAATATGTTTCGGCAGAAAGTTATTATGCTTCTTTTGATTCTCTAAGCCGATTATATAATCAACACCTAATAAAGCTGAAGCAAGATAAATTGGCCCTGAATCCACCCCAATAAAGAATCTACATTTCCCTATTTCCTCAATCATCTTACTGAGGTCAGCTTTTTCATATCTCAATGAACAGTCTGGAGTCAAACATTCCATTGAATCCGCTTCTATAAAATCAGGATACTCGTCAGCAAAACCAGGTGTCATATGACATTCAAAAGGTTCATACCCTGCTTCAATTATCTCATTCCAAATTTTTTCAGCTACTTCAACAGGACAGAACTTCTTATGCATTCCAGTATGACCAAACAGATGAACACCTACTCTTTTAGAATCCTTTACCCTATGCTTATTAGTCATTTGATAAGGTTTCCAAGTGAATTCATTCATACCTAACTCATAGTAAGCACAAATATAAGGCTTTGCAGGTTCATCTGATATATCTATAGGTATAGATGTGTTCTTTGGATCTGGATAAAGAATCCTATAAATATATTGCCATTTTCTTTTATCAAATGACTTGTCAATATTTAAGATCCCAGGATAAATATATTCAAACTGACGTTTAGAACTTGATCCAAGAGTAGGACGCATACCTGATTGCTCAATAAATTCATGCCAAACAGGAATAAAGTTAATAAGATCTCCTAAACCATGATCAAAAGTAAATAATGATCTACCTCTAATTCTCTGAATTTCTTTAATCGGTTTCATGCTTCCCCACTATAACAGCTTACTTAGATAACCTTCCGTTTCAACAATAGAATAAAAATTATAACCATAGGGTAACGGGATACTGTTTGTATATTCTCCTTTACAAGTAAAAAATTTTAATCGTGGCATTACATCATGTCCAGTACAGGCAATCCAATAACCATTTTCATTCTTATCCTCAATAACTCCTCTTGGATAACCACTACCTGTATAAATAATACTTCTACCGAAATGAAATAAACCTCTGCCAGATTCAAGAAAGCAAAGTTCATCATTTCTATTAAAAAATAATGAATTGGGTTGATTTATATTAGAATAGATCTTACGATTATTAGAAGATAACTCAATGATTGCACCATTATCAAAGTTTCCATCTCTCCATCCTTCACCATAAAATGATGCATACCATCTATTTTTCCAATTTACAAAAGAATTGAAATGAAGATCTCCACCAAACTCATAATGTTTTACATCTCTAATTATATTGGTGGTTGACGGACTAATTACAACCTGATTCATGGAATTAGTTCCGGCTGATACTACATAGAACCTACCCCTGAATACAGATTTCATATTGTAAACATTTTCTGATTTAAAAAACTTACTTATATTATGATGTTCTGTGACAACATCAATAACTAATAATTTATCTTTCTTACTATTAGTTAATACAGAAGCAATTAGATAATCACCTGAATAATTTAAACCTTTGGTTCCTATGAAATCATTTGCATTTACTATTTTAGATTCTAACCATTTTACTTCATCTGTTTCTGTATTAACCATTAACAATAAATTATTTTGATCGACAACCTTTTGATCCACATTAACACAACTCAGAATTAACCGCATTTTACCAAACCTTTACTTATTATTTTTTGTTTGTATTAATACCTGCCGTACAACCATTTGAACCATTTCAGCAGTTTCTTCTCTACGATCCCTTGCTAAGATTGTTTTCATTTGAGTCATAAGCTCTATCAATTGTTTATTCATTGCTGTTATTTCATGTCTGGTCTCCTCTCTTTTCATATCAGCATCATTAACAATTCCTTTTAACTCAAGAGTAATTGTATCGAGCTTTCGACAAAAGTTTTCCTGAAATATTTTTTGTTGACCATGACATTCATCTCTTACAGATAAACACATAGGTATAGTTTGAAATTTAACTTGATTATTAGAATCAAATAAATGTTTCCTCCCGACTAACTCCTTGTTATCTAATTTTTGTAATTTATTAAAAGCATCATCAACACGTCTTTCAAGCAATGGTATCTTTCCTTTCAAAACAACAAGAATAGCTACCACAAAACTAATTGTTGCAAGAAGTATAGGCCAATAATCTCTTATAAAATGAGCTATTACATGACCATTTTCTGCTACTTCATTTAACATATTAGGATCAGAGGGCATATTAAAATGTCTCCTTTTTAATTTACTTCCACTCCAAATTCACAGGCATTAATTTTAGCCTTAGTCCATATATTTGAATCGGAAGGATCATCTTCCCAAATAGTTTGATTTCTAAAATATGAATCAGACAACGACTGAGCAGTAGTTTCTTCATAGTCTGCTCCTCCGGTTCTAAGAAATCCTTTCAATTTTCTATTATCCGTTCCAGCAGTACGTTGTGATACATTATTTAATTGCACTCCAAAGATTGCCAAGTCATCAAGATCCGTTGGAACATTTTCATATGCATAAGAATCTTTATTTCCATCTACTGCCCCTTCAACATAATCTGAATCATCAAATGCAGATTCGTCAATGCATTGATAATTACTTCCTGCGGAGGGAGTTAATTGAGAATAATTTCCTGCTCCATTGGGATTAACAGCATCGATCCTAACATCTCCTAAGAAATCATTATTCTTTGATCCAGTTGTATCTAAGATATAAATGTCATCGTAATTAACATCAACAAATTGTTTACCCTGAAATAATACATTAGCAATTCTATTTGCAATTGCTAAAGATGGTCGAGTATCTTTATTACTAAATGAATGAAGACTTTGTTCATCTAATTTTAATTCACCCAATCCTTCAGTACTATGACACTTCCATTTTAATTCTACATAGTACCATCTCTTACGATCAAGAGTAAAATCAGAAATATATTCCACCACAGATTGAGTACTTGGCTGTCTAAAAAGAACAAGATTAAGATTACTATTAACTCTTAATAAACCTGAAATTTGATAACCACTTGGCTCATAAAATTCAACCAAGTCTATTTCATTTCCTGTATAATCAAATTTAAAAGCAAAACCTATAATTAATACTTGACTATCAAATTGAAATTGGTTATCCCATCTAAATTCAAAATTAGATAAAGTATTTCTTGAAAAACCTCTGATACCATTTCCATTTCTTCCACCAGTTGCATCAATGGTAACACCTGATGCTGAAGCATAATAACTATAGCCCCAAAATTTACTTAAATCAGCTATATTATATCCTTCAAAACCATCAAAAAATAAGAGTGCCATTATGTATTTACCTCCATACCAAATTCACAAGCATTGATTTTTGCTTTAGTCCAATCATTTGAATCACTTGGATCTGCTTCCCATACTACGTCACTAATATGAAATTCTTCTGACAATGATTGGGCAGTAGTTTCTTCATAGTCAGTAGATCCAGTTCTCAAAAATCCTTTTATTTTTCTATTATCTGATCCGGCAGTACGTTTTGATATATTACTTAACTTAATACCAAAGATACCTGCATCGTCTAAATCGGTGGGAACATCAGCATAATTATAGGAATCTTTATTTCCATCTACTGCCCCTTCAACATAATCTGAATCGTCAAAAGAAGTTTCATCAACGCACTCATAATTATTTCCTGCGGAGGGAGTTAATTGGGAATAATTTCCTGCACTACTTGGATAAATAGCGTCTACTCTCACATCTCCTAAGAAGTCATTATTTACTGATCCTGAATCATCAAGCAAATAAACATCATCAATTGCAATTGCTTCCCATGCACCAACTTGTATTCTAAATTTTGTTATATAATTAGATCCACCATAAGGAAGGTTATCACCTGTCCAATCGCATACTTGTTGTTCATTTATTCTTCCTATTATTCTGCCGGAAGATGAATCAATATATGATTTCATTTCAATATAATACCATGTATTTACTAAAAGTGGCTCAGTATGCGTATAAATTGCACTAAGGCTTGTTGAATACCTTCTTTTAAATTCTAATTGTAAAGAACCATTAACTCCAACGGCAGTAGCTCCATCAGGCCATCCTGGTACAATTAATTGACATATTTCATCAACACTATGAGCAGATATTAATTTAAAAGCAAATCCAATAGTAATATAAGCACCAGTTGTATCAAAATTAAGAGTACGTTCAAATAATGCTTCTGAATCTGCACTATAAACAGTATTAAGACAATTTCCTCCATTACGACCTACATTACTTATATAGGCAAAATTATCAAAATAAGCATAATTCCAATACTTTGAAGCATTTGCTTTATCATAACCTTCAAAACCATCTATGAATCGCAATGTCATTTTTTTTATCCTTTTTTTTATCCTTCAATAATTGTCAAATAGACATTTTGCAAGAAAGCATCAGCAAAGTATCCAGACAACACAGTAAATTTACTCACCAGTACTTCTAATTGAGCTTCATTATTTTTTGTTTCAGCTACCATATAAGTCCAAAACTCGTCAGCAGTTAAGCCCAACGTTTCGTCTGATCCTACCTGAACAAATGCATCTCCATCCCAATACCATCCTCTAAAAGTATTATTATTTTTAGTTACCTTTAATTTGGTATCGGTAATTGAAGTTGGAGTACGATATACTGTTTCTGATCCACCATCTGCTGTTCTGACAACAAAATTATTACCATTCACATTGTCATATTCTCTATTGATTTCAAAATAAGATCCTGAATTAAGATCTGTTCTGACACCAAATTTCCAATTATCCTGATCATAGTTTTCAGAAACATTTATATCAGCATAACTTGCAAAATCTCCACCTGTCAATTTCTTGAGCTTTACCTTATCTGTAGGACTACCACTATTAACAAGAAATTCTAATTCATTAGATTGAATTTCTGGAGTACCTGCTTGTACAGACCAGACAGAAGAATCGGGAGGATCACCATTATCTCCAATAAAGGTATTTTCTGAAATAGGATTTTTAGATAATACCTGAATAAACTGTTGTGCAACCTGAAGATTATTATTGGCAGGATCATTATTAGAAATGACTTGAACAAATTGCTGTGCAACCTGAAGCCAGTTTACAGTTTCTAATACTTCTACAGCAACCTGAGATACCCTTGTATTGGGATTTGCATCAGTTTCTAATACTTCTACAGCAACCTGAGATACCCTTGTATTGGGATTTGCATCAGTTTCTAATACCTCAACTGCTACTTGTGAATTTCTAACAGCCATTTTCTTATCTCCTAACTAATTATTAGGTAGTGATTTCTAAACCGAACTCTGCTGCTTCTAATTTGGTTTGAGTCCAGGGATTTGAATCGTCTGGATCTGTTTCCCAAATATGATGTTCATATAAATAATCAGAAGTTATTAGTGGTGACTCAGTTCCATCATAATCAACACTATTAGATCGGCATATGGGTGTTATCTTTCTTGTTCCGGCCTGATCCAATCTACAATCTAAAGCTAATTGAACTCCTTCAACAGTTCCCAATGCTCCAGTTGTGATACCAAATAAAGACTTATGATTCAAAGTATCTGAGTAAATGTAATCTGTGTCTTCATTTGACTTCGCTTCATCAACACATTCATAATCATTTGATCCAGTTGATCTGGTAAAGTCAGAGGAGTTACCATCTGAATCCGGTTGAAATTCTCTTACATGACAATCACCATGAAAACTTGAATCATCTATATAAAAATCATCCACATAAGTATCATATGAAGCATGAATACCTCTAATCATTACTTGATCAACATAAGCAGATCCAATTTTAGTATCTTGAGAAGTTAAATTAATTATTGTGGTTCCATTTAAATGAACTTCTACCGAACCAGTTGTGTCGTGTATAACTACTTTTGCTTCAATGTAAAACCATCTGTTACTCGAAAACACATTATTACTACTGGAACCAAGAAGTGAATCAGAACCATTATAAACATCAAAACCAAAATTAGTATTTGCATGAATTTTTACTTGATCAACACCAGTTTCATCTAAAAATCTTATAAAAGGATAAGTTGAACTATATGTGGGTGATAATGCATTATAATATTTAAAAGCAAATCCCAAAACTAATTGGGTCTTACTTACAAGACTTAAATTCTTCCGCAAATAATAAACTGAACTATCCAAACGCATCCCATTAGTACCAAATCTTCCATAAGCAGTACTTGGTGTTAAATTAGGAGCAGTAGTCCATCTATTTTTTACTGAAGCAGAATTATATGCATAAAGACCAAAACCATCCATGAATAATAAAGCCATTTTATTATCTCCTAATTAATTACTAAGTAGTGATTTCTAAACCAAATTCTGCTGCTTCAAGTTTAGTCTGTGTCCAGGGATTAGAATCGTCTGGATCTGTTTCCCAAATACTTGTCTCATATTTATAATTTGCAGCCAAAGCAGGTGATTCAATACCATCATAATCAACGCTGTTGGATCTACATATTGGAGTTATTTTTCTTGTTCCGGCCTGATCTATTCTACAATCACAATTTACTTGAACTCCACTTACCGTTCCTAATGCTCCAGTAGTTATTCCAAATATTGATTTATGATTCAAAGTATCTGAGTAAATGTAATCTGTGTCTTCATTTGATCCTTCTTCATCGACACATTCATAGTCATTAGATCCGGTTGATCTGGTAAAGTCAGAGGAGTTACCATCTGAATCAGGGCGAAAAGTTTTAACGTGAACATTACCTTGAAAATTTGTATCATCTACATAAAAATCATCCCAAATGTTATAAGCTATTCCATTAATACCATATAATTTAAACCTATCAGCATAAGCAGATCCATATTTGGTATCCTTAGAAGTTAAATTCAATATTGTTGCTTCATCAAGACGTATTTCTACCGAACCAGTTGTGTCATGTATAACTGTCTTTACCTCAAAATAATGCCAACGGGAATTTTGATAAACACTACTTGCACTTGATCCAAGAAGTGTACCTGCTCCATTATATACAACAAAACCAAATGAACTATTCATATGTACTCTTACTTGAATTGCATCACTTTCATCCATAATTTTAATAAAAGGATAAGTTGAACTATATGAAGGTGTGCCTGCTCCTAAATAAAAAGCAAAACCTATTATTAATGTAGTTTTATTTCCAAGATTTAAATTCTTCTGCAAAATGTGACTAATTACGCTTGCTGATGCTGCCTTAGTACCAAACCTTCCGGAAGATGTTAAGGTTGATAAGGATGCAGATGCCCATTTTTTTGCAACATCATCACCATCTGCATAAATATCAAATCCTTCCAAAAATAATAGAGCCATTTTCTTATCTCCTAACTAATTATTAGTTAAATTTTAGTGGCTTTAATAGTAATTCCAATGTTGGCAAGATTAGCATCTGCCGGATTAGGACAGATAATACTCATGTAATCGCCAGAACCACCATCAAATTCTGTTGCTGATGCCATGATAAATGATGGACTTGATTCTGTAGCTCCAAAGCGAATCGTTCCTACAGATGCACCATTTTTTTGAACATCAAAATCTGCTTGTGCTGCTGCTGCAACAGATGACTTACCATTAGATCCTGACATTGCTGCTGCAACCTCTACTTTCAAATATGAAGGAATTGAAATAGTAATAATCTGACCATCCAAAGGCTGATCAACGATTGACAAAGCAAAGGAAACATCTTTGCTTGCACCACCACCACCTAACGGAATTAATTCTGTATTTGCCATGATTTATTATTTCCTTTCTTCTACAAGCACCGAACCACTTGCGGTAAATTGCAGAACAATTTGATCAGCATTACAACCAACAGCAATTTCTCTGATTGAATTACTTGGCACAGGTAAGCCTGGAATATTTGCCGTAGCTCTCAAGAAAGCTGTCACTTCAGCATCAGAGCTATTATAGATAACCACTTTTTTTGTTTCTCTATTAATAGAAACAGTCTGATCATCTCCAACTCCGGTTGAAGTAGCTGTCTGAGTACGCATCAAAGGATTATAATAGGGAGCAGCAGATACTTCAGTCAATCCGGCATCAAGCAAAACATATTCCATTGTTTTTGATTGTCCAGGTTCTATTTTAATCGTTCTCCTTTTACCATCAAGATCCTCTACTTCTTCAATAATAGCAACTGTGGTTTCATTTTTGTAAACTGGCATTTTTCATTCTCCTTATTATTTTATTATTAATATTATATCACATAAATCGATGATAATTCAAGACTTCATTTGCGATTCTCTCAGGTTCAATCATAGCAAGGCAGGTCGCATATGGAGATCCTTTCCAAGGATGTTTGCATTTATCAATCGTTGAGATCCAACAGCCCCTTTCCCGACAACAATCAAATAATCCAAGTGAATTTATATATCTATGATCAGGATATGTTTCCCATCGACAATCTTCACGTCCTCCGGCAACCACCACACAGGGCTTATTAAATGCAGCAGCAAGATGCATTTGCATAGTCACATGATTAATGCATCCTGAAGAATGATAAACCAATGAGAAATAGTCTCTTAGGTTCTCTGTAAGGCCCACCAAAGAACGAATTCTACTATGGGTATGATGTACATCCTTATTGCTGCCTACCTGATATAAATTCAATCCTGCATCCGTTAAAATATCAATAACCTTTTGCCACTTTACAGGTGGATACCCTTTAATAGGTATATCTATCTTTACTCCAGAATTAATTATCCAATAAGGTTTTTTAATTTTAAGACGATCTAAAATAATACCTTCTTTTTCATCTGGAGTTAAATATATATCAGGTCTCATTGATGTTTTAAGTATTTTAAGATCATATAATTCATTAATCATATAAATAAACACAGAAGAAAAATGGTATCCAAGAGGAGCAAGTTTATCTCTTGAAGCAGCATAATCAAGTTCCTGAATAGGAACAGATCCATCTTTAGGAAAATAAGTAATATATGGATTATTGAAAAATACTTCTGGATAACAACAAAGAACGTCTGTTTGTATAAGTCCAGGATATACTTTATGAAGATCTCTAATAGCACAAGTCAACATTAATAAATCTCCAGGGGCTTGCCATTGTTTAAATATTACTTTAGGTATAGCTCTCATTATTTCATCTTTATGTATTTTTTTATGCCTGATGGTAAACCTTGAGATAAAACAGGCAATTGAAATTTAGTTGAAGAATCATATTCTGTAAAATCGGCCCAAAGTTCAATGTCTGATCCATTATTACCTACCATAAACATTCCAACTCCAGGGATTACTGCTATTCTATTTCTAATATCTGAAGTTTGCGATAAAGATGTATTAATAGTTGTCGTGCGTGGTTGAAAGTTTCTGGCATCATCTTCTGCAATGTACCAAATAGGATAATATCTTGAATAACCTGTCATCATAAAGATATGTTTAGTACCATCATAATTACCTGTTGAGGGCCAAAACTCTGTAGATCCAAATTTACTTTGAATAAATGGAACAGGCCACCAATCAAAGCCATTTGAAGATCTTAACCAAAAGTTATTATTAACGGTATTAAACCAAAGATTAAAATATGTTCCATCAAAAGTTACAGTACCAGGATATAAACCTTGATAATTAGGCGAAAGCCATTGAAAAATATCAGACGCAGTTGACCAGTTCTGTCCACCATCTGAAGATCTGTGCCATTTGTAATCACTATAACTCCAGTAAATAAGATAGTTATTTCCACCACAGACATAAGCAAAATTAACACTATTGTCAGGCCATGATGCTGCATACCAATTGATTCCATCCGTAGAATAATCAAGAGGTCTTGGAGAAGTATTCATTGATGTTGCTACAAAATAATTTCCTGTCCAAATCAAGTAATTCCAATTTTTAGTTTGAGTCAATGATCTGGAAGTCCAAGAGCTTCCATCTGTTGTGGTATAAGCTGTAGCTGAGTTATACCGGAGGGTCACAATAATGCTGCCATTGTTTGTTACCGTATAATAATAATCAGATGAAGATCCTCCCAATGGACTATTAACATTCCAAGTGTCTCCGGCATCATCAGTATAAAGAACTTCAACTCCTTGACCTACAACAACTAATATATCTCCCATCCTTGTACAGGATTTAGGAGCATAAGTTCTTTCAGTCCAATACTGAAGTCGTTCATAACATTTTGGATGAAGATCTTGAGCTATTGCACAGTATTCAGGATAATCAGCTTGATCTAATATTTGACCATCAGCACATTTCCAATCTGCTGAAGGTGAAGCAATCGCTTCAATAACTGTACCGATTTCAAAATCAACTTGAGTATTTATTAAATCCATTATTGTACCCTTATATATCTATTTAAACCCCTATCATAGTAGCGTTTCTTTTGATAATTGGGTAATTGAAAATGAGTACTTTCATTATAAATTTCTATCTTAGAAGTATAAGGCATTGAATAACCATAATTGCCAAAGACACACAAATTTCCTGATGTACTGTTATAAACTAAATCATAACATTCACCCTCAAAAGGATTATTAAGCCAAGGATGAAATGTTCTAAGATCAAATGAATAAACACCCCAAGGTGATTGTGTTCCTACTCCAAAATAAATACTATCATAATATCTCCATCGCCATATATTAGCAGGTACATATCCTGCATTATTTAATGCTTCATCTGTATCAGTAGAAAAGGGTACAAACTCCCAATCAGAACCATTATCTGAAATACCAACATATCCTTGAGCAGTACCAATTAAAAAATATCCATTACAATATTCTATTCCATACCACGGCCCTTGCGCTCCTAATGTCTTTGACCAATTAGCTCCATTATCCGTTGAATAATAAATGGCTCCACCACTATTAGTAAGGACAATAGTTCCTGATCCATCAGAAGCACCATAATAGGTATTGTTAGAATCTGGCAAAACTCCAGTATCAGACCATGAGATCCCATCAGTAGATCTAATAACTTGAGTTTGATCTTTCGCTATTGCAATAAAATACGTTCCATCAAAGACAATAACATTCCAATTATAGGAATAAGATAAAGTTCTGGTAGTCCATGAACTGCCTGTCGATGACGTTGCTCCTTCATTAGATCCATATCTCAAAGCACAAAAGACAGATCCATTCCATGCAGGGCCATACCAAGTTCCGGCAGTTGGCATTGTACTAAGAGTCCACGTAATACCATCTGTTGATCTACTATATAATTGATCCCATCCACAAGCAACCCAAACTGGAGAACCAGTACTGCCGTTCCATTGAACTCTTTCAGCATATGGATAATCTCCACCTGTGTCATAATCATCAGTAAAATTCCAATGACTATATAATTCAGGGTGTGGATTTTCCATTTTATTATAAAGAACAGGATAACTGGCTTGAGCTAATACTTGTCCTCTGCAAAGCATCCAGTTTAATGATGGAGGAGCATTACCTTCAATAATAGATCCAACAGGATATATTTCATCTGCTTTAGGAGCTAATAAAGTCATTACGTTACTCCATAATCAATTGTTATATTGTCACCAGAACTAATCGTTTCAAGTGAGACCTTAAATGATTTTGCTCCATAGATATTTGAGAAAACAACTATATCTCCCCAATACCTTGAAGATACTGCTTTCCCAAGATTATTAATAGGAACAGATTCACTATATCCAATTTCAGTATCCGCACTATCAAAAAATAAAAATCGAATAGTAGCTACTGCTTGAGCATCATTAAAGGTGTTCTTTAAAATGATATAGTATCTACCACGTACCTCAATTGCTGAAGCAGGATATAAACCAGTAGATCCCTGAGTGGTTGTGACATTAGCAAGAGTTATCTCTCCCATTCCTGCAAGATCACGTTCAATCTGTCTGGTATTACCACCAATTGAAATCTGAACGGTTGAAACATTCTTGCCAGAACCTTCAGTTACGGCAATCTGTGATTCAGACATAGTTTACTCCTTATACATCTTGAGCATTGACAGTAACAACAATCTTCAAGACTTCAGCAGAATTAAATGGTCGAGAAGAACTAAATCTTGCTGCACTAAACATTACTCCACCACCTGCTACATCTCCCTTAGTGGAAACACTAACCATCGATGCACCATAAATTGTGTTAGTTCCAGAGGTACAAGTAAACTCTGCCGGAGTACCAGAGTTATCAAGTGATTGTGAAGATATAGATCCTTCAACCCATTCTTCTCTTGTAGATTCATCATAATTGGTAAATTCAGTATAGGTCGGAACTGCATATGTCCATCCTGCTGCCGGAGTGGAATCTGAACTAAAGATTGCAATGTACCAAGTACTTACTGCCGTTCCACCTTTAAAGACAACATCGAGAACATCATCCAATCCTTCATTCACTACCAAATTATGAATTACTTGTTTCCATTTAGGAACCCATGTCATCGGCCCAATATAATCTCTCCAATCTTGAATAATTGCTCCATCTATATCAACATAGTTTCCACATTCAAAATTCCAAATGTTATAAAAACCAAATCCACCAAGTAATCCTTTTTTCTTCATTAAATAAATAACTGCTTTGCGAACTAAAGGATTGTTTAAATCGATAACTTTCATGTTGTGTCCTCCTATTAGGTAAATGTATTGACAACTTGCCAAGTACTATTATAATAAACTTTTTCCTGATCATTTCCTGTATCTATCCAACGCATACCTGCCGTAGGTGTAACAGAGGGCCAATTTTGCGCTGACCCTGGAGGATAGGCACTTGGAAATCCAAGCAATGCTGCTTCAATTAAATCCATATTATTATTCATTTCTTCATCATATCGCACAGTACGATATGCAGGTTTTGAAAGATAAAATGCAGATGTATAAGCCATTAGATTAAATCTCCCCCTTCATCAGAAGCAGTTATGTCAAGGTATTTTACTGGAGACCAATTATCATCAACATCAACCTGATAAACTTCAAACCTTAAATTAGGTTCAAAGTATCCATTATCTGAAACATTCATTGCTGCCGTATAAGTGTACTGAGCAGACCCATCAGGAAACGATTTATTAACAATTGTAATAGTATCAGTTCTAAGAGTAGTGCTATCGCTAATACGAATAACTTTGACTTTAAATTCTTTAAGTTCACCGATTACATCTCCATCTCCATATGAAGTCTGATCTCCATAAGGAGCAACACCATAACCATAGGTGGATTTTTTTGTTCTGGTTCTCCATCTTAATTCATAACTAATTACCAGATAACCATACCCACCATCGGTGAAACCAATGTTTTCTTCTATTTCCACATATATATCCATAGTATTAGAAATAGCATCTCCTAAACCAAGTGATTCAAAAACATCAACCCAATTATAGGTGAAAGTCGTGTCACCTAAACCAAGAATCTCAGCAATTTCCTCTGGTAATATAATTGTTTCAATATCTCCTAATCCTATTGTGTCAGTAAAGGATTCTTCAGTCAACACAATATTTCCATCATTGAGACCTAATATTTCAGATAAAAAAGTACTGGTCTCAGAAACATTGGCAACATCTCCCAATCCTAAAGTTTCCTCAAGGTATTCAATCTCTGGTGGCCCACTACCACTATCTAATACAAACTTTAATACCTTCATAATTTATTATTTTCTAACACCAAATACTCTTACTGTTCCAGTAATATTTCCTGAATCCATAAGAAATTGAAATGCATTTACTGCTGATGTACTATAATATCTTGCTGTTCCTATCATATTATATAAATAATCAAGAGTAGAATGTATCATACTTAAATGAAAATTTAATCCTTTATAAAATGTAGTTGAATCTACATTAAAAAGTTTTAATTCTCCGTTCACACCACCCTGCGCTTGAGTATTAGATAATCCATCAGAAAGCAAAATTTGATTTGCTCCATCATTATCTCCTAAAGAAGTACTCGAAGAAGAATCTCTTATATAGAATACTGCCGTACCATAATTAGCTCCGCTATCATAAGACGTTCCTCCATTTGTAGACATTCTCATATATAATTTAGCAGCATCAGTTGCAGGAATAAGATTAAATAATTCTATTTGATATTCATCAAAATCAGATGAATACCAATTTTCCAAATCAATAGAAGCAACTCCAGACGCTTCAGTTACAGATTCTAATAAAACCAAACCTTTGTTCACATTCTCAATAGTTATTTTTCTTTCTACCGGAGTTCCCCCAGGATCATCTACTTCATATAATAAATTTTCATTATCCGGTGCTGTGTCCTCTGTTAATTGTGTTAATTTTTCATTAGCCATTTTAATATACCTATTCTAATAATAATTTATCTCCAGATTCTAATAATAATGAATCACCTGATTCAAGTAATAATGAATAATCCAACACATTAGCAGCAAAAAGATGGACATATCCATCTTGTGAATATTCTGCTAAACCAACTTTACCTGCTGAAAGAATAGGACTTGAATCATCATAATCAATATGCCAAGATCCAGGCTCGTCAGATCTACTACCTGACCAAACCTTTACCCTTATATTAGCCCCTACAACTCTCATTCTTATCCAATACCAAGTAGACGTATCAAGAGTTATTGAATAGGTGTCTAATGTTGCTCCTGATCCGGCATTATATCTTGAAAGAGTTATTTGATCTGAAGTAAAATTAGTCCAAACTATATAGCCATTTTCAGAAGCAGCACTTCCACTAAGTCTTGCAACAGGGCCAATATTATTTGCTCCATCTGCAATTGTTGTAATGCAAGTTAATATATCTACATCGTTGCAATCAGGTATATCATCCCACGTTGCTGCCATCATTGAAGCAGAAGTCATATCCAATTGCATAATATTTTTAGATAAACTACCTGAAGTGGTTATGTCTAATGAAAAATTTCCTGTATTCCATTGTTCTGTCCAATCTCCAGGGGGAGATGAAAGAGTGTATTCTTCAAAGTCAGTTATATAATCAAACTGTTCATCTATTAATGTAACTTTAAACTCGTCACAATAACCATCATCATTAAAATTAAATAATCCAATTTTACCCATTGAAAATATTTGATTAGTTCCAGTTTCAGTATAATCAATATGCCAAGATCCAGGCTCACTACCTCCATCAGCCCAAATTCTGATTTTAATATTATCTTCTTCAACTCTCATTCTTATCCAATACCAAGTATCTATTGCTAATGTAATAGAATAGGTATCTAATGAAGTTCCTGAAGCATTTTTAAATTTATATAAAATAATTCTATTATTAGTATCGTCAGTAAAGACAAAATAACAACTTTCATCAGTATCAGATCCTCCGATTCTCATGGCAGGGCCAATCAAATATGCTGCTGAAGTAGGCCATCTTACTTTACAAAGAATTTCTCCATTATATTGTAATCCTACATCATCCCATGATGCTGCTGCCCTTTGACTTAATGTGGTCATATCAAATTCTAATGATTTACCACCTGTATCTGCCGGAGAAGTTACAATGTCCAAATCAAAAGCAGTTGTATGGAAATGCTCAGTCCAATCAGAAGGTGGAGATCCAGTTGAATATTCGCTGAAGTCAGTTTCAAAATCAAATGTTTCTCCTGCAACGTAATCTAAGTCATCTCCTAATCCAAGTGATTCAGATATTGCTATCAACATCTCAGCAATTGTGTCAGTATCACCTAAACCAAGAGTTTCAGTTATATATTCTGTAGCTAATGCTTGTGTATCGTCACCTAATCCAAGTGATTCTGTTAAAGCTATCAACATTTCAGCTATTGTATCGGTATCTCCTAATCCAAGTGATTCAATTATCTGCACTATATCAATGTAATCTAAATCATCTCCTAAACCAAGTGCTTCAGTAATCCTTTCAATTTCGTCAAGAGTACCAGATAAGCCAAGAGCTTCAAATAGATATTGAGTTTCAGGTATCTCAGAAATAGGCTTATGAATCGATTCAGGAAAGTAAGGCAATAATCCATAACCTACAAAATCAATATCTGTTTCTTCTCCTATGTTAAAATCACTTGTTAATCCTTGAACGGTAAATGAATTTGCTCTAAAAGTTATAGTAGTACCTATTAATGAAGAATCAGTTATTGAATAAGAAATAGTTGAATCTGATCTTAAATATAAATATGTAGTTGGATCTATTGAATGTTCAACTATATCTGTGTCCTTATATCCTCTAACCACATTCATAAAAGCATAATTAGTTGTATCCAAACCATGATAATAAACTAATTCATCATCGATCCAAAGGATTCCTTCAGTTGGAAATGAACCATCAATGGTATCTGGATCATAATAGATAATTTTATCATCAACACCTACATCTTGAGCTAATAAGACAGATGAAACCGTCTGATTAACGATTCCAAAGTATTGAAAATCAGTTCCTACCTTTTGATATATCCTTGCTCCTACAAAGAAACCTGCATCATTTGCAGGGGCTTTAAATAGAAAATGCAAAGCACCTGTTTCTATATCCTCTTTAACTGAAAACCTTTCAACGTTATTTGGTATATATGGAGCAGGAAAACCTGAACGTGGATATGAAGTCATTACAGGAATACCACTATCATGATAACAATAAGGATTAAATTCCTCTAATTCCATTTTAACTTCAAAATCCATCATTTCATCCATTGATATTATTCTAAACCATCGATTAGACCATCCTGTAATTTCATGACTTACACCAATGATCTCTCCCATGCATATAGTTGTTCCCATTATATCAGTTTCAAAGGAACAGGTATATTTTTGATAATTTATTTGATCAAGAATTCTTTGAGCCATACGTCCTGCTTGTGTAGCTCTCTTAATTCCTGGCATATTATAAGTAGCAATTTTTTCAATTTCACCTAACACATCTAATCGATATGTATCTTCAGCTTCGGCAATATCCTTTATATAACCTACTAAACGATTTTTAAATTGAACTCTAACTTTATTAGGTCTATCTATCTCAGACTTTTCAGCAAATGCAAAAGATCCTTCCTTTATATTGTCTTTCTTTATACTAAATGATTCCCCTTGAGTTAAACCAGAATTAAGTTTCATTCCAAGAGTTATATAAGTAGAAGTCTGTTCAATAACCACACCATATCTACTATCAGGCCAAGGATATTGAAAGTCTAATACTTTACCAAAATCAATTTCATCTCCTCTCCAATAATTGTCTGGATAAGCAGAGAAATCAGCATAAATTATATCACTTGCATCTGGATCTTGACTTACTGCAAAATTAGCTTCATCTTTTCCAAAATAATGAACTGGTACTTCATCAACATTAGGTATAACTAATTTAAATGGACGGTTATTTGCATCTGACCATTCACAAGGAGATATAAAGCCCTGACAAGTAGCTAATACTTCATTAATTACATCCTCTATTTTTCTTGCTTGATCATACGTTTGAGAAAATTGAAATCGTGGTTCAACAATATCAAGATCTCCCTGTGGTCTATATATAGTAGCAGGAATTAATTCATTACAAATTCCTTCAGCTTCATAAACGTAAAGTAAATTTTCAAAATCACTTGGAAAATATCTTGGATCAATATAACTATTCCAAAATAATTCCATTATATTTGCAGGATTTTCGTCACATTGATACCATCTACCATTTGAATTACCAAAAAATCCATAAACACATTGTTGAAAACTATCTGCTGTTGAACCTTCTACAAGACGAAATCCTTGACCATCAAAATGAACGTCACTTTTATTGATCATATAAAGCATACCACTTGGATTAGATTCATTAGGTGGTATATACTTCCAAAATTCATTATGACCTCCTGCTCCATGCATACCAGACCATTTCTTTGCATAGAAATAAATTTCTTCGGTCATAGGAAACTTACCAATTTCGTAAATATTATCTCCCCATTTATTTACTGTGTACATATCTACTTGGTACAATGGGCCTGTAGAAATGCCTTTACGAAAAGCTATTTTTTGAATTCCTACACGATCAATATCAGCACCATAAAGTATAGGAATATTACTTGAAAGAACTCTTTCATTTGAAAATTTACCTTGAGTTAATCTTAAAAAATATGTTCCCCAAACTGCCGGACTATTAATTGTTGTAGTATTATTATCAAAAACTCTTAACAATGCATACCATACATTTTCATATTGTGATCCTGTCCATTCTTTAACCGGAACAGTACCAACATAACACCAAGTAGGTGTATGACTTGCTGCATTTTGATTCATAACAGCATCAACTTCTTCAATAACTGATTTACTGGTAATATCTATTAAATATGAATGAGCAGCAAATTGTGTTCCATATAATGCTTGATTTCCCCAAACAAAAATCTGCTTATCAGTAGAGCATATTCTATAAACTATATCTGATGCTGTCCACCACCACCATCCATAAGAATGAGTTAAAACACGATCACTTTTAAATGTGGTAACTGATCCTCCAGTATTTTTATTTAATCTAATAACTATATCGTGAGAAATTTGAAATTCATTTGATTCAAAAATAGTCATTCGTGCATTAACTTCTGCCCCAACTTCTAAAAGAAAATCATTAAACTGTGTTAATATAGGATCAATAATATCTTCATCATAAGTTTCATCAGGATAAGTAAAATAAATTATTTCCCCAGGAACAGGATCTCTACTTAAAGAAGAAGACATAGAAATAGTAGTATCAGTTGGGCCACTATAACTACAATCTTGTTGCTCTCCGGCAAATCCACATTTGAGCCATTCGGTTGCTGCCGGAGAACACATATCTGTTGGGTCTGGAGGATTACAAATAATAACATCTCTTGTACTACCCTCTCCTGCAATAGCAAACCCACAATCAGTTGCCGGATGAAGACTTAATTTAACAACACTACCTTCCGATGGAACCTTTCCCCAACCTCCAGTTAATCCACCTTGTTCATCTTCTACATCTATATAAGTAGATGTTTGATTATTTATTTTACAATATTTATAATAGCTATCTTGCTGTAATGCTGCATAAGCACCATCCCAATAACCATTAGGGTATTGAGAAAAATCAGCATAGCATCGAGTATATGAATTTGCTCCGGCAGTAATTTCTCTTAGATCGGAAACAACACAATCATGCTGAACTACATTAGCAAATAAATAAATATAAGTATCATCAACTTCCATGCTTTTTATAAAAATAGCAGGATTAACATCACCACTCTGCATAGCATTACATTCATAATTATAAAGCAAAGAAGTCACATGAGCAGTTTCACTTGTATTGTCATGATAATAAATATCAAATTTTATTCCATAATCTGCATGATGATGATCTGTTTTATCTACTCCATATACACCTGCACCTTGATTGGGATTAGTCCAATTCCGGTAAGACAAAACATATGTCCTATCATCAAATATATCTGTGGCAAATAAATATGTTCCTTTCAAAGTTAAATTAGCAGTAGCCCAAGCAGGAAAGGCATCATATTCAATATCACCATCATTTGAAGGATAACGTGGAAATTGTTCCATTCCTTCATAATAAATTGGACAACGATTAACTGATGTATAGGCATTTAATCCTGCCATCCATTTATTATTTCCTAATTTATTATTAAATACCGTACTGCACGTTACCACATATTGATATGGTGATTCTGGTTTAGGTAAAACCTTAGACACAATAAGGCCATGACCACCTTGCATTGATTCCGGTGGCATACGAACTTGCTGCCTATTCATTTCAGCAGTTATTAAAGGAAAAGTATTTATAGGCCCAAAAGAAAAATCCCCAGGATTCATTTCAGCAAGATTTTCCAATTCAAAATTTATTGTAGATGATTGAGGATCAGTATTTAAAGCTGAAAAATCTGCAAAAAATCCTTTAAAATAAGCAATGGTATTTTTATCAAAATTTGCATCAACAAAATTTTCAATGGGATATGATTGTACCCATTTTCCTTGAGATGCATCAAACATTGTCATAGCATCATATGGATCAACAGGATTATCATAATTTTCAAAAATATCACTTAAAATTGTCCAAAACCAAATTGGTTTTTTATTAAAATGAACTACTCCAATATGATAGTCTTTATAAAGATTATTATAATCAATATATCTTCCTGTAAAATTAACAGCAAACTCAGCCCACATACCGATATTACTTGATCCCAATTGATCAATAAAAGTTTCCCATGCAGCTTCATTTACACTATCACCCATATCTGGCAATTGACCAGAATCATAAGTTCCTAACGTATTTTTATTTATGTAGATACATTTTGCTGAAACAATATCAGAACCAATAACATCGGGAACAGGATCAATTACTGTTCTAAAAGTCTTATAGTCATCATTGATATATTCTTTTCCTGCCGGAGGATCTGGTGCAAACAAGTATCCGGCAAGGGCCATCCCTATTTGAAACCCAGGATAGCCACCAAGATACCCACCTATTATTCCACCAACGGCAGAAGAAATCAGGTGAGTCTTTTGTTCTGAACTGCCTTCCGTAAATCCTTTAGCAGTTTTTTCTATATCCATTGTCATGCTATTGTCACCACTTTTGTCGGAGAAGTAGCAAATGGAGCTACCAAATTATAAACCGTAACTGATACTCCTTTAATAGTCCATGACTGACCAACTTCTGAATCTTCAAAGGTGATAAATTGTGTTCCTGATTCTTTTAACATACAATATTTATCTATTGTATGGGCTGCTGCATTTGATCCTCTTGTGCATCCTGTAAATTCATAATCAGGATCACCTGAAATCCCTGTATAAGTAATCAATTCATCTTCAATCCAAAAAGAACCTGAAGATGGAAACGATCCATATAAAGTTGAATTATCAAAACCGATTGTAGTTTGAGAGTCATCAATTCCGGCATCAAGTTTTACTGATGGAGTCACATAACCAATAGTATCTTTATAAACGTAATCACCACCACCTACGCTAACATATATTTTTGCACCAACAAAATAAGGATTATTATCTGGTCTTTTAAATAAGATATAAATTTTATTCTCTGTGAGATCTTGCACAGCATAAAAACGTTCAACTATATTAGGAGCAATATATCTACTCTCAGGACTTGTATCATCTGAAGCAGGTACTTTAGTTATAGTATCTGAATAAACATTGGGATTATATTCAAAGAATTGAAGTTTAACTTCATCGTTTTCCATTTCTTCCATCCCAACAATTCTAAACAATTTACAATTCCATCCTGTCTGAATATGACTGATACCAACTATATCTCCAACGGCATGATAATATCCTTGATGATATGTAATAAACTCACAATAATTTCTGTTATATAAACCAAAGTCAGAATAGAACTGAACCATTCTCATTGCTTGAGATTTTCTTTTAATCCCTCCCATCCTGACAGTTTTTAATTTCGTATTTTGAGTATTATCAATGTAAAATTCTTCAGAATCTTTTTCTACAGCATTCCAAGAATATTCATTGTGAAAATTATCATTTTCATCTTTAACTGCACGTTCAATAAATTCAACTCTAAATCTATTAGAGATCTCAGAATCAGCACTTTGTCTAAATTGAAAAGACCCTTCTTTTATATTGTCTTTTACTATTTCAAAACTATCATTAAGATTAGGTGATACAGGAAGGTCATCGAATAAATCAATATAGGTGGAAGTTTGATCTTTAACTATAAATCGATATTCATTTCCAGAGATAGTAATAATTCCTTCATCTCCAAACCAATAAATATCAGGATAAGATGAAAAGTCAGCATAAAGTCTACTAACTGTACTTGATGCTCCGGTATTAAATATTACTTTATGTTGATCAGAATAATATAATTCAGGTTCTTCAGTTGCTTTTTCTATTAGAGGTTCAATTTTTCCTTGTTTTAATCTAAGCAAACCTCTACAAGTAATCATCATATCGGTGATAATATCTACCGTTTTTACTCTGGTATCATAAAAATTTGAAAATCTAAAACGTGGTTCATTAGTGGGTGTATCATCCCAATTAATATATTGAACAGAAGAATCACAATAATCTGCTTCAATCTTCCAAGGTGATCCTACTGTGTCTGGATCTCCATTAAATAATGAAGTATCCATTCCTATTCCCCAACGTGAATTTGTTAAAAATTCATAAACACAACGAATTGGATTAGCATCTTCTTCACCACTCTCAATTAAAAAACCCACAACTTCAGCAGCAATAGAAGGTAGTTTCTGAAGTATTTGTCCTTCAACGTGTAAATCAACTACACTATAAGCTGTATGTTTGAAATTTATTGCAGCAAGTGATTTGCCTGATTGAAATGAACTTATCCTTGAATCAATACTTTGAGCAGCAGAACCAACGTATGAAGTAAATCCTACAGAATATCCTTCAGCTTCCATTGTTCCGGCACGTTTATCATCTATATAATAAAGCCCAGTATATGAATCGATTTCACCTTCACAATGAGCAACGGCAAAATCAGCATCCATCTCTGCTTCCCATTCTGGATTCTTTCTTGATCCTTCATTATTCCAATCGGAGCTAACTTCACCTACCCAAATAACTCCACCATAAACTTTACATTGTCCAAAACATACGCCTACTGGAGTTGATCGAACATATGAATTTGTTTCAATATCTCCTAAAGCAGGGGGAGGAGGAGCATTAGGTGGATCTATCCAAAGACCTAATTGACCACCTAAAGACATACCTATCATTGCGCCAGGAAAACCACCAATGACACCACCAATAACACCACCTGCTACCATCCCAAATGTTTGTCCAGAGGTTTGACCCATTAATCAAGTTCCTTGTGTCTAAGCATATATGCTAATCTTTTTTTATAGGATGGCTCTAAAATATCAAAATCTACTTTTTTATCTCTTGACTTCCATCCACATTTAGCATGAACAAAATTAAACTGATCAATCATAATACCACTATGATGTGCAGGATAATCGTCACCAAATAATTTAAATAATGGTACATCTGCTTTATCATATAATTCATTATCAGATAAAATCCTGAATCCACAATTAAGCAAAGCATTAAGCAAACGTTCTTTTGCTCCTGTTTGCTTCCACCACGCTACGGTATAAGAATAACCGTCACTTTTAGGTAGCTCAATTCCTGCTCGACTATAAGCCATATATAACAATCCGGCACAATCAATACCTAATGTTGACCTGCCGGAATGCCTAAATGGAGTACCAATAAATTTACGAGCGTTTTGAACTATCCTATCCTTTACAATATCGGTTCTTTGGGAACCCAAGGATAACCTCCATATTCCGCATAATTTGAAAAATCAGTATCGCAGGTCTCATAATTTTTAGCACATAATTTAACTATATCTACATTAACACCGTTTGGTATAGTGCTATCAAACGGAACTCTCACCGTAACCGATGAAGTATCATTTGTTAAAATTGGTCTAACCGCACCCTGCAAAGATCCAGATTTTATCTGAACATACCCAGGAACAAAATAATCTGCTGCCTGTCCATGAGAACAAGTTAATGTAGTTCCATCTGATTGAGCAGATAAATTAACATTCGTTACATAATTAGACAAAGTAAGACCACACGTACCAGATCCACAAAATGTCCAGTTACACCCTGCTTGATAAATTCGTTTAGGATATAATCTATCAAGGTAAGGAAATGGTTTTATAGACATTGTTATCCAATGTTCATCTCCTTTAGGTTCATCTGTGTATCCTTGAAACAAAAGCATTTCATAATCAACTGCCCAAACGGTTGATATTTTCTTAGGAAAAACAAGATAGATCTGAACAAGTTTATTATTATATTTACCAGATAATACATCATTTTTTAAGCTCAAATCTACATAATCCAAACCTATCTCTAATTCATTTAAAATCGTTCCTTCCTCAGATCTAACTGGATTACGTTTTAGAGCCAAAGCAGTATAATTTCCAACATCTACTGAATTAGCAATAAACTGTTGATCTTGCGCTGCATCAATTGAAAACTTATAACCATTTAAAACGGTGATACCACTTCTAAAAAAATAATGTAAATAATCTGAATCAATATCTTTTGCCATTATAACCACTCCCTAAAGGTTATGACAAAATCCCAAATGTTTGCTATATTATCAGGATTATCATATTCAAAAGATTCATATTGAACTTGATAATAAGTTCCATAACCTGTATTCCAAACAGTAGGCAAAACATTCCATTGAAAGTTTGTCAAAGGCCCATTATTATCATTCCAATGAGTAAGAATTGTATCTTTTTCTGAATTGGTTCTACCACGTACCTCAACTGTCCACATGCGAATAGGATCAGTTGATTTTAAACGTGTCTTACGCTTCCACCCTTCCATATCAGTCTGCAACACATTCCAATTAGGAGTGTGGGGTTTGATAGAATGAACTTCAAAATTAAAAGGATCACCTGCTGCCATAGCTTACTCCTTAATAGGCGTTTTGTATTCCTTTTCTAATCGGTTTATTTTGTCTCAAATTCTTAATCATTTGACCCTGAATAACATCTGAATGTTTCATTAAGAATTGAGTGCCTGATTGAGTATCAATAGCACTTAGATGAATTGGCATATGATATTCAACTTTATTTTGAGCAACACTTCTTTGCATCTTCTTAATAGGAGCAACAATTTCATTTTCACCATATTTAGCACGTTCACCAAAATTGTAGGTCTGTCCACTTTCTAATCCTTTTCCTACAATTGGTTCGGAGATAACACCACCATCTGCCATTCCATAAGCTGATGCTGCCATCATTCCCAAATTAGCTATTGTATTCATCGATGATCCACCACCACCTGCTGCTCCACCACCACCGAACAATCCTTTAAACCAATTGCCTATATTTGAAAAAACATCAGTAATACCTGAATACCATGATCTTGTACTTTCTTCTGCCTTTGCAGTATTCTCTGCAATCTCAGAAGATATATCAGCAAGATCTTGGGATACTCCCTGAACTCCTTGAGAAACAACTGATCCAGTTCCACCTAACATTGCTCCCATGCCTTCACCACCTATAGGCCAATTGGTAACAAAGACTCTCATTCCTAATCCTACTTCTTCAGGTATAGGTATCTTAGACATTGGCTCAACAGCTTTAACAGTACTATCCATTAGATCTTGCGGATTATATACAGTCACAGGTATTGGTTTAGATGCTGTAATCTCTGTTGCTCCCCCTTTCTTACCAATATCTTTTTTGCCCCCAGGAAATAGTCCAAAGAATCCTTCCATTGGAGAACCTTCACCAGATCCCAAAGCACTTTGTAATTGATCAGTGATTGATCTTTTTATAACTGTCTTTAAAACATCTTTTAAAATTTGTGCCTGTAATTCCTGTAATGCTTCAGATACAGAACCAACACCATCAACAATATTAGATAAAGCATCAGTAAATCCATCAGCCCAATTATTTGATGCTTCAACGAGATCATTCCAAATAGGAAATTGTTTTTTCCTTAATTCTCTCTCAGTAACTTTAGTCAATTCAACCATCTGTTCCTGTAATGCTTGTACATAACGTTGAGCTTCAGCAGATCCCTCTCTGGTTGCCCATTGACCATCTTCAACCCATATCCTATAAGTTGTATCAATTTCTTTTTGAATGTCCTCCATTGCTTTTTTATGATTAATTTTCAAAAGATTTATTTCACCCTGCATACGTTTAGCAGGTGAATAAGCTCCGGTCATAAACTCAGCACGTTTAGACATTACATCTAATTCAGCACCAGATGCTTTATAAGTCATATTAAGTTTTTCTACCTCAATACGTTCTTTCTTTGTTATACCCCAAAGTTTAAGCATCTCAGGCACTAAACCTCTTTCAATGAAATCCTTATTATTAATAATTTCAAGTTTCATTTTAGCAAATTCATCATTTATCTTAGAGATTGTATCAACCGGACGATGTGAAGTTAATTTTAATTTTAACTTCTCCATTTCATCATTTATAGCTTTAGTATCATCTACTCTACGTCTACCTAATGCATCATCTAATGCCTTTGATAAATTTTTAAATTCTTTTGCAACCAGAGGATTCTTAACTCTAAGTTCCTCCAGTTTATTTGACATTTTTTCAAACCATTGATCAGTCTTTTGTGTTTTAGTTAAATCCTTTGGTGAAATACTGGTCAAAAGATCTTTATATTCTCTTGTCCATCCTGCCATCTTCTTACGTTGTTTTTCATTCCAATCTGATACTTGCTTATCATGTTTCTTTAAAGCAGCATCAGTAAGATTATTCATTTCAGCCAATGATTGTTTATGACCTGTAAGTGTATTAACCCAAAAAGTTAGTTTTTTAGGATCAGTTTTAAACTTACCTGTTAATGCTCCTTGAATATTTTCATCTAACTTTTTAATATTTTCCTGAAGTTTCGTTTTAATTTCATCAGGATCAGCTATTTCAAATTCTAATTCCTTTGCAAATTTTTCTGGCCCTTCCATTCCTGCAAGAGTAACCTGTTTTAACTTAGGTGCAAGTTTAGCTACCCTTTCACCCAATGTAACAACGTTATTGGGTAATTTAAATAGATCTGGAGTTTTACCAAATTCATCATTTATCCCTGCTGCATGATCTCGCATCTTTTCAAACTGCTGATTAACACCATCCAGAGATCTCCATGAACTCCGTATCCATCCATTTTCACCTAACCAAATATTTTTAATATCTTCATTAGCCTTTTTACCTTTATTAACGAAATCATCATAGAATTTTCCTGCCCCTTCAGTATCACCTTTCTTTAATGATTTATATATACCATAAAGAGCAACTATTCTATCGATCCAAACTTTAATTTCAATAGCTACTGATTTAACCAATGCAGCAATGAATTTTAGTGCCTGTGCTACCATATTCAGACCTTGTACAAAGACCTGAAGTAACATTATCAATCCATCCCATTGAGATCGATTCTTCTTTACCTGATCTTCAAATCCGGCAAATATCATTGCAGCATCAGCAATGTTCTGTACAATTCCACTAATGGCTAATAAGACAGCTTCAGTTACATCAACTATTGCTACCAGTATATCAAATACAGCTTTAAAAGTATTAAGTGTAGCAGTTATCCATGATGCCCACATTGCTCCTCTTTCAGTTAATCGATAGAAACCATCTTCTGCTTTAGTTACAAAAGTATCGAGCAAGGCATTAAGTTCTTTAGACCATCTAACTAAGAAGTCTTCACCACCAATACGTTGAATAAGACCCCAAACAACTTGTATTCTATTTTTAACCTGCGCCCATTCATCTTTCATGCGTTCATTCATTTGAGCAAACGGTTCCAAAGCATCAGAAAGAACAGTAATCATGTCCTTTCCTTCCTTTTTACCATCTTCAATCAACTTTGAAATATTGATACCCATAACCTGAAACATCTTAGCTAACTGGTCAGTTGCTCTTTGTCTACCTTGAATAACAGCATAAAGTTCCTGACGCATCTGAACTCCGGCATTAGCCATACCTTCAGTTAATGCCTTAATTGCAGTACCAATGGTTGCAATCCTTCGTACATCTTCTTCAGTCTTTGGAACAATACCTGCTTGAGCAAAGGTCTTAGTCAGCATAACCATATCTTCAAGACTTAAAATGGTTTCTGCTGCGACCATTTCCAATTGCAACATTAATTTTCTTGCGTATGAATAAGCCTTGTCATATGCTTCTCTGCTACTTTCAACCATCTGAAATGAAATTGCAGCAGCAAGTGACATTGCATCTTTACGATACTGAGCTATATTATCGAGCATCTTTATAACAGTTCTATTAATAAACCAGATTGCTCTTGTAACCAGATAAATAACTGCTGCAACCTGCCAACGGAAATTACGAATCATTTCCCAAAGACCTTGCTTTTGACCTTTAATAGATTGCCTACGAGCAGTTTCCATGCGCTTCATCATTCCAATTTGCATACGTTCGTATTGTCTAACCTGCTGCTGAAGCATCATCATTTGATTTTTGGTTTGTTGTATTTGATTAGTTACTCCTTCACCACCTAAACCTGCTCGTTGTAATCTTTTTAATCTTTCTAATGATGTATTTAATTTACGAATAGTTCCATTATATGATTCAACCTGAGTTTTCAATTTAGCAACATAATCAAAACCAAATTTTAATTGCTCTGTTTTAATAAGACGTTTTCGACTAAGATTATCAACACGTTCACCAACGGAATCAAATTCTCTTTTAAGAATATTCGTAGTATTTCTTATTTCATTAATTGGTATCAAATCTTTTGCTATTGATCTTCTAATCCTATTAACTGTAGCAATAGTTTCAGCTTCCATCTGTTTTAATGGATTAGCAGGTAAGACAGATCGTTTCATTTCAGCCAACAATCTTCTACGAATAGCTTTTACCCTAAGATAATATGAATTCCATGCATTGATTGATGCTTCAGTAGTTGCCGTTGCTCCCATCAACCTTGCTCGATCCAACTCTTTATCTAATTGGGCTATGGTTCTTTGAGATTGAGCAACCTTATTTGCATGTTGTTTATATAATGATTGTAAACGTCTTAAAGATATTTGAGTATTAATTACATTATCTTCATTAACCTTTCCCATTTGTCTCATGGAACCAATAACTAATCTAACTTCATCAGCTAATTTTCTCGCTTGATCAATACCACCTGCTGCAAACTTTTGCTGTGATATATTGGGAATGGAAATGATTTCTTTTTTAGTTTTAGCAAACTCCCCTCTGAATTCTTTTATTTTACCAATAACAGATTGCAAACTTCTAATCTGTCTACGTGCATCAATTAAACCAGATGATTGAAGGGTCTTTGCTTGTAACAATAAACCTTCCATCAACTTAGTCTTTTCCTTTAATGCATTATCTAATGCTTTACCTTTCCTTGCAGCATCAAAAAATGCCTGACCTGCACGTTCACCTGAAAGTCTTGCCTGACCCTCAAGGTTCTCCCACATCTTTGCAAAGTCACGCTTTAAATTAACTCCCCTTAATGCCTGTTTAATTCCTCCAAGGCTTTGTTGTGCTTGTTTTTCAAACACACCTGTTATAGCAGTTTGACCTCTTGCAAAAGATTGGATCTTATTAAACATAAACTCATACTCTGAACCAAGGCGTTTAACTACTGCTCTTGCCTTATCAACCATTTGTTTCTGTTGATTGTACAGAGTTTTATTCGTCTGCTGAGATAATAATTGTTTTTGTTTCTGAAGATATTGTTCAGCCTGTACCTGCTTTTTCTGATGTTGTTTTAAAAGATTTTCTAATACCTTTATCTGAGCAGCACGTTGTTTTAAAAAACCTGCCCCTGCTTCAGCAAAATCAGCCTGACCCATAAATTTACGTTGTGAATAAAGTTGATTAAACCTACTTTGCATATCCTTCACAACATTATTCACGGTAACTGCTGCTGCCCTTGAACCTTTCTCAATGGTCTTCATTGCTTCATTGACAGCATTGGCAAGATTTTTTACAAGTGTTTGAGTGGTAAGTTTTTCAATGTGAGCAATGTCTTTTTCATATTGTGCTTTTACCTGTTCAATTCTTCCTTTAATCTTTTTCAACAATCCGGTTTTAGTTTCATCGGATATATCTGCACCTTTAATTTGCATTGATGACCCTTTTAATTGAGCCATCTGCTTACGCATTGCTGTATAACGTTTTGTTACCTGACCTTGAAAACGATCTTGCATCTGTTGAATTTTAATCGTTTCATGTCGAACACCCTGCAAGGCAGATCTGGTAAAAGACACCAATTCCTGTACTTCTCTCTTATTACCTTTAAACATTGTACTAAAAGAAGTAGAGGTATGCCGAGCAAGTTGATTCATATTTGTACCAACTTGTCGTGTCAGTTGATTTGCATCTCTGGTGAATTTATCAAATGAATTGATTTGTTTTTTGAGTACTTCTTGGAAGTTAGTTTCTAATTTCAATACAATCTTAGAAACTTCCATTGCTGTACCAGATCCACCTTCAGGCATTTTATTTTCTCCTTAACGTTGCCACTTTCTCATTTTATCTGCCGGATTTTCATCTGGAAAATCCCAATTAATTGCACCAGTAGTTTTAGTCTGAGACTTTCTATAAACCATTGATAATTGGGTTTCTTGCTTTTCCAGTTGTTTAACTCCTTTTTGCGGATCAGAGAAAGCAGAAGCAACGTCACTTATAAACAATTTACGTTGCCGGAGCATTTCAAAATCAACAGCCATCTTAACATAGTAATACTGTTTATATGGCATCTGATCAAGTTGTTCAAAAGTATATGCTCCACCAAGAAAATTACATATCGCTGCGAATTCTTTGCAGCGAGCTATTAGTTTTTTTCCGTTTCTCCCTCTACAGTATCACTACCCAATTGATCAAAGATCAAACCCAAAACTCTTGTCTTTAATTTCATAGGCCAATCTGCATATTTAGTTTTCGGAAGTTGTTTGGTTTTATCATCTTCCTGTACCTCTACCAAGACTTCATGAAGAATGGTGTTTTGAAGATCAAGCAATTTATCTTCTTCTTCTTCAGACAAGGATTCTTTTTGTTCATCCGAACTAAGGGCTGTAATCTCCTTGCTGATTCCCATAACCTTTTTCATCTTGGCATCATTCATTGCCGGAACTCGATAATTTGAACCTAACACAGTAAACTCAACTGCTTTAACCAGATCATTTAAATCCAATACTTCGCTCATTTTGATTCCTCCTTAATTAACAATTAGTTTTAGTTTACGAATCAGCGATAACCGCACGTTCTACGATAAAGGGTATATCATAGCTTTTATCAACATCGGTGTCTGCTGTGATCACCGTTTTCAATTCGGATACATACGTCTTTGCCTTTAGACCTTTAGTATCATCAACTGCAAACGTCAACGTATAATTACCATTGGCTTTATCGGATTTATCAAAATCATTATCCGCTTTTGCCAATGCCGGAGTTACATCAGATGCCTTTTCTTTAACCTGAAAGATTAAGGTCGCATCAGTTACATTAGCTCCACCTTTGGTAATGTTAAAATTGATGGTCTTAGCTTCACCTTGTTTCAATTTGATTGCATTCGCCATGATTATACCTCAATATTGATTGTTTCGTCCTCTGAGAGAACGATCTCAGCCTGATCTTCATCAAGGTCTATATTGACCCTTACATCAGATATATTAACAGTCACATCATCCATCTGAGTGACCAGAATATCAACATCATTATGTGCCACTTCCACGTTAAACTCCTCCAAGACATAAACCGTAGTTCCTGGGCCTGTTCCTGTGCCAGTTCCAGTAAAATCTGGCAATATGCCTTTAGTTGCTAATGCTAAACTCATACGATCACCATTTCATAACTGGTACATGCTCCATTAGACCAAGTAGCTGTCACCTGATAAGTGGCAATCAATTGAGTCTTTGCAGCATCTTGATATGTTCTTATCCTGGCACTCGTTAAAAGTTTAGCACCATTGTAATCCTGATAGACCTGCTGATCCATTACATAGTTCTCTTGAACCAGACCAAGTAATTTCAATGATGTATTATGTTGCCATACGGCATCTGAAATATCTGATGCTGTAATCACTTCAATAGATGATACATTTACCAAATCAAGGTATGCTACATGAGAAGCATTATAGGTTGTTACATTATGAGCCAAACGAATTTTAACTTCATTGTTATTTGACCGATCAATATTTCTCTCAAAATATTCATGAGCATATTGTGCATCTGAAGTCATTCCTCCAGGCATAAATTCACTAACCAATGTTTCCCATGCTGCTGCTTCATAATTATATGCAATGCAATCTAAGAAATGAGTTGTCGATGGTACTCCTACATATCTACCAAAGACAACTACCTGTCCTGGCTTATTACCATTAGGTATATTAAAAGTAAGCTCAACAATGAGACCATTAGTTCCATCTTCACCGATCTGCCAGTAAACATTATCTCTTATTTGAACTGAAGCAAAGGTTCCTGAATCCTCACTTCCTTCAATTACTGATCCACTAATTGCTGTACTGTAATCGGTAGATGCTGCTGCTGCGAGATCTGCTTTAGTTGCTAATTCATGACCAAAGGTTCCGGCAATAGGATGATCTGCCAATAGGCTATTCCAAACATGCAAAGAAATATTATCAGGATTAACCAATTCCCTTATATCTACAGAAGCACCATTAGAATTATCAACTACATTTCCAACTCCTCTGATAATTATAGATCCATTGGTTATTGTATTATCAAGAGTCACAGATCCAGAGTTTAAATCAATGCTTATTCCGTCCATTCCACTTAGATTTTTTATTCCTAAGTCTCCGTTGTAATTTCTTATGATCAGATCTTGGCCCGTACTTCCCATATCGATGTAAGGGATGCTCCCCCCAACTGCACCTGACCAACAATCGACTAAATGGGCTTCTTGTGATCCTCCTAATATAATCGTTCCTGGTTCTAATAGACATTGTTCTATTATCCCATTTATATAATTTAAATCGGTAATCATGCAGCCTTGAATTTTGCAACCACCATCTAAAACTCCAGTTACATGAGCATCATAAAAATGACAATCTTCAACATCTGCATTTGCTTCTACCGTTAATGTCGATTTAACCTGAGACTCACCAATAAATGCCATTCCATTAAAAGACAAGGAATCATCTATCGTAATGTCTCCCAAGATAAAGAAAGAAGTAAAGCCCCTATCAATAGCAATGGCTAAAGCATCAATTAAATTATTGACCGGAGCTTGTGGTGTTCCTATTGGATAACTGGTTCCTGAATAAGAACTGGTAGTGTCAACAGTCACACCACCATTAAAAGATGCATATTCTATTTCAGGCAATTGTTGAATTGTAGAATCTACAAGAGAGGACACCTGTTGCATGATACGAACAGTATATGTACCAACCGTATCAAGGAAAAAATCAGAACCATCCTCTGAATAGAGATTACCGTTAATAATTAAACGATGACTTGCATTATATGGTCTGATCTTCCAATCAGATGCTAAAAAGAAGGTTGTACCAAGAGCTTTTTCTCCAGGCAAAGGGTTTCCACCAACTGCTTCAACCGGAAAGTAAAATTTTCGCAAATTCTCATTAGCAACCCAATCTTCTTTACCATCACTATACAAGTCTTCTTTAACATCAATAAAAATTTCATCATTGGCATCTGGAGCTTGTGTAATCTCAATTATTTTTGTGATTTCATTAAACGTAACCTTTGCTCCCATTCTTCAGGCTCCACTATTTCGCCTTCCGGTGTAATGACAGGCAAAATCGTTTTTAAATGTTCATGCCATTCATCAACCAAAGGTCTTGCAATTGGTATTACTTTCCAAGGATCATTAAATTCATCGATGTACCATGTTTCCTTGTAATTGATCCATCCCATGAAATGCTTTTGCCGTTCAAAAGATTTTTTAAAACCTTTGGGATATTTAATACCTTCATGTACTCTGTCCAGTTCCACTTCCGCTTTCAGTAAAGCCAAAAACCTTTTGATTTTTTTAACGTCTAACATATTATTCCTTAATTGAGTAGCCTATTCCTATGCAAGCGAATAGGCTACCTTGTTTATTTTATGGATTTTCGTAGTTAAGTTCATCAGCACCATTAACTGCAATGTTCTGGCCTGTTGATTCGGTTATGGTATGTTCAGCCACCACGTACTGCGCTCCATCATATGCAATTGCCACAACATAAACTGGAGCATCTGAATTTGGTGTCCGACCACCTTGATTGTTATTGGTATAGTCAAAGTCAAATTGAATAGCAGCAGAAGAAATTTCACCATCAATGTCTGTTCCACCATTGTCATCGACTATAACTGCCCCTGGAGATTCAAAAGGATTCTCTTTGACATTTGCTGCTTCTCCAGTTGCTTCCGTTGCAGGGGCAATACCATCCTCCTTTGTTGCTGTGACTGTGTTAGAAGATGGTGAGCCAGTAATTGACCAAAGACCATTGTTACCTGTCTCTGTTACAAAACCGGAGATGTAGACATAATCACCAGATTGCAAATGATCTAATGCTCCGGCATCTCCCGACCAATCCAATGTTCCATTATCTCCAGTAACTCCGGTTACTGCAAGATCGGTAACAGAAGTTAAAGTAATATGCTGAAAGTACATCGTGTATCGGGTAGTATTATCAACTTCATCCACATAGTTCTGTGAGAAGTTCATCGTTCCGGCAGCAGTAAATGGGAATTGTCTTTGAGTTGTGGTATTAGGAAAGTCTTCTGAATTAAGACCGTAAGAAGCACCTGTACCTGCGGTAATATCCCACATGCGAATATTGTTTTTATCATTGGCATCATAACCATCGATAAAAACGCCACCTTTAGTATGCAAAACATCACCAACAAAATCGGTAAATGGCAGAGCAACATTTCCATAGACCGTTCCGTAAGCATCTCCACCAACGTCATCATTAATATCCGTTGCCTGACGGAGTTTCCATTGCGCCCAGGAATGAATTTCTTTCAGACGTGCTTTGGTAGTTCCGGTATCTTCTACATCAAGAATTCTATTGAAAGCATAATACTCTGTACCGATCAATCTTTCTCCAGGGTATGCTTCCCATGTTGCCGTTCCACCCCAAGATGCTTGTGCTACTCCAGTTGATCCAGTAACGGTTCCTGCTCCGGTACATCTGAACCAATGTGATCCTGAACCATTGTCTTCTTGCACAACATCGTCTAAAGCATAAGTGGTATCGGAAACCGGAGAAAACAATTGACCAACTATATAGTCAATTGTCAATTCAGAATAAGTAACACCTGAAATAGATCCGGCATCCCCACTAATGGTTGTATCATTGTCAATAGCATTAAGGGAGTCATCGGCATTTGCAAGAGGAAGTCTGTATGCTTCATATTTAAGTAAAGCAAGACCCTGTTCAGCGATAAGGTTATAAGAAGCAAAGGTTGTCTGTTCCTCTCTCAAGAAAACCTTCAGGTATCCAGAGTTATCAGGAGTTCCACCAGTACCCTTAATCTGAATATTTTCATTTACCTCTCCAGTTTTATCAAAGTTTGTTTTTGTCTGATCAAACCCTGCTGCTTGTGTATAATAGGCTTGATCACCTGGAGATGTGTACATCGAACCAAGAGAGATGATACAGGCATTTTCTCTACCATCAGTTTCTTTAAAACCTGCATCTCTTATAAGGTCTCTGGTCTGATCATTTGCTGGCCCCCATCCATTGATCCATTGAAAAGATGCTTCATAAATCATTTGGATAGGAAACCTGTGTTTGTTCAAATCACTATCTGATTTCCAAATTTCTTTACATTTAGAATAAAGACATTTTCCTGTGACCCCTGAAGTAGCACCTGGAGAAGCATCAGACAAAGTACCTTGAGCAAGCAATTCAATTGTTTTTGCTCCGGTTTGGACTTCCATTTCATCTGATCCACCTGCGGTTGTATCTACCACATAGCTTAGATCATCAGGATCGACTAATTTAGCCATAATTAATTCCTCCTAAATTAAGTTGGATTTTCATAATTCAAATCTTCAAACATTGACACTTTAATGGATGAATTTAAACTTGGTAACGTCAACCCATAAACATTATTAACATCGGGCTGATAATCTACATGATGAATCAATATATCAACAGAAGCTCCTCCAGAATGACTATATGTTACCTGATATTTTCCATCACCATCTGAAGTGGTTGCATTTTCAACATGAAACAGTTCAGTACTGGTTCCTGCTGTAACAATGGTTACTTCAGTATTTAATTCTAATCCGGTAATTGTAAATGAATAGTTGGCAACCAAAGTAGTGCTTGCCCCTGATCCATTTCGTACTGAGATATTGGAGACACCACTACCACCATCTATATTAATGGTTACTGCTCCACCTGAATTATTATAAATGACTTCATTTCCTGTCGATCCGTCTGAAGCAGCATAACCGCTTACCCATAAATTAGTTAATGTATAAGAATTACCTGCACAAGCAGTAGTTAATTGTATGGCGTGGTTCGATCCATCTGATACAAAGGTACAATCATCAACATTATCAGGATTGTCACATAATAAAGAAACGGCATCGGTACAATTACTAAAAGTGCATCCATCAAAATCTGCTCCGGCTTGAGTAACCTGCCCACATCGTCTAAACACACCACCACTAATAGTAGTGTTTGAATCAAAGACAAATGTGGACATATCAATAAATGAACAATCTGTTAATACAACAGTTGCATCATTTGTGGTGATCCATCTACCTTTTGAAGCATTGGTAGAAGGTTCAAGACAGATAAACTGAAAACCTGTCATTTCAATATTTGATGAACCATTTACTATTTCAATGGTGTTAAAATTAGCAGTTACTTTTGGACACCATTGAATAAATATAATTCTATTGGAATCTCTGAAATCAACAGGATTAGAAGCAGTACCTAATTGCATTAATCCTTTCCAGAGATAACCACCTGGAATTTGTTGAATCAGTCCATATCTATTATTAATGGAATCATTTACTGCTGCAAATCCGGCAATGGTACAATAGCCATTACCTGAATCTCCATATTCAAATACGGCATCTCCTCTACCATACCTGATTACATCAACAGCATGTGGTTCTCCTTTTCCGATACCTGCTGTGGTTTTAGCAGCAGCACCAACTATTTCTTCACCAGATCCGGCATATGATCCCATAGAATCATCTGGTGTAACCGTCACATTGACTGCATGGTTTTGCCATCCGAGATAAAGACCAACTCCAACATCATTACCTCCGACAGTCCATGCATAAAAGGAATTAACGGCATCCCCAACGAGTACCATCAAACCATCATTTGCATAAGAGTCAAAATTAGGATTCGCAAATAACTGCCAAACAAAATAAGCTCCATCGGTTCCATGACCACCAATAGATGCACCATTATCATAACCTAATGAAGCATATCCTGTTTTAGTACTGGTACAGGTTTGCGTTACAGCATAAGTATTTTGAATAAAGGGCCAGTCAGCATCAGCCCCTTGTGGTGAGCCTTGTATATCAAAGTCAAATCCATTAGAAGAAGGGCCAGTAAATTCAACCCAATTGCTATTGGATTCTGCTTGATCTAATGTAGATAAATTAGTGGAGTAACTTGGTGCTGTCATTTTTATACTCTCTTAATTTCTCTTGAATAAAATTCCAAACGTCATTTCCATTAGCACCTTCCGTTAAGAAAATTTGTGGTTTGTTCTTAAATGTTTGTAAAAATACAGAATTGCCACTTCTTTGAAATGCAGCAATTTGTTTCATTACTAAATCACTAATTATATAATTAGGATCAATAGTTGCAAAAACAATGTGTTCACTTAAATTCTCAAAAATGACGTGACATTTATCTGGTCGCATATCTTCATGTGCATTATCATCAAATTTCCAAGAGCAATTAAAATTTACACAATCCTCCGGTCTGCTATCATAACGAATACACCCCACATTCAAATTACAATCAGGGCAGACTTCCAAAGGAGGACTCTGCTTGTCTCTTATCTCAAGTAATACACAACAAAGAGTGCATTCACCACATTCTTGCATTAGTATTTCCTACCCATTTCAACAGCTAATTCTTTTTCAAGTTCTTCTTTCTTTGCCTTATAATCCATATAATTTTTAAATGCATACTCAGGCAATTGGTTAGGATCTCTTTTACCGCAACGTGACATAATATAAGTCATCTGATCCTGATACCATCGGATATTATCTTTTAGACTATTAATTCTGATATTTACTCTATTTTGTTTAACATCATCAGCTTTAGCATACCGACCTTCCATAAAGTAAATACCGGAACTAAAAGTACCAAGTACTGCTAAAGCTCCGAGTATTGCAAAAATTCTTTTCCACATAATTAATCCTTTTTAAATAGGGAGAGGTCAAAAGACCCCTCCCCCTCCAGTTAATCCATACTGATTACTTCTTTGACATAGATTCATTAACTGCTGCTGCAACTGCTGCTGCAATAGCGTCTTTGAAGGTAGAGTCACGCAGGATATTTTCAGCGGTGTAGCCCTGTTCATCAACATTCCATTGACGATCAATGGAAAGATCACCATGACGTACAGCCTGTTTGCCCACCATATTCGCTGTCTCCACAGCATTTTGCAATGCCTGATTAGCGATATTGTGTTTCTGCATACCGTACTCATGGGTATCGTTAAGAACACGATCCAAGAAAGTACGATTACGTTTGATGGACTCCAACGATTCATGCTGATATTCATCGTAAGTCCTTTTGGTATTAGCAAACATCAGAGCAGCATTGTCAGCACTTTCTTTCGTGTACCGTTCACCACCACCAATATCCTCCATACGTGTCTCAGAAGCAGACACACCTGAAGAAAGCGTTTGAGACTGAAGCAATTTTGAAATAGCTTCAGATACGGACTGACCTACTTGTTGTGCAATCTGATCTGCTATTTGAGCAGCAGATTGTGCATCTTCTTGATCTGGCATAATATAACTCCTTAGTTAATAATTTGTTAAAAGTTAATAATAAAATGATGTGATAAACAATGTTTGGTCGAAGCATCCCTCCTTTCTTATATAATAACCCTTTTTTATTTTAGGGGAGACCCTCACCAAAGCAACATCAGTTTGATGATATAAAGGTCTCCCCTATGGCGCAGGGGGAGCAGCCAACTATTAGGCAGATGAAAATCCACCAATTCGGAACAATTGATCACCGGAATCTCTCTGGTCATCAATCAATCCCACAAAACGACAAGCATAAACTCTCTGGTTGTCTGTAGTGAAGGCAATCTCGACAGCACCACCAACGTTCGGGGCAGCATTATAGATCTGGTAAATCTCAGAACCATCAATCGGTTCCAAAACAAGCTCACCTGTGGTGACAACTTCACCAACAGGTTTACCAAAAGTAAGATAGGTTGTTTGATCGACAGCAGAAGCAAAAAGCAATTTAAGATTTGCAAATGTAGATTCAGTCATGTTTACTGTAACTTCCATGACCAAACCTGCATCCAACACCCTCAACGGAGTTTCACCGTACTGATCCGATTTCAACTCATAAGTATTTTGGGTAATTGAAACGGTAACACCACCAAAGGTATGCCCGATATGTACACCATCAAAGTAGACATAACAAGGCCCAATGGATATGTTATCCGAATCAAAAACAAGTGGATATTGTGACATAATAAATTCCTCCTATACAGTAGTTATAGTTTGACAATTTCTACATTTAAAATGAACTTTGTTTTGCTGCTTGTAACCACGATCACGATACCCAACTATGAAATTACATTTATCCCCAGGTTTCTTATCCAAAGGTCTTCCACACTTTGTACAAAAACCTTCATGCATAATTATTTTTTCTTCCGTTCCATAGTCAAGCTCATTGCAGAAAGCACAAGATTTAATAGTTCCCTCACAAACCACTCTTATCATTCGATACCGATAATTATCCATCAGAAGTAACCACTCTTTTTCTATCTTCTAACAACCGTTGAAAAACTAAAAGAAACCATTTTAACATAAATAGGATTTCCGGCATCTCCTTCCGTAGGAGCATCAGAATTCCCGATCATTCCTATCTTCTTAATACCAAGATTCGTTAAAGTAACGTTATATTTCTCGTCAAATAAATCCATTAATCTTTCGGCAACTTGACCAAGTACTAATTGATTAATTGACAAAACCCTGAAGAAATAATTTATATTTGGTATTTGTGAAGGATAAGAATAGTTAGCACCTGTACGACTTCCAGATGATTTTCTAAAAACAATAGCAGCAGGGCTATTACTACTATAAACAATATCAAAAGATGGATACCAAGCAAAAACCCGATTATCATTTGCAGATATACCCATCAATGTAATCATTGTGGAATCTTCAGTAATTGTAGTTACTACATATTCATCGATCTCTATCATGTGTTACTCTCCCAATAAATATTAAATTTTAAAGCTCGATGAACTGACCATCTTCTTGTTGCTTCTTTAACAGCTTTTTCAAATTTACTACCCATCCAATTATTCCAATATCTCTTTTTCCTATCAAGAATAACTTTTAAAAAATCAGGACGTGTAGAATTATTTAAAATTTTAAAGTATTGAGCAACTTGATAAGTAGGCCATTTTAAATCTTCATAACCAACGAATACTTTGCCCCACTTAAAAAAATAATTAACTTCAGTTCCTTGTGGAGAATCAATAGTAACCTTTAGTTCACCAGAACGATCTATTTCATACCAAAAACTTTCATAAAGAGATCCTGTAGGCAAACCTGCTTCCTGTGGTTCACCTGGAGAATGTGGTGGCCCTCCTTTAGCTGAAGCAGTATAATATCCAATAAAGGAATATTTAGGTGATCCACCTTCATTGTATTCCCATACTTCATAAGTATTTCCTGAAGGAGCAGTAGCCAAACGCTGTTGTATCTCAGAGACAATCATAAAACCAAGATCATCTAATATCCTGTCTACTGAATTATCAATTGAATCAAGAATTGGACGTAGTATATTTTCATTGATATGTTTACCTAACATTGATCTTTGAACTATACGATCAAGTGCAACCCTTTCATCAACTATGTCATTTCTTATAGCCATTAAGTTTCACTCAGTCCACAATAGACTTCTTTATGATGTATTTTTTTTCTATCGTAAACCTGTTGAATTGGTTTAACAAATAACTCAAGACCTTTCCAAACGATCTTGTCACCTTTTTGAATGTCCTGTGTTTTCTTAAAGAAAAATAAGTAATCATTTTCGGCTGAAACTCCTCCGGTTAATATGCGTAATCCGGCAGAACTCTCAAAAAGGTTTTGTCCTCTACAAGGAACGCTTGAATAAAGCGGAGTAGATCCATAATCAACAGGTGTGGTATAACCATGTGATTCCGCTTTATCATCGGTCTTACGATAAATGTCACATCTTTGAACTAATAAATTTGAATATCCCATTATGCAAATGCTACCTTTTTATATGGCATTAGATTTTCAAAAATAGTAGGAGCTAATCCTCTTAGCTCTCTTTGAAATTCCGGTGACATTAATTTATAAGTATAATTTCCGATTCTCTCTGACTGAAGTAATTCATTATCTGGTGAATTCATAAATTGTTTAATGGCAGAAAAACAAAGATACCTTAAATCTGACATTGATTCATGATCATCTGTATATCCACCATTCCATTTGACTTGAATATTTTGCAGATAATTATAATCAAAGCCCTGACCGTAAATTAATTTTCCTCTCCGATTATAAAGCCGATAACCATCTGAACAATCATAGTCATCATCATCTGCTACTGAAATGGCTGTACCACTTACTTTAAATTCAGTAAGAGAATTAACAGGATATGTTGGAAACCAAAAAGTATAACCTTCAGGTGCATCAAATAATGCATAATGAAGAAAATCAACACTATAATCTGAATCCTGATCATCGTAAGTATAATCTCTTGCTTTTAACTTACGATTACAAAACTTCTCAAATTCTGAGGACACAGCATTAATCAAATCTTCTATCATTGTTTTTTCTTTTTCGTCCTCAAGCCAATCTTCATCGGCATACATTTGATAGAAGTAAGTGGTATCAATTAATGCATTATCATTTAAAGCCATTGTTATTTCCTTTTTCTGATATTAGGAAAAAGTTTATCTTCAGGCCCAGGATACCTACCATTATCAAAAGACTCCATTATCTTATCTTCAGGAGCTTGAAATACTGCCTTATGCAAAGGTGGCCTATGTTCCATTTTGTTTCTGGAATTCAACTCAGAATCTTCAAATACCGCTTTACCTTGACTTATAAACCTCTGAGCCTTATTCATCTCCATTGTTTGAATGACGCCACCAAAAGCTCTTATCAAATTCCGATCTAACAATTTTACTTTAACTTTCATTGCTCCCCCTAATGAAAGAGGGTAGATACCGGAATATCTACCCTCTCAGAATTACATTCCGGTTTACTTCAAAAGACTAACCAGAATTAAGTAGCAGACACTTTGGGTTTACGTCCGGTTCCAAAGGTCAAGGTCGGGGCAGTTCCAACCTGAGTTACAGGTCTGCGCTGATTCTCAAAGGTCATAAACAGACAAGACCAGACAACAGCATCAGTACCAACGGTAACATTGACTCGCACATAACGGTGCGGATCATAAACTTCAATGAGATAAAGTCCGGCAGCATCAATTTGTTCTACCGTGAGAAAGTCTTCATCCCAAGTAGACTGATCCTCTGAATCCTGAATAATCAGATCCAAAGTTCCACCAGTACCAACGCTTCCAACATCAGCCAAAATCAAAAGACTGTTGGGCAATTGGTTAGCTGTCCAAAGATCAACGCCATCATCATCCGGTGCATTGGCAGCAGCTCCGGCAGCATCGGAAACAGCCTGTTGGAAATACCCAAATTTATAGTTATTAAGCATGTCAAACATAATAAATACCTCCGTAATATGTTTATTTAAAAATTAGTTTTTGTTTAAAAACTCCTGTGATTTCCGGTTAATTACGAAGTCGAAGCATCAAGTGCAACAAATGCTTGCGGAATTGCTGCCTGACCGTCAAGGCGACCAGAACATCTCAGGGCCGTTCTGTTATTACGGAATTTGTAATGCCGTGACGAATCCATTGAGAAATCCTGACGGAAACCAATGTAGTAATATGACCATGTTCCGAGAATGAGATCTCCGGTAGAACCAAGGGCCGGAATCTTACCATCTGCCAAGAAAGCAGGTTTGCCCAGGATAGTCATGTCATAACCTTTGGCGAGATCAGGGTAGTAATTCTCCTGCAAAACAAGTTCTTTGGAACTTGAGGTAACGGTCTGACCACGAAGGGCAGCACGACCATTTTTAGTAATAAACCAAACAGCCCTGGAGTCAAAGGTGGAAGGCATACGTGCTTCCATGTTCAGAACATCTTGGAACTCAATGGTGTCTGCGGTCTGACGATAGACCGAGAGGATCGAAGGATCGTTGATAATGCCAAGAGGTTGTTTTCCTCCGGTTCCCTGAATGAAGGATTTATCGGTGTACCAATACCATGCAGCCCTGAAAAGACGAGTCAGGTAGTTGACCAGATTGATCACAGAGTCATCCAATAAGGTATTGGTGATTTCCGTATAACCTGCAAGCTCATGAACGATCATTTCGACCATGCCAAAGGTCGGTTCGGTTTCGGCTTTCTCTCCACCTTCCTCTGTCCATTCAAAGGAAACTCCGGCAAAGTGATCAAAACCTGCATCCTCAACATCAGGATTCTGTTGCAGTTTCGGGAATTGAATTTTCTCACCATTCATGGGCCAAACGGTTGCCTTGTTCCATACCAATGTGTCTTCAGCATCATACATGATCATGATGTTTTTGAATTCTTCCGGCACAAGGTATCCACCTTCATCGTCAACAGCAGAACTCAAGAACTTGCTAACGACTCCGGTTTTCAGATAGGCAGTAAAGTCCTTTGCCCATTGGGTGACTTCTTCAGAACATTGAATCCAGGGGTTAGAAGAATTTTTAAGATTGATGATCGAACCTTTATCGGTAGTCATCAAACCACCATCAATCTTAAAAGCACCACCGGATTGCTGAATCAATTGTTTCGACTGTGACATGGTAAATGGATTTTCCACATCGTTCTGAAGATCCTCAATCATTTTTTGAACTGTGCCTTTGACCACATCAGAGAATTCACCCCCTCCCATATAGTCCTTGACTTGAGAATTCAACAGTTCAATCAGTTCTTCTTTCGTAAGTTTCATAACGAGATTCCTCCTATAAGAAATAATTAATTTTTACTTAATAGATTTTTCTGCTTTCACAGAGTTGAATGTTTCCTTCAGCTTTTTTCTGAAAACGCTATTTACGGTTTCGGCAACAGTTTTTGATTCCAACAAATCATCATCAACCTCAATGGTGTCATCGGAATTGGATTTATCATCGTTGGGGGATAACAACGAATCATCAATTTCGATTCCATCATCGTCTTCTGATTGAGATTTATCAGGATCATCAACATCAACATCATCCTCTTTATTATCGTCTATTTTTTGATCAGAATCAACCTCTTTTTCACTAACGAGTTTTTGAATATCGTCCAACTTAATCAAAATCTTATCAAAGATTTCGTCAAACGCTGAAGCAAGGGTCTCTGTCAATTTGACCATATTTTCCGTCATGATTCTTTCGATGGTATCACCAATAACTGACAATTCATCATTGGTCTGTTCATCGTCAATCACATCGTCAACATCTTCATCGTCTGACTTCTCAATCTTAATCGGTTCCTCAAAACGTCTAACTTCTTTCTCAGCAGATTTTTCCTCAACCTCAAAGTCCTTATCCTTCTCCATCCATTTCCAATCATAATAATGGAGCTTATAAGTCTTATTGGTATGCTCATTGATCCATGCCTTTATATCTCCGGTTTGATAAGTATTAGGATCAAAATAATAACCAACAGGTATCGGATCTCCGGTACTACTATCATTTATATTACTAATTGAATTAGCATAGACCGCTTGAATTCCAGGGAACTCGTCCATTGCTTTTACTTCAGGATTAACAAACTCAGCTAATTCCTCACGTACCGGATAAAACAAACCGGACTCTGTTTCAGCAAAGACAGCAGGATAACCCAATTGCATCATGTTCTGAACGTTCTCAATACCATTCAAACTGACTGTAGCATTGGGATTGGCAGGAATGGTAACACCAGATACTTCAAGCAATTCCTGTTTGGTGAATTCAATTCCTCCACCCCACTTATCTTCTTCATCTCTCCAAGCGAATTCAAGACCTCTGAAACCAACAGAGAAAGAAGTGAGAAATCCATTTTTATATTTATTAAAAATCTTCATGGATTTGTCATCATTTTCATCGAACTGCGGTTTGATCATGAGTTTCCTTGCATCTTTGTCAACCCACGTTCTAAGTGATCGAGCAATGGGAGGTTCCCAATAATCGTGACTCCAGGGAATCATGGGATTCTTTTTAAAATTCTTCAGATCCCATCCATCTTGTCGGACAATATCTTTATCCCTGTCTTCATCCTCTGTGGATGCAACAGCAACAAAGGACTTCATTTTATCGTCCAACTGTTCGATCTTCTCAACGGTGTAATCCATTGCTCTGACCGGATCACCATCTTTCATAATGGGCCGACCATCTTTTGCTAAAATTTTATAAGCCATAATTTACTCCTTTACAATTGTACAATCACAAGATAAGTTTAATATTTCATTCGGAAATCTTATACGTGTTTTGCCTAATTGAAAATAATCATCAGAAATCATTTCTTTTAACTTGCCTTTATGCCCACATTCATTTGAATTAATTTTCCAAAGCATATTAGCTTTAAGTTCTCTGAAGATTAACCATTTGGCATAATTAATACACGCTTTAGACAAGGAATTTGTTATTTTTGAAAGTCTTGGATTGGAGTTTAATTGATCAATGAAGTAAATTTTCCACTCTTGATCTTTCCATTTTGGATTTTTAAATAATGTGTTCTTATACTCGTCTACCACCTTGTCTACCGTTGGAGTTATCCAATCGTCTACATCAATAGTTTCTGCTGAGATTGTTTTTTCTCCTAAGTATTCAAGCATATGAACGACCATACCTACTGTTATATCCGCAAATGTAGCTTTTAAAACTTTATCAATATTTTCGGGATCTGCTGCTGAAATATTTTCTTCAATATAACCAAATACAATATTTCTAACTTGATCACATAAAAATTTAAAATTACCGTTGCTCAATGATCTACCATCCGTAGGGTTATCATCTCGATCATCTGATCCATCAGGATTAACATGAGAATCAGGTTCATCATCCCGATCATCATCCTCTGGATCTGTTCCAGTTTCATCATCGTCACCTTCTGCTATTGCTTGCTGTGCCGATAATTGAGAATCAATTATTTCATCCACTCTATCTAAAGGTATCATATCCTTTGAAATAAAAATTCGCTCTCCACCATCAACAGCTTCAAGTTTATGTGTCTTCTCTCTAAACTCGTTAATAGTTAAGGTGGGAAGACCAACATGAATACGTCCTTCCTGTACCTCTATCAAACGATCCCTTGGAATTGGATTCTGATGTTTAAATTCAATATCAGTACTAAATGAACTTAAAATACCTTCAGTCAGTTCTTCATCCCAAAGGGTTAAACGTGGTTGAATAGACTCTCTATTAAATGATATATCATTTTGTACATCACCAGATCGATTACCTTCAGCAAATCCCAATTTATTTTTTGGTACTCGATAGGCAGCAAAAACTTTTTCTCTTGTCCATTGAGCAAGACTTAAAAATTCAAAATCACGATTGGCATATTGTAAAGGAACTGGTTTCAATCCTGTATCTAACACAGCAATGTCATGAAAAGTTCCTTGATATTTTGATTTCCAACGTTCTTTAATTTCATCTGCTTTTTCCTGATCAAGTGATTCATCAGTTGATAATACAAAATCAATTCTTGCAGAATTTTTAAAGAAGTCACGTTCATAAACTTCAATGTATGAATCAATATCCTGAGCATAGGCTTGTGCCTGAATAGGACTTGCTCCAATAAAAGGATTAGTAGGATGAACATAATTGATAACTATTAAATCATTAATATCAAATTTGATTGTTTTACCAACACCAAATTTAAACTCATAAACAACTTTAGGATTGACCAAATCTTCTGACACTTCACATTTAACAAAGTCATTCATATTTAAAGGCCAAATCTCCCAAACCTGACCAAGTTTATTTTTACCTTTCCAAAGGACAGCCATACCACACATATCCAATTGGATCTGACACCATGCCTTAACAAAACGAAAAGTCATTAAATCATTAGGATGGTAAAACGGTTTAGTATAGGAACTGTAACCTTTACTGGTTCGACTTAATTCTTCTCCAGTACTTTTCCTATAAAATGAAAAAGGCAAAGTAGATACCCTATCTGAAATTAAACTAACACAGGAATAGGCCCAAGACTTATATTCTGCTAATTGAATTCTTGGTTGCTGTTTAAGATTAACGTAATCTCCCCCTTGCTCCCTGCGTATCATTGCCGACAATTGTTCATAAGATTTTTTCTTAGGTGTTCGGGTAATTTCAAATGGGCCAAATTTCATTTTAATCTCCCTACCTTTACGTTGTCATACAAAAAGTACGTTTTAACGTTATCACCAAACATTAGGGCCATTAGATTTACGATATAATGCTTTAACTCCTTCACGACAGAACCAAAGAGACATTACAATATCAGTAGTTTCAAAAAATGGATGATGTTTGAATTCTTGAAATAATTTCATCCAAGGATTACGTTCATCCATTCCACCACCAGTAAATTCCATCTTTTCAGTAAAGCAAAACATCCATTCTTGATTCTCTAATTCTTTCTCAATGCTTGGTAATCCTGTAATTGGATCTGCTTTATTACGTCCGGTTTGAAATGGTTCAATTTTAATTCCAAAACGTTTATATTTATCTTCACCTAATGAAGAAATTAACATATCAATTAATGCTTCCTGAATACCGTTGTTTTCAGCCATGTACAATTCACAACCATATCTACGATACCATTGAAGCATTATTTCTGTTACTTCTCCAGATCCTCTTAATAATCTTATTTCTTGAGGAACCTTTAAACCAGATTTTTTATGAACAGCTAAACAGGACATAACTGTTCCTGGCCTTTGTAACCCTGCAAAATCAATACCACCAATAAAAAACCAATTGGATTCATGCTCGATTGGAGCTTTAGGACTCAGGCCATAATGACAACATTTTAAAAAGGAAGGAAAAGTTTTATCAGAATCAGTATAAGGTATCAATCGATAACCACGATCAAAATCCCTTGTACCTAATTCCTTATGTTTAATCTCAAGATCGTTTTTATTAAATTTAGTCCATAATGGAAATTCCATTTTTCGACCAAACGAATCAGTATATAAAAGATTTTCTTTATCTTCAGAACAAGCAATTGTCATCCAAGACCAAATTGGATTATTTTGAATCATTGAAGCTAAATCGTTTTCATGCCACTTATTCATCATTACCAATACTTCTGATTCTTGTGGTATCAAACGTGTTAACCAAATGTTTTTAAAAACGTCTTCTATCTTGACTCTTGTGGTAGGTTCTAATACTGCGGTTTTTAAATCCTGGGGGTCATCGAACACTAACAGATTAGCACGTCCACCTATTGCTAATGAAAGAACTCCGTAGGCTTCAACTGTACCGTCCTTTAACATTGCATTACGTTTAACGATAAAACGTTGAGATCCCCAAATAGGAGTTGGCTGAATATGTGGTGCTAAACGATGAAAGTCTTCATCTTTTTGAATGTAGTCTCTAATAGCCCTACACCTTTTTACTGCTTCGGTTTCTGATACATGAACAATCTTGATCAGAATATTTGGATTTTTTGCGATTCTATATAAAAGGTATCCGGTACAGATCTGTTCAGTCTTTCCATGCCCGAATGCCCCCAAGATTAAATATTTATTAAAGCCTTTTTTATTTGCAAAACGAATAAAGCGATGCATGATATTATGCACCGCTTCATTTTCAACCAAGTCACCTTTGGTATCTTTTAATACGTTTTGAACAAAAAACTCAGACTTTTTGGGAACCATGTCTTCATAAGAAACATCAATTCCATCCATCAATTCAGAAATTGATCCTCTTATAAAACGTTTAATATCCTGATCAAAAACAGTTGAAGACGTTCCCATTAATTGAAATTATCCTCTCGATCTAATTCTTTCAGCTTCTTCAGGTTCATAACCCAACATCTTATCTTTCTGCATATTGATAATCTCATTGTCAACATCCAGTTCCCGTAGCTTCTGTAGAAACGACTGTCGGATCATTGGTTCAAGTGCATTAACAGCTTTAAAGATCAATTGGATAAAAGAGGAAAGTTTAATATCATACTCATGCCGTACAGTATCTTTCTTTGCGTACTTCTCAGGAAACTTTCTTTCAAGTATCCAAGCAGAAGCATTCCACATTCCTCCATCTCCGGCATCTTTGATATTATCCAAGCATGATTCCTCACACTTGGCAGAACACGTTTGAACAAATTCTTCAAATTCAGGATCGGATCTGTAAACGGAAAGCATGTAGGGAGAAACCCCACATAACTTTGCAGCATCTTCAATATCCAGACCTTTTTCCATATAAAGGCCCAATCGTTCTTTGGTTAAAAAATCTGGTTGAAACTCTTGATTTCCATTTCCATTTCCGTTATTCTTGATTTGTAAGTTTAAACGCTTTGCCATAATGTCCTCAAAATTTAGGAAATTAATTGTACATAATAATCTATTATCATTTTAAACGCAAGTCAATAATATTGTCAAGGATTTTGATTAAATGAGAAAATCAACAATCAATCGATTCAATCAGCATCCCAAAAAATATCCATTCATCAGACAATTTCAAGAAATAATGATAGCCAAGTTGACTGGAGACCTTACCAAAAAAGAAATTAAAACTTTGATCGAGAGCAAATTCAAGCGTCCGTTGAGTTCGATCAAAGTGGATCACAAAAACCTTTTATTATTAAGTACTGAGGTCGAGCCTGAAATTTATATACTGGTTCAAGAGACCGCTAAAAAGGTAACAGGTGATTACATACCAATTGAACAGCTTTTACATCTGCTGCTGACCACATTCATTCAGACCTATCAGCAGGAACCTTTCAAAAAAATCCCATTCGTCCATGCTCGTAAAGGCGCAAGGTATAAGGCTTTACACTCCCTCCAATCTCGTTTAGGCACAGAATTCAACGCCTATGTTAAATCATGGCAATGAAAACCCTTATAATTCCTTGATTTATAAGCCCTCACAAATTTTTATTGACATTAACTTGGATTATGATATAATAGGTATATTGTGCTTAAAAGAAGGGGAGAGGGTAATTTCAGGCGACCAACCCCAAAATTACCCTCTCCGGTGAAAGGAGGTTAGAAAAATACTTTCACATGACAAAAAACCCCTAAACCAAAAAGGAGGTTTAAATGACCCCTTTAATGACAGGCAGTATCACTAAAAGGAGCTTAATATGAATCTTAGTGCATTAATAAAAGAATGTCAACTAAAAAATTACTTATTTAATAATGAGTGTATTTGTTGGGATGAAAAACAAGAATTTTATAACAATTGCCGATTCTATATCAACAATACGATTACCTTGGAAGGTAGCCCTTGGGCCAAAGGGTCTGCTCCAATTTCCTATTATAAAAAGATCGGCCTTTCTGTTCTGCAAAAACGAATTATTAAATACCTCCACGAAAATTTTTTCCAATACGGATCACCATCATATCTCAAGATCGAAACCCTTGCCAATCGAGTCAAATCATCAAGGAGATCAACATACAGAGCAATCGGAAGATTAGTTGATCGAAAGATCCTAATACGACTCCAGATCTTCTCAGACAAATACAAACAATATCGTTCAATCATCCTTCCAATCAATCCCCTCAAAATCAAGTTAATCAATAAATTGCGTAGTTTAGGTATCAAACGGTCTCCTCTCGATGCCAAACGGTCTCTCCCCAAAGAAATTAGACGAGACCATTTGTTATCTAAATTACCAAAATCATTCCAGATAAATCGACAGATAATAGATTATATATATTCTATTAATACTATTTATACTAATAACATCATTAGTGGTTCTAAAGAAGATTATAAACCTTCGGTTTATACGCAACGCCAAAGTCGTTGCGCTGAGAACACGTCTTTAAATCTTTCACAAGAGAGGAGCAAAAAACCTATGTCCATTCCCAGGTATAAATTAAAGCCTATTGATTCCAAACCTGTTACCCTTGATCGAACACTTGTTGACCTTGTTTCATCAGTTGATTTTGATATATTTAATCTTGCAGACAATCAAAGAAAAAATCTATTGGATTATGTTGAAAAGCATACCTATGATTTTGAGTTCAATAAACTGTTTTCTGAAAAGAAGCTCAATGTACGTCATGTTGTCGGTCAAAGGCAGAACCGACTATTGCTTTCCGATTACTTGAAACTATTCTTTTCCAATGAACCATTGAACCATGAAATAACCAATCACATTTTGCGCTATTGGAACAATGTTGATAACCCACGATTCCAAAAACACAAAATTGATAATCCCAATTCAATCACCTACGCCAAACTTCTTATCTTAACAAATTATATGTTAAAATTTTATTACAAAAATGATATGACCATCTTTCTAAATAACATCAGTCGAATTAATATGTATGGATCTCAGAATCATTATCTTGCCAATATTCTAAAGAAGTGGGGGTTGGATAACTTGATCATGCAGCGCAATACAAATGGAATGAAAAAGTATTGGATGATTGAAAAGAAAGATTTTGAAGCTGAGTTATTTAAATATCGTAGTAGAAATAAAGAAGCAGCACAACGATGGAAAGAAATTTACATTCACTCATTTTATGGCAACGATCAAAAATTGGGCCTTGAAAAATACAACCAGTATCACAGCAAATTGGATTCATTTCTGGATCTGTTAATCAATCGATTAAGCGAATGCCGGAGAGAACTTTATAAAAGAAATTTGACCAAACAGATGATGATCGATGGATATGAAACTGATTCGATTCTGGCAGATTATTGTGATTGGATTAGCTTCAGCATTGCTAAACGACCATCTATCATAGATTTGTGCAATTATGATCATTTTATGCAATTTGTGTATCAGGAAATGAGAGGGGTTAGAGGGATGGAAAAATTTTGGCAACCAATCAGGACTTGACAAAGCCCTTCAAATAGTTTAACTTGGAGACTGAAGGAGGAAAATCATATGGTTATCAAAGACGAAATAGAATTCTTAAACCTGCCGGATTGGAAAAAAGTGCATCTTAAAATTTCATATTCTAAGTTTGCCAACTATCGGTTAATGACGGACGAGCAGGAACAAAACCGCAAACAAAAGATCTTTGCTATAGCTGCCCACTACGGTCAGTTAGACATTGATGAACTGCAACAAAACCCAAACCTGACCTTAGACAATTCATGGCCCAAAAATCTTGAAAAATATATAACCCCAAGATTGCTTGATCTGTTCAACGTAAATTGGTTCTGCAAATTTGGTTACTGTTATATGTGTGATTATTTTAGTGGTTACAATAAATTGCATTATAAATATTTATTTGCCAAAAAACCTAAAAACAAATTGATTACATTTTCCGGCAAATGCAGACACATTTATAATCGCAGAAATCAAAGAGCAGATTGGATCAAAAACCATCATGAATTTGTTGATCCTAAATTCTGTTGTCACCTATGGGAACCAATGGAGCTTTATTTTCAGATCATACAGATCGAAATCTCAAATAGACTTTATACATTGAATTCTAAAATGGATTTTGATTATGATGTTGAAGACTATGCATTCGATCTTCATAATGTTAATATCTGGAATTACTTCTTCAACAAATATGATCGATACGAATTATAGGAGAGTAGTTATCATGGCACGTAAAAAACTATCTGTTAAAGCGGAATCAAAGAAAACCTCTCTGAGCAAGAAACTCAAATTGAAAACTATAGAAAAAATTAATGTTACTGATTTGTTTGATTCAGATAAACCCATCTTTACATCTCACAACATTGTCACCGATGACAATTGGATTGCTTTAATTGTTCCCGATGCTGACCAATTCGTAATGAACAATAAGTTACCCAATAAACTTGTTTCTTTTGTTATCAATGAAGATGATCTTGCTATCGAATATGATAAAAATAATATGTTGGAACCATATCAGATTGATCCTGATATTTTTATATTTGAAGCAATCGGTAGCATAAATGATAAACAGTACAATTGGTTCAAACAGACCTATCCCAATTGTGCGTTTTACAGAATAACAAAATGGTTTGGGAAAGAAGTAAACACTCTGGTTATCGTTCTGGTAGAGGAGCTTGGTAAACCTGTTGGAATCCTAAAAACTATCGAATAAGGAGGTTGTTATCATGGCAAGAAAAAAAATTCAAAGTACTACTACTGGTAAAGGCAGAAAGAATCTTCAAACAAAGGCTAAAGCTGTTACTAAGAAAAAAACCACTACTCGCAAAAAACCTGGGCCAAAACCGACTAAGAAAGTTCCTGTCGGTTTCACCATGTTGAAGCGAGATGAAAATGCTTTGGTTAAAGCGTATGCCAAACTGGAGAAATCATTTGATACATTCGCTGAACAACTTAATAACTACTGTTATGAAAATGGCGATAAAATGAAAGCAGCAGTTGAAACCAATAAAGCTGTAACTAATTTCAATAAAGAAACGTCTGCTTTCCGCAAAGCGTTGATGAAATCAAAACAAGGATTGAAACCTGTTTACGAAAAAGCATAATTAATTACATAAGAGTGTTTACAAATGCCCCTATCGTTATTTATTACAAAATTAGTCTTTCGATAGGGGCATTTTTTCCAAAAAGAGGTTATCATGAAAAGTTTGATTAATGAAATTAATGAAATTGGTTACATTGATTTTAGCAAAATCAATATAGCTGTCATTGGTGATTGTATGCTTGACATTTATCACTATGGATCAGTTGAACGTATCTCACCTGAAGCACCTGTTCCAATTTTCAAATCAAATAACTTAGAACCAGAATACCGATTAGGTGGAGCTTGCAATACTGCATTGAACCTTGCCAAATTAGGTGTTAAAACTCATTTATTTGGGTTTGTAGGCAAAGATATTAATGCAACCTATATCAAGAGCTACTTGTTGGAACATAACATCAATTTTACATTAATTGAATTAAAAGACTATCCTACCATTACCAAAAACAGATACTTCTCAAAGAATCAACAAATCATCCGAATCGATCATGAGAACACAGATGGAGAGATCTACAATCATGGAAGACAACAGCAATTAATTAAAGTATTCAATGAAATGTGTCCAAGAATGGATGCTTTAATTATTTCTGATTATGGTAAAGGCACACTCTACAATCCTGTGTTAAATGCAATCATTGATGGTTGTGCTGAGAAAACTCCTTTCTTTGTTGATCCTAAAATAAATAATTGGGAGTTCTATAAAAACTCATTTTGCATTACTCCCAATTGGAAAGAATTCAAAGATGCTTGTCATCGTCCTTTAATGAAATACGATCCTGGTGCAGTTTCAATCATTGCAAGGCATTTATGTCATGAATACAACATCAAATACATTTTGATTACATTAGGATCTAAAGGAATGCAATTATGCAGCAAGGATGGTCACATCGAATCTCGATCAACAAAAGCTGAAGAAGTTTATGATGTTTCTGGTGCAGGTGATACGGTCATTGCTACTATGGCTGCTGCTCATTGTAAAGGTTATACAATGACCATTGGTATGCAATTAGCAACTATGGCAGCAAAAGTAGTTATAAGTCATCTTGGAACTTATGCTGTAACTGATTCTGAATTAAGATTAGAATTATGTAAAAAGCATAGTACAAGTGGAAAGGAGTGTTAAGTGGTTACTAAATACAAATACAAAAACGCAGTTAAAAAGAGATACGGAGAACACAAATGTCCTTATTGTGGTAAGATCTTTCATCTGTCTGAATCATTAGCAGGACATATTGGTGGAGCGCATAGACGTTTCACAACTCAAACTGGAAAACCACATTGCAAGTTTTGTGAAACTGAATTGGTCAAAGGAAAGAATTGGCCTATGTGGGCAGTTAAACAACAAAATTTAATCTGCAAAAAATGCAAACGTGAACAAAACCGAAAATCCTACCTAAAGAAAATGACCACCAAAAGAGAAAATAGAAGATTGTATGAAGAACGAAAAGCCAAAGCAATTGCCAATCGGTTAAAAAGGGAGCAGAAAAAAAATGACTGAAGCACCAATTATACCACGCAAAGCATTCATTGAGTTGATTGAGGAAATGGATCTTGATGACTTTATGACAATTAACTTTAAATGTCTAAAGTTTGTATCAGGTAATATCTCTTTGACTGAGCTATTTCATATTGCAATGACCGTTTCTTTATTCCGGCCTAATTGGATTATGGAATTTGGCACATTTAATGGCAGAACTACATTGAATATGGCAATCAACAATGAACATGCAAATATTATAACAATTGATCTTCCAAAAAACCAAGTCAATCGTACACGTTATCCATTAGAAAGCAAAGGAACCAATAAATTACAATTGGATGAAACTGGATACGTTGGATTGAAAGGAAAACTCTGGACAGGTCAATCAAGTGAAATTGTTCAACGCATTACTCAAGTATGGTCTGATACTGCAAAAGTAAAATTCAATCAATATAAAGATAAAATTGATTTTCTTTTTATTGATGCATCCCACACTTACGAAAATTGCAAGAATGATTCATACAATGGTCATAAGGTAATTAAAAAACATGGAATCATTTACTGGCATGATTACGCAGGATGGCCTGGAGTCACAAAAGCATTGAATGAATATTATATCAATGAAGGTGAACCAGAAAAGATGTATTGGTTTGATAACACTTCTATTGTTGGGAGATTTTTTTAATGAGCAAAATAATTATTTCTTTTATGGATCAAAAGAGTAAACCAAAAAATCCAGATAATTTATTTGGAATTCTTGATACTGAAAATGAACATTTTGAATGGATTAAATTGTCTCATTTAAACAATACCAACAATTTTGTACATGGTATGGGAATGACTTATAATCAAAATTATTTCTGTGCCGGAATAATCCCAATAAGAGAAAGACTAACTTCAAATATTCTCACCATAAACCTTGAAACTGGTGAGAAAAAAATAACATATTTACATTTTACAAAAGCAATTCATGGCATGACTACTTTAGATAATAACAGATTATTAGTCAATGCTACTCAAAACGATTGTGTTGTGGAGTTGTGTCTTAACAATGGATGGGTTGTTACTGAAGATCTTTATCATCATTTTTTATCCAAAGACTATTGGGAAGAAATAAGGAGAAGATATTGTGATTTAAGACAGGATCAAATTATCTATCGTGGGCCTACATATGTGGACGATAATTATCACAACAATTCATTATTTAAATTTAAAAACCATATCTATGCAACCATGTTTAGAGGATTACCACATATGCAAGGCGTAGATGGTGGAGGAGCAATGTTTAATTTAAAAAATGGAAATGTGATAATAGATAATTTATCTCAACCTCATACTGCTTTTGTTGATTCGATGAAAAATCCTTGTGTATGTAATTCCTCCCAATTCACTTTTATTGTCAAAGGTAAGTTTAAAATTGCCCTTGACGGATATACAAGGGGGATACATGAAGACAAACAAAAAAGCGGATATTGGATTGGTATATCAGCATACCGCAAATACAATGCAAAATTATCAAAATGGATTGAAAAGTATCGTGGAGACCAACCTCTTAAAGGAGCAAGAATTCAATTTGTCAGTTATGATGGACAGATCGGAAATACTATCGAGCTTTCGCAGTATGGTAAAGAAATATTTGATCTCTTGCCCTACAAAAACGGAAAATGGAATTAAAAAAAGGAGAGTTAAAAATGAAAAGACACGCAAAGGCAAAAATCCGTAATCTGATTAATCTGGAAGAAAAAGATGGTTTGACCAAAACCATTAAACGATTGCAAAAGAGATACAGTTATCTTTTAAGCAATCGTAACCGTATTGGTGGAGAATCAAGGCAGATGAAATATATTCAATACCATATGAAGAAATATCAGAGAATGTATCAGGAGGGAATTAGATGAAGCGTGGAAATGTTAGAACATCTAAAAAGTACATAGTGGATTCTGAAGGAAACAAAACAATCAAATATGAGATCCAAGGAAAACGCAATGGTATTTGGATGACTGTTCATGAAATGGATAAAACAACTAAAAAGAAAACTCCCATGATCTATGATACTATTGAAGAAGCTGAAAAACAGTTGTTAAAGATAGTTCAGCAAATAAAAGGGAGGTAATTAATGGATCTCAAAGATGCTAAGTTTCTATTGAAAGAATTAAGAAGTGATGAATGTGCCTGTGGTAAATATAAAAAATCAGGCTTTTCGTTTTGTTATAGTTGTTACTCCAGTTTGTCAAATGACTTACAAAAGAAGTTGTACAGGAGATTCGGAAATGGATATGAAGAAGCCTATGAAGAAGCATATGGATGGCTCAGAACTTGGGAATGGGATGATGAATGACTTCTACAAAAACATGGTTTCATTGGAGATAGATACTAATAAGTTAATCAAAAAAGTTTGGGGATGGGAATACTGGATAATCAATTGTGAACAATATTGTGGTAAAATCTTAATTGTTAAAAAAGATCATATCTGCTCAACTCATTATCATCAAAAGAAACACGAAACCTTTCATATATTATCTGGTCATCTCTACATGGAGTATGATATAGACTTTACTGAAAGAACCCATTGGAGAATGATTCCAGGGGATACTTTAATTGTTCCACCTTATACTAAACATGCTTTTGGTGGCATTACCGATGTTAAATTTCTTGAAATATCAACTCAACATTTTGAAAATGATAGCTATCGTGATAATCAAAGTCGATATGTTGAAAATGGTTCTGAAGAATGGTATAATAATTCATCTAAATATGTAAATGGAGGTAATCAATGTTGAGAAGATCAAATAATTTAATTTGGTTTTTTATTGGTGTTTTAATAATTATTCTTCTTACTGTAATCTATGAAAAAGTTAGTGCGGAAGAATTAACTGCTCATTATAATATTACTCTTTATACAATGAGTACAGATCAGCAGTTAACAGTTGCTTGGGATGATACCAATCCAGATATACAAGAGACTTTTGAATTTTATTTGTGGAATCATGGTGAACAAAGAAAATATGCAATTGGACAAACTCAGCAATTGCAAGTAACTACATTTATTCCACGTACAGGTCTTTATGCTTTCTTTGCAAGAGCCTGTGATAATGTTACTACTTTACCTACTTCATTAACTGAAAATGAAGTTACAGAGTACAAATGTTCTGAGTATGCTTCATCAGTAATGGAACAACCTGATGGAACACCCTATGGTGTTGTAAAAGATCCGGCAACAGGACAATTAACTCCTGGCAAATGGATGATTTACGGACACGTTGGCGCACCTACTGGTGGTGGAGTCGAATAATCGATTCCTAATCTTATAATATATTATTTAATAGGAGGATTTTATTATGGCAGCTATGCTAAAGTTCAAACCGAGTACATCAGCAGACGTTGCGAGTTACAAACTGTTCCTCAAGCCTGATGAACCGAATGTGACTCTTGACAAAAACAATGCATCTCAAACAGTCGATCTTGGCAATCCTGCACCAGACACAGATGGATTCATTAAAGTCAATTTGCAAGCCATTCCTCAATTGGCAAACCTTGATGGAATGTATGATCTTGGTGTTTGTGCTGTGGATGATGCCGGAAATGAATCACCATTACTGTTACAGGGGCTTGCCGATATAAGCCTGGATTTTTTGGCTCCAAGCCCTCCTTCGGAAGCAAGCGTTTACTGGATTTAATTATACAATATCCTGAATGCTATTATTCCAGTAAAAATGTCGGTCAGTTTCTAAAATGTGTTGATAAACAAGCACCGATTAAAAAAAAAGTCTTGGAAGTATTAGCATATTACTTTCCTTAGACAATCCGATTGAAGGGCAGTAGTAAAATAGCAGGGGTTTAAAAGCCCCTGCTTAATTCAAAGAGTATTGGGAGGAATAGTGGCTTATCTTTATGATCCAAGGGTTAAAACCTTTGTGGATACAAACAATCCTGCAATTATTATGGCTGATGCCATGATAAGAATAGGAGCAATCGAACCAGATGATAAATTCTGGCAAAAAATAGAGTTATTGGCTAATTATGCTGATTCAGGAAATGGAATCGGCCCGATGATAAAAACAGAATATGAAAAGGAATTAAAAAAAAGCAAACCTAAACGAAAACCAAGAAAAAAGAAAACACAAACAAATTCTGAAGTAATTGAATTACCAAAAAAGAGATTAACACTTAAAGCAAAGATCAATGGAAGCAAAAAGAAAAATATGGTTTGATCCTGAGTATCGGAAAATCAAACGTCATCGATTAAGTTTTTTCTGTCCGATGTTTAATACTCAGTTATCCGGTTGCAATATGACTTGCAATCCATGTCTTGCTTTAAAATACAGAAAAGAGGAAACAACCATAGTTAATGTTAAAACGGATGACTATGATATTTATATAGGCAGAGGTTCAAAGTGGGGAAATAGGTATCGTATCGGAGAGGATGGAACCAGAGAGGAAGTAATTGAAAAATATAAAGCAGACAAGTTAGAAGATCCCTATTTCCTGATGGACGTTGTTAGGCAACTGCAAGGAATGAGATTAGGTTGCCATTGTAAACCCTTAAATTGTCACGGTGACTTCCTTGTTGAAGTGGCAGAAGGGAGAATTAAATATGGAGACTGAATTTTTAATTCGATTGACCATCGTATTATTAAGAGTTTGGTTATCCACTTATGGACAGGATTACGGAGTACAAAACGATCCATTTATTTTCTTTTTAGAAGGCAATCGTTTTGTTGTCACCGGAGAATTTAAAGACGTTGAAAAAATAGTCTTATGTAATAACGAATATTTACATAAGTGTGATTTTCTTAACGAACAAAAGATTATTCTAAAAGGTGAAACTCAAATACTTCTTGAGGTATCAACATATCCCTGGAATTTTGGAGATCCTGTCTGGTATCATACAGTACCGTCACATGGCAAAGGCTATCGTTTTATTATTGGTCAGATCTATGATCAAATAACCCCTATCGAGAAAGGAGGATATTAATATTGTTTAAAAAGAAATCTAAACCTGAAGATCAATTGGATATAATTAATCGCAAGATCTTTGAAATTTTCTTTTATGTCAAATGGGTATTAATTGCTTTATTTGTTTATCTTACTATATTAACCATATCTGAGGGCGTTTTCACGTTGCAAAACATAAATAGTAATGCCGTAGGAAGGAGCAGACCGTGGGAAACAAAACAAACTTATCGTGTTTCCAATCAAAACCCAAATTTAGAATTGTCATCCGAAATAATAAATATGTAGCTCAACAATTTTGTGGAATCTGGAGAATTGGATTCTATTGGGATATTACTTGTAATCAATATGCTTATGAATATCAATTTGAGCATACAACCAGAGCAGAAGCAGAGTTGATCCTTCACCAAGCAATGAAGGATTATAAACATAAATCCTACACTATAAAGGAGTATGAGACATGCAAGTAATTATGAACAGATCAAGTTTTGAGGTATTTATTGGTGATTTATCTCCTGAAGCATCTGTGACTATGCAATTCAAAGATGAAAAACCTTTGAAAGACAAAGCAGATGAAGAAGGAAATGTTTATTTTGACTGTAAAAAAATAATTCCCAAAAAGTTAAGGGAAGAAGTTGTTATTGCAGTTAATGAAAAGGGTAAACCGAATATGGAATATGTTTATGAGATCAGAATGACTAAACTTGTATCTAAACGTATTATTGAAGTTAGAAAGGAGAAATGATGAACAAGAATCAAAGAAACATTGCTGATGCTGCTGCTAAACTGGCCTTTCAAAAAAAAAGATCTACGATGCCTGGGAATCAAATGGTAAATATCGATCCTGAAGTAATTAAAAAAGGTGAAGATATGCTTTGTCAAAACGAGATTCCCGATCCTGAAAAGTCTGGAGAGTTCTTTACTTGTGGTGGCCCAATCTTTGTCGATGCTTACCGATTGAAATATGTCTCTCCAATCATGTCTCCCACCGGACAACAAACTGTAGGCAATGTCATGATTGGAAAGATCTGTGTTGCCTGTGGTAAAGTCTTCAGTCCTGATGAATGGTTAGCTAAACGAAACAAAAACGTTGAGGAAGGCATTCAGGATAAAAGAGATGGTGGACTCTTGGATGAAAAAGGCAATCCTATTAAATAAAAATTGATTATTTAGAAAGGTGAAATATAATGGTCTGGATAATTCTTGTGTTGTTAGGATTGGCTTTTCATATTTTTATGCAATATCATTTTTGGTGGTGGCTACCTCAGATATTTTTAATGTCTTTTTTATTCATTTTGCCTTGGTGGAGTAAATTATGCAAATTAAACAATCAGTCGGATTGCTTGTCTTGTCAGGATTGCTCACAATGTCCTTATTTGGATGCATCAGACGATACGATGTGAAGTTTTCCGTTGTGATTGGAAAATAAGGAGGAAACTTAAATGTCGTGGGAACTGTGGTACTTCAATCATTGGCTAATGCATTTAATTTATTTTACTGCCGGACTAATTATTATTTTTGCAATGGCATCCAATTATTATATTAGTTGGAAACAAAAAATGATAATTTTTGATCGATTGGAACGATATTCCAAATTAAGTGCCATAGATCCACATACCAAAATTGCAAAGGAGTTTGAAAAATGACACTTGAATCAATGATGTTGTATCAATGCTCAGTATGTGGCAATGCAATGTGTGGAATTGAATGGGATGAACACCCAGGACAATTAAAAGATTTCAAATGTCCATCATGTCTACACCTGTTAAATGAAGACGAATTATATTCAGAAGAAATTGAAAAGGAGGATGATAGCAATGAAAGATGACTTTGCTCCATCTGTCGGAGAAAACAAAATTTCAAACAAAAAACCTATTACCATACATGAAAAAGTTCAATTGAAAGCAGGTCAATTAGCTGAAGAATTAGACGAGCTAATTGAGGAGAAACCTTTGAACAATATGTTAGAGATGCTTGAGAAGATCAGCAGCATCTTTAAATTTACATTGGGCCAGAAAGTTCGTAACCGTCATAGTGAAGATGGTTATATCGAGCTATGTGGTATCGACTATCGTGGTGTTATCTATCTGGTTCACATGCCTGGGAATCATCACACATGGTACACAGAGTTTGAATTGAAACCTGTCTATAGTTCTGAAAATGACAAAGAATCCAACATTAATCTGAAAAGTAATCAAAAGATAAAGACAGACATACCTCAACCATAAGAGAAACCAATCCAATGCATTTTGATCCACTATTTTTATTAATACTGATCATTGCTCTTATCTTAATAATCATTTTAACCTATGATGGAAACAATGACGAATGAAAGGAGGTTAATCATGGACGTATGGTTCTATCTCCCATTGATTATTTGGGGGATACTGGTTATCGATGCTTTAATTCAATTAATTAAATGGAGGAAATCATGTTAATCTACAAAATCACCTATCAAAAGAAGTATGAAGGTGCAACCATGACTAAAACCAAATGGGCCGGATCTGGTAAAGACGCAGGTTCCATCAGAAAGAATGCCCGACAGGAACATGGTTATGTTCCCAACTCAGTTCAAACTGCCAAGATCGATGTTCCCACCAAGAAAGACCTGTTGATTGATTGGCTCAATACAATGAAAGTCCGTTAGAGCCGTAAGTAATGGTTTATATGAAGGGTTGTGCTTGCATGACCCTTCATGTCGTTTTTAGAGCCATAAGTAATGAATAAAGGAGGTTGTTATGGGTTTAAAATACGAGATAGTCTATTGGGATCATGATGATGAAGGTAAATGTCTATTTGAACAGAATAATCTGGTGTCGTTCCCACCTTATCAAATTGATCAACTCATTATATTTTACCGTTATATAGATAAAAATTCTGCAATAAAACCAGTTAATCTTTATGATGGTCTCTATGAAAAAGATAAATTCAAACGACATGAGGACTTTGCCACCTTTCAAATAAAAGATATTCGTTATATGATTCATGATAAGTATTATATTGGTCATCATGAAGTCATCAATCGTATGGAAGTATCTATTCAACGTTATGCTCTAAAAGAAAAACGGTAACATATTTCAATATTCAGTTGTTCAAGGCTCATTCCTATCCTGGGAATGGGCCTTTTTTATTTAATTTACGTGTTTTAATCGAGCGAAGCTCGCACGATCCCCTCTAAAACGACCTCTTATAGCCCCTTTCACAAAATAGGCCGTTTAAATCACTTTAAAATGGTCTAATCCGACCTAACTCCCCTTATATGATGATAAGTTAGTCTATTTGGGCCTAAAATAGGCTATTTTGGACTAATAATACCTCTTTATCTTGAAATTAGTTATATTTTAAGACCTCCCCAAGGGTGAATTTTCCAAATTATATGATATTACGACCCCCTTTTATACATTTCTAATATCAACATGAACGATAGGACTTTGAATTTTAGAAAAATTTGTCGCAGGGGGGAGTTAGTATGGCTGAAGTCAATCAATCAAATGGTCGGTAATTGATTGATTGATTGATTGCAATTGGCAATTGATCAATTGATTATACTTGGATAATATCAATCAATCAATTGCCTTTATTGCCTTGATCCCTAAAGATCAATACTTGGATCAAGATCATAATTGCCTTGATCATATGCAATTGATGAAATATAGCTTGACATTATATCCAGTATACCTTGATCAATACCTTGATCATTAATTGGCAGGATCTTAATATTATGATCATTAAATGATCTAATGTCATATGCAATAAATAAATAATAGCTTAACTGGTTTATGGTATCTTTTCCTATATCCTTTAAAAGATAAAAATCAATTATACCGTCAAACTGTATCAATGCTATATATTCAAATGATCCATTATTCATTAATTCATTGATAAAAGATAGTTGTTTTATATTATCGAAAGATATTTCATTATATATCATTTGCTTTATGTCCTTTCTTTTTTATACCTTAATTTGATTTAAAATGGATCTTAATCTTAAAAGATCCTGCCTGTTAATAGATTGATCCTGTAATGATTTTAATCGATCAATATGATTATTTATTGCATTAGTGCAAATGGCCGAAACATTGATCCTATAATCTTTCTTGATCCTTTCTAATTTGCTATATGTATCTTGATCTATTGATATGTTAATACGCTTGATCATTTGCCTTTATATCCTTTCTTTTTTATACCTTGATCATTGCCATTGATCAAGAAAGATCATTGCATATATAAGCAATAAGGCAGGATCTTAATCAATTTAAAAGATCCTGCCTTTCTATTGCCTATTGGATATTAAATAAAATTAGTATTATTTAAATATTCCATAAATTCGTCAATATGACTTACTTTCACCTTATCAAGATCATTGCAATGATCTTGCAAGTGTTCAATTATCAATCCCTTGGTGGTGTCTGTCAATTTTTCTGCCTTAATCAATGAAACAATTTCGGCTATAATAGGTTTATCGACTTGCAATAAATTTGCCCAGTATTCAAAATCCTTAACTATAGTCGGATTTTTAGATTGATCAAGTTTATTAGATCCTTTTATTAGATCAAGATCCTTTCCTGTTTTGATCAAGCTATCTATTGCCAATTTCATGCTATTGGGTGCAAAAAGCATTGAGTTATTATCGGCCCGGTATGATTGCCAAATGGCCCTACAGGATTGATCTATTGTATCACCATTGCTAAAATCAATCCCATTGATAAAAAAGATGAATTCAGGCAATTGATCGGCCTTTCCAGATTTTGCAAATTTATGATTAAAATAGCCTTTGAAGTGTTCATAGATCCCTTGATATGTATCTTGATCAATGGATTGATCAGTTAAAAAAGATCCTTTATTATTTGCCTTTCTGGTAATTACTTTTTGATTATTAATGGCAGGATCTTTTTTATCTGTCTTGGCTGTATTAATCGATTTTGCATGTAATGCATTAATGGCATTAAGGCAGGATTTTTGATCTTTTCCGATAATGGCAATCAATGAATTATTTTCATAAATGCATTTTGAAAGATCCTTAATATCGTTTATTAGATCCTGGATTAATACCGATTGATCATTTATGGTCTGTCTCAATGTTTCCACTTCAGCAAATTTATTCAAATTAAGATCAGATTTTTCATTAAATGATTTTTCTTTAACCTTATCTTTTAATGATACCGCATTAATAGGTTTTGCATTGCCATTGCCAGAATTAATTGCTTGTAATTTTTCTTTTATTCCCATTGTAATTTTATTCCTTTCTTTTAATTGATTTATTCCGAATTCGGTCGGATTGAATAATGTTACCATCTTAAAAGTATTATCATTTATTCGATAATATCTTTTAATTGAAAGGCAATCGATCCGATTATCAAAATAAGGATAATCGGATTTTAAAAGATCCTGCCTTTCATCATTTGCCGATAAATAATTTGCCATAAATTTTTCCTTTCCTTTTAAGTGGTTTTTGTTTGTGTTGCTTTCCATTGCCATTGCCTATTTATTCAAATTGTCAATTGCTTTCTGTATTTCAAAGGATTTTGCTTTTATGTGGCTTATTTCAACCGTCAAAAATCCCTTGCTATTGTAAAGGTAATTAATGCAAAAAATCATTGCAATGATCAAGATCCCATAAAAAATAATCCCTTTTAATTTTTCCATTTTTTAATCCTTTCTTTTAAGTGTTTTTGATGATTGCCTCGACTTTCACCTATAATATATATCAAGCAATATATAATGTCAAGCAAATAATGCAATGATTGATTATTTTTTTAAAAAAAATATCAATCAATCAAATAATATAATAATATCAATCAATTGTATATTAAAAAAATATTAATTATTTTGTATCAATTGCCCTTATCTTATAATTGATTATTTTATATTGCAATTAATTTGATTAAATTTAATAATCAATTGAAATTTATTTTTTTAATATCCTGTAAATATTTGATATTATTAGTTTTTATCAGTTTGACATATACTATTTAATATGAGATAATACGTTATAACATATTGAATTAATTGAATTAATCAATTAATTCAATTCAATTGATTGACCAGACCGGAGAGGATCTGATCGATCAATTGATCAATCGCATCAAGCGTCCAGGTATAAGACGCCTTATATATAATCGATTGAAACGAATCAATTACTACAATATTAATCACTCCAAAAATTTTGATTCATTTTCAATTAAAACCAAAACCAATCAATCAAATGAAAGGATCAGTACAATGAAAAAGAATCACATCTTCAATCAATCAACTGGCAAATGTTTTTGTGGAATCGATCACACCAATCAATTGATAGCTTTCGATCATGAAGGCGATTGGTTTGATTCAAATGTCAATCCTATTGACAATTCCAATTATCAATCCGTATTGTGCATCAATTGCATGAAACAATTCGATGTTGATTTGATTGATAAATTCCAAATGGATGCTTTCCTTATTGATTATGGCAATCGAATTCCAAATGGCAAAAGGGCAATGGCATTCTTTAAAAGGCAAGCCCAATTGAAACGTAAATCAATTGATCGATCTGTACCTATTATAAAGGCCGATAAAAAACCTTCCGAATCAAAACCTACCAATCAATCAAAAGACAAGCCAATTAAATCCGATAAAGGCAAGGCAAGAGCCGAAAGAAAAAAGGCCAATCAATTGAAAAAGACCAATCAATCAAAAAAGGCCGATGACAAATGCAAGGTAATTGCCAAACCGACCAATCAATCAAAAGACAAGCCAATTAAAACCGATGATAAATCAATCGATCAGAAAATTAATGATCGCAAGCCATTGATTGATTTGTCCAATGGCCCTGTTGTAATTGAAACTATCGATCCAAATGACGATTGGACAATTGGTGATCCAATCAATGACGATACGATATTTGAATTGACAATTGGCAATGATTGGAAATTGATTAGACATGACAAAAAGCTCAATCAATGGAAGTTTGTCAATCGGCAAGTAGTCAAAGGCATTCCCAAATGGATCGATGATTCGGAATTCATTGATTACAATGAAGCAAGCCAATTGATTATTGATGGCTATTGCGAATAATCAATCACACCCTATTCCAGAACCCTATTCCAGAACTCAATTGATTGATCCTAATCCAGAACTCCGATTGGGATCAATCAGAAAGGATTAATCAATCATGCCGAAATACCAATTACAAATGTTAATGAAAGACGAGCCAATCATTGATGCAATTGAAAGAAAATCATTTGAAATGGAAACAGGGATTTCATTCAATCAATACGATGCTTGGCTTGAAAAAAAGCGATCAATTGGCAAAAAGAAACTCAATCGAATTGATAGGCGTGAAAGACGATTGGCAATCAAAAAGAAAATGAAAGGAATCAATTAATCATGGCAAAAGAATGGATCATTCATTTTGAAGTAATTGCAATCAATGTAATTCCACATTCATTCCCATTGGATATGCTTAGATTCGATCATTGCTATCCAAGCAATGATGATTCAATTAGTGAAATACTTGAATCATTGGATCAATTGGGATCTGCAATTGATTATGAGCCAAAACCTATTAGATTGACTTGCCTATCACATGGTAATCGCAATTGGAAACCGAATGAAAGACGATGGCAATCATTTGGCTATCGAGTAATTAAAATCGATCAACCCTATTCCGTTTAATCAATCAATGAAAGGAGATCAATCATTTATGTATGAAATCACTATTCAAATGGTTATTCAATTAATCGCAAAAGTCAAAGGCATTACCCTTCCAATCAATGAATGCTTATTGCCATTTGGCTGCAAACTATGCAATCACAATCAAAAGTTTTATATCAAACATTATGCTTACGATCAATCGGATCTGAAACAATTGATTGATCGATTTCCTTTCCTGCACAATCCAAAATCTAATCCATTGCACAATATTTAATCAATTAACAATTTAATTGGAATCCCTATTGCAGAGCAGTAATTGCAATTAGGGATTCCTGCATTCAAAGGATCTGATCCCAATGGATAAATTCCCAATTGTCATTGGATTTTTGCTATCGGTTTTACTATTGGCTATACTTTACCCTTACCTATTAATCCTGATTGCTTCTCATTGAAATAAGGCAATCACTAAATCAATTGAAAGGAGATTAAATCAATGGCTATCGACATTAAAGAATTGCACAATCAATTGGACATGGTAAAAACCAGATCAATGTCAATTGCTTCAATGATTCAAGATTTTGAAGTACATCGATTGAATGATTCGGATGAAGTGACCGAATTATTGAATGATTGCGAAGGCGATCTGAATGCTTTGCAGATCCATTTAGAATCAGCATGGGAAGCAATGGGTGATTAATTAAAACCGGAAATCGATTGCCTTATGGTAATTAGGCTAATCAATTGCTACAAGGCAATCGAATCCAAAATCAATGAAAGGAATTAAAATTATGACTGAAGCAATTACTTTAAGGACGCATGGATTGACAATTGACGATTTAATGAATGCTTGGCAATTGGATCGAAAGCAGGTGCAATTGATCCGCAAGGTGATATATGATCCAGATCTCGATCTCAATCAATTCAAATCGGTACGCAATCGAATTAAAGAATGCTATAATCCACCTGATCGAATCAATTGCCAATTGACAGCAATCAACGAATTGATCGATGGATTCGGAGTTGAATCAATTGAAGTATCTTCAGATCTATTTCAGGATCGCTATTATTGGAATTCAATTGGATTGTATGTCAATCAAGGTGATACATACCTATTGACTGTTGTTTACAATACAGTTGATCGATTGTTTGAATTAACGTCATGGGGCGATTATTACGAATCAATGGAAAATCGATTGCAATTGGATGCTACAGATTATTAAAAAAAAGTGTAAAAAATTGTAATCGGCCTATTGACAGCGTGAAATACCTATGTTATATTGGCATATCATTATCAACAAAGGCATGGCAGCAGTTTTTTCAATCAATCACAAACTTAATCTAAATCAAATGAAAGGAGTCAATCAATGCAATTAAACTATCACGTCATCAAACAAATTATTTCCGATCTGGACAAATCAATTGATCTTCACCGTTTGATCAAAGTACTTTATCCTAATTGCACTTGTAACAATGCTTCCGAATCAATTAAAAAATGTTTTTTGTGCAAATGCAAAGAAGCAATTGACGATCTCGATTGCTTGAAATCCCACCTTGAGCCAATCTCCAAAAACACTATCAATCATCTTCAATTGATTGAAGCTGAAGCATTCCGATTTGCTTTGAATGAACATTTATCATTCAATGAATCAGTTAGATGCTATCCTATTTACAATGATCCTAATGCAGACCATAATTCAGATCCGAAAGATGCTGATTCATTTGCAATTGAATGCACTACTTCTCGATATGCAATGGATGGCAATGGTTATCATGTTGGATATGAGAATGTAACCTATCAATGGAAAGCAATGAGAAAAAGCGATCTCAATTTAAGAGGTATTCCTTTATTACTTTCCAATTGGGTGATTGATCCTACCAATTATGAGATAATCAAAAAAGATTTACCTGATAATGAATTGCCTGATCCAGATCATTCACATGATGACGATTGCGAATTCAAAGGCAAAGGATTTGATGATTGCGATTGCGCTGAATACTTTGAGGGCTATTGGCAACCAGATGATGACTTCTTTTATCAGGAAATGGAATCAATCATTGACCAATTGAAATATCCTGAAGCAGAATTTGATTCCGATAAACGTGAATGGCAATTGGGGGAAGTATCATTCAATCTCTTATTTTGTATCAATTGCCCTTATCTTATAGATGAATATCAAAATGATCCTGATTATGCCGATGATTGCAATTGTAATTATGGTGAGCCTTTTATTGAATAGGTAATCCAGAACCTTAATTCAGAACTCAACTAACAATCAATTGAAAGGAGAATCAATTATGTTTATTCAGCAGCAATGTGGTTGTATCGGTCTATTAATTGAAAATGAATTTGGCTCAAAAGAATTCTACAAGATTATTGATTGTCGTAGAGAAGACAATTCAATTGGTTTCTATGAAGATCATGAATCAATGGAATATCGAAGGTATCGGCAATTAAACAATCATGAATTACATGCTATTGTTCGATTGATAGGTCAAACAATGGCAGATGCCGATAGGTATGAGGAAGTTCAATTGGCATTGGGAATCACCGGATCGCAATCACAGCAAAAAAGACGTGAAGCAAGAATCAATTGGGATCGAGTATGTCAAGAGCAATTGACATTCACTTCATTTAATGAAATTGATACTATCAAAGCATTCCCATTAGATGATCGCAATCAATCGGAAATCGATAAGGAAACTGATCGATTGCAATTACTCAAAGAACGTGAAAACAAAAAACTCGATCATTGGCCCGATCCATTTAGCAGTTAATCCAGAACTCACAATCAATTAAATGAAAGGAGATCAATTAATGAAAAAATCTATTCTAATCGGCATTCAAGGCAATGACAAGGTTATTCTGGAAGTAAAATTGACAAAAAAGGACATTACCCAATCAAGCGCAATTACAACACTATTAACTCCAGTTTATAGCGATCATTTCCTGCAATTGTCAATCTCAGGATCAATTGGCAATCATTCATTCGGTCAAATCTATGATTCAATCCTGCCTTCAATGATGGATGAATTGTTTATTGATGAAGATGTTCTGATTCAATTGATTACTTATTGGAAAGCGTGTCATTTGAATGACATGAATGCCGGATCTGAATTACAAATGGAATATGTTGATTTCTATCGCAATCAATTCCTAAAAACTGAAAGTTATATTGGTTACGATAAAATTTGTGCAATGCTCAATCAGCACCATTTATTGATTGACAAAGAAACCAATCCCAATTTAAATGTTGGTTACAAGTATGGTACTTTATGGCTTGTTCGATTGATTCCCGATGAAGTAATCAAATTCATTGATTCTCTGCAATCAACTCCACAGGATATGATTCGATCAAATATCCTTGACTATCTTCTGGAACACAATTACAAATGGACAATCACACCTTCCGATCACAATCCCTACATGACCAATCAATCAACTGATATGGATCATTGGAAAGCTGTTTTCAAAAATTCCGATGGCAATCAATTCACTACCTATTTCAGTACAGGATTAGGTCATCGATTGTATCCTACCAATAAGCAATCGTCATTGAATCTCATTGCAATGAATTGGGCAAAAAAGACAATTAGAATGCTTGGCAAACCTGATATGATTGGCAAATGGAGAACTTCAATCAGGGAATTGGGATTGTTTATTGATTCTGCTCCATTGCATTTTGCTTCCGATCAATCAATTTGGCAAGGCATTCGCAAAAGCCCAATGCCAGATGAAATAATTGAAACGATCTGCGGTGATTACCTTTCAATTGAAAACTATGGTGCATGGGATGATTGGGCTTGCGATTTAGGTTTTGATATTGATTCAAAAGAGGATCGATTGAATGCTAAACTGGCATACAATACAATCCAGAAGCAATCAAACAAAGCTCAAATGTTTTTCAGATCTGATTGGGCCAATCTCTGCAATGAAAGTTATTAAGAGGTAATTAAATGAATAGACAATCTATTATTGATCGACTAAATGAGATACGTTCTGAATTACTGTCATTGGCAAATTCCATTCGAGAATTACCACCTAACCCTAATGTAGAACCTTTATCAGATAATGCGTTTGTCATTAAAATAAGTGAATTAAATAAGCATTCAAACTTCACACCGTTCTATCATTCATTTGAAAATCAATACGCATTGATTGCTCAAATCATTGAAGATTGCGATCTAAATGATGCTTTAGACAAACTTGACATTATCATAAAAAAGGGTAAACTATATCACAATAAGCAATTGATAACATTTCACCCTGAAGTAATTAAAAGTATTAAATCATTAATCAATTAGAAAGGAGATCATTTATGGCAAAGTGTATGCAATCGATTAAAGACAAAGCAGAAGTCAAAAGAGTTTCCAATCAAGAAGCAAAATATCTGTATGCTTCAGGCAATTGGAAGTATATCAGCAAATCTGATTACAATCGAGTCAAAGCAGGTTTTGTCAATGGCAATGGAGTTACTAACAATCAATCGAAAGGATAATTATGTATCAAATCATTGGAGTTTACAAAGGCAATCGGGAAGTCATCGATGAAACTGATTCAAAGCAAGATGCCGATTATCTTGTTTCAGAATATCGATTGGCTTATGGCAATGAATGGACAATTTATTCAATCAAAGTGAAAGGAGCTAATTAATTATGAACAAACATTTAAATTACAACAATCATCCTTATTCCTATTCAGATCCACAATCTTACAATCATTTGGCTGATTACCTATCAAAAGGCATTCGTAAAGCCAAAACTACTGATAGGCCAATTGCCAATAATACCAGAGTCATTCGCAGATCGGATGATTCAATTGCAATCAAACTTCATAATACCGATGTAATTACATTCTTTAAAAATGGTGAGATTCAATTGTTTACAGATGGTTGGAAAACTGTAACAACAAAGGATCGAATCAATCGATTCCTGCCTTCTGGTATTGGTGTTTATTCCGAAAAACACATTTGGTATGTAACAATTGGTGATTGGCGATCAGGCAAAAAGTATTTGTTTGAAGATTTCATGATAATTGATTCTGATCGCAATGTATTTGACTTTGAACACAATCCAATTCCAGAACATTCAAAAGAAGCAGAAAAAGCTAAACGCAAGCAATTGCGCCAGATCGATAACTTCATTCGCAAAGGATTGAAACGATTAGGCAATGGTGAAATCAGTCAATCCCAGGGTGATTGTTGGATCTGTTCAATGAAGCAAGTTAATACAGGTGATTCAATGGAAGGCAACAATCAATACAGTTGCATTCAATCACATATCGATGAAGATTACTTTCACTTCTCATTGGTAATGAATGCTGTCAAATCGGAATGCTATGATCCAGATGGAAATTTTGGCAATGACAAAATGACATTCGGATTGGCTCCAGTTGATAAGCATAATCTATCGGTATGGGCAAATGGGCCTGATTGTAGCAGTCATTCAACAATGGCTGCCGATATGACATTACAAAGACTTCAAAGAATTCTGAAGCAATTCATTATGAAACAATTAGGCATTTAATCACTAACAAACCCATCACAGCAAAATTAAACGAAAGGAGTCAATTAATTATGGAACAACCAATCGAAACAATTAAATACAGGGGCTTTAACATTAACATTTATCCTGATTACGATCCGCATTTCAATCCAGTTGAAGATTGGGATATGTTTGGCAAAATGGTTTGTTGGCATTCACGTTATAATTTGGGCCATGAACAACCTAAATGTGATCCTGATGAATTCATGAAAGATCTGGCAATTGAAGCTGATCCAATCATTGAAGACAAAATCTATTATTGGGATGAAGGTGCAGGTTGGGCAATGCTATCAAACAAATATCCATTTAATGATCCTGATGTAGAACCATATACTGCAATCAATCAATCCAACAAGCGAATTGACTCCCTGATCCAGAAAGCAATTGATAAACACTACATTATCCTACCTCTATACCTCTATGATCATTCCGGCATTACAATTAGTACAAGTCCATTTTCCTGCCCTTGGGATAGTGGTCAAGTCGGAATCATTTATGTATCAATCAAAGACGTTCTCAAAGAATTCAATCGAAATAAAATGTCCAAAAAACTCCGCAAAAGGGCAATTGATCTATTGATGGGTGAAGTTAAAGTTTACGATCAATACCTTACTGGAGAAGTCTATGGTTTTATGATTGAACCTACCGATAAAAACAAATCAATTGAATGTGATGATTCTTGTTGGGGCTTTTATGGTTACGATCATGAAAAGTCTGGATTGCTTGAACATGCCAAATCTTCAATTGATTGGGCAATTAATAATTACAAGAAATCTGTCATTGCCAATCATAATAGACGATTGCAGATAAATTCATTTATGCAATGCTGTTGGGCCTATTAATCATGAAAAAGAATAAAGACGGATCAATCAGAAAACAAAAGGATCATTGCGTATTGCCTACCTGTTCCAAATGTTCAATTAGATTGCACAATGGTAATGCCTACAAAAGAACCAATGGTCAATTCACTACCTATTGCAGAATTTGCAATACAGATGTGGCAATCATTAAGGCATGGCGCAATAAGGGATTTGGTGCAATTCAAGATCGTATCATTCATTATGAACACATGATTGAATTGCTATTGGAAGCAACTGATCAATTAAAAGAAAGGAGATCAATTAAATGACTTACAAAGAACTATTAGAGAAAATCGAAAATGGTGATTACGATGAATATGAAGATCGAATTGATGTTACAATTGAAATCAGCTTGATTGAGTATGGAATCATTCGCAATCCAGAGGACGGTGAATGCCTGTTCTATAAGGATAATCCAGAACCGGATGATGATGATCGAATTCAATTGTACAAATACGATGTTACAATTGAAGATGTTCAGGAATATCTTGAAAATGATGCTGAAGATGGTTTCTTTCGATTCATTGGATCTGATCGTAACAAGGAAATTGAAAACCTTGACAATGAAAATCTGGCCCCCATTATTCATTCAATCAATCAATGGGATGGATGGTTCAACTCATGATACTAATCATAATACAGGCTTATTTAGGAGCATTTGCAATTGTAGGCAGTATAGTATTAGTCTATAAATTCCTACAATGGCTTGAATCAATTTTAAACTAATTAAAAGGAGATTACTTCTATGCCTATTACATTAAAACAAGCCAAACAATTACGGTATGGTGACATTCTTTATCATCAATCAATTACCAATTCCGATGGAACTCCCCAAAGGTGGCGTGTCAATGGAATGCCTAAACTCTGGAAAACTGATCCCAAAAGAATCAAAGTACCATTGAAGTATGGATTGTATGCCTATGGTGAATTGACCAATGGTACAATTGAAGGCAATCAATACACATTTGATTTGGTCGAATTTGAATTGAATGAAGCAATCATAAAAAAGAAATAAGGAGAGAACACCTATGAATAAACTTGCATATGATATTGATGAAATCCTGCAATTGGATGACGATCTAAATGATACCGCTTTATTCCTTAATACAGAACTTGATTACAATTTATGCGATCACTATGGAATTACAATTGATGAACTTGATATAATTCCAATTGACAAATTGCGTGAATTGCGTATCTATGCTTTGTTTGGCAATGATGAAGCATTGGATGAAGAAACAACCGATTTGGAATTGTTTCTTGAAGAAAACTTCCTTTATAAAACATAATTCCATTTTACAATTAATTGAAAGGATAAATTTATGGCATCTAATCCAGAACTTGATAGAATGCAAATGACAATTGAATTAGCAATTGAAAGAATCAGATTGCGAATTAACATGCTGCCAACTGTATTTTCTGGATCAAAAGATGAAATAGATCCTGATACTGGATTACGAAAAGATTTTCTTCAATTGCGTAAACGTCAATCTTTATTGATTGAAGTATCAACAAACCTAACAAAGCAGCATTTGGAAAATTACCAGAAAAATCGATTGAAAGGAGATTAATTAATGAATTTATTTAAAATTAAAGTAATTAACATTTGTCAAAGGTGCTATCGGGAACTCAAATTTGAAGTCAAAATTGATGATTCAATTTCTGATTATGAGATTGAAGTCCAATCACCACTTTGCCCTGATTGCAAAAAGGCAGATATAGAAGAAGCAATTAAAAAAGAACGTAAAGCAATTGTTAATCGAGTTACTGAAGTATTAAATGGATCGGATCTGTTAAACAAATTCAATTAAAAGAAAGGGGAATTAATCAATGGCACATTTCTATGCAGACATTCAAGGCAATCGTGGTGAAGCAACCCGAATGGGAACAAAGCAATCAGGAATTGGCGGTCACATTAGAGGATGGCATGTTGGGGCAAGGGTCAGCTTGCATTTCAATGAATTACTCGATTGTGACGTTTGCCATGTTCAAGCAACTAAAGGATCAAGTGGTTATGGTTCTGAGCATTTGGCAGATATAATTGAAAAAGACAATGGCATTCAAATTCAATTAAATTCCAAATTGAATAAGTATCTTTCAGAATATGATTATGTTCAGATGAAAGAAGATATTGCTTCAATCATTTTCGATTACGAAGGGTATGCCAGTGGATCTGATATGATTGAATACGTCAGGCCACATGAAGAAGATTGCCATGCTCTTGCAGAACTCATTATGGACAAACTCAATTACAGGGTCATTCAATCGGAGGACGATGATGATAACTAAGTATGTCAAGAATCAAACAATCTATGAGATCAATTGGACTGAATTGTTTGATGGTGCAATCAAACGGTATATTAAAACACGTTATGGATTAACAGATCTAACAAAGGCCAGAATTCGGATTCTCAATCGATCTGGAGCAATGGTTGATCCTACTACCCTTCAGATTAAAATGCCTGAATTGATTGACGAGCAACGATTTACTCCAAATGATCCAGACCTAATGAAAGGAGATTAATTATGCCAAAGAAAATAATTCCAATTAGAATTGAAGTCTTTGATCCAAGAACATTAATCGACATAGGATGGTCACTTGAAAAAGTCGATGGAAACAAGTATCATTCAGGTGGTTATGAAATGGTTAGTCCAGATGGTGAATTTACAATCAAGCATACTGTTAGAATAGCAAGTGGTTATCGAATGGAATATGATTGTACTATCAATAATATTCCAATGTGGGCTAATGCAGAACTCTCAGATCAATTGAGAGATTTCATGCTCTCTTTAGGTCAACTGGAACATTCAATTAGATCCGATCAGTTTGACAAAAATAGATCTGATCTGTTAAATAAATTCACTTTTAAAAAATTGGAGAATTAATCAATGATAAATAAAAGAAAATTCGATGACAAATGGATCTTGGCAATGAAACCCTATTCCAACGTTAAAGGCGATAATCACCTTTGCATTGTATTCGCTTATTTGCCAACAAACTCAATCACTCCATATGTAACATGGGTTTATAACAATCAGGATCAGGGATTCTTTTGGGGCCATTATCATAGACATATCAATGAAGCAATTCCTGAATTCATGACCAGAGGAACCGGAACAGCAGTTTATGATGAAGCAATGATTAAATCCCATGATGCAATTGAATGTCACTATTGCAATTTTCTTGATCGGGAAGGTGGAGTTGAAGAATGTGATTCAGATCATGCTCAATTGATTTCTGTTTACCTTCATAAACCTGAAGGTGGAATTGAATGGATCACCGATCACTTTGATGGTAAAGATGCTGCCAGAATTATAAGATGGATCAGCAATCGATTTGAATTACCAGTAATTCATCAACCAGATGATCTTCATTACATTAAATTAAAACCAATTAATTGATAAGGAGAAGTCATGTCGAATAAAAATAAACACGTTAATATCCGAATAACTGATACAGTCAATAAGCAAATCAATTCAATTCATAAGGAATTGGAAAAGGAAAGTGGATTGACATATTCCAGATCTCAAATCATATTTATGCTTATAATCAAAGGGATTGAAAAATATGTCGAAAATCGAATTTCTTAGTTATATCAACAGGTTTCAGAAGACTTGACAAGCCTTTTATAATAGGTTATACTGTTACTTGACCAAATGGCAAAAACCTATCTAAACCAAACGAAAGGAGATCAATCAATGAGCGAATGGCAGAAATACAATGATGAACTAAAACAATCAATCGAAGAACCTACCAAAAAAGATTTACTTCAGATGGATGAATTGCATTTAACCATCTATGAATTGAATCAGGAGAAAATATCTCTTGAGCAATCACTCAAAGAAGTAAATGACAAACTGGAACAAAAGATCGAAAAAGTCAGACAATTACTTGAATCCAAAAATCCCCCTAATTGGGCATGGAATTGGATCTTCAAAAAGACCTCAATTGCATGGAAACAAGAATTCATCAGTCGATTGGGTAAGGCTGAAGCCAATAAAATATCGGCTGAAGCAAAACAGAAAGAATATCCAAAGGTCGGCATTCGATTCGTTGATCCTAATCCTGAACTCATTCCCGAAACTCCAATCGATAAAGCCAAACGTAATGTCAAACGATTGGATCTCCCTGCACCCAAACTAACTCTTAAAGAACGTCTTGCTCAATTGAAGGGTAATTAAAATTGTGTTCATTAAATTGTCTTTATGGAAATGTTATCTCTATTCCCTTGCTCAAAGGTTTAGACGGTATCGAGCAATCAATACCAGTAAATATTATTGGGGATTTAATTGGGATGACATTCATCTTTTACGATCAATGTGTTTTAAATATTTACCGAAAGGAGGGATTAAATTATTAAAGTGTGATCGATACGATCAATTGATCGATCAAGTGTTAGGAAGCAGAATGGTTATCGCAGATCCGAAAGAGATCGAATTAGCCAATCGGTTATTAATCATTAAACGTATTAATCCAAGGAGGTTACTCATGGAATTAAAACAATTGAAAGAATTTGGAAAAGAAGTTGGATTGAAATTGGCTCAGATGAATAAAATGTCTGAAGAAGAATTAACTCTTGAGATCATTCGGAACGTTGAACCGAAAGTCCAGTATGCAAAAGAACTGGTCGCATGGTACAATGAATTGCCGGATGAATTGTTCGATCAAGCGGAAGCTCAATCTGGAGCAGAAACAACAACAGAAGAATCAACTTCTGGTTCTATATCAGTTGCCGATGTAATTGAAGTAATCAATGGCTATACTAAAAAGGCTGAATTGATAGAGATCCTTGAAGACAATGATGTTGCTGCTCTGTTTGAAGGTTTTGATCCTTCAGCCTATCGATTGCCTACGCAATTGAAAAAAGCAATGATCGAGCATTTGGAAAACCCTGTTACAGAAACCACATCTGATGATGGTTCTGCTGCCGTTACTGATGATCAATCGGCTGAAATCCTTGAACTGATCAATGAATGCGAGAACGAAGATCAATTGGTTGAAGTCTTCTCCGAATACCAAAATGTATTTGAAGATATGGACGTTCCCGATGATATTGATGAAGCAGCATTGCAGCAAATGATGATTAATCACGTCAATTCAAAATCCCCCCAAGCAGAAGAAAAACCCCCTGCCAAAAAAATCATGACATTGCAAGAACGATTGGCTGCAAAGAAAGCAGCAGATGCCAAAGAGGAAACCAAAGCAACAAAAGGTAAAAAAGAATCACCTACATTTGATTGGTGGAATCCTGAAGCAGATGATTTCGATCCCGATGTTGCATTTGCCCAAGTAGAACCAATGAAAATGCCTGAATTGCGTCAATTCGCCAAACATATCGGTCTATCAATTGGAGTTGGTGTAAAGAAAGACGATATTCTGGATCAGGTTGCTAACAAGATCGCTGAGTACGCTGAAGGTGTTTCTGAATCAACTGATGCAGGATCAATTGAACTTACTGCTGAATTGGTAAAAGATGCTGTCAAGGCCAAAGATCGTGAAGCATTAGTTGGAATGTGCGATCAATTGGGTATTGCCCTTAATGCCATTCAGAAACGATCTATTCCTGGCATGGAAAAGAAATTGATTGAAGCATTAGGTGATTCTAAACCTGCTGAGAAAGCTACATTGAAGTCCAGAACAGGTCGGGCCAAACTTGGTGCAAAAGCCGATGCCAAGGCAACCCCTTCTGCTGAATCGGTATATGGATTAATGGAATCAATGGTATTGGAAGGCAAATCAACCGATGCAATTGTGAAAGCTGTCAGTCCTTTGTATAAAGAAAAAGGAAAATCTATTATCTTTATCAAGAAGCGTGTTGAAAGCATGGTTCAGATTATCAAGATTGATAACGATATGGAATAGACCTATCAATTATTAACTTTTAATTGATTAATTAATAAGCAGGGGTTAGGTAATTCTGACCCCTGCCTATTCAAAGGTGATATAATGACATTCTATTATCCCCTACCTGAAGGTAAACAATCCTCAATTGTCTACGATTGCGTTAAATGTGGTCGATGTGACAATCCTAAGATAGACACGCCTTACTTCCCTTCCGTTAAAGGAAACAATTACAATGGATTGGTTATATTAGGTCAACAGCCTACCAAAGAAGATGATATTAAATCAATTCCATTTTCAAATAAGAAAGCTCAATTGATTAGAAGTACAGCATGGAAAGAAGGAGTTAATTTAAAGAATCATGGTGCATTCACTTACGCATTGCAATGTCATTCAGCAAAGAAAGCATCTGACATTGAATATAAATGCTGTCGATCCAGAATGCGAGATGAATTGATTGATCTCAGACCAAAGATAATTCTATGCTGTGGAGAGATGGCATTCAAGTCCTTATTCGATCTAAAGAATAAGATTGCCCCTACCAAACTCAGAGGTCGGTTAATCCCGAACTTTGAATTCAATTGTCTTGTATATACTCTTGACAATCCCAATGACATTTGGACTTATGATCGGCAATACGCATTTAAGAAAGACGTTAAACGTGCATTGCATTTCTTTGCCAAGTACAATACCTATAAAAAGGTTGATGAATTCCTGAAGGGTAGAAAGATCCTTGAAGGAATTACAATTGAAGAAATCAAATGTAAAAAGGGTTTAATTGAAGCATTCAAACGCATAGGCCAATTAAAAAAAGTTGCAGTTGATTATGAAACAACCAATGTCAAACCTTATGATCACTTTTTTGAGATTACCCATATACAATTTGGAACCGGATCATATGCTTGGGTGATTAATGAATCATTATGGAATAATGATCCTGAATGCTTGGACATAATCAAACGATTCATGCGAACAATCCTAACAAATCCAGATGTAGAAAAGATCATTCAAAATGCTAAGTTTGAAGAAAACTGTTCTCGATGGTATTTCGATATTAAAAAGATCTACAATGCAAATGATCCAATGATTGCAACTCATGTAATTGATGAACGTAGAGGTTGCACGTCATTGGACTTTCAAAACTTAACAAGGTTTGGAATTCCACCTTATTCAGATACAGTCAAAAGTTATCTACAAAAGAAAAACAAAAATGATAAAGTCAATCGCATTCGACAAGCACCATATGATGATCTAATTAAATATGCAGGATTAGATGTGATCACTACCTATCACAATTGGGAATTGATCAGAAAGATCATGCCAATTGCTTACCCTAATTGTGAATACAATTATAAATTACTATTGAAAGGTCATCAAGTCTTCTCCAACATGACAAAGAGAGGAATTAAGATTGGTGAACAGGAATTAGAAAATCTGGAACAGGAATTAATTGATAAGATGCAAAATGTATTGCAACAAATTGCTGAATTACCTGAGTTCATTCAATACAACAATTACCTGAAAGATAAAACCAATCTCAAAAAATCAACCTCTAAGGAATTAAAAACCTTAACCATCAAAATGAAAGGAGATAAAACATATGTTCAATCAACTGATAAAAGATCGAATAAACCAATTAGAAGAAAGCTATCATTTTAATCTTGAAGAATATTCATTTGAATACAAAGGCAAAAAAGCATTTATTAATAAACTATCTGATAACAAAAAACTTGTTTGGCCTTTCATGAATATACGCAAACGATTAGGACATATTACTGATGAATTGCAAGGTAATATAATTCAAGGCCCAGAACAAACAAAGGAATTTACTTACCTTTCAATGCAAATCATTGGCAATATGCTTGATTCAGATAAAATGGGATCTGTTGAAAACTATATGGATCATATTTGGAAAGACTTTGATACAGCAGTTAAATCAGATGATTCAAAACCATTGCAGGATTTTCTTATGATACTTGCAGACATAGTTACAATGATTGATTGTTGCTGTGAGATTGAATTATCATCAATGGATGACTTTCAAAGAGAAACCTTAATAGGTGCAAGTATGATTGAAACCCTTGATCCAGATATTGAAATTACAGGGGCAATTCAAGTGACTGAAGATGGATCTATAATTAAAATGACAACCAGTAAGAAAGAAGCAATTAATGATCTTAAAAGAATGCGTCCATTGAATAAAAAGGAAATTTAATCATGATGACCCCTATTACAGAAGATGATTTCAATTTCAATTTGAGATCCAATGTTCAAATGCAAGAATTCTTATATGAATTCCTTGAATTGGAACCAATTGAAGCAGCAAATGAAAAAACAGGTAATTTTAAAACAGATGAAGCAACAATTACTCATTATGCTGAAAAAGAAGGAATCAAATTTTGTACATTGCTATTGCAATATCGTAAATTGCAAAAGGCATTGAATACCTATGTTGCAGACCTCAAAAGAAACATCTCTGAAGCAGATCAATCAGTCCATCATGAATTATGGTTAAATGTAGCTGAAACCTATCGATCAAGTAGTTCAGATCCTAATCTACAGAATCAACCTAAACATGGTGATATACTCCCAGGTATGCCTTGGAAGATTATTCGGAAAGTCTTTGTTCGATTGGATGAAAACTGGCTATTGGCTGAATTTGATTATGATGGTGCAGAGGTCAAAGTTGCAGGTATGCTTGGCAATGATCCGGTTATGATTGATGACCTTAATAACGATCTCGATATGCATTCCCATTGGGCAATTAAATTATTTGGATTGAAAGGTTATTCATATGAACAGGTCAAAGAACAATTTGGTGAAAATGAAAGGTTCTTAGCTAAAAATAACTTTACCTTTGCTAACTTTTTTGGAGCAGGATTTCAATCAATTGCAGACGAGATGCGTAAATCAGAATTCTATAAGACATTTGTTTATAATATTTACAATCAACGCAAAACCAAAACTGAAACATTTGATTCTTATTACTATAACTTTTCATTGAACCATATTAAGGATTGCCAAAATCAATTCTATGATAGATACAATATTTATAAGGCATGGCAGGATTCTCTTGTTGACAAGTATTATAAAAAAGGATATGTAGACAATCCCTTTGGTTTCCGCAGGAGATTCCCTTTAACTCGCAACGAAATAATTAATTATCCAATTCAATCTACTTCATTCCTATTGCTGCTCGACAGTTTGATTAGTATTGATGATGAATTGGAGAAAGGAGGTTTTCAATCACATTTAATTAATCAGATTCATGACTCTGGAAAGGCCAATTGCTTAAAGTATGAAGCAGGTGATCTAATCGATTTAGTCGATGATAAAATGACCAATAAACCTCACCTACCCTGGACTACCAAAGTCAAAATGAAAACTGATTGGGAGTTTGGCAAAAACTGGCTTGATATGAAACGTGTAAAAATCAATTAAACCAAACGAAAGGAGTACAATTATGAATTTAACATCTTATCAGAAAGCAGGTTATGGTATTGTCTTTGTTGAAACGTTAGAAATGAAACGTGCAATGAAGTCAATTGAGATTGATAAACCCTTCCGCAAGAAACTCTGGAGTCCTATTCGTGGACTGATCAATGATTACTATAAGTTTAGTGACGATCAGGAAATGAATGCATTAGACATTCTACGTCATAGTGTCGGTCAGCAACCCGATGGATCATTTGGCCCTGCTCCAAGCAATACTGCATATGTGCTTGAAAATTTCGATGAATTCATTGAACAATTCGATGTAGTCCAGACCATTCTTGACATTTACGATCTATTAAAAGCCAATCAAACAATGCTAATCATGGTCGGATCTAATTCTGCTGCAATCCCTTCCAAAATCAAAGAATTCATTCCTGTTGAAGAATTCTCCCTTCCCAATGAAGATGACATTCGACAGATCGCAACATCTATTGCCGGAACTTCAATTGAAGCATTAGGTGACAAGTATGCATCTAAGTTTATTGTTGATGATTCAATTGTTGAAGCGTGTAAAGGCATGACATGGGAAGAAATTGAAAATGCCCTTGCCAAGTCTGCTGTTGAAACCAGATCATTTGATTTCAGGCATATTATGGATCGCAAAAAGCATATTATTAAACAGACAGGCTTTATGCAATTCATTGAACCTGAACCAATGGATCAATTAGGTGGAATGAAACACTTCAAAGAGTACTGGCATCTCAGAACAGAACCTTTCCTTAATCCCGAATCAATCAAACCCAAAGTCAAAGCAATCCTCTGTGCCGGATTCCCTGGAACTGGAAAGACATTGGGAGCAAAGGTATTGGGATCTATTCTCAATTGGCCTATCCTTATGTTTGACATTGGTGCAATCAAAGAGGGCATTGTTGGTGAAACCGAAAAGAAAATGCGTAAAGCTACAATGACAATTGATTCAATAGGCAGAGCAGTTGTAGTAATGGATGAAATCGAAAAGTTCTTTGGCAATCAATCAGCAAATGGTGGAGTATCTGTATCTTCAAGTGGAGTTGATGAAGGTATGCTTGGTCATATGCTGACATGGATGCAGGAACGCAAGTCTGAAGGCATTCTTTACGGTACGGCAAACAATCTCGATGTATTGCCCCCTGAATTTAAAAGAGCAGGTGGACGTTGGGATACCATCTTCTTTGTCAATCTTCCCAATGCCGATGAAATCAAAGAGATCATCAACATTCACAATAAGAAGTATCAATCAGAAGTTCCGATTCATAATCATTTCTGCAAGCAATTATATCAGGATGGATGGTCTGGAGCAGAGATTGAACAATTGGCAAAAGATTCTCACTACGAACCAATCGATCAGGTGATTGAAAATATTCCTGTGCTTTCTCGGTTCGACAAAGACAAATTTGAACGTACAAGAAAAATGGCTCAGATGTTTCGTTGGGCTAATGAAAAAGATGATAACCAAAAGGCAATGATCAAACCCCGAAAACTTCAATTAAAATAAAGAAAGGAGAATAATTATGAGTCATACAGAAGTTATAGACCTTGAAGTAACTGACCTGAAGTGCTTGGCAAACACTTGCAAACGAATGGGAGGTCAATTGATCCTCAATCAAAACACTTACAAATGGTATGGTCGTTTTATGAATGACTACCCTCTGCCGGAAGGTTTATCTGAGCATGATCTTGGTAAGTGTGAACATGCAATCAAATTCCCTGGAATCAATTACGAAGTGGGAGTTGTCAAATCCAAAACCCAAAAAGGTGCTTATTCATTGATGTGGGATTTTTGGGATAAGTCATTGAAAAAGAAAATGGGTGGAGAACAGGCAATTGCATTTAAACAACATTACACGATGGAGAAAGGACGATTGGCTGCAAAGGCTAAAGGCAAACTGTGTCGTGAATCAGTAATCAAAACCGATCTTGGTGAAAAGCGTAGATTGGTAATCAACGTATAGAAAGGAGAATAATTATGGCAGCTAAAAAACAAATTATAATTGAAGTTGATGAAAATGGCAAGATCCACTTTGAAACCGATGGATTCATTGGTCAAGATTGTATTACCGATGATGTAGTCAATTACGTCAAAGATCAATTGGGCAAAGGTCTTGGGCCAGAATTCAAGCCTATATTCTACAAAAAGAATCAAAAGAGAGTTGTTCACAAAAACCTTTGTGGGTAATTAATTGGTGATTGATATGACCGATGTTTATACAGTAATGCTATTACATCCAAATGGCAATCGATTTCTAATGGAAGGTGTTTTAGCTGAAATTGAGAACAAACATGATATGCTCACATTTGATACTGATATGGGCTATTCACAGAAATTTCCTAAAGCATCATGGTTAGAAATAAAATTAACATTCCAAACACCACAAGATCATTCTCAAGTTGATGAATTGAGAAATATGATTGAATCTGAATTGATGTTTCTTTATTTCAAAGACGTTCATCCCAATCTGATTAAAGGGATAGTGACTGATGTTTATTTAAGTAGTGGTTATGAAACAGAGATACATTTCAAAGGTAATTCGACCAATAAAACCTTTCATGAATACATTGAAGAAGTCACAGGTCAATTGAACGAAGCATATCAATATCATTTTAAATCAAATTCAGATGAACTTTTGCATAATGCTCAATTTGACCAAAAATCAGAACCGGAACCTGAATTAAAAATTACGGTTCTCAAACGTAAACTTAGCTTTTAATCAAATGAAAGGAGTATAAAGTTATGGCAAAAATATCTAAAAACAAAAGCAATGAAATTAACATTTTCGATCTTGGAACCTTACTTCAATTTGAAACCCATACTTGGCAAGCCAGGAATTCAATACCTAAATCAGTTAAAGAACGTATGACCAAAGAAACTGATTGGGTATCTGGCTACAGACGATTGATTAAAAAAGAACGTCTACAACCAATCAATTCTGTCATTACCTCAGTTCGGAACTACATTTGGGATGATATTTCTCTACCGTTTCCAATTAAATCCTGTCACTTCATCTCCAATGAGATCACAGAAGAAGCAGACATGAAACTGAGAGCATACAGCAAACAATTGAAAAAGGTTGTCAATGAGTTTGCAGGAGATTATGACAAATGGATTAAGGAATCGGAAAAAGCCTTAAAGAAAGATGGATTATTCGATAAGGAAGCATATCCGATGAATGTCAGAGAACGCTATTGGATTGAATGGAGATGGTTTGACATGACAATTCCTTCAGGTGTTACAGAGGAGATGTACAAAGTTGAATCCAATCGTATTCAGGCAATGATGGATGAAACACGTCACAATTGCGTTCTCGCAATGAGAGAGGGTTTTAGTGAACTCGTTACTCATTTAACTGATACCTTATCCGGCAAGCTCGATGGTGAAAAACGCAGAGTTAGACCTGAAGCATTGGAAAAGATCGACAAATTCTTTGAAACTTTTAAATACAAAAACATATTCAATGACAATCAATTGCAAGGTCTGGTTGTTCAAGCAAAAGATCTTCTGTCTGATGTGACTCCCAAGGAATTACGCAATGATAAGTCATTGACTAAGCTCATTCACAGCGGATTAAATGACATTACCAAAGAATTAGTTGAATCAACCGAAACCTATAAACGCAAACTATCTTTTGATTAGGAGAACCTATGTTTGATCCCGAATTTTCAGTTGATCGGTACAATCTTGAGCTTGAAGCGGAACGTCAATCAGAACTAATGCGTAAATGGACTAAAAGGCAAGCCCGATATAAGAACCTGTTAAAGAAAGCACAAAAGACTTTAGATATTCTGGAAGGCGAATTGTCTGAAGAATATAGACGTAACAAGAAAGACTACGGCATCCAAAAAGATACCGATCAAGTTATTTTTCGATTGATTAAAGGTGATCCTAAATATGAAAAACAATTTGATGAAGTCATGAAGTATCAAGTATTTTATGACGATGCTAAATCAGCAGTTGATTCAATTGTTGAGAAAGGATGGATGATTAAAGAATTAGTTAAATTATGGTTGAATAATTATTATTCGACTCCAATTGTCAGAGAACGAGATGTTAAACCTAAACGTATTAATTTAAAGGAGGATTAAACTATGTCTTCATTACAAGATCGATTGAAAAACCGCAACAAACTGACTACTGGTGGAACTGCAATTGGTGGTGGAAGCAAGCTCAGAGATAAGTTTGTCAAGCGTGATACAGGTACGCTTGAAAAGACTTACGATGAACGTGACAAGCAGACCAAAGCAGGATCAATGGGTAAATCCATTTGGAATCTGGAATTACTTAAACAATATGGTATTGAAGAATGGCAACCCCACCAGACAGTCGGTGATCATTTCTTTGAAATAATGCCTGTATCATTCATTGCTCACGTTCCCTATCATTTTGAAACATGCGTTCATTTTGCTGTTGGATTCGCAAAGGATGCATTCATTTGCCCTCAATTATCTCACCGTAAACCCTGCTTCAGATGTGAAACTCAAGCCAAACTATATCGAAAGAAAGATGAATATCTTAATTCCGGTATGTCTGAAGACAAATTTAAAGATATTGCAAAGAAATATTATCCGCAGGATCGTATTCTTTATCTCATTTGGGAACGTACTCAGGAACTAATGGGTGAAGAAGCTGCCAATTACATTTTAAAATTGTGGAATGCTCCAAAAGTTGCTGTTCATCAGGAAATCCAAAACAAAGTTAGAGATAAAATCAATCGAACCACATTGGATATTTCAGATGTTCATCCAGGTGGTGAAGGTCGTACAATTGCAATGGAAGTAACAAAGAGAAAAACTTCCAGAGGTACATTTCCTGGCTATAGTGCATTCGATCTACACAAAAGAGAGAATCCTATTCCAGACGAGATCTTAGAGCAATTAGATGTAATCATTACTGATTCCCAGGAACAGGGTTTTAAAAACGCAATTGAAATGTTCCTGCATTATGCCGATTACGAAGAAATCAAAGAATCAATGGAAACAGAGGAAATGGAAGAAGAAGATGCTTCAGATCAAGAAAAAGAAAATAAACCTTCATCCCTACGTCAGAGATTACGTCAAAAAGAAGAAGTAGAAAATGAAACAGCAACAGGTTTACATGATTCTGGTCATTCAACTGTTGATGAAACTCTTGCTCAGATTGAAGCTGAATGCGCTGAACTTAAAGAGGAACTTTCCAAAATGTCTTCAATCAAATTTAAAGCATGGTGCAATAAGAATGATTATAAAGTCGCTTTAGAATTTGATAATCAATTAGAAGCAGTAGATGCAATCGTTGAAGACATTTACGAAAAACTCATTGAAGACGCTGATATTAACATCTAACTGTTGGGGGTCTAATAGACCCCTAACTTCCAATTAGGAGTATTAAAATGGCAAGAGTTAAATTAAAATTAAAAGAACCAAGTCTACGTGAGCGATTGAAATCTTCTGAGCTATTGCCTGAAGTAGATCTTAAAAGACCATTAAATTTCATTGATTCTGGTAGTTGGATGATGAATTTAGCATTAACCAATAATGTTGATCAAGCATATCCAATTGGAAGGGTAGTTAATCCAATTGGTGATTTTTCTACTGGCAAAACATTGCTTGCTTGTGAAGCAGTTAATTCCGTATGGTATCTGGAACACATATTGAAAAAGAAAAAAGTCAAGATTTATTATGATGAACCAGAACACGCATTTGATTATCGATTAGCTGCAAAATTCAATGTTCCACTACAACACATATATGGACTACGTGAAGATTTAAAAGGTTATAAGCCTACAAAGGGTGTAAAGCCTTTTCAGAGATCACGCACAGTTGAAGATCTTTACAATAACCTTCAAAAAATCAATAAAGAAGACACTGATTACGATGTTGTCCTATATGTACTTGATTCATTGGATTCATTGACAGATGCAAGAGAAATCAAGCATCTTGAGAAAAAAGGTATTGCTAAACAAGATATGGGAGGAGGTAAAGCCAGAGTGCTATCTCAATTGTTTCGTAATTCAATTGAGAAGGTACATAATTCAAATATCCTTTTACTTATCTTATCTCAGATCCGAATGAACGTTGGAGTGGTATTTGGAGATCCTAATACAAGAGCAGGGGGCAAAGCACTTGATCATTATGCTTCTCAGTTCTTTATGCTCAAAGAGATTGGTAAAATCACTACTAATGCCGGAATCAATCAAGGTATTGAAGTCAGAGTCAAAATTAAGAAAAACAAAACTGGCAGCAGATACAATGATGTTAATTTTAATATCCTGCATGGTTGGGGAATTGATAACTATGGATCTGCTGTAAATTTCCTTTGGGATAACAATCAATTTGAACGATCTGGCAATTATCTTATTTGGGAAGGCAAAAATATGTATCGAGCAGAATTGATAGAATTAGCTGCAAATAATGAAGATGTAGCTCAAAAATTAAAATGCCAATTACAAGACTGTTGGAATGAACTTATTTTAGAAGCTGAGATTGATCGAAAGCCTAAATGGGGGGTGTAAGTTGGATGAATTAGAAAAATTTTTTGAATTTTTTTTGAAAGCGGATTCTGAACAAAGAGAAGCAGTTTTTGGCAAAGTACCCAATTTTCGTGGGCTATTGAGAACCAATCAAGAATTCTCATTCATTAAACTAAATGATCTTATCAAATTATACATTTATCTTTTTTATAAAGATGAAATTGTTGCAGTTATTTTTGATCCTAAATTGGCAATTGAATATGTACCAAAGATCATGATGTTAAAGAGGGATAATTTGGATGCCTATTTCAAAGCAAAAATCTGTGACTTTATCATCGTTGATTTTGAAACGGTCAGTCAAGCAGAAGATTGGGTATTCTCATTTCCAACAAATGAAATCAGATATGAGATCTATCAGAACTCTAAAATGATTCGTAACAATGAAGGTAAACAATGAATTCATATGAATGCTTAGATTGTGGTGCATGTTGGGCAGCATTAAAAATGCCTAATGAATGTTTGCATTGTCCATCTAAAAACATAAAGCTATTCTGGAAGCCTGGAATGACAAGTGACAAACCAAAAAGAATTAAATTGAAAGTAAAGGAATAGAAATGGCTAAAGGTGGCGAATTTGAAAATGATATGTCTAAAGAATTCTCATTATATCTAACTCATATGAGAACTGAAGACGGTGTTAGACGTACTGAAGCATCAGGTGCAAAAGCAACAAGCAAAACAAAGGCCAAACAGAAAATGATTCGGCCTGATATGTTTGGTGATATTACCTATTGTATTCCAGAAACTAAATACTGGTTTGATGTCTTTTCAATTGAATGTAAAACAGGATATGCAAAGAAAACTAAATCAAAAAAGAAAGCAAGCACTACATTAACCATGTGGTCATTAATGGATTTAGTTGATTCCCAACAAAAAATGGCAGTGTTTCATGAGTTTTGGAATCAATGTCTTACCGATGCAATTGAATCAGATCGGGAACCATTGCTTATCTTTCGCAGAAACAGAAGAACTCCCTGCATTGCCATGCACAATGACATATTTGCAGGATTTATTGGTCGATTTGGTTATCCTACATTTAACTATATAAATATTAATGGAGAATTTTGTTATCTTCCTGTTACTATAATTAATTTAAGGATATTTTTTGATTGGACTGAAAATATAAGTCCATCGATAATTCAGAACTATATTATTAGACAACTAATGAAAAGAAAGGAGAATGCTTATGATCGGTGCAAGTTATAAAATAAATGCGTGGGGGAATTATATAATTGTTTTATGGTTTGCAGCAATTGCTTGTCTATTTATTTCTTTATGGTATAGTTTCTATGAATTCAGGCAATTGGTAAGAGATATACAAAATTCTTATTACTATTTAAAACAAATATTGGAGGTAATTAATGGCTAAGAGTAATCTCAAATGGATTTTTAACAATCATTCAACAGAAAGGTTCTTTGAGCGAACTGCTTTGAACGTTACTAAAAAGCAGATCGCCAAAGCAATAACTAATAATCAAATAACATATTTTAAAAGAGTTAATGCTACTCGATCAATGGCTTATATTCATATTAATAAAGAAGTAATTAAAGCTGTTGTTCATAGAAAGAAAAATAAAATCATTACAATCCTACCCTGGAAGTCTATATTCCAGTACACAGTTGAAATCAAAATATCAAAGTTTAATAATAAGATCTTCAGGGTAAACCTTTTTCCAGATTGCTATCTTGAAACCAATAAGACTGAAGCAATGACTAAAATGTTTGAATGTCATGGCAAAGACCAGTATTTCAATAAGCCAGGATATACCAAAATGCAATTCAATCATCCATTATTTGATAAAGTATTTGATATTGCCTGGGATTATTTTAAATCAACTAATGAAGATCATCTACATATAGTAAACGAAAGGAATGAAGGTAATGAAACGTTTGAAATTAAAGGAAAGGCCACAAAGATTAAAGCTCTCATTGAATACAGCACCTACGCAGAAGACCCCAACTCAGGAATCTACTCAACAGCAGGAAGATTATGATATTGAAACTATTTTAAATGAATATCATAGGCAAACCAAAGAAAAATATATACCTCCCTTTGAATGGATTGAATTCAAAGAACACCTTCCATTGGATAACGATGACTATATCTTAGTCTGGAATTCTAAATCCAAAGCTCTATCTGATAATAGATCTTTTGTATCTTTGCAGCATTATCTTTGGGCTAAATACAAAGGATACCCAACTGATGATACACATTGGATGCGAATAAAATTACCGGAGAATTAAATATGACTGTAAAAATAAAAGGAAAATCACTTAAACAAATGCCATATGAACATCAATTAATTGCTATTCTTACTAAAAAATTAGGTGGAGAGGTATCAATTAACCTTGAAAAAGAAGCAGAAAAAATTAAAAGTATGATGATACAAGCAACTTCTCAAGGAAAAATATTAATTAAGGCAGAATAATGTACTTTACAGAACTCAAAGTCAAAGGGTTTGGTCAGCATATTGAAAAGGTAATTAAGTTTACCCCAGGATTAAATGTACTGGTCGGTGAATCAGAAGTTGGAAAGACCATGCTAATTAGAGCATTATATCTTTTAATTGAGAACTCACCAAGAGGGGGAGAAAAATTATATCAATCATGGTTTACCGATAATCCCTTATCTATCCAATTAAAAGATGATCAAGGTAATGCCATTAAACGCAAAAAAAATAAGTATTATCTCAATGGTGGTGATCCTCTTAAAGCCTTTGGTACTGGTGTTCCTGAACCTATAAGGGAATTGTTTAATTTCAAAGAAATCAATTGGCAGAAACAATTGCATCCACATTACCTGTTATTCTCTACTGGTGGATCAGCAGGTAAGATCCTAAACAATGCAACTGGAATGGCTGTTCAAGAATTATTAGTCAATGAGATAAAATCAAATTTATCTGATTCAAAGTCTGAAATTAAAAGACTTAAAAAAAATAATGATGAATACCAACAAACCCTTGAAAGGCTAAAAAATGTAACACGTTTCAGAATGAAGGCAGAAGCAATCATTAACATGAAACAAGATGCAATTGAGATTGGAAAAAAATCTGACCGATTAGAAAATATATTAATTCAATTAGAGGAGATTAATGAAATAAAAAATTCTTATAGAAAGGTGGAGAAACACATGGAGACTTTAAATCAAATACTGGAGGACTATAAAGAGGTTGATGTTTACAAGGCAATGATTAATAAGTTAATTGGGATCTTAAATAAAGTAAATTCGATTGAAATCTTTGATCATACAAAGGTAGTTGATTACTTACAAAGCCTACAAAGGCTTGAAAGGCTAAATTCTGAATTAACTACAGCAAAAACCATAATCAATCTACTTGAAAAATATATTCTGGAAGTCAAAGAACAAAAAGAATTTCAACAAAAATATCTTGCAGAAATGAAACAAATCGAGAAAGATCTTGAAGATACATTTTATAAATTAGGTTACTGTCCATTCTGTAATAGGGAGATTAAAGATGGAGATACTTGTTGTAGGGGATAGTCATCTATCTGGACGTAACCCTGTTGCACGTAAAGATGATCTTGTAGAAGTCCAATTTAATAAATGGGAATTAGTTGTCAGCATTGCCAATAATTATGATGTTCCCATTATTCATACTGGAGATATATTTAACGTAGCTGTCATTGCAAATTCATTGCTCTCCAGATTCGGAGATATAATTAGTAAGCTAAACAATCCATTGTACTTTGTGTGGGGCAATCACGATCTCATGTATCATAATTTAGATCTATGGGATCGTACATCTCTTGGAGTCCTATGGATGAACAATGACAAAGTTAGACATATCTCACAATTTTGGGAAGATTATAGTATCTGGTGGGCATGGTACGATTGGGGAGCAGACAATATTCAATGGTTCGGGGATGCTCCAGAACTATTCTTAGCACATAAAGCAATTGTTAATAACAAGCAGACAGGTGCTAACTCATGGATACTTGATGACAAAGACTTTTGCTTACCTGTTACTGATCTCCCAATTGATTTTAAATTAGCTATCTGTGGTCATTGGCACAAACAATACCAATTTAAATACAAGAATACAAAGATCATTAATCCTGGGCCAATGATAAGGAGAACCGTAGAGGAATGGTTCATACCCTCAATTCAATTAGTAAGTCTTGACACATTAATGGTTAAGCACATCAAAGTATCTGACCTTGATCCAGAGCAAGTATTATCCAGAACTCACATTGAGCAAAACATAGAAACTATAACAGAGAACGTTGTCAAATTCATTGAACAACTGAAGAACGTAAATGTAAAACATAAGAAATCATATCTTAAAACTTTAATTTATAATCTTGATCAACATGAATTACCTCTAAAGGTAGAGAACCTGATTCGGAAGATGATTGCTGATCTAATTGAGAAAGGAGCTATCGATGAAAGTGTATGATGAAATGATTCACGCAGTAGAAGGTGTCAGAATGCAATGTATCAAATGGAGAGATATGATCTGGAACATCTATTGTAATGATAGATTCAAACCTAATGATTTTACAGTTAAGGTACATTGTGAGATCTGTGGGCCTGAAGTCTTTGTACCTAAAGTATTTGAGTATAGAAGTCATAGGATCTGCACTTCATGTCTGACTCGATTCGTTGAGATGATGCAAACAGCAATGTTGCATGATTGTGGTCGTGATCGACATGAAAGGGCTAATCTGGAGCAAAGGTTAATTGCAATTGAGACTAAAATAAAAGGAGAATAATAATAATGAACTTTGAACCTGTACAAATTGTAGCCAATGATTTAAATGATGTCTATTTCACATTGATTAATCACCTATGGAACTATGGACGTAAGTACAAGATTGACACTGGATCATTTGCCGGAGCATCCAGATTGGAATTTGATTTCTGTTCTGGTTTCATTCGTTTTCCTCACTCCAGACCACTATCTCCAATTATGCCTGAAGGTATTCCACCTACAGTTACCGATGAAGAATTGGAACTCAAGTATTTTCCTAACTATTTAATGAATCCTGAATTAGAACCAATGGAACATTATAAATATAGTTCATGGATCAATGGTACTGATCATTATAAAGAGTTTGATCTCATTGCTGAGACTCCCTTAGAATGGGTTATTCGTCATTTTAAAGAAAAAGGATATGGGAACAACCATTGCTACATTAACGTTGGAAATGTGGACTCTGGATTCAATTATGATATAGCCTATGAGAATGAAGGTGAACGTAGAACGTCACCCTGTCTTAGAGGTATCGATTTCAAAATCAAAGATCATTATCTAATAATGAGTGTTATCTTTAGATCCTGGGATCTCTATGCAGGATTTCCTGAAAACATGGGAGGATTTACTCTATTAAATGAATATATCTGTGATCAATTAGATGATGTTCAGCCTGGGCCTTTGGCTTTTACATCTGCCGGATTGCATTGCTATGATTACCAGATAGAACCTATTATGGGCATACTCAGGAAGTAAACTTGAATGAATTAAAATTTTATTTTTAAATTTTTTGTGGAGTAAAAAATGGATTTAACACAATTAAAAATTTCAAAAATGAGAAATATTCTCACCGAACTGAGCAACAAAAATCAGAAAGCAATTGCTCAAGAAGAAATACTTCTAAAACAGTTAAAAGAAGAATTTGAAGTAGACAATTTAGAAGATGGATATGAGCTATATGAACAATTCGTACAGGAAAAAGGAGAGATGGAAAAAAAGGTTGCAAACCAAACTGATACATTATATGATCAGTTGATTGGGGAGGGGTTACTTGATGAATCCTAACCCAACAAAGATTTCCCAACTGTATGAAATCATTACAGTTCTGGAGACTGAGCTACAAATCGCTCAAAATTCCCTGAGATCAAATAGGCTCAAAATTGCCAGAGAAAAATCCCTGATTGAATCATTGGAAATGGCGAAGGCTTACCTGATTAAAGTAGGGGATCAGGCGAGAAAGGAGGTTAAAAATTTCATTGAGGACACCGTGACTTTTGCTATCCAATCAGTCTACGGTGAGAAGTATAAGTTTGTTGCTCAGTTCAATTATGACAAACGAGATCAGTTTGAAGTACAATGGTTCATCGATAGAGAAGGAATACTTCTTGAACCACGCAAAGATACAATATCGGGAGGGCTAACAGATGCAACAGCATTCTCTATTAGATTGGTTATACATGCGTTAGAAGAACCGGAACCTGCACCTATCCTTATTATGGATGAACCTTTTAAAAACACATCAAAAAAATATATTCCTTTGGTCTCACAAATGGTCAAAGAAATCTGTGATATGTTACACCTTCAAATTATCATGTGTAGTCATACGGACGAGCTAATTGAACAAGCAGACAATATCATCTATCTATAGATAAAAAATGAAAATGGTACGTTACCTGAAAGGATTAGAGGATGAACAAACCAAAAGTTATTCAGCCAGGAAACTATGGTGGCATTATTGTCAATACTGCTTGGAATAAATTGGCATTAAAATTTAAACCAATGGATTTTTTTTGTACTCAAGGAGCAGGTTTCATTGGTTGGGGAATCAGACAGATAACTAAAAATTTGTCATCAGATAGAGAATGCGAATTTAATCATGCAGGACTTTTGCCCGAAGGAAATGAGTGTACACTTGAAGCATTGTGGCACGTTGAAACTAAAAATCTATTAGAACATTATGAAGGATCTAAAGTATTAATTGGTCGTTATAATAAAATGAATCAAGAGTCAGCAAAATTAGCTCTTGATGGAATCAAAAGACATATTGATCAATCCTACCCTAAAAGAAGACTATTCTTCCATCTCTTAAATCTTGCACATCATATCCATTGGATTGATGCTGTAGTTTGTTCAGAACTTGTTGCTAAAGCTCTATACCATGCCGGAGCAAGGCATCATAAGTATTGGGGAGTCACACCAGACAATCTTGCCGATGAAATCGAGCATGAATTAAATGAAGAACGTACAGGTGCAAAATACGATATTATTTACAAAGGTAAGTTTCCTTGGATGCTATATAAATTCTGTCCACATTGCAAAACCATTGATTTAGTTGATATTGTAATAAATCGTTGTGTTCATTGTATGAAACATTATCTGGATGATATTGCTATTCCAGATCGGGATTTGCAAAATAGAATAAAGGATTATAATCGAAAAAAAATAGAATACATTGGCAGTATTCATTAATTCATAGTGGTATAAGGAGAACATCATGTACTGTAAGAACTTCTGTGCCACTATGTCTACTCATGCTTGTATAAGAAGACAAAAGTGGTCTCAAATAAATTGTAATAAAATTGAGTCCGTTTACGACAACTCCTTGATCTCATGCATATCATGTGAACAAGGCAGAGAGATCAAGAAAAACCCCGACTGTAGTTTAGATCGGGATTTTTATTTGTTAAAAAATAATCACTTAAAAGTTATCAGAGAAAGAGGATGGATATTCAAAGATCCAATTGCAGAAGAATCATTAGATGATAACTTTGATTATACTAAAATCAAATTAATGAAAAGGAGTAAAGAAAATGGCAGACATACAATCCTTGAAAGTGATCAAAGAGAACGAATTACTCGATTTATTAGAAAACACAGGCATAATGCAGGAACTAAACAGAACAGTTCTCAATCCTCTCGGATTACACCTAAAAATAAACTCAGCTTACGAATTAGAGCTATCCAAAACAGAAAATCCAGAGGGAGTAATTCTTCACACCATTGACAAATTTCGATTACAAGTCTATAACAAATTCAGATTTAAAAAACATCATGAAAGGCATCAAAAATTAGGATATATCATACAGACCAATGATATGATCCGCAAAGATAAACTGGCAGAAAACAAAGACCTAAACCTATCCACACCTGAAAGTCTCAAATTAAGAAAACTGTTAAGTTGTATCGATGAAGCTGCCTATCAAATTAAAAAACGCTTCATGGAAAACTCACCTAAAAAAGATGGAGAATTAGACATTCCTTTTGGTGAAGTGTACAAAGGTATGGAATTTGATATATCTCAAGGTAATTTCATTGATGCTATTTCCAAACTAATTTTAATTCAATATCAAGAGCCAATTGAAATTGAATTAAACAAAATCAAAAAGTCTAAGGCAGAACAAGACAAGGTATTTAAAAAGGAGAAAAAATAAAATGGCAGACAGAAACCCCAAAACCCCCAAGTATTCGGACAATGCAATTGCAATCTACAAACGACTATACTTTGATAAACTAAAAAATGAAATCAATCCAATTGATACACATGAACGTATTGCTAATTTTGTTGGTGAATCTCCAGAAGAATGCGATATGTTCTTTGACCTGCTTCATAAAAAGATTTTCAGACCCAACTCCCCTTGTATGATCAATGCCGGAAGTGAATCAAAAAACCCTCACGATAGAGCATTGTCTGCCTGTTATGTCCTGGGCCTTGAGGATTCAATGGACTCCATTATTGATATGTGGGGAGTATGCGCTAAGATCTATGCATCTGGAGCAGGATCAGGCATACCAATCACTAATCTAAGAGAGAAAGGTGCATTGATTTCAACAGGTGGTCAAGCATCTGGCCCATTAGCTTATCTTAATGTTGTCGATATGCTATCCAATACCGTTAGATCTGGTGGCAAGACCAGACGTGCAGCTAACATGGGTGTCTTTAAATACAATCATCCTGATGTACTCGACATTCTTGATGCTAAATTAAATGGTGCTATTCAAACATTTAATCTATCAATGAGTGTCGATAATAAATTCATGGAATCAATTAGTGGAAATAGAAATAAGCCAGTTCATTTGTATAGTCCAAGCCAAGGTAAGCTAAAAACAACTATAAATTCACAAGACATTTGGAAAAGAGCTATCAAAAATGCATGGACAAACGGTGATCCTGGCTTATTCTTTTTCGATACTGTAAATAATATGAATCCATTTCCTTCATTAGGCCCAATTGATTGTACCAATCCCTGTGGTGAAGTTCCTCTCCCTCCTTGGTCAGTATGTAACATTGGATCAATTAACGTTTCCTATTTTGTTAGAAACACTCCAGGCATGGCAGATCCAGAATTCAAACCTTACTTTCAATGGGATCTATTCAGAGAAGCAGTTCAACAATGTTTCTTATTTCTTGACAGAGTAATAGATAAGCAAGACTATATTCATCCACGCTTCATGAAAAATGCAAAAGATTGGAGACCTGTGGGTTTAGGTATCATGGGCTTTGCCGATGCCTTAATTAAATTAGATCTTGCTTATGATTCTGATCAAGCAATGCAATTGTTAAATGATATATGTCATGAATTAACAAAACAATGTATTATTAAATCATTAGAGATGGCAAAAGATCCTGATGAATGGGCAATTCAAGTTCCGGCAGATGATATGACTCATTTCAGAACTCTATTAAAATATTATTTAAAAGATTCTGCTGAAATAGGATTAG